>Ga0209038_10000325_pt1 | contig 15218 bp, 7 predicted proteins | sample BogFormECP03_OM3_FD_188237 | JGI IMG/M metagenome (GOLD analysis project Ga0209038, IMG submission 188237) | Bog forest soil microbial communities from Calvert Island, British Columbia, Canada - ECP03_OM3 (SPAdes) (version 2) | ecosystem: Environmental > Aquatic > Freshwater > Wetlands > Bog ...
CCGCGCGGCGATCGGCGCCAGCCGCTGGCGCATCGTGCGCCAGTTGCTCGTCGAAGCGCTGGTCATCTCCTGCACGGGCGCCGTCCTGGGCGTGGCTGCGTCGTACTGGCTTGCCCGGCTTCCTCTGGTGCTGTCCCCGGACTCCTTTCCAGCCGAATCCGTCATCCGCATAAACGCTCCCATCCTCGCGTTTTCCGTCGCGCTCGCGCTGCTTTGCGGGATCCTCTTCGGTCTCGCCCCCGCATTGCGTCTCTCGCGCAACGACCCTGCGCGCTCTCTCCCGGGCCGGCAGGCTGGCGTGGTCGCTGCTCCTGCAAGGCGTCGCTGGAGCGTTCTCATCGCGGCGCAGGTCGCGCTCACGCTTCTTCTTATGGCCACCGCGGGCACTGCCATCCGCGGCTTTCTGCGGCTCACGCAGATGCCCCTCGGCTACGATCCCGCCAACGTCATGCAGCTCGGCATCTCGCTGCACGTCGACAACCCGGCCGAGTGGAGCAGCCTTCAGTCGCGGGAAGCGCGCGCCGCGTATATCGAGCAGATCCGGGAGAAGATCGCATCCGTCCCCGGTGTTTCCACAGTCGCTGTCGGCGCCAATGCCACGCCGCCCGGTGCTGATGTTCAGACCTCGTTCGTCGTCGACGGAAGTGGCGATGGCGAGCAGCCGCAGGCTCGTGTGATGCTGGTCGGCCAGCGGTATTTTGCCGCGCTCCGCATTCCGCTGCTGCAGGGTCGCCTTTGGAGTACGGATGAAAACAGCAGGGGAGACTTCATCGCCGTCGTCAATCGGACTTTCGCGACACGCTATCTCTCTTCGTCCAATGCCTTGGGCCGACAGCTACGCATTCCCGCTCTCCCCTTTCAGAATCGCTTCACGGCCAGTTCTGCGCAAAGCACCGCCCGGCGTCAGATCATCGGCGTCGTCGGCGATGCGCGCAACGACGGCATCGGTCGCCCCGTCGTCCCCGCCATCTACCTTCCGTACACCACCCTGATGCGGCAATACGTGGACTTCTTCGTCCGCACCCAGGGCGATCCGCTCACCTACCTGCACTCCATCCGCGCCGCGGTCGCATCCGTCGCCTCCGACCAGCAGATCTCCAACGGCGCCTTCACCCTGAACGAAGCCATCGAGCACGACGCACTGTGCAGCCGCCAGCGGCTCTTCTCCATCTTATTTGGCGTCTTCTCGGCCATGGCGCTCGGGCTCGCGCTGGTTGGCATCTTCAGCGTTGTCGCTTACAGCGTCGCGCAGCGCACTACTGAGTTCGGCATCCGATTGGCGCTGGGCTCCTCGCGCACGGAGATCCTGTGGGTCGCTACGCGCATCGCGCTCGTCAGCGCGGCCGCGGGCATCGTCATCGGTCTTGCATTTGACAGCTTTCTCGGCGCCGTCCTCGCCCACTGGATGCAAAGCGCCTTTGCCGCAGGCAGTCTGTTCGCAGCCGCCGCGCTCCTCGCTCTCAGCGCATTCCTTGCCTGTCTGTTGCCCGCCCGCCACGCCATGGGAGCCGATCCAATGATTGCTTTGAGGCACGAGTAAGGAGAGCGGCGCGAATGAAATTCAGGCGGCGCAGACAAAAGGAACTAAACGAAGAGCTACAGAGCCATTTGCAGATGGCTGCGAATGACCGGGTGCAGCGCGGAGCGCAACCCGAGGAGGCACAGATGGCGGCATTACGCGAGTTCGGCAATGTTGGTTTGATCAGAGAGGTCACGCGCGAGATGTGGGGAGGGGCTTCCCTTGAGCGGTTAATGCAGGATGTGCGTTTCGGGGCGCGCGTGCTCGCCAAGTCACCCGGATTTACGGCCGTGGCGATTCTTACATTGGCGCTTGGGATTGGCGCGAACACCGCGCTGTTTTCCGTTGTAAACGGCGTTTTGTTCAAACCGCTGCCTTACCCGCAGGCGGACAAACTTGTCTGGCTGGCCGAAAGCAAGCCGAATTTCGCGACTGGCTCCATTTCCTATCCTAATTTCCGCGACTGGCAGAAGGACAACCACACTTTTTCCAGTATGGCTATCTATCGCTCCTATAATTTCAATCTACTCGGCGTTGGCGAAGCCGAGCAGTTGCGGGCCCGCTTCATCAGCTCGGATTTTTTCTCGGTGCTCGGCGTCAATCCCGTTGCAGGCCGCACCTTTGCGCCCGGCGAAGATGAAATCGGCCGCGTGCCGATCGTGATGATCAGTGAAGGATTGTGGAGGCGAAAGTTCAACGCATCTCCAGACGCCTTGGGAAAGAGCATCAACCTCGACGGCAAAGGCTACATCGTCGTCGGCGTCACTCCCGCCAATTTCGATTTCTCCGGCCTTTTCCGCGACATTGATATCTATGCGCCCATCGGCCAGTGGAACAATCCGCTGCTGTCGAATCGAGGCGCAGGGTTGGGTGTTCACGGCGTGGGGCGCTTGAGGGCAGATGTCACACTGGAACAAGCGCGCGCGGATATGGCACAGCTATCGAGCAATCTTGCCGCCGCTTATCCTGACACAAACAAAGGCATCGGCGCCGCGCTGCGGCCACTGAAGCAGACAATGGTTGGAGAAGTTCGCCTGCTCCTGCTGGTGTTACTCGCTGCCGTGGGTTTCGTGTTGCTGATTGCCTGCGTCAACGTCGCGAACCTGATGCTGGCACGCGCGGCTGCACGAACGCGCGAATTCGCGATCCGCGCCGCGCTGGGTGCCGGCCAGGCAAGGCTTGTGCGGCAACTCCTGACGGAAAGCCTATTGCTGGCGATTGCGGCGGGAGCGCTGGGCTTGTTTCTCGCAGGCTGGGGCACCCAAGCGGCACTACGCCTTCTGGCACAAGGGCTTCCTCGCGCGAGCGAAGTTCATCTGGATGCACGAGCGCTGCTCTTTACCGTGGCGATTTCGCTGGGCTGCGGCATTTTCTTTGGGCTGGCTCCGGCGCTGAAAACCGGGGCACGCAATCTGCATGACACCTTGAAGGAAGGCGGGCGGGGCGAAAGCGGCACGCGTCACCGCGCGCAGGGCATGCTCGTCATCGTGGAAATGGCGATGGCTCTGGTGCTGCTGATCTCGGCCGGCCTGATGGTTCGCAGCCTGACTGCACTTTGGAACGTCAATCCGGGGTTTGACTCGCACAATGTGCTTACTTTTGGCGTGGCTCTTCCGCCGTCCATGCGTACGGCGAGTCCCGACGGGATTCGCGCTGCACTTCGCGGTGTGGACCAGCAACTCGCCGCGGTTCCTGGGGTACAGTCCATCTCCCTTTCATGGGGAGCCGTCCCGCTGAGCAGCGACGATGAAGATCTTTTCTGGATTGAGGGAAAGCCCAAACCGGAGAGCGACAACGACAAGCTCTGGTCGATCAGTTATGTCGTGGAAGAAAATTATCTGAAAGTAATGGGCATCCTGCTCCAGCGCGGGCGCTTTTTCGCCACGCAGGATAATGAAAACTCCTCCCATGTTGTTGTGGTCGACGATGTTTTCGCCAGGAAATATTTTCCAGACGAAGATCCCATCGGCCAGCATATTTTTCTGGATAACAAGGGCGGCCGCGCCGAAATCATCGGAATCGTCAGCCACGTCAAACAGTGGGGACTCGATTCCGACGACAAAGAGTCGCTGCGCGCAGAGCTTTACTTTCCCTTTATGCAACTGCCAGACCAGGCCATGCAACTCTCGGGAGGCGGAACTGGCGTGATTGCGCGGTACGATCCTCAATCCACAACAATTGGCGATTCGTTGCGGGAAGCCGTCAAAGGGATCGGTGGCGACTACGTCATGTCCAAGTCGCAAACGATGGACGAAATTATTTCCGATTCGCTCGCCTCGCAGCGTTTCTCGATGGCTGTGCTCGGAATTTTCGCCGTGCTCGCCCTCGCACTTGCATCGGCAGGAATCTATGGCGTCATCTCCTATCTAGTTCAGCAGCGAACACAAGAGATTGGCGTCCGCGTTGCGTTAGGGGCGAAGCGAAGCGACGTTCTGCGATTAATTGTTGGCGAAGGCATGAAAATGGCCGTGGTCGGTGTTGTCATTGGGCTTGCCGCAGCGTTCGGCCTGACGCGTCTCATGGCCAGCCTGCTTTACGGAGTGAGCGCAACCGATCCGCTCACGTTTACAATCGTAGCGCTTCTCCTCACAACAGTAGCGCTTGCGGCGTGCTACATTCCCGCGCGCCGCGCCATGCGCGTTGATCCAATGGTCGCGCTGCGCTATGAATAGAACGCAATCGCGAATTAGAGAGAAGCGCGTTCGCCACGAGAAACCAAGGCGTCGATAGGCGGTGCCAGTTTCGCGCAGAGTTGCGCAACGCAAATTGCCGCGAGCAGCCCGGTAAACACATCCATAGTGTAATGCGCGCGCAGAATGAGCACGGTGGCAATCTCAAAACACACGATAAGCACGGCTGAAAAAGTGAGCCAGCGCTTCCCAAGGCGTGCCAACTCAATTCCCCCGAACACTGCAATCGCCGTGTGCCCGGAAAAGAAAAAATCGTTGCCCACATTGTAAGTCACAAGCAGCGAAGGGAATCCAGGATAGTGCCAGATCATGTTCGGCGGCGCGGGCAGCGCGCAAATCGCCTGCATGAGCTGCCGCAACCCAAGCAGTATCACGAGTCCGAGAAATGGCCGGACGCTCGGCCCGAAAAGCCAGCGAAGGAGAAGGAAAATCGCCAGTCCATCGATCAATCCAGAACTAACAATCAGCAGCGCGTTGGCATCAGAAGGCGAACCATTGAAGTAGGCGTTTAGTCCGGCGGTCAGGTTGTGTAGCGCGTCACCAACACCAGCAGCGGGTACCGCGCGATGCGCGATCAGCGTCTGCGTCCAGAACCAGATTCCCAGCGCAATCGCCGTGAGTACGATGCGGCGAATGAGCCTGCGCCAATTCCACGCATCCGTTAAATTAGTCGTGTACAAGAAATTCGTTCCTGGCCAAGTAAAAATCGCGTGCGTCAGGGTTCACGCTTGTTTCGCAACTTCCAGCGCGAGTTCGCGCGCCTTCCGCAAGTCCAGCTTGCCTGTTCCCAGATAAGGGAGTTTCACCACGCGCAGAAATTGATCGGGCCGCGGCCTCGAGAGCGCCGGCAGGTCGCTCTTGGCGAGCAACTCCAGCGTCTCCTCCAGTTTGTCTTCAGGCAGCGTATGCAGCACCATCAGGCGCTCGCCTTTTCTTTCGTCGGGAACCGCGGTCACCACAAAAACCTGTTCCGTCGCGTGCGCCAATTCGTGCAACTTGTCCTCGACCTTGATGTGCGGCACCATTTCGCCGCCGATTTTGCTGAAGCGGCTCAAGCGGTCAGTGACGCGCAGAAATCCGTCTTCGTCGAGCATCGCGATGTCGCCGGTGTTGTACCAGCCGTCGCGCAGCACAGCCGCAGTTTTTTCCGGCTGGTTCAAGTACCCCTGCATCACGTTGGGTCCGCGCACAAGCAGCAACCCTGGCTGATTGACCGGCAGCGTCTGCTCCGTTTCGGGATCTATAATTTTCACGCTCATCCCCGGCAATGGATGCCCGATGCTGCCGCGCTTTGCGCCAACTTGTCGAAACGACGCCGCGCGAAAATCAATGGTATTGACCGTCACCGCCGGCGAGCACTCCGTGCAACCATAGCCCTCAAGCGGCCGCAGGCCAAAGCGATCCTCAAACGCCTGCGATATTCGCTCAGGAAGCTTTTCCGCGCCAGCCATCACAAAACGCAAGCTGCCAAACTGTTCCGGCTCGCAGCGCCGCGTATAAGCGTTAAGAAAAGTCGGCGTCGCCAGCAGCATAGTGACGGCATATTTGTTGACGAGCGCCCCAATCACGCGCGAATCCAGCGGATTCGGATGATATACGGCGCCGATTCCCGTGGCAGCCGGAAGGCACAGCGTCCCCGTAAAGCCAAAGGAATGAAAAAAAGGAAGAATGCCCATGATGCGATCGTTCGAGTGCAAAAGAAAAACCTGGTTCAGCTGCTCGACGTTTGCGGCCACGTTGTAGTGCGTCAACACCACGCCCTTGGGTTCACCTGTCGAGCCACTCGAAAAAATAATCGTTGCGATATCGTCGAGCTTCGTCTTTCGCTCTGAACCGGCATATCTTTCGACTGCTCGCGGCGAAAGGAAAAACACCAGCGCCGCGCCCAGTCGTTCGAAAAAGCCAGGTTTCTGCGCGATGTCTTCGATAAAAACCGTTTCCGCCGGCGGCTTCACGTGCACGCGCTCCAGAAACGCCCGCGCGGTAATCACCGTCTTCAAATTGCACTGCTCGGCGCAAGACTCCAGCGTCTCGTTCGAAGCTGTGTAATTCAGATTGACGGGCACCTTGCCCATCAACATGGCCGCGTAATTGACGAGCGCCCCGGGAATCGAAGGCGGCAGCAAAATCCCCACCATCTCCTGCCCGCGCCAGGTTTTCCGCAAGCGCCGCGCCAGGAAAAGCGTTCGCGTGAGCACATTGAAAAATGTTAGCTTCGGCGTTTGCCCATCGGCCATAGCGAACCGAAGCGGATGCCGCCGCGCCGTATACAAAAACGACCTCGGCAGCGGCTTCATGTGGCGCTTGCGCCGTTCAAAAGCTTCCGCACCAAGATCCTGCACTGCCTGCCGCGCCTCCTGCGCCGATGCCGTCGAAGGAAGCGGCGCGCCAAACGTCACGCGCACGGGATAAGGAAGGTGGCGCGGAAGTTTCCACAGAAACTTTCCGCCCGCAAAACTGAAAATCGAGCCCCACACGCCGTCGAGATTCACCGGAATAATCGGAACGTCCACGCCCTTGATGATGCGCTCCATGCCGCGTCGAAACGGCATCATCTGCCCGATGCGCGTCATCTGCCCTTCCGGGAAAATGCAGACCAGTTCGCCGTCCTGCAACGCCTGCGTCGCTCGCCGCAACGAATGAATCATTTCGCGCGGGCCTTGGTCCGATGAAATTGGGATCACGCCCAATATTTTCGCAAAAGGCTTAACGAGCGGGTGATCGTAAGAACCCTTGAACATCAGGAATCGCACCGGCCGGTCAAGCGAAGCAATCAGGAACACCGCATCCGCCATGGAAACGTGATTGGGCACCAGAAGCGCCCCGCCGCGCACAGGCACGCGCTCGCGTCCAGCGACATCAAGCCGGTAAAGCGTGTGCGTCAGCATCCACAGCAGCAGCCGCAGCAAAGAATCAGGCAGCAGGCACAACACATAGACAGTCGCTGCCAGCGTGGCCAAAGATGCCCACAGAAAAATTGCGCCAGGGCTGAGGTCCAGCCAATGCGACATTCCGTAATACGCCCCGGATGCAATCGCAATGCCCACGAACGACACCCAGTTGGCCGCGCCGAGAACGCTGCCTTTATGCTGCTCTTCGGGAAGGTGCTGAATCAACGCGGCGACGGGAACGATGAAAAATCCGCTCGAGAACCCCAGAAGCGCCAACAATCCCAGGACTGCGTGAAACGACAATCCTGGAATCGCCAGGCAAAGGCCAAACGCCGTCATCGCAACCGACCCCAGCGGAATCAATCCATATTCAATTTTTTCACCGGAGAGATAGCCCGCCGCAAAGCTCCCCACGCCAATCCCGATCGCGACCGCGGCCTGCAGCAAGCCGCCCTGGGACGGGTTCAGATGGAGAACATCCTGGCCGTACAGAAAAATATTGAATTGCAAAAGCGCAGCGACGAAGAAAAAGTAAGTGTTGCCAGCGACTGCAAGCCAGAGCACGCGGCTGCCGACGATCAATTTCATCGGTGACCAGAAATTGATCAGCGAGCCCAAATCAAATTTCTTAGCGGGGTCGGCCGCGGGAACTTTGGTGATTCCAAAACTGCACGCCAATCCGATCACTGTGAACGCGAACAGAAGCAAGCCGGAGTAGACTTCGCGTCCCGAAAAAGCCTCCGCCAGGATGGCTCCGCTCACGCTGCCCGCGATAATGCCGAGAAAAGTTCCTAGCTCCAGCACGCCGTTTCCCCACGACAACTTCTCGTCCGGCAAAAGCTCGGGAAGCAAGCCGTACTTGGATGGCCCAAAGAACGCGCCCTGCGTGCATACGAGGAAAATAGCCGCCAGCGCCAACGGGAAATTCGGCCCGATCAGGGCGATTACCGCCAGGATCATGACGCCGACTTCAAAGACTTTTGTCTGGATTGTGACGGTGCGCTTGCTGAACCGGTCGGCCAGATAACCGCCAGCTAGCGAAAATAAGATAAAGGGAGCCGCGAAAAGCACTCCGACAAGGAATTCATGGTTTGCCCGCTGGGTTTTGTCGTGCTCAAGCGCGAGGATGAGATAAATAACGAGAAATTTCAGCGCATTTTCGTTAAACGCGCCCTGAAACTGCGTGACAATCAGGCTCCAGAACCCCAATCGCCACTTCCCGTTAGTCTCTCGTTCCAAAAGACTTCCGTCGTCGGCCATGCAGGCGCACCCACGCGCTCAAGTGGAAGCTGCTGAGAATAGAACGATCTTAGCAGCCCTTCTTGCGCGCAGGCGCGCCGCGGCGCGAGCCTGTGCCGAAAGCGAGACGTTAACTCATTGGTTTCGCCAGAGTTAAGCCTACTCGGCAGCCGTACTGCCGGTCTTGGCCGCGGCTGGCGCCGGCGTTTTGCGCCCTGCATTCAGATGGTCGAAATTCAGCGCGGCATTCAGCACCAGCATGAATTCTCCCTGCGTTTCCTGACGCCACATCGGGTTCGTCGCAAAGAGCACGACGTGCCCGCGCCCAACCGGGACATCCACGATCGCCGGCGCCTCCGCCAGTTCAGAACCTCCTGCAAGCATCCCGCTGATCCACAACTCTTTTTCGGGAGCGAACCGCAGCACAACGCGCGGATAGAGAGACGGCGGTGGCAGGAATGAACTCAGATACGCTCTCAGTTCAGGATTGACGTACAGTTCCTGCTCAGCGCGAGTGCGGTGCACGGGGGGTTCTGGCGCCACCCAGGCACGGCCCTGCGGGATATCCGGATCGGTCATCGAGCCTCTGCCGCTTGGGCGCGAACCACCGCCGTCGGCGTCAAAGAACCTGCCAAACCTTCCGGCCACGGACACGCCGAACACAGGTGCCTGGCTAAAGTACACGCCAAGGGAATCGTCGTAGCCATACGTGATGGGGCTACCCTTATCCTCGACGGTGGCGCGAGCGATCATCCCGCGCGCTTGCAGTTGGCGCGTTTCGTTGATGCTCACCGTATCGGTGATTCCGAATTCGATCGGCAGCCGCGTGCTGGGGCCGACGGGAATAAATAATCCGCCCTCCTCGATGAATTTCCTCAGATGAGCCACGCCGTCGAAGCCCAATCCTCCACGGATGTCCGGCGCCTCGTCGACCCCCGCGAAATTCGGTGTCGAGGTGGAGTTTTGCCAGGGGATTGGCGCACCGGCTACGCTCCCGTCCGGCATCGTGCGTGCCGGCATGCCGTTCAGCATTTCCTGCGGCCCCGTGAAAGTCGGGGGAAACAAAATCACATCATATTTCTCGCGCAGGTTGGCCGTATCGCGGACAGTTATGTCCGAAATGTAAGAATAAGGTACGCCCGTCTCTTCCAGCGCAAGACGGAACCATCCTTCATTTTGCGTATCCGTCCAGGTGTGCAGCAGGGCGATACGCGGCACGCCCACTTCGTGGCGCGCGACATCCGGCACGGATTCCGCGCTTGTCACGCGGACGCCCAGCTCGCGTGCCGCTTTGCCAACGCGCAAATCAATGTCGGCGGGGTTGCCTTCCATGGGAAGAATGAAAGAGCCGGGAACAAATTTCTGTCCAGCAGCCTCGAAGCCATCTTCCGCGGCGAAAAACTTCACGTCTTTCAGGCGAAAGCGCAGCGTCGCCAAACTCGGCTCGCCTGTCGCGTTGATGACGTAAAATTTCACGGTCGGCGATTTGCCCTTTTCCGCGTGCGGCGGAATCACGCCGCCACCATCGAATCGCGCGGCCGTGTCCACCAGCGTCATCGGCGCCTTCAGGATCGCCGCATCCGTGATGCGCACCGTTTTGACGTTGCGCAAAGGTCCGAGCGTCCAGGCCGTGTCATCGTAAGGGCGCGGGTCGCTCGTCGAGTAATACTGCGTGTCCAGCAGCATGTCCGCCATGCGACTGTAGGGCTGATCCATCCGAATGATGTAGCTGCCCAGCGGAAGCTTTGTGGTCTTCGCTTCTTCGGACTTCTTCGCGCCTGCATCGTCCTTGGACTTGTCCGCTTTCTCCGTTTTTGTTTTATCGCTCGGCTTGGCTTCGGACTTTGCATCCGCGCCCTTTGCCCCTGGTGCCGGCGCTTCCTTTACTTCAAAGTCTTGTTCGAGCTTCTGCACTTCGACACCCTGTTTCTGCATCAAATTCGCCAGTTGCGCGGCGAGCGCGGGGCGCCTGCCGTCATTCACGATGGCCCATGCTGCAGGACCTTCTGTCGTGGCTTTTGCAACGGAGCGTTTGCTCTTCTCGTAGAAATCCTTCAGCATTTCCTGCCCGTGCTGCGCCGTGTAATCCAGCGAAAGCAGCACGCCGCTTTCTTCCAGGTTGGTATTGTCGCGCAATGACCATTTCACTTTGGGCAACGGCGGGTTGGGCCGGAACCATGTACGGCTCGTGGCGCTCGGCGCCAGCTCTGCGTCTTTCGTGTCCGGAAACCCGTTTCCGTAGGTCTCGTAGAAGCGCCCGATTGAGTTGTGACCGTTCGCCACATAGAACATATAGTTGGGCGCCCAGCCGTCATAGAAGCCATGTGTCCATACTCCTACCACGCCCCGCTCCGTCATCCCTTGCACATCGTTGTAAGCCAGCTTCTGCCACTCGTTGATCACGATCGGATCGAGCCATGCGTTGTATGGCCCCGTGCCCGTGGAAACGTAAAGGTACGGAATGGACTCGTGCAAATCGTGCAGCACCTGCGGATGCCAGTACAGGAAATTCTGCATCATCATTTGCGAGAGCTTCAGGCCCATGGCGATGGCGTCGCGGTTGTTATCGTGCTGAACGTAGTGTCCCCAATAAACGAGGTCTGGCTGCGGCTTGTCGGGGTTGGCCTTTTTGTAATTCCAGGAATCCACCATGCGGTCGTGGCCATCCACTTCGACGACCGGAGTAATCAGAAAAACGGCGTTCTTGCGGATGTTCTGGATGAACGGAGAATCTTCCACGGCCAGCCGGTAGGCCAGCTCCATCAGCATTTCGGGCGATCCCGTTTCCGGCGAATGGATAGAGCCGGACGCCCAATAAAACGGCTTGCCCGTGGAGATGAGTTGCTTCGCGTCGGCGTCCGTGATTTTGCGCGGATCGGCAAGCCGGGCGGTGACGTCGCGCAGTTTATCGAGTTGCGCAATGTTTGCTTCATCGCTCACGGCTACCAGCAGAAAGTCGCGTCCTTCTTCCGTTTTGCCCACGCGGAAAACCTTTACCCTTGGGCTGGCCTTTGCTAGCTCGTCGTAGTAGCGGTAAATATCCTTTGAATACGTAAGGTAGTCGGCCGCGCCGACGATGTGGCCGAGAATCTTGTCCGGCGAGGGCACCGTGCTTGAGGCTGGCAAGTGGTCGACGAGATCGGTAATGAAAAATGGCTCCGTGGTGAACTCGTGGATTTTCTTCCCGTACTCTTCGTCGTTCGTGCCGCTGCTTTGTGCCATTGCAACTGAGGCACTCAGGCCAGCAAAGAGCAGAGTCGCAAGGGCCGCACACAACGTTCTCGGCAGCAAGCCGCGTTCAGCCGCTGCGAATACAGACAAGCTCCCACGCAAAATTCTCATCATCGCCTCACTTTTGTTTATTGTCGCTACCAACCGTTCACTGCACCATGTGACGCCTCGCCCGAAACAAACGTTTCAGCCGTTTTGCAGGATGCGCGTGCCCTTGCAGAGCCGGGATAGCATAATGCTTCCTTGCCCTGGAGGGAAGAATGACTGAAGGAGCCGCAATACAAAAAACCGTGCTCATTACCGGCGCAACGGACGGACTCGGCCGCGCCACAGCCATCCTGCTGGCCGAACGCGGCTATCGTGTTCTTGCCGCCGGGCGCTCCGCGGAAAAACGCGCCCAGCTCGATGCCCTCGCTCGCGAAAAAAAACTGCCCCTCGAAACGCTCGAAATGGACGTCTGCGAGGACGCCTCCGTTCAGCGCGCCGTGGCCGATGTTCTCTCAAAAGCCGGCGCAATCGACGTGCTCTTCAACAACGCTGGCGTCAATTTCACCGCCGCCGTAGAAGACCTTCGCATGGAAGACTGGCGCCGCCAGTTCGAAACAAACTTCTTCGGCGTTCTCCGCGTCACGCAAGCCGTCGTCCCGCACATGCGCGAACGCAGGCGCGGCCGCATCGTTATGATGAGTTCGGTCTCAGGTTTCGTCACTGTCCCAACACAAGGCGCCTACAGCAGCAGCAAGTTTGCCCTCGAAGCCATGAGCAACGCTCTCCGCCTCGAACTCTACTCCTTCGGCGTGAAAGTAATTCTGATTGAGCCAGGTTACATTGTGACTGGCATCCAGCAAGCCGCCATGGATCTCGCCAGGCCTTACCTCGAAAATCCGAACAATGGCCCCTACGCCCCGCTATATGCAAGATTCCTGAAAAGCATGACCGGCGCCCGCGTCCAATCAAAAACCACCCCCGAAGACTGCGCGCGCGTAATCCTGAAGGCCATCGAATCCCCCAACCCGAAAATCCGTTACGGTGTCACCCGGCTAGCTTTCGCGGCAAAGTGGTGCAAGCGTCTCTTGTCGGATCGAGCGGTAGACGCCGCCTTCCGCCGCCGCTTCGGAATTGTCCGCGAAAAGTAGGACAGGCATTCGTGCCTGTCTCTTTCTGGCCCTATTCCAGGACTAATCGCCGCCAATCAGCAAGCAATCCAAAACGCCCCAGGAATTCACGCCAATCAAACATCCTCAAGGATTCGAAATCTGAAACGAAAGGCTATTCTCCCTCAACTCCTGCCACTTCTTAGCCCAGGCCTCATGCACCGGACTCTCCGAATAATCCGCCGCCGCTTCAGCGCTCGTAAACTCGATCGCATACACTCCGCTGAAGTCCTTCATCTGGTTGCGCTCCGTCTTGATCCAGATGTTTTTAATCCCCGGAATTTTGCCAGCCATATCCTTAATGCCATTGATCGCGTTCTCGCGGTCGTAATTGGAAGTGGCATCCTTGAACTTGTACAGCACAAAGTGCAGCACCGTCTTCGGCTGCCCAAACTTGTTCTGCCCCGCCACACTCCGCGCGTGCAGCGACCCTGCCGCCATCCCCGCTGCGAACAATCCCGCTCCCAAAACAATCTGCGCCATCCGCTTCATCGTTGATCTCACGTCATCCTCCCGTTTACCCACCCAGCCAGTCTATGAAATGCGCAAGTACCGAAGCAACTCGCCCCAACGCGAGTTCGCGATCTTCAACTCAGCACCCACAATCCTTTTGACGCAGCTCTCCGGCGACAAGCGCTCGCGCCCGCAGGGCTAAATTTGCCCATCCAAAAAGAAAAACGGCCCAGTGAAGATTCTTCACCGGGCCGCAACTCTTGTCCTTCAGATAGTTTCTACTGGTTCGGCTTATCGCCGGCCTTCGGATCAGCCTGCGTAGCCACGCTAGCCGCAATCGGCTTCCCCGTATCCGTCCCAAACCGCGTCAGGTACGGCATAAACGGAGTCACCTCAAACGGCATCTTCTCGCGTTCCGCCACGGTCCCTATCGGCTTGCTCTTGATCAGTGTCAGCGTGTCGTTCCACGGATCCAGCTTCACGCGTCCGCCAATCGGCAGCGCCGCGATCATCTGCGGATTCTGCTTCTGGTCCACCGGCGTGGAAGACTTCAAGTCCCCAACGACCGGCACGCGGTTGCCCAGGTGCGGGCTGGCCAGGTTCGGAATATCTTTCGCGCGGGAATCCAGAGCGGAAAGGAACAGCCCTGCGTTCCCAAGTTGATCTTTGTAAGGCGACTTGCTCAACAGTTTGATCGCCTCGACGTTTGCCGCATTTTCTTCGTCCTTGGTCCGCGCAAATCCAAAGTGCTTGAACGTTTCCTTGTCGTCCACAAGCAATTGGTCAAAGAACGCATACGTCGAATCCAGCCGGTGCCCAAGAATGATGTGGCTCAACTCATGCGCCATCATCGTCGCCAGGCTGGCCTCGTCCGGCAGAACGTCGATCAATCCGCGGCTCAACACGATGGTGTGGCCCACGGTGTACGACTCCAGCGTCGATGTCATCATCACGCGGCATCGCACTTCCGGCTCCACATCAATATTGTTGGTCACTTCCAGGTTGTTCACCACCGTGTCCAGAACCTTGTCCACCTCGCCCTTCGGCGCGATCAACCCGATTCGCTCCAGCCGGTCAATCACGTTGTCTTCCGCCTGGTGGTCCCAAGACCGTTGTGCCTGTACCGGCGACAAATCGTTCGACGTCTTTGTGTCGTCCTGCACCGGCGTCTCAACGAGGATCTTGCTCAGTTCCTGCTCCTGTTGCGAATGGCCGAGGTTGTAACCCCAAAGCCGCGTCTGCGCCTTGAAATCCAGCTTCTTGCTCATCGCGTAATGCAGGTCTTTCTCTTCGCTGTAAATAAACGACGGCAGCCACTGCCCCGGCTGCACGTTCGAGCGCCAGCTGTCAAAGTGGAAGTAAAAGCTCGAGTGTCCGCCGCCGCTGTACGCGCCGTTGAATCTCACGATGTTGTAGTCCTGATCTTCGACCCAGATGCGCCCCAGGAAACGCCCCTTGCCGGATTTGTCCTGCGGCGTCACGTCGAACACCAGGCAGCGCACTTCGCCGAGAAATTCGCGGCGTACATAGTCAAACTTGTAGTGCTGCTTGTCGAACCCGTTCGTATCGATAAAAATCATCTGCAGGAAACCGTCCGGAAGGAACTGCATCGCGAACGAGAAGAAATTTCCCACCGACCCGAAAATCTTCTTGCCCTTGCTCTCCGCGTCGCTCAAGGACACCAGTTGCACACCCTTCGCGAAGTCGGCGCGCCCCAGGAAATATTTATCTCCTGCGGGAACGTAGCCGAGATCCTTGTCGGGCTTCAGGTTCTGAATGTACGTTTCCACCAGCGGCGAATACTGCCGGATCTGCTGGTCGAGACGGTTTTCGTTCGTGATCACGCGGTCGATCACTTGATCCATCGTCCGTGCTTGCTGCGGCTCTGGCGCCGCCGCGCTGGCGATGGCCCCGGACCCTCCCAGGACGAATCCGAGGACAACTGTAGCTAGCTTACGCATTTCTCTCTCCCCTCAATATGCCAGGCGGAATTCGATCCGCACGCGTGCCGGAAAATCTACCGGCTGGCCATCGCGTTTTG
>Ga0209038_10000326_pt1 | contig 15185 bp, 14 predicted proteins | sample BogFormECP03_OM3_FD_188237 | JGI IMG/M metagenome (GOLD analysis project Ga0209038, IMG submission 188237) | Bog forest soil microbial communities from Calvert Island, British Columbia, Canada - ECP03_OM3 (SPAdes) (version 2) | ecosystem: Environmental > Aquatic > Freshwater > Wetlands > Bog ...
TCCCCGCCGCTGTCCCGGTCGGGACGGGGACCACGGCCCGTGAGGACGTTCAGCCCCGGCTCGGGGTGGTGCGGATCGACGAAGTTGCCCTGCTCTGAGACGCCGAACCAGCTGATCGCCGCATTCGCATCCTCGCCCAGGATCTCTTCAAGCTCGGGGATCCGCCACACGTAGAAGCGGCCCTCGATGCCCTCGGAGTCGGCGTCGAGCGCCGAGTAGAAGCCCCCCTCCGGGCCGCGCATCTCGCGCAGCGCCCAATCCAGCGTGTCGCGGCAGACATCCAGCAGACCGGGCTCACCGGAGGCCTGGAAGGCATGCAGGTAGGCCGGGGCGAGCAGCGCGTTGTCATAGAGCATCTTCTCGAAATGGGGGACCGTCCAGGTGTCATCGACGCTGTAGCGGGCGAATCCGCCGCCGAGCTGGTCGTGGATCCCCCCGGCGGCCATCGCGCGCAGGGTCCCGAGCGCCATCTCGCGCTCGCCCCGCAGCAGCAGGAACTCGATCGCCGAGGCTGGTGGAAACTTCGGCGCGGGGCCGAACCCGCCGTTGCGGGCGTCGTAGGTCGCGGCCAATGCTTCAACGGCTGCCTCCAGTGCGGCTGCGTCCAGGGGCTCCGGGGATGGCCGCAGCAGTGCCCCGCCCGACAACCGCTCGCGCAGGTCCTTGCCGCCCGAGCGGATCTCCTCTCGGTGCTCGCTCCAGGATTCTGAGATCGCGAGCAGCACCTGCGTCCAGGCGGGCATCCCGTGGCGGGGCTCGGGTGGGAAGTAGGTGCCGCCGTAGAAGGGCAGCTGCTCGGGCGTGAGGAACACGTTCAACGGCCAGCCGCCGCGGCCGGTCATCGCCTGCACGGCCTCCATGTACAGCGCGTCGACGTCCGGGCGCTCCTCGCGGTCGACCTTCACGCACACGAAGCTCTCGTTCATCAGCTCCGCCGTGCGCGGATCCTCGAAGGACTCCCGCTCCATCACGTGGCACCAGTGGCAGGCGGAGTAGCCGATCGACACCAGCAATGGCTTGTCCTGCTCGCGAGCGCGCGCGAGCGCCTCCGATCCCCAGGGCAGCCAGTCGACGGGGTTCTCCGCGTGCTGGCGCAGGTACGGAGAGGTCTCTGTGGCGAGGGCGTTGCTCAAGGTATGCGGGCGAGTGCGGGCAGCGGCTCCGAGACGCTCGCTGCCGGCCACTGTGGCTGAGGACGGGCACTTGCCGCACGCGCGCCGATGGCGGTGGCGGAGACCGTGATCGCGAAGTGCTGTCCGGCGAGCGCTCCGAGGACGTGGCCGTCGGAGCTGACGCGCACGTGGCCCTTGGCGGCGGCCGCTCCTGCGATCGTCAGGTTGGCGGGCGAGCCCCTGCCCCTGAGCAGCAGGGACGTGGAGAACACCCCGCTGAGCTGCACCCCGGGGACGTAGGAGAGATGGTTGAGCACCACCGCCGTCCCGGTCACCTTCGCTGTCCCTCCCCGCAGGCCCGCGAAGTGCGCGCCGACGGGTACGCCCCCGAAGTCGATGCCCACCAGCACGATCGACCTCTCGAGGTCGCGGATCGTGTCGATCGTCGCCGCGAGCGTTCGCCCCGAGGCGCCCGCCACTCCGCGCACCGGCGTGACCGTGGCCAGCGAGTGCGGTGGCAGTGGCCCGGGCGGGAACGGGTTGGCGCTCGGCGGGCACGGGCTGACGTGCGCTCCCGAGAAGAAGGTCGTGAGCGCCGCTTTCGCGCAGCCTGTGAGGTCGGCGCCGATCACCGAATGGCCGGTGTAGGGGACGGTGAGAACCTGAGCATCGGGGATCAGCTGGGCGACCTTGCGAGCGTTTTCGGTCGGCGTGCGCAGGTCCTGCCCGCCGGAGAGGATCAGCGTGGGCACGTTCGGGAGCGGTGCTTCGGCGGGTGGAGCGGGGGAGGCGTCGGGCCAGGACAGGCACAGGGGGATGGTCTGGCCGAGCAGCCCGACTTCGGGGTCAAACGGGTAGAACGCGGACGCGGGCAGGGCGTTCAAGGCTGATTCCGCTTCGACGATACGGGTCGCTTCCGAGGCGCCGCGCTGCCAGGGGAAGGGGGTCTCCTCACAGGAGGTGTCGACGAACAGCGTCACGTCGACCTCGCTGCTTTCTTCACTCCCGGAAGGGGCGATGCCGCTCAGCACCGCAAGGCGCAGCAGCGGCCCGGCGTCGCCCGAGAGGGCAGCATGCACGGCGGCCGGCATTTCCGCACGCAGCGCCGGGTTCAGGTCGCCCGCGAGCAGCAGCCCGTACACTTCGCTGCGCGTCAGCGAGAGCTTGATCGCCTTGCCCTGTTCGTCGTAGGCGACGCCCGTCAGCGGCCGTGTCGAGAGGCGCGCGTCAAGGCGCGCGAGATCCGCGACCGGGTTGCTCGTCACGCCGTCGCATGCTCCGCGCGAGCACAGTTCCCGCAGCGCCGGCGTGATCGCCTTGAAGGTGCTGAGGTGGAACGCTTCCGGCCCGCTCGGCGTCTCGGTCGAGTCGAGCACCAGCCCGGCGACATTCTGGGGATAGCGCTCGGCGTAGTCGAGCGCCACCTTCGTGCCGTAGGAGGTTCCGTAGAGCACGAGCTTTTCGTATCCGCCGGCCTCACGCAGCGCCTCGATGTCCGCGACCGATTCGCTGGTCGTGTAGTCGGCGCGGGCCGGGCCGAGTTCGCGCGCGCAGCGTTCGATCAGCTCACTAGCGCTGGCGTTCTGTTCTGACTGCGTGGCGCTGGTCAGGGCAGGGCAGCTCAGCGGGTCGGATTTGCCGGTACCGCGCTGGTCGAACACCAGCAGGTCGTTCGAGCTCAAAGCGGGCGCGATCGCCTGGGCGATGAACGGCGCCAGCGGAAGCGCCGCCTGACCCGGCCCGCCCGCCAGCGCGACGACCGCGTCGCGGCTCGGGGCGGCGCCCGCCAGCTTGCGCTCCACGCTCAGCGAGATCACGCCGGGCAGCTTGCCGCTGCGGTCGAGCGGGACGGGGAGCGTGGCGCAGCCGAACACGGAGGGGGTCGGGCACGGGGTGAACGTGAGCGCGCCCGCCGCGGGCGCGCCGGCGAGCGCCAACCCGCCGCTGAGGAGCGTGGTCGCCAGCAGCGTGTACAGACTCCGCCTCGACATCCCTTGGGACGTTAGCGGCATGCCCCCCGGGGAACGCCGGGCAGCGCGCGGCGTGTCGCCGCTAGACCGTGGCCCGCCGGCTAACCGAGCGCGCTCGCCAGCGACCGCAGATCGGCGAGCGTCGCCTCTGCGGCCAGCCCCCCGGAAGCGCTGCTCGCGCCCTGCACGAGCTGCCCTTCGAGCAGCCCGGTCAGCGTCCTGTGGGGGCCGAGCGTGAGCCGGCCGCCCGCTGCCGCCCTGCCGCCGACGCTGAGCCGGACGTTCCCGGTGGCGATCGTTCCCGAAACCGTCACGCCGGGCACGTAGGAGTAGCCGTGCAGCGTGAGCGTGTCCTCGGCGAGTGCCGCCCAGCCGGAGCGCAGACCCCCGACGCTGAGCGAGGCTGTGCCGCTCAGGTGGCCGGAGTTGAGCTGACCCAGCGCCTGCACCTCCAGCTCGCGGGCGACGTCCGCGAGCGTGTCGAGCACGGCCGACAGCGTCCTCCCGGGCCTCCCGTGATTTCCGCGAGCGGGCGCGAGGTCGGCCAGACGGGCCGGCGCGAGCGGCGTGAGGCTGAGGAGGGGCGGGGAGGCGGGACAGGGCTTGATCGGGGCGCCGAGGAAGAGGGCCTTGAGTGCGTTGCTCGAGCAGTTGGTGGGGTCGTCGCCGAGCACCGAATGCCCGACGTTGGGCACGATCAGGAGCTTCGATCCGGGGATCTGCGCGGCCACTTCGCGTGCGTTCGCCGTCGGTGTGCGCAGATCTTCGGCGCCGCTCAGGATCAGCGTGGGAACGCTCGGGAAGGGTGCGTTCCGGAGCGTGGGCGCCGGCGTGGTGTATGGCCAGAAGGCGCACCCGGGCATATCGCTGAGGCCGAGGGCGTTGGCTTCGGTGAAGGGCGCGAACGCCCGCGAGCCGGCCGCGTGGATCGCGGCCTTGCCTTCGGCCAGGCGCTGCCTCGCCGGGGCGGCGCGATTCCATGGGAAGAGATCCTCTTCGCAGGTGGTCGCGTAGTAGAGCGGAGTGTTGAAGCTCTCCTGGGGGCTTTCGGGTTCGCCTTCGCTGCTCTCCGAGCGCTCGAGCAGTCGCGCGAGCGCGGCCATGTCGCCGTGCGAGGCCGAGCTGACGGCGGCCGGGAATTCGGCGCGCAGGACCGGTTCCAGGTCGCCGTCGATGAGGGCTTCGAGCACGGCTTCAGAGGAGATGCCGATCCTGTGGCTGTGGCCGTGGCCGTCGATCCAGCGTGCGTGCCTTTCGCCCCCGCCGAGTCGCCGCAGCAGCTTGGCGAGGTCTGAGACGGGGCTGCGGGTGATGCGCGCGCAGGCGCGCCGCGCGCACAGCTGGTGGAGGATGCGGGGAACAGCGGCGAAGGTGGCACGGTTGAGCGGGTCGGGCCCATTGGGCGGCACGACCGAGTCGAGCACCAGCGCTTCGACATGGCTGGGGTAGTCCTGCGCGTACTCCTCGGCGACCTTCGTGCCATAGGAGGTGCCGTACAGCACGAGCTTTTCATAGCCTCCCGCCACGCGGATCGCCTCGATGTCGGCGACCGTGTCGGCGGTCGTGTAGAAGCTGCGCGTGGGACCGATCTGGGCGGCGCATTCGCCGACCGCCGGACCGAGCGGCGCGCTGGCGATGGAGGGTTCGAACCGGTGGCAGGAGAGTGGGTGCGAGAGCCCGATCCCGCGTTGGTCGAACACGATCAGATCGCGCGTGGCGATGATCGACCCGAGCAGGTCGGTGAACTGTTCGGCGAACGGGAGCGCCGCCTGTCCGGGCCCCCCCGCGAGCGCGATCACGGCGCTCTTCTCATCGCCCACCGGAGCACGGTGGCGGCGGATCGCGAGCGTGATCACCCCGGGCGTCGCTCCGCTCGGATCGAGCGGGACGGTGAGATGGCCGCAGGCGAATTCGTTGCTCGAACCGCATTGGGCGAACGCGATCTGAGCCTGCGCGGGAGCGGCGGACGCCCACGTGCAGGCGCTTGCGAGCAATGCCGTCAGGAGCACGGTGGCGATCTTCCTGACGGAAGCACCCATCGAGCGGAATCTAGACCTTCACCCCGGCGCGTGCTCCGCTCGCGCCGTCACGGTAGGCTCGTCTGAGCGATGAGCGCCGACCGCGAAATCGTCACCGCCCCGGGGGCGCCGGCCGCAGTCGGTCCCTACAGCCATGCGGTGCTCGTCGATCTTCGCTCCTCCGGCTACCTGCTGTTCTGCTCGGGTCAGATCCCGCTCGACCCGGACACCGGTGAGCTCGTCGGCGCGACGGCCGCCGAGCAGGCCAGGCGCTGCATGGAGAACCTCCGCGCGGTCTGCCACGCCGCGGGCACGACGCTCGAGCGCGCCGTTCGCCTGACCATCTACATGACCGACCTGCAGGCGTTCGCCGAGGTCAACGAGGTGTACGGGTCCTGCTTCGGCGAGGCCCCGCCGGCACGGGTGACGGTGGGGGTCTCAGCACTGCCCAAGGGAGCCCAGGTGGAGATCGACGCGATCGTCTCCGTCGGCTGATGGGCGCCCCGCCCCGCTTCCTCGATCACATCCCCTCAGACGAAGCTACGGCTGCGGTTGCGCTGCCCGGATGCCTACGCGGAGATGGATGCAGCCGTCGCCTCGTCGGCGGTCTCCGCGCCGGCGTCGCCCTCGGTCGGCTCTGCACCGTGCAGGGCACGTGTGAGCAGTCGCCACAGGCTGGCGCGTTCGCTCGAATCGAGTGCCTGTAGGACCTCGTCCTCGATCGTTTCCTGCGCCCGCTCGGCGCGTGTCAGTGCAAGCACACCCTGCTTGGTCAGCTCGACCAGGTGACGCCTGCGATCGATCGGGTCGCGCACGCGGGCGATGTGCCCCATGTCCTCGAGCTCGTTGAGCAGCAGCACCACGTTGTTGGCGTCCATGCAGAGCACCTCGGCCAACTCCTGCTGCGGGCAGCCGTCGTGATCGCGCAGGTAGCTGAGCGCGATCAGCAGGCGCAGGTGCATGCCCAGAAGCTCCTCGTTGCTGCGCCTGTAGACCTGCTTTGCCAGCCGCGTAAGCAGCACCATCGATCCCAGGTCGCGCGGACGATTCTCTTGATTCATAGCGCTCGGCATTTTACCACAATGTAACGATCATCATCTGACAAAAGATCATACCTGCTCCATGGATGATCCATGCTATGTTGTTCCCTTCGCCCAGAGCAAATGGAGCAACATGAGCACCCTCACCAGCAGCCGCACGGAGATTCAGCAGCCCCAGCAGCCGAACGCCTCCGCGGAGGTGGAGCGCAAACGCGAGCGTCGCCGCTGGATCGCCCTCGCAGTCCTGTGCCTCGGCCAGCTGATGATGGTGCTCGACGCGACGATCGTGAACGTCGCCCTGCCCTCGATCCAGCACGACCTGAACTTCACCCAGGGGAACCTCACGTGGGTGATCGACGGCTACCTGATCACCTTCGGCGGCTTTCTTCTGCTCGCCGGCCGCGTCGGCGACCTGATCGGTCGCAAGAAGGTCTTTCTGGCCGGTCTGGTGCTGTTCACGAGCGCGTCGGTTCTGTGCGGCGTGTCCGACAGCCAGGCGCTCCTGATCGGCGCGCGCCTGTTGCAGGGAGTCGGCGGAGCGGTCGCCTCGAGCGTGATCCTCGCGATCATCGTGACCGAGTTCCCCGAGGCCAGGGAGCAGGCGAAGGCGATGGGTATGTACGCGTTCGTATCTGCCGGTGGCGGCTCGATCGGGCTGCTGGCCGGGGGAGTGCTGACGCAGTCGCTTGACTGGCACTGGATCTTCTTCGTCAACGTGCCGATCGGCGTGTTCGCGCTGCTGGCCGGGTCGGCGCTGATCAAGGAGAACGAGGGGATCGGACTTGCGGGCGGCGTCGATGTGCTCGGCTCGATTCTGATCACGCTTGCGACGATGACCGGCGCGTTCGCGATCGTCAAGTCGAGCGAATACGGTCTGCTGTCGGCGCGCACGCTCGGCGTCGGCGGCCTCTCGCTGGCGCTGCTCGGCGCGTTTCTCGCGCTGGAGGCGCGGGTTGAGAACCCGATCATGCCGCTGCGGATCCTGCGGCTGCGCATGCTGATCGGCTCGAGCATCGTACGCGGCCTGCTCGTCACGGGCATGTTCTCGGCCTTCTTCCTCGGAGCGCTCTACCTGGAGCGCGTGCTCGGCTACGACGCGATCGACACGGGCCTGGCGTTCCTGCCCCTGACCGCCTCGATCGCCGTGATGTCGCTGGGAGTTGCCGCCAAAGCGATGTCGCGCTTCGGCGCGCTGCAGACGCTGGCGGCCGGCCTCGCGGGGATCACCGGCGGCCTGCTGCTACTCGCCGTGGCGGGTGTGCACGCGAGCTACTTCCCCGGCCTGTTCTTCGCGTTCCTGCTGCTCGGACTCGGCGCCGGCGCCTCGTTCCTACCGCTGCTGACGATGGGGATGGCAGATGCGCCCAAGCGTGACGCGGGGCTCGCCTCAGGGATCATCAACGTGTCTGTGCAGCTGTTCGGGGCGATCGGCCTGGCGACGCTTGGAACGATCGCGACCGACCACACCAAGGCCCTCAGCGCCAGCGGGCAAGCGCTGAACAGCGCGCTGACCGGCGGCTACCACCTCGCCTACGTCGTCGCGGCGGTGTGCGTCGCGTTCGGGATACTCGCCGCATTCCTCCTGCTGCGCCCGCCCGCCAGCGCGATGCAGCAGGAGGTCGACGAGCTCGAGCGGGACTTCGAGCGGGCAGGCGCTAGCGCTCAGATCGCAGAGCAGCTCGCCTGACCTTGCCGCTGGCGGTCTTCGGCAGCTCGGCGACGAAGTCGATGATGCGCGGGTACTTGTAGGGGGCCGTCTCCCGCTTGACGTGCTCCTGCAGCTCGCTCACCAGCTCGGGCGAGGGGGCGTAGCGAGGGTCATCGCGCAGGACGACGACCGCTCGCACGACGGTCCCGCGCTCCTCGTCGGGGGCCGCCACCGCGGCGGCCTCCGCGACAGCGGGGTGGGCCACCAGCGCGGACTCGACCTCGAACGGCCCGATCCGGTAGCCGGCCGAGATGATCACGTCGTCTGCGCGTCCCTCGAACCAGAGGTACCCATCGGCGTCCTCGCGCACGCGGTCGCCCGTCCGCCACGGCTCCGCGCGATCACGCTCGACCATCGTCCAGGCGCCACCCGGATCGCGTTTCGCGCCCTCGCCGAGGTAACCGAGGAAGAACGTGGGCACGGTCTGCGGCTCGGCGATCAGCTCGCCGTCCAGCACCGACAGCCCCACGCCGGGCAGCGGCTTGCCCATCGAGCCGGGCCGCGCGTGCTCCTGGAGCGGCGTCCCGGTCAGCTGCCCGGTCTCGGTCTGGCCGTAGCCGTCGCGGATCTCAAGGCCCGTGACCTCCTTCCAGGCGCGCAGCACCTCCGGGTTGAGGGCCTCTCCGGCGGCGACCATTCCGCGCAGGTCAGGAAATGCCTGGAGCGTTGCGCGCTTGGCGATCACGCGGTACTCGGTGGGTGCCATGCAGAGGACGTTCACGCGCTCGGAGCGCAGCACCTGAAGGCGCTCGGCGGGGTCAAAGCGCGCGTCGTGCAGCAGCGCCGCGGCGCCAGAGAGCCACGGTGCGATGAACACGTTGCGCGCCGACTTGCTCCAGCCCGAGGCGGCCGTGCACCACACGAGCTCTCCCTCGCGCGCGCCCAGCCAGTGCGAGGCCTGCAGGCGCTGGCCGTCCAGGTAGCGCTGGCCGTGCACGACCGCCTTGGGCTCGCCGGAGGTGCCGCTGGTGAACGTGATCAGGCAGGGATCCTCCGCGGCCAGCTCGACCGCGAGCGCCGGCTCGGCTGCGAACAGCTCCTCATCCCCCACCAGCGCGACCTCGCATTCCGGTCCGGCTGCCTCGAGCTCTGAGCGGTTGCGCTGATCGCTGATCACCAGCGACGGTCCTGCCACTGCCAGGCGCAGCGCGAGGTCCTTGGCGCGCAGCTGCTCGGTGCAGGGCAGCACGACCGCGCCGATTCGAAAGCAGGCGCACATCGCCGCCACCCACTCCGGCCGGTTGCCGATCAGCGTCATCACCACGTCGCCCCTGCCCACCCCCCGCGCCTGCAGCGCGCCCGCCAGCCGGGCGCTGTGCTCGCCGATCTCCGCGAACGTCCACTCGCGCCGGCGCCCGTCGCGCGCGAGCTCCACGAGGGCGAGGCTTTGCGGGCGCTGGCGGTCGAGGACGTCGCGGGCGAAGTTCACGCCGGTATTCTCCCTTGAGGAGCCGAAGACAAACTCAAGACCCTGGAGCGCTGACCGAATGGCTGTGGCCGCCGACCCGTATTCCGACATGACCGACGAGCAGAAGGCGATCACCGAGATGGTGCATCAGTTCGCCGACGAGCAGATCCTGCCCAACGCCGAGCACTACGACCACGAGGACTCCTTCCCGGGGCCGATCGTGGAGCAGATGAAGGAGCTGGGCCTGTTCGGGGTGACGATCCCCGAGGAGTACGGCGGCATGGGCCTCGACCTGACGACCTACGCGATGATCGTCGAGGAGCTCTCGCGCGGCTGGATCTCGATCTCAGGGGTGATCAACACCCACTTCATCGGCTCCTACCTGCTGATGAAGTTCGGCAACGAGGAGCAGAAGCAGAAGTATCTGCCGCGTATGGCCACGGGGGAGATCCGCGCGGCGTTCTCGCTGTCTGAGCCCGAGCTCGGCTCTGATGTGCAGGCGATCAAAACCTCGGCCAAGAAGGGCGAGGACGGCCTCTATGAGATCAACGGCCAGAAGATGTGGGTGACCAACGGCCTGCGCGCGGATCTCGTGTTCGTGCTCGTCAAGACCGACCCCGACGCCGAGAAGCCCTACCTAGGCATGACGTGCTTCATCGCCGAGAAGGAAGGCGGCGTATCGGAGAACACCGGTCCCTATGCGGGCCTTACGGTCCCGCCGCAGCTGCGCAAGATGGGCTACAAGGGCGTCGAGTCCACCGAGCTCGTGTTCGACGGCTACCGCTGCCCGCCCGAGAACATCCTCGGTGGCGAGGCGGCGGGTCTGAACAAGGGCTTCCCGCAGATGATGGACGCGCTCGAGGTTGGGCGGGTGAACGTCGCCGCGCGGGGCGTCGGCATCGCCCAGCGAGCGCTCGAGCTCGCGCTGCGTTACTCGCAAGAGCGCAAGACCTTCGGAAAGCCGATCTCAGAGCATCAGGCGATCCAGTTCAAGCTCGCGGACATGGCCACGCAGGTGGAAGCCGCTCGTCTCCTCACGATGCGAGCCGCCCGGCTGAAGGACGCCGGCGAGCGCTCGGATCTGGAGGCCGGCATGGCCAAGCTGTTCGCCTCGGAGGCGGGTCGCTTCTGCGTCGAGGAGTCCTTCCGCATACACGGCGGCTACGGCTACTCCAAGGAGTATGAGATCGAGCGCCTCTACCGAGACGCCCCGCTGCTGTTGATCGGCGAGGGCACCTCGGAGATCCAGCGCATGGTGATCGGGCGCAAGCTCCTGCAGCGGCATAAGATCTAACGGATCGTCACCGACCGCGTGCGCTCCGGAGGAAAGTACTAGTCATATGGCCGAAGACGCCAAGGCGCTGATCGAGCTTGCCGTGCGCAGGTTCATCGAGGAAGTGCCGGCGCTCGCGCCGATCAAGCTGGTGGTCGCGGTCGAACTGCGCGGACGCGGCGACGTGCAGCTGTTCCGCCTGCAGATGCCGGATGTGACGGTCACCAAGGGCCCGGCGCCGGAGGCCCACGTGCGCGTGGACATGCGCCGCGAGTTCTTCAACGTGATGGCCAAGGAAGGCAAGGTGCCAGACTGGATCGAGGCGTTCACCTACGGGCAGGCGAAGGCATCCGGACCCGAGCAGTTCCTGAAACTGATCATCAAAGTCGTGGAGGCGCAGCAGGAGCGCCAGCACACGCGCAAGGCGCGAAAGTCCGCCTAGCGACTGCCGCCGGCGGGCCGCCGACCGCCGCCGGTGGGGAGGCTAGTGGTAGGCCGACAGCTGCTGGGCCAGGAACGCGAGCGACGCGATCAGGAACAGGCACATCACGATCAGGGAAAAGTTTTCGTTCATTCTCGTCATCGCCCTCCTGTCTGGAGGATAGTCGAGGGGTTGGCGGGGTGAGGAGACAGGAGCGGTGAGGGCGAGGCTCGGATTCGCGCACCGGCCGGCACGGGGGACCCTCTCAGGCCAGCACGGCGTCGTCGTCGTAGAGCTTGATCACTCGCACCGCGCCATCCGGCGCGGCATCCAGGCAGAGGCGGCAGAGCACGCACTCGTCGAGGTTCTGCTCGACGATCTCAAGCGCGCCGTCGCCGCCCTGGGCGAAGATGTCGACCGGGCAGGCCTCGGTGAGCCGACGCGCGAGCTCGGTGTCCGCCGCGGCGTTGTCGTCGACCTCGACGGCGATGAAGATCCCGTCCTTCCTCACGCCGGGCTCCTCTCGGCAATCCGCTCGCGGATCATCCCCGGGATGTCCTCGATCCGCTCGGCCACGGTGATCCCGGCCTGGGCGAGGCGGGCGATCTTCTCCGATGCGGTGTCCTCCTTGCCTTCGACGATCGTCCCGGCGTGGCCGAAGCTCATGCCGGGCATCTCGTCCATGAAGCGCCCGGCCATGAAGGCAACGATTGGCAGGCGCGAGTTGTTCTCGACGACCCAGCGCGCGAGCTCGGCCTCCATGCGACCGCCCGGCTCGGTGTAGATGACGATCCCCTGGGTCTGCTCGTCGGCCTCGAACAGGGGCATCAGCTCGGCGTAGCTCTGCCCGATGATCGCGTCCCCGCCGATTGAGACCGCGGTCGACTGTCCGAGCCCGGCCGCGCTGAGCGTGGAGGACATCTCCGTGGTCATGCCCCCCGAGCGCGAGATCACGCCGATCGGCCCCGGTGTGTAGGCCTGGGCGGCGTTCTTGGCAGGACCGCCGATGCCTCCCATCTTGATCACGTCCGGCACGATGATCCCCAGGCAGTTGGGGCCGATGATGCGCGCCCCCCGCAGGCTCGCGAGCTCGACCATCTGGGCCACGTCGCAGCGGGGGATGCGCTCGGTGACGATCACGATCAGCTGCACGCCGTTCTCGATCGCCTCGAACACCGCGTCCTTGGTGAAGGCGGGGGGGACCGTCACGACCGACCCGTAGATCGGCCCGCCGTGGTGGAGCACCGCCTGGGCGACAGTGTCGAATACCGGCACGCCGTGAACCTCGCGGCCGAGGCGCCCCGGAGTGACGCCGCCGACGACCTTCGCGCCGGCGCCGTAGTCGAGGCACTCACGGGTGAGGTTGACGGCCTCGCGACCGGTGATCCCCTGGACGATGAACGTGGTGTCGGCGTCGATCAGGATCGACATCGGCGCACCATCCTCGAGCTCGTGTTCCCTCTTTCTGAACTCCGTATAACCATGGTTATACGGAGTCGCGAATTAGAGTGTCCCCCGCGCCGGCCTTTAGGTTGTTCAGCTCGCCGGCGTTCAGGACGTGCGTGTCGCCGGCAGGCAAAGTGCTCGCCCCTCCGGCGTTCATGTTGCGGGAAGTTGCCGCCCTCCGCAGCAGCTCTGGACATCAGGCGGCCACCCCCTGGATCTTCTCGACGGCTCGTCGCGCGGCCTCGTTCAGGGAGACGCTGCGGTCGGCGTAGTCGACGCCGTACTTCTCGAGGATCTTGAAGCCCTCCTCCTCCCAGGCCCCGGGGATACGGAAGATGGCGATCTTCTCGGCGGGGTCGTACCCAAGCTCGAGGCAGGCTTTGATCACGCCGCGCGCGACGATGTCCACACGGGTGTTGGACACGATCGACATCATCACGGCGATCTGCTCGACGCCGGGCTTCTCGAGCACGAGCTTGGCCAGCCCGCAGGCCTTGGCCACGGAGGGGTTGCCGCCGATCTCGCAGTAGTTGGCGGGCCTGCCGCCGTGGGCGCGAACGGCGTCAAACAGGGTCAGCGAGCCACCGCCGGCGCCGATGACCAGGCCGAGGTTGCCGTCGAACTCGGTCACGTTGCCGGCGACGCCGCGGTGGTCGGTGGCGTCGACCGCCTCTCCGGCGAGCTCGAAGGGGGTGGCCTCGCGTGCCTGTCTGGTCTCCTCCTCGCCCACGCCCAGATCTGCCAGCAACTGCTTGTGGCGGCCGCGGGCCTCGTTCTCCATGTCCATGTGCGCGTCGAGCGCCACGAACGAGCCGTCGGCGAGGCGCCCCAGGGGGTTGATCTCAGCGAGCGTCATGTCGTTGTCGACGAACACCTTCGCCAGGCGGGTGACGATCGGGACGAGCTTGTTCAGCGCCGAGCCGGTCACGCCGGTCGCGGCGATCACCTCCTTGGCCTGGAACTCCGAGAAGGGCAGGATGTTGGAGAAGTGCCGGCGGCCGACCTTCTCGGGCTGCTCCTCGGCGACCTGCTCGATGTCGATGCCGCCGACGGGCGAGAAGATGATCACGGGCTGCTTGCGGGTCCCGTCCCAGACGACGCCGGCGTAGTACTCCTGCTCGACCTCTGCCTTGGGGTCGACGAGCACCCCGCGGGGCATGTGCCCGCCGATCTCCAGCAGGAGGATCTCGCGGGCGTAGGCCTCGGCCTCCTGAGGGCTGTCGGCGAACTTGACTCCTCCGGCCTTCATGCGACCGCCGGCGAGGACCTGCGACTTGATCACGGTCGGTCCGCCGATCCGCTCGGCGATCGAGGCGGCCTCGGAGGGGTCGGTGGTGAAGCCGTAGTCGGTGACGGGGATGCCGGCGCGCTTGATGACCTCGCGCGCCTCGTACTCGAAGAATCTCATGATCTGTTGTCCAGGTTGGGCACGGGCGTCGGAACCCTATATGCAGGCGACTGGAAGGCGACGCGTGGGTGGCCGGCCGCGGGCTGACTAAGCGAGAAGCGTGAACGTGGGGTGCTGGGCGGCGGTCGCCCGGCCCGTGGCACCGGTTGCCACCAGCGAGACCCGGTAGGTCCCGGGGGAGAGGCTCCTGCCCCCATCGAGCACCCCATCGAAGCTGATGCTGTCCGTGCCCGCCTGGGCGGCGCGGGACACGCCGTGAGACACCGCCGCGTAGCGGGTGCAGCGCCTGCCCCTGCTGTGAGCCTTTGAAGCGGCGCTGCATTTGTGCCCCGTGATCACGCCGGCCTCGGCCTGTTCGAAGCTGAGCTTCACCGTCGCGGCCTGGGATAGGCCAAAGGAGATCGTGGTGGCGGTGGGGGCGCCCATCGACTTGCTCTTGGCGATCGTCGCGGTGTGCTTTCCCGCGCGAAAGCGTGCGGTGCTGAGCTTCAGGTTGCTCACGCTCAGCGCCGCGCCCGAGCCGCCCAGGCCCCCTGGTCCGAAGGCCAACGTGGAGGCGGCCGACGTCACGAATCCCACCGCAGCCCCGCTGGCTGAGCCCTGCGGGCTCGTGGCCATCAGGGTGGCGGTGTAGGCGGTGGCCGGCGAGAGCGCGTTCAGTGTGGCGGTGACGGCGATCGGCGACTCACCGGCGCCGACCTGCTGGGAGCAGGGCACCGAGGTCCCGGAGGGCGGGGCGGGGGAGACCGCGAAGTGGCAGTCGGTCACGGTCGAGCCATCGGGGTTGACGGTGCCCGTGAGCGTCGCACCCGTGGCCGTTAGTCCGGTGGCGCCGCCGGTACTCGCCGCGGGAGGCGGGAGTGTCCAGGTGAACGTGATCGCGGGCTGAGCGCCGGGCGTGGTGGTTTGCAGCAGGAAGCTCGAGACGCCGCTGGCGCCGCCGGCAAAGCCCGAGCCACCGCCGCCACCGCCGCCACCACCGCTGTTGAAGACGTTGAACGCGCCCCCGCTTTCCACGAATTGAAGGCCGCCTCCACCGCCCCCGCCGCCGTACAGGCCGCCTCCACCGCCTCCGCCCGCGGCCGCGAGCGAGTTGCCGCCGGCTCCACCAACCCCCAGCTGACCCTGGGTGGCCGGTTCGGAGGAGTGTCCCCCGGGCGCTCCACCCGGTGGGGTCGTTCCACCCGCCTGGCCGCCTTCGCCGCCGGCGTCCCCGTGCGTGTCGAAGGCCCCTTCGCCGCCGGGCTGACCCGCCGCGCCGCCTGTCCCGCCTTTGATCACGGCGGCGTCTCCGGTGTCGGCTCCACCTCGGCCTCCACCGCCTCCGCCGCCGGCAACGACCAGTCGCGTCGCGAGCGACGAGCCGCCCGCGCAGCTCGAC
>Ga0209038_10000327_pt1 | contig 15180 bp, 11 predicted proteins | sample BogFormECP03_OM3_FD_188237 | JGI IMG/M metagenome (GOLD analysis project Ga0209038, IMG submission 188237) | Bog forest soil microbial communities from Calvert Island, British Columbia, Canada - ECP03_OM3 (SPAdes) (version 2) | ecosystem: Environmental > Aquatic > Freshwater > Wetlands > Bog ...
TCGATCTCCTGGGCGATTTGCGCGACTGCACGGAATAATTTCCCCGCTTCGGCGTCGAGCAGGCTCATGTCGTCGGAAATCAGGAGCATCCCGCCGCTGGCCACGATGGTTGCGGCCAGTGCCGCGCGTTCGTCGGCGGTGAGACGGGTTTCGCGCGCGCGCAGCATCAGGCAGTCGGGATCGTTCAGCCACAGACGGCGATGCATGAAGCTGCGCGCGATGATCGCGTCGAGCGCGTAGACCGTCGAGGGATCGCCCGCGCCGGAAGCGGTCGAACCCCAGAATGGCGAAACGTCGGGGCCGATGCGCATCCCGTCGACGACGCCGACGGCCTGGCCAAGCGGACAGCCGCATCCGAGGATGAAAGCGTCGTCGCCGGCGCCGGCGCGAATGGCGTCGAGGCCGCGGCGCAAAGTTTCGCCGCGCGTAAGATTCGGATCGTGACGCCGGCCCGGCGCGGCGGCGGCGTAGAGAAAATCCAGCTTGAGGTACGAGTAGCCGAAATCGCGCGTGAGTTTCGCGAACAGGTGGCGCAGGTGCGCGATGAACGCCGGGTTGCTCGGGTCGAGCGCGTAGGCGAACTTGTCGTCGCTCGCGGTCCAGTTCGGATTGTGGCCGGCGCGAACCGGTTCGTGTTCGTCGGTGTCGGCGCGGGTGATGAACCAGTCGGGATGATCGATCATCAGGCGCGAATCGCGCGCAGCGAGGAACGGCGCGGTCCAGATGCCGGCCTTGAAGCCGGCGGCGCGAATTTCAGCCGCGATTTTTTTCAGGCCGCTCGGAAACTTTGCGTTGGTGGTATCCCAATCGCTGAGTGCCGACTGAAAGCCGTCGTCGAGCTGGATTACGTCGAGCGGAAACTCGGAGCGCATCGCCTCGAGCGATTTGATATTGGCGCGCAGCGCGTCCTCGGTGATCGCGTGAAAGTAGTGGTACCAGGAACACCATCCGCGCTGAAACGGCGCGCTCACGCGCGCGTTCATCCAGCGGCCGGCCGCGTCGGCCCATCGCGCGGCCAGGCGCGCTGCGGATTCGTCGGCGGCGACGATGAACAGAGGATCGATCTCGCGCTGCGCTCCCGACGCGAGCGTTACGTCGTCAAGGATAGCGCGCGCGATTATTTTTTCAGGGCTGCCGACGGTGAGAGTTGAGAGCGAAGTGGCGGCGCCGATGAATCCGGCGAGGACGCGCTCGGCCGCGTTGCTGCTTTCGACAATCGTGAAAAGTTCGGAGGTCTGCGCCTCGGAAAATTCCGGCAACCGCGTCGTCTCGCTCTGATGATTTACGCGCGTGATGAAATGCGCCGTGTCGCGCCGATGGGTGCGCGATGCGCCGACATCTTCGCCGCCCGATGCGCTCCACGATTGATATCCATGCTTGAAGAATCGCGCGGGTGCGGATGCTGCGAAGCCGGTCGAGATTTCGAATAGCGCTGCCGTCAGCCGCAGCGCCTCGGCGCCACGATTGGAAATAGTCGCGCGCACAATGGTGCCGCCGAGCGCGTGCTCGAGACGTGACGAGATCGCGAGGCCGTCGCGCACTGAGCTGGATTCGCCCGCGCGAAGCTCGAGCGTGCGCGCGTGTCCGGCAGCGTCGATAAATCGAAGCTCGATTCGCGTCAGCAGATCGTTCGTCACGTCGTGAGCGTTGCAAAGAGCAGACATCGCGGCAAGGCACTCGATTGATTAAATCGGCTCTGGCAAAGTGGGAGGGTTCATCGCGCTGCGGAGAGAATCATCGACACCGTGCCCGAAATAGAAGCCGCCGAGGCCGACGAGGCGGGCGGCGACGTTCCTGCGCAGGACACCTGGAGTGGCAGGCTGACGGCCTTCCGCGCGCTGCGCCATCGCAACTTCCGGCTGTTCTTCGTCGGCCAGCTCATTTCGCTGATCGGCACCTGGATGCAGATGGTCGCGCAATCGTGGCTGGTGCTGAAGCTCTCGAATTCGCCGTTGATGCTCGGCATCGTCTCGTTCGCGAGCTTCATGCCGATCGTGCTGGTCGCGTTGTTCGCGGGCGTGGTGGTCGATCACGTCGATCGCCGGCGCCTGATAATCGGCGCGCAGACGCTCTTGATGATCAGCGCGTTCGTGCTCGGAATACTGACGTGGGTCGGCGTGGTGAAGGTCGAATACGTGATCATCCTCGCCGCGCTCAACGGATTCGTCAGCTCGTTCGACATGCCGGGGCGCCAGGCCTTCGTGGTCGAGATGGTCGGGCGCGAAGACCTGCCTAACGCGATCGCGATGAACTCGATGATCTTCAACGGCGCGCGCATGGTCGGGCCTGCGATCGCGGGACTGTCGATCGCGGTGATCGGCGTCACGGGCTGCTTCATGCTCAACGGCGTCAGCTATCTTGCCGTCCTCTGGAGCCTGTTCCAGATGGAATTGCCGCGGCGCGAGCGGCGCGAATTCGGCGCCACCATGATGCGGCAGGTGCGGCTCGGATTGGCGTACGTCTGGCAGCATCGTCCGACGCTGTGGCTGCTGGTGCTGGTCGCGATCAACATGGGAATCGGGATGCAATACTCGGTGCTGATTCCCGTGTTCGCGCGCGACCTGCTGCACGTCGGCGCACACGGCTACGGCTTCCTGATGGCGGCGCAGGGGCTCGGCGCGGTAATCAGCGCGATCGTGATGAATTCGCGTTCGACGGCTCCCAAAGCGCTGCGGCAGAACCTCGTCTTTGGAATTTTCCTCATGGCGTTCGCGACAGCGGGGTTTGGCTTGTCGACCTGGATGTGGCTTTCGCTGCTGACGCAGTTGTTGATCGGCGTCGGCCTGATGAATCACATGGTGACGACCAACACTCTGTTGCAGTTGTTCGTCAGCGACGAACTGCGCGGCCGCGTGATGAGCATCTACACTCTGTCGTTCATCGGCACCGCGCCGATCGGCAGTCTGACAGTCGGCTACATAGGCGAGCATTTCAGTCCGCGCACGGCGGTGATGGTCTGCGCGGCGTTCTCGCTCATGTGTGGATTTCTTCTGCTGACGAAGCTGAAGCTGCTCGCAACGGCGCAGGAAGAGATCGAGCAAAACACCTGATCGAACGGCGAATCGTTGGGTTGCGCAACAACAGCGCGGTCTTTGATAATCTGGCCGTCGTGCCGAAGCATTCGAAGAAGCATAAAGACGCCGATGCCGCGATCCGCGCGGAGTTGGTTCGCGCGGTACCGCCAATCGATGAGTGCATCAAGGCCGCGGAGGCGAATGCCGCCCTCGCCGGCTTCGGCCGCAGCTACATCAAGCTGATGGTGCAGCGGGCGCAGGCGGAATTGCGCGCCACGATTCTCGCGGGACGCAGCGCGGAGGCGCGCGATCGTGCGGCGATGATCGATGCTGTCGTGCAAGCTGTCGCGCACGCCGTCGCGAAGGATGAGCCGGTGCTGCGGCCGGTTGTGAATGCGACCGGGGTCGTGCTGCATACCAATCTTGGGCGCGCGATTTTAGCCGAGCCGGCGATCGAGGCTGTCGAAATGGCCGCGCGATCCGCCGTCAACCTGGAATACGATCTGGATACGGGCGGACGCGGCGATCGCGATTCGATCGTCGAGGACGAGATTTGCGCGCTGACCGGCGCCGAGGCCGCCACCGTCGTCAACAACAACGCCGCGGCTGTCGTGCTCGCGTTAAACTCGCTGGCGGAAGGGCGCGAGGTGATCGTGTCGCGCGGCGAGATGATCGAGATCGGCGGCTCGTTTCGATTGCCCGACGTGATGGCGAAGAGCGGCGCGACCATCCGCGAAGTCGGCACCACCAATCGCACTCATCCGAGCGACTATGCCGACGCGATTGGTCCGCAGACCGCGCTGCTGCTGAAAGTGCATCCGTCGAACTACCGCGTCGTCGGCTTCACCAGCGAAGTGACGCTCGAGGACCTGGTGGAAATCGGACGCGCGCGCCAAATCGACGTGATGGAGGATCTCGGCGCGGGCGCGCTGATCGATCTGACCGAGTATGGAATTCCGCGCGAGCCGATTGTGCGCGAGCGAATCGCCGCGGGCGCCGCCGTGGTCACGTTCTCGGGCGACAAGCTGCTCGGCGGTCCGCAGGCGGGCGTAATTGTCGGCCGGCGCGCTGCCATCGAGCGGATCAAGCGCAATCCTCTGAAGCGTGCCTTGCGCTGCGACAAGCTGACGCTGGCGGCCCTTTCGGCGACGATGCGGCTGTATCTTCGCTCGGGCGATCTCGCGCACGAGCTGCCGACGTTTCGAATTCTCGGCCGACGCGCCAGTGAGATTGCGGCTATCGCGCCGCGTGCTCGCGAGATCGTCGCCGAGCGGCTGGGCGCCGGCTACGTCGTTGAGATTGTCGATGCGGCTTCGCAGGTCGGTTCAGGCGCGATGCCGGTCGAGGAGCTGAAGTCGGTCGCGCTTCGCGTGACGCATCCGGAAAAATCCGCCAACGCGATTGCCGCGATGTTCCGGCGCGCGCGAATAATCGGGCGCGTCGCCGACGATTCGTTCCAGCTCGATCTGCGCACGATCGAGGATCCGGCGGTCTTCGCGGTGAAGCTGGAAACTGACTAGGATTGTAAAAATTTCAGGATTGGAGCGTACACGATGAAATTCGGCACGTTTCTGTATCAGACCTCGCCCAACAGTATCGCCGCCGTCGCGCGCAAGGCCGAGGAGAGCGGATTCGAATCCCTCTGGATTCCCGAGCACATTATCTTGCCGGTAACGTACCGCTCGCCCTATCCGTATTCATCTAGTGGAAAGATGGGCGCGCCGCCCGAGACGCCGCTGCACGATCCGCTGCTGGCGTTGGCGTACGTCGCCGGAGTCACAACTAAAATTCGCCTGGCGACGGGAGTCTTCGTGCTGCCGATTCGCAACGCGATTGCGACGGCGAAGGCGGTTGCAAGTCTGGATGTGTTGTCGGGCGGTCGATTCATCTTCGGCGTCGGCATCGGCTGGCTCGAAGAGGAGTTCGAAGGCGTCGGCATGAATTTCAAGGACCGCGCGCTGCGGACGCGCGAATATATCGCGCTGATGAAGGAGATGTGGACCAAGGATTTGCCCGAGTATCACGGCAAGACGATCTCGATTGAAGGCTTCAAGATGATGCCCAAGCCCGCGCAAAAACCGCATCCGCCAATCGTATTCGGCGGCAACACCGAGCCTTCGCTCAAGCGGGCGGCGAAACTCGGCGACGGCTGGTACGGCATCGCCGAGGCCAACGACGAGATTGCAGCGACGATCAAGCGCCTGCGCGAGCATGAGCGCGCCGCCGGGCGGACGGTGCCGCTGGAAATCACGGTGAGCAGGCTGCGCGAGCAGTTGAAGCCGGGCGATATCGAGAAGTTCGCCGCGATGGGCGTGTCGCGAATAATTATCGGACCGGCGCCGACTACGCGCGAGCATCTCGCTGCGATGGAAAAGTTTGGCGCCGAGGTAATCGCGAGGCAGTGATTGGCGTGTCGGATTTCGCTCCAATATCATCGAGACTTGCGCCGGAAAAACTTGCCCCGGAGGATTCCTGACCAACATGAAACGGTGCCCGCGCTGCGACAAAACCTACCCCGACTCGGAAACCTTTTGCGACGCTGACGGCAGCGCGCTCGTGCAATCAGGCCCTGCCTTCGCGGAAAGCGCGGGACGCGAAGCGGGCGAGGGCGAGCAAGTCGAGTGTCCGGTGTGCGGCGGCAAGGCTCAGCCCGGCGAGCTGATCTGCAATTTCTGCGGCGCGCGGCTCGGCACTGAAGCGGACCCGCAGCGGCAGTACACTCCGCCGCCATCGCGGACGGTTTCGTCGCGCGCGGGCACGTCGGTGCGCAGCAGTCCGTCGCCGTCGATGCGGATAACCGGCAAGATGCCGGACGAAGAAGAAGACAAAGGTCGCGGGATTTTCGGCGTCATCGGCTACGTCATCGCGGCGATCGTCGCGCTCGGCGGCGGTGCGTGGCTCGCGCTTCATCTCAGCAAGAGCGCCGAGGCTCCTGTGTCGACCGCGTCGCCGGCCGCCGTCGCGTCAGTGGCTCCCGCACCGGCGCCGACTGGACCACTGGTAGCGTTGGCGAATGCGATGCCGATACAGGTGACGGGGGAATCTGCGGCGGCGCCCGAGCGCAACCAGGATGCGGCGCGGAAAATGTTCGACGACCACAAGGATGGCCTGTTGAACAGCTATACGAGTGCTCTCGCCGGCGACAGCTCGATGCGCGACGCGATGGTCGTGCGGGTACGGGTGTTGCCCAACGGCAACGTCGATGCGGCGTCGGTACGGACGTCGACCAATCCGAATCCGGCGTTCGACGCGGAAATCGTGAAAGACGTGTCGGCGTGGAATCTGTCGCCGTTCACCGGCAGCGAGGTCGAGATCGATTACCCGATAATCTTCACCAACGATCCGGCGACCAAGGATGCGCTCGAATCGCAACTGAATACCAAAGTGACTGCGCTCAGCCCGACCGAGGCGCCGGAATTTGCCAGCGCCCCGCCGTCGCCAGAGGCGTCGGCTGCCGCGAGTCCGTCCGAAGTGGCCCTGCCGACACCTGCCGCCGCCGAAACGCCGCCGGTGCCAGTGGTCGCGCCGCCACACCGGCATCATGTGCCGAGGCGTCCGCCGCCGACGCCGACCTTGACCCTGCAGCAGCGCGTTCTCCAGGTGCTGTCCTCGAATCCGCGAACGCGGCGCGTGAACTGTTACACGAGCGGCAACACGGTGACGCTCTTTGGCAAAGTGTTCGACGCCGACACCAAGCTGTACACGGAGAGACTCGTGCGACAGATACCTGGCGTCGGCAACGTGGTCGATTCCTTGACCACCGACCAGGCGGAATGGGCTGCGCGCCAGGCTGCGATCGCATCGCAGCTCTACGCGGCGGGTCTGACCGGAGTGACGGTGAAGATTATCGGCCACGACGCGTACCTTGACGGCACCGTCAAGAGCGAGGCGCAAAAGCAGCAGGCGGTCTCGATAACCGAGAATGCGTCGCCGGTGCATGTGCGCGGCAATATCATCCGGGTAGTGCCGGGCAACATGTTCGGATTCTGATTGGCGGCCAAGGCGATGCAAGCTGCAGTGATTAATCGCGCGTAGCCGTTACTATTGACACGATTGGAGCCGAACGCTTATATGGCGGAAAGAGCGCGGCAAAAGGCGCGCCACCAGGAGGACTCGAATTTCCATGGCTGATGCAGCACCTACTACACCCAAAGAAATCTTCGCAGCGATGCCTAGTCGCTTCAACAAAGACGCGGCGAAGGGCTTGAATGCGACGTACCAGTTCGACCTCTCGGGCGATAACGGGGGCAAGTGGAACGTCGTGATTAATAATGAGACGTGCACCGTCAATGAAGGACCGGCCGCCTCACCCAGCATTACGATTTCGATGACCGCACAAGACTATGTCGATATGACGACTGGCAAGCTCAACGGCCAGGTCGCGTTCATGAGCGGCAAGCTGCGAATCGCGGGCGACATGGGCCTCGCACTGCGCATGCAGAGCCTGTTTGCCTAAGTCGTGAATCCAAGACACAATTGAATTGAACGCCGGTCGGCGCTGCACAAGCCCGGCCGGCGGAAAATCTGCCTGAAAGAATCCCACACAAAAAATCATCCCAAGCCGAAACGCGCCGATAAAATTAAGATTCGGTACGCAGTCGAGACACAATCTTACCCACTGATTTAATGATCTTAGGGCTGCCGCGAAAGCGAGCGCCGATTACTGTCAGCACATCAATTTCGGAAAACCAAAATTCTGTTTGTTAAACAGTCCTAAACCAAGGAGGACAAATCCACGTCACAGGAAGAGAGAACGCAATTGAGTTCCGCGGAGTTTGAGGGCGACCTCAAAGAAAGCGGAGAACCGACCGAGGACGGCCAGGACAACGATCAGCTGGCCTCAAAACTGTCGAAGGAGCTCAGCAACTGGCGGCGCAAGCGCACCTCGTCGCGGCCGCGGCATAATTCTGACGGACCGAGCCAGAACTTTTCGTCAGAGCCGGCGCGCACGATCAAGGTTCGCGGGCATGAGACTCTGGTCGTACGCAAACCAAAGCTCGCAAAGCCCCCCACCAATACGAATCACACACCAAATAATCAGTAAATAATTTCTTTTCGCGGTCCGCGGTTGTGGGGTGGTGGTGGTGCGGAGGAGCTAGGAGCGGAAGACTTCGACGGGCATCTCGCGCGATGCTTGCCGGGCCGGGTATACGGTCGCGAGCAGGCACAGCAGCATCGAAGCTAGCGCGACGGCGGCGAAGTTCCACGGCGCGACGGCAATCGGCACCGTCGAGATGCCGTAGATTTCACGCGGGATGTGAATGAACTGGTAGCGCGCCAGCGCGAAGCATCCGACGCCGCCGAGAATCAGGCCGGCCGCCGTGCCCGCCGCGCCGACGATCAGCCCCTTCATCACGAAAATGAGGCGGACGTCGCGCCGCTTCGCACCCATCGCGATCAGCACGGCGATGTCCTTGCGCTTTTCCATCACGACCATTATCAGCGTCGCGACCAGGTTGAACGCGGCGACTCCGATGAGCATCCCGAGTACCAGCGAATACACAAGCTTCAGCAATGCGAAGCCGGCTGCCGCATTTTCGTTGAACTCGATCCAGTTCTGCACGCGATACGGACTGGGAAATAGCTGGCGTACCTCGGCGGTCACCACGTCGGTCTGGTCGAGGCTCGTCAAATTGACGTCAACCGCGTCCGCTCGTGCCGTGCGTCCGAAGAAGTCCTGCGCGTGCGTCAGATCCATGAAGACGACGTTGGTGTCGATGATGTTCATGCCGGAATCGAAAATCGCGCCGATCGCGAACTGCCCGCTCTTGGTCGAAAGCGATCCGTCCGGCGAGATCACCGGCGCGACCAGGCGGACCGCGTCGCCGGGCTTGGCCTTGAGTTTTTTCGCGAGGCTGACTCCGATGGCGAGAGCTGGCACCGACGACGACGCTTCCGTGCCGCTGGCGGGCAAGGCATAGCTGCGCGAGAGATCGTCGAGACTGCCGGCCGTCATGTAGCGGCCCCATTGCTCACGCACGACCGGATTGTTCAGCTCGACGCCGCGCACGACGACGCCGCCGATTCCGCGCCCCGAACTGAGCATCGCCTGGCCGATGATATACGCGTCCGCACCTCTGACGCCGGGCACGCCAGCGACCTTCTTCTCGATGTCGGCGTAGTTCTCGATCGATCCTTGCGAGTTGAGTATCTGCACCTGCGGGCTGAAGCGCAGCACGCGTTCCTTGATGCTCTGCTCGAAGCCGCCCATCACCGAAAGCGTCACCACCAGCGCCGCGACGCCAATCATCACGCCGACGGCGGTGAAAATCGTCGTGATCGAGATGAACGCGTCCCGGCGGCGGGCGCGCAGATAACGGAGCGCAATTTTGAGTTCGTATCGCACGACGGCAAGCGGGCAGAACTCAGAATATCACGTTCTCTTTCTTCAGTTGCTCGATTTCGTCGGCGCTGAGCGAGAGCATCCCGCGGAAGACTTCGTCGTTGTCCTGTCCGAGAATCGGCGCGGCCGAGCGCAGCGTGCCAGGCGTGCGGCTCATGCGATGCTCGAGTCCCTCGTACGGCGACGGCCCCATCTCCTTGTGCTCGAGCCAATGCCAGAAGCCGAACGCTTCGAGGTTGTCGTCCTGGTGGATGTCGACACAGTTCTCGACCGGGTAAGCGGCGACTCCGGCACTCTGCAACTTCGCGGTGAGTTCCTGCGCGTTGTGCGTGCGTGTGAACGAGCCGACGAACTCATCGAGCGCCGCACTATTCTCGATGCGCGCGGACGCCGTCGCGAAAGCGGAATTGGAAGACGACGTGCCCAGAACAGAGAGCATCGCGCGCCACTGCTCGTCATCCGCGACGGCTATCGCAATCCATCGCTCGTTGCCGTCCTCGTCGGCGCATCGGTAAGCGCCGTGCGGAGCGTAGCGCGCCGACGCATTGCCGTGCGGGCCGAGCACGCGGCCGGTCGCATGATAGTCGATCAGCGCGGGCGCGAGATTCTGCATCGCGCACTCGTACTGCGCCATGTCGATGTACTGGCCCTTGCCGGTGCGGCGGCGATAGTCGAGCGCGGCGAGCAGCGTGAACGCGGAAAATCGCGGCGCGATGAAATCGGTGTAGGCGCCATACGGCGGCGTGCATGAACCCTGACCGTAGCCCGAGATGTAGTAGAAGCCCGACAGTGCGGCCATCAGCTGGCCGAAGCCGGGGTAGAGCGCGTTGGGTCCCGTCTGCCCCTGCATGCAGGTCGAGAGCATGATGAGGTCGGGGCGCAGCTCGCGCAGATTCTCGTAGTCGAGTCCCCAGTTGCGCATCGCCTTGGGCGTGAAACTCTCGACGATGATATCGGCCCACGGCACCAGGCGCTTTGCGAGCTCGCGCGCTTTCGGTTTGCTCAAGTCGAGCGTGATTCCCTTCTTCGAGCTATTGAAGCTGGCGAAGAACTGGCTGCGATTTACGCCGGGCATCGCGTCTTTCCACGGCGGCCCGATGCGCAAAACGTCGAGGCGTGCGGCGGATTCGACGCGGATGACATCGGCACCGTTGTCGGCAAAGTACTTGGTCGTGATCGGACCGACGCCGACCCAGGCGAAGTCGAGAATGTGAACTCCTTCCAATGCGAAACGGGCCATCTCGAATTTCTCCTGCTAGATTGAACCCGCGGCGCGAAGCCTGGTTAATCGCTCGGGCGCAAGGCCGAGCAGGCTGCGGTAAATCTCGTCGCTATGCTCGCCGATTCGCGGCGCGCGCGTGGTCGATCCGATCGGCGTCGCCGACATTTTCACGAACGGTCCGGGAAACGTGAGCGTGCGCCCCAGCGTGTCGTGCGGCACCGTGATCCAGAAGTCGCGCGCCTTGAGCTGTTCGTCTGTAGCGATGTCGGCCGCCGTCGCGACGGGTGCGAGAAAGATCCGACGCTTGAGACCCTGCGCGTAGATCTCATGCTTGGTCATCGTCAGCAGAAAGCGCGAGATGGTCGCTTCGAGATCGTCGACCTCGGCACGGTCCTGTGCAGTCATTTGCATGAACGCTCCCGGGACCCACGAAATCCAATCCTTCGTGCGCATCCAGTCGGAGCCAAATCCCTTCTCTCCCATCCACTCGATCAGCGCTTTGGTCGAGTTGCCAAGCGTCGTGCCTCCGGTAATCAGGATCGAGATGTGACCGTCCTTGCACTCGTACACCATCTTGCGCCGCGCTTCCGCCGAGCCGACGAAAATCCCGGTGCGCGTGAGATGGTTGCCGTGCAGCAACGGCATCGCCTGCTCGTTCATCAGCGTCCATACGATGCAGGCCTGCATGTTGACGACGATGCGCTGGCCCAGCCCGTCGATTTGCCGTGGATAGTGCGCGAGCATCATCGCCACTGCCGCCTCGGCGCCCGCGTGCAATCCCGCTTGCGGCAGACTCATCTGGATCGGCGGCTTTCCCTCCTCGCCCATCAGGTACATCATGCCCCCGGCCGCCCACGTGATGATGTCGGCCCAGTTGTAATCCTTGCCGGGCCCGGTGTCGCCGAACGGCGTGATCGACGCATAGATGAGCCGCGGATTTTTCTTCGCGAGCGCGTCGTAGCCGAGCCCGATCGATTCGAGATAGCCAAGCGGATGTGACTCGACCAGAAAATCCGACCGCGCGGCGAGATCGGCGACGAGTGCGCGTCCGTCACGAGTCGCGAGGTTCGCCGTCACGGATTTTTTCCCCGCGTGATAGGCGATCGAGTAAAGGCAGTGCTCGGGATCCGCTTTATCTTCGAGATACGGCGGGATGCGCCGCGTCGAGCATCCGGCCGGCGGCTCGACCTTGATAACTTCGGCGCCGAGGTCGGCGAACATCTTGCCGCACAACGCCCCCTTCTCGTCGGTCAAATCAAGCAGCCGCAATCCCTTGAGCAACTCTGATGGCATCGGTGATGAACCTCGCGAAACCCGCGCCCACGCGTGAATCTCGGAACTTTATATCCTACCGGGATAAAGATGTAACGGAGCGGCGAGCGAGCTATTTCTGCTGGCGGGCGTGGCGCGCGGCGCCGATCGCAGTGGCGAAGTCGGCGTGCTCGGGGATGAGGAAGCGCCGCCCGAACGGAAACGTCAGGCGCTTCATTTCCTGCATGAATCGGAACAGGTGCGACAGCTTGCCGGTGAGCACGATATTTTCCTGTCCGCAGGCGCGTGCGCTCGCGAGCGCGAGCACGCCGATCGATTCGGTGATCATGTTCATGATGGCGAGCGCTTTGTCCTCGGGCGTCGCGTCGGCGCTGACTTTGCCGAAGTTCGCCGCGGTGGTGCCCGGCGGCAGGTCGCCGATCGCGCCGCCGGCGATGTCGCGAACGCTGAGATCGATGCGGCGGAGATCGCCCTTGCGCGCCAGTTTTTCGAGCCGCTCGATAGTCGACACGCCGAGCATGTGCTTGGCGAGTCCGAGCAGTGTGCCGCCGCCGACGCCGGTGCCGCTGAAATGCGCGATTTTGTCTCCCGTCACCGAGACGATCGCGGTGCCGGTCCCGAGTGAGACGACCAGCGCGCTTTCGAGTCCGGCCAGCGAAGTGCCGCCGATTCCGATCGCAGTAAACTCCTGCACCTTGATAACCGGCCTGCCCAGCAGCGACTTGGTGAGCACGCGCGAGCCCGCGCCGGTGGCGGCCACGCATTCGACGTCTTCGAGCTTGATGCCGAAATCCGCGACCAGTTTGCCAAGCGCACCCGCCGCCGCTGCGACCGGGTCGTTGGCCTCGATCGTCACGACGTGCAGGCCGCCATTTTCGAGGATGACGGCGTCGGTGGTCGAACCGCCGATATCGATGCCAACGATCATAGGTGGTGCCGGCTCCTGTCCAGCCCGTAATGACGCTAGATCAGCGGGCGCCACCTGCGCAAACGACGCTTAGCCGGATTCGGCCACTGTGATACTTGTTGAAAATGGCACGGCGCAAGGCCGATTCGTCGCAGAGTCTTTTTCCACCGCGCACTCCGCTCAGCCAACCGCTGGCGGATCGCATGCGCCCCCGCACGCTCGACGAAATCGTCGGCCAGGAGCACCTGCTCGGTCCGGGGAAATTTCTCAGCCAGATGGTCGCGGCGCACGTGCTGCATTCGATGATCCTGTGGGGACCGCCAGGCACGGGCAAAACTACCCTGGCGATCGTACTGGCGGAGCAGTCGGGCGCCGTGTTCCGCAAGCTTGCGGCAGTAACCTCGGGTGTCGCCGATCTGCGCGACGCGGTTGAGGCTGCGCGTCACGATCTCGAAGCAGGCAAGCGCACCGTGGTTTTCATCGACGAGATCCATCGCTGGAACCGCGCGCAGCAGGATGCGTTTCTGCCGCACGTCGAGAGCGGGTTGATCACGCTGATCGGCGCGACCACGGAGAATCCGTCGTTTGAGGTAATCTCGGCGCTGCTCTCGCGGATGCGGCTGCTCGTGCTGCATCCGCTGTCCGAGGAAAACGTCGCGACCCTGGTGCATCGCGCGCTCGCCGACAAAGAGCGGGGTCTCGGCAACGCCGGTTTGAAGCTGGGCGTCGGCGCGATCGACGAGATTGTTCGATACGCCGGCGGCGACGCGCGGCGCGCGCTCGGCACGCTCGAGATTGCGGCCGAGTTCGCGCAGAACGCCGGCGCGACAATACTCACCCCCGAACATATTCGCGAATCGGCGCAGCAGAAGGCGCTGCTTTACGATCGCGCCGGCGAAGAACACTACAACGTAATTTCGGCGTTCATCAAAAGCCTGCGCGGCAGCGATCCCGACGCCGCAGTGTACTGGATGATGCGCATGGTCGAAGCCGGCGAAGATCCGCTGTTCATCGCGCGCCGGATGGTAATCTTCGCCTCCGAGGACGTCGGCAACGCAGACCCGCGCGCGCTGCAAGTCGCGATCGCGGTCAAGGAGGCGGTGGACTTCGTCGGCATGCCGGAAGGCGTGATTCCACTGGCGCAGGGCGTGACGTATCTCGCAAGCGCGCCGAAGTCCAACGCGTCGTATCTCGCGATGCGCGCGGCGTCCGAAGATGCGAAAACTCTTGGCGCGCTGCCGGTGCCGCTCCATCTGCGCAACGCGCCAACGCCGATGATGAAGGGACTCGGCTACGGCAAGGACTACCGCTATCCGCACGACTACCAGGGCGCACTGGTCGCACAGAATTATCTGCCCGACGAACTCGGGGAGAAGATTTACTACCAGCCGTCAGAGCGCGGCTACGAAATCAGGATTCGCGAATTTCTTGCGCGAGCGCGCGAGGCGCGCAAAAAAACCTGACGCCAAAAAGCGAACCGCGGGAATCGGCTCATGCCGCTGTCCCCGCGGTTCACAAAAAATTGGGCCGGGAAATTATTTCGTGCCGAGAACTGAATCCTTTAGCGCCTTGGCGGCCGTGAAGCGAAGCCGCGTGCGCGCCGGAATCTTGATCTCCTGACCGGTCGCTGGATTGCGCCCCATGCGCGCCTTGGTCTTGCGCTTGCGGAAAATGCCGAGGCCGGCCAGCCGCAGCGATCCTTCTTTCTTCAGTTCGCGAACGATTAACGCGTTGAGTTCCTCGAGTACGGCCTTGCCCTGCTTCTTCGTGAGTTCGAGCTTTTCAGCCAAGTGGGCTGCTACCTGCGACTGAGTCATCCATCCTCCTCCTTGCGTACCGGGTTGCGAGCTTTCAGTGAGGGTGAACGAGTAGCGCGGAGATTTCAAGAGCGCATACGGTAAAAATTGCTCTTTTTTCTAGGAATCGTGAAGGTTTTTGCACAGGCCTCTCGCGTGCGCATTCAGCCCCAACGGTTTTTGCGCGGCAGCTTCGCCCGATCCGCACGATCGCGCTGTCAGTAGCGGACTTCGACGAGGTACAAACCGCCGGGAGGTGCGTTGGCCGGAGCCGCCTGCCGATTTCGCTCGGCGAGAATCGTCGCGATTTTCTCCGGCGTCAGCTTGCCGCGTCCCACATCGATCATCGCGGCGACCATCGCGCGCACCATATGCCGCAGAAAACTCGAAGCCTCAACGCGGTAGAGAACCAGGTCGGCGTCGCGCGTCCATTCGCTCGAAATCACTCGGCGGATAGTAGTCGTCACGTTGGTGCCCAGAGAGCGGAACGCCGCGAAGTCGTGCTCGCCGACGAAAATGCGTCCGGCACAGTTCATCGCCGCGAGATCGAGCTCGTCGCGGACCAGCCAGCTGTAGCGATACTCGAAGGCCGACGAGATCTTGCGATTCAGCACGCGATATTCGTA
>Ga0209038_10000328_pt1 | contig 15179 bp, 12 predicted proteins | sample BogFormECP03_OM3_FD_188237 | JGI IMG/M metagenome (GOLD analysis project Ga0209038, IMG submission 188237) | Bog forest soil microbial communities from Calvert Island, British Columbia, Canada - ECP03_OM3 (SPAdes) (version 2) | ecosystem: Environmental > Aquatic > Freshwater > Wetlands > Bog ...
GCTGGAAGGTGTCTCGCCGCACGTTCGGCGCTATATTCAAAAGGAACTATCGCGCAGGCCCGGTGCAAAATAGCTGCAGGAAAAAGCCAAGCAGGTCGCGGCGAGGTGTTGCGTTTGACTTGGCCTTGGTAGCGCCGGCGTCCCGCCGGCTCTTTGTCGTTGAATTGATTTTGAACTTGTAGCGGCGGTCCCGCAGAGCGGGACCGCCAGCCTTTGCGGTTGCTTTGAATCTTTGTAGGTCGTGGCTTCAGCCGCGACATGAACACAGCAATTTCCGCGCGGCTTTAGCCGCTGAAGTACCACTCTTGCAGTAGCCACCCGCGTTTCAATTCTGCGGCTTAGGCTGCACTGGCGTCCCCGGCACCCCGGATGCTGGTGGCGTCGCCTCCGGCTGCGGAAGCGAACTGCAATCCACCGCCGTATGGTTGTGCACGATCAGCCAATCGCTGCCCACTTTGTTGAACACCAGCGTCGTCTGCCCCCGCGCGTCGTAACCTTTTCCCGTCGCCAGCACCGCCGCAAAATCCCACTGGTACGTCGCCCACGCCACGTCCGCGTGCGTGAAAATAAATGTGTTCCGCCGGATGATCTGCATCTGCTGGAACGCCGCTTTCTGCCGTTCGTAGCCCGCCGCCCATGTTTTCCACCCCATGATCGGCGGCCCGTAATCGCTGCTCACGAACGTCGTGCTATCCGAATAATATTTGTGCATCAATTCCATATTTCCCAATTGCTGCGCCGCCAGCATTTCGCCGATGTTGTGCTCGATCTCCTCATTGGGCGACATCGGCATGGACGGCGTCGGCTGATCGGAAGTGCTCGCGTTCTTATCCTTCTTGTTTTTTTGCGCCCACGCTCCGGAACAAACCAGCAAGATCACGGCCACCACTGCCAGCGCGCGAATCGCGCCCGCGCGCAGCCCCGTCAACTTCACCTCAGATACCCTCATTCGCTTTTCCTCCTCGCGAGCCCCGGCCGGAGCATAGCACGAGCCCTCCAGCGCGGCGGCGGCCATCCCCACAAGTGTTGCGCATGAAAAAACTGTCTCGGAATTTCACTTCGAGGAAATTGCTGGGCGCTGCCTATCTCTTCAAATCCCGCGCAATTCGAAATCCATAATCCGCATACTGAAATTCCGGAGGGATGCTCGCCCGCGCCGCGCACCGCGACACCTTAATCTGGTGCCGCCACGATCCTCCGCGCGAACTTCGCCGCAGCCCCTGCGCCGCTCCCTGCGGATTACGCTCCGGCGACGCGCGATAATATTCCGCCGCAAACCAGTCCGCGCACCACTCGTGCACGTTCGCGCCAATGTCGCAAAGCCCGTACGCATTCCGTTCCGCTCGTCCCACCGGCTCCGGCCCGCTCTTCCACCGCGCTGCATAATCCGCCAAATGTTCCGGCGGCTCATTGCCCCAGGGAAATTGTTTCTGCTCCGCTCCGCCGCGCGCCGCGCGCTCCCATTCCGCCTCCGTCGGCAAACGGTATCGCCGCCCGCAACCGCTAGCCGCGCTTAACCATTCGCAATAAGCCACGGCGTCAAACCACGAAGGCGCCACCACCGGCTGCTCCGCCTGCGAAAAGTTAGCCTCGCTCCAGTGCAGCGGCGCACGGTGCTTCGTCGCAACCAGAAATTTCGCATACTCCGCGTTCGTCACCTGGCATTCCGCCAGTTCAAACGCGTCCACCCAAACCCGATGCACCGGCCGCTCGTTTTCCTGGCCGGTCTCGCTCCCCATCAAAAACCATCCCTCCGGAATCGCCACCATCCGCGGCTCGCTCGCGTCCACGCGCGCGCTCAAATCAATCGCATCGCTCGCGTGTCCGCTCGCAGCCGTATTCACGCCCTCAATCCTGTCCCGCCGCATGTCTCGTCTGGCTCAACAGATTTACAAATAACCGGTAAGCTCCCGGCACCCCGGCCGGCAACTCGCGGAAAAATGAAAGTCCCGTATAGATGTACAAGCCCTTCCCGTCGCGCGCGTAAACCAGCGACCCGTTCGTTTCCGCCTCGCCCGGATCCGTCAACCCCAGCACCGGCGTGTATTTCGCATCGAACGGACCCCAAAAATAAAGCCCGCGCTCCTGCACCCAGCCGCGAAAATCATCCAGCGTAATCTTGTTCGGTGAATTCAGCAGCGCATCCTCCGGCGCCAGAAATCGCACCGGCGAATTTGCATCCGTCACCCGCGAAGTCGTCTCCGGCATCGTCGCCTTAAAAGGCGCCGGCAATTCCTCGTTCCACGCAAAATCGCGCTGATACTGCACCAGCAGCGTCCCGCCGCGCTTTACGTAGTCCAGCAGACGTGCGTTCGCCCGCAGCAGGTCCGGACGCAATTCGTACGCGCGTATCCCCACGGTAATCGCGTCGTACTTGCTCAAATCTCCAAACGCCAGCGCCACCTCATCCAGCATCTCCACGCGAATCCCGATCTGCCGCAGAATTTCCGGCAACGTATCGTTGTCCGCCGCGATGTAGCCGATGCGCAATCCCGCCGGCACCGTCAGATTCAGCACGTGCACCGTAGCATCCGCCGGCTCGCTCCAGTTGCGCGTTGGCAGCGTGGGAATCGGCTCCACCGACGTCCGAAAAGTTTCCTCGCCGATCCGCGCGTACGGATGCAACATGTAAGCGCCCGCCCCGGTTTGCGCCGGCGCCGTCACCACGAACTGAATCAACCGATCGCCGCCCTTCGCAAATTCCAGCGGCCCCTGCACGTTCGGCGTTTGCACGGTCCAACCCTTCGGCGCTTCCAGTCCCACCGCAACTTTCGTCGCCGCCGTCCCGTGGTAGCGCACCCGCGCGAAAAGTTTCACCGGCATCGCCGCCCGTTTCTCCGGCGCCATCACCTGTTTCGGCTCCACGGTCAGCGTCACCGCCGGCACCAGCTCCAGCGGATACGTTTGTACCCCGGTCGTGGTGGCCTCCATCGAATTCACCGGACGTTCCACCGCGAACTCATATCCCGCAACTTCCACATGCAGCGCCAGGCGCACCAGCGGCGGCGGGAACGGCAAGATTGCATCCGCGGGAGTCAGCGATCGTTTCGCTCCCGCCGGAATCGCCACATTGAACTTCCCCGCGTCGCTCGCTCCTCCTACTCCCTCCGGCGTCACGCTCCATCCGCTCGGCACCAATATGCTGCTCGCATTCAAAGTCCATTTCGCCGCCACAGCAGGCGTCCCTGCAATGGACACGTCCACTGAAAAGTTTTCTCCCGCCACCAGCTCGTGGCGGCTCGCTTGTGCATCCACTGGAATCGCCACGTCGTCAGCCAGCGCCAGATCAATCCGCTTCCGCACACCATCCAGTTCCCACAACGCGGCCTTGGCGTCGTCGTTGCCCGCGAGCTTCGCCAGTTGCTCGCGCAACGCCGCAATCTCTTTCGCCGCATCAGCCAGCGATTTCGCCGCCGCCGTGCGATCCTGCTCCTGCGCGGATTTCGCAGCCGACGTCAATTCTTGCTCCGCGGTGTTCAGCGCCGGAGCCATCGTCGCCTGCAACTCTGGAAATCGCGCGGCCAGCGATCCAAGCGGCTCGGCCAGCAACCGCGCATCGAATTTTCCCGCTTCGCCCTTTTCGTTCTCCGCCACCAGAAATACCGGCCGCCGGAAAAACGAATTCCCAAAAAACGCCGGCGTTCCCTGCGAGCGGTGCTGCGCGTGCCCCTCCATCCCCATCTCGACGTATGTTTTCCCCCACAGCGGCGACACTTCATCCGCCGGCAACGCCACCGCGTTCGCGGCATTCCCGCCGCGTGCCACACGCGCTTCCAGCGTCACCTTCCACGGCGTCAGCCCTTCCGCAATCTGTTCCGGAAACATTTTCGGATCCGCCGCCGCCGTCACTGCTTGCGGCGTCAGAATTCCGCTCGCCTGGTGATGCCCGTGCCCGGAATGCACGCCGCCCCAGCCGTTGATCACCACGTCCGGCCGGTACGTGCGTATCACCCGCACCATGTCTTCCAACGCCAGATTTCCCCACACTTTCATTGCCTGGTCCGGACTCTTCAAATATCCGGTGTCCAGCGCGCGCGTGAAATATTGCCGCACGCCATAATGTTGCCCCGCCGCCAGCAATTCTTCCGTGCGCACCACTCCGAGCTCTCCATCCTGCTCCGGCCCGATTGCGTTTTGGCCTCCTTGTCCGCGCGTAATCGTCAGCAGCGCCACATCCGCGTTCAATCCGTGCGAAAGATACGCCAGCAGGCTCGACCATTCGTCGTCGGGATGCGCCGTAATAAAAAGAATGCGCGTGCTCACCCGCGCTTTATGAATCGCCTCCACCGTTTCCGGCAGCGACTGCGCGCCCACCGGCCGTGGCGCCGCACACGCAAAAGAAAGCACGCAACAAATCATCGCAGACATGCCAAAAAGTCCCCGCCTCGTAATCCAATTCAAGTCCCGGCCTCCTCAAAGGGCCACTGCCGCAGCATGCGCGCGCGTCCCATGTACACCAGAATACCCGCTGCCATCGCCGCAAGCGAGGCCAGCATCGGTCTGCGTCCCGTGGAAATAAAAACCGCGATCCATCCCGCAATCGCCAGCACCACCGGCACGGGATACAGCCACATGCGGAAAGGCCAGTGCTCCGCTTTCCATCTCCGGTGCAGCAGCAGCAATCCCACCGCCTGGCCCACGAATTGGATGAGGCAACGCATGGCCAGGATGGCGCGAATCACCGAGAACAAATCGAAAAACAAGCACACCACCATCGAAGTCGCGCCCAAAGCCAGCAGCGCCACGTGTGGAAAACGCTTCGTCGGATGCACTTTCGCGAATACCGAGAAAAAATTCCCGTCCAGCGCCGCCGCGTACGGCACCCGCGAATATCCCAGCGTCGCCGAGAACACCGACCCGAACGCCAGCACCAGAATCAACGCCGTCGCCAGCGTCGCCCAATTCATTCCAAACGTCCGCTCCACGAACAAGCTCACCACGAAACTCGAGCGCTGCACTTCCTGCCACGGCACCACGCTCAAAATGCTCGTCTGCATCAGAAAATACAAAATCGCGATTCCGAAAATCGAAATGAAAATCGCCCGCGGAATATTCTTCCCCGGCTCCTTCATTTCCCCGCCCAGATTGCACACATTGTAGTAGCCCAGATAGCTGTACACCGTCTGCACCGACGCGTGCCCCAGCCCCGCGAAAAAAATCCACGAAAAACTCCACGCTCCCGGCGGAAAGCTGAAAAGATTACCCGCGTTAAAATGCGTCGCCCCGCCATAGATCAGCCACAAAATCGTCCCCAGTACGATCACCCACAACACCGTGGAAATTTTCCCGATCGCCGTGATGCGCCGGTACAACAGCGCCACCGCAATCGCGATCAGCAATATCGCGATCACCTTGGAATAATTCAGCACCACCCACTGCGTAAATTCCGTATGCGTGTTCAGCCATGCCGTCGCCCCCGGAATCTTCATCGCCAGATAAATCGAGTAATCCGCAAATCCCAGCGCGCCCGAAGAAATGCTCAGCGGCGCCTGAAAAAGCGTCTGCCAGATAAACAGGAACGACATCAGCCTGCCCAGCCGGTTCGCTCCGTACGCTTCCCGCAGAAAGACGTAACTTCCTCCCGCCTGCGGCATCGCCGCGCCCAATTCCGCCCACACGCAGCCGTCCAGCGCCGCGAGCACCGCGCCCACCACCCATGCCAGAATGCATTGCGGCCCGCCCATCGCCCGCACGATGAACGGAATCACAATGAAAGGGCCGATCCCCACCATGAACGTCATGTTCAATGACGTCGCTTCGATCAGCCCCAATCCGCGCTCGAGTTTTTCCGGTTCACTCATGCCGCATCGCCAAAAAATCCGTCACGCGCCAACGTTTTCGCAGAAACGGAAAAGTCAGCATAACAAGAATGCGCGCGCACCACCCCGAAAACTCCTCCACTCTGCGCGTTCCCGTAGCATAGGCAATCTTGCCCGTGCTCTTGCAGTTGCAGTCGTAGCGCCGGCGTCCCGCCGGCACTTTTGCTTTTGACTGTGCTAGTTCTTTAGCCTCGTCATCCTGCCTGCCCTGAGTGATTTTGCGAAGGGAACCCGCGCCAGCGGGTGAAGGATCCCTCTTCGACTCTCCCCACCGAAGACTTCCCCACTCTGCGTTATCATCAACCAGAGCACCGCGCCCCCACGCTCATGCCAACCGCCCGCACAGCTCTCGGCCTCGCGCTCACCGCTGCCACCGTCGCGCTACTCTTCCTCGGATATTTCCGCGCGCGTCGTCTCCGCCCATTCCCCGCTCACGGCTGGCTCGGATGGCTCGCCCTGCTCTCCGCCGAAGCATTGCTGTTCGCGCGCATCGAACCCGTCGCCACTTATTTCACTCCCATCGCCTGGAGTTCCTACATCCTCATCGCCGATGCCGCTGTCCTCGCCCTCACCAATCGCTCGCGCCTCAACGACGCACCCATTGTCGTCGCGCGCCTCGCACTACTCTCCATTCCACTCTGGCTGATTTTCGAAGTTTATAATCGCCGGCTGCAAAATTGGACGTACGTGGGCCTCCCGCGCGCCTGGCCCGCCGCGCTTTTCGGTTACGCCTGGTCCTTCGCGACCATCACTCCCGCCGTGTTCGAGACCGCCGATCTCGTTCAGGCAGTGCTCCCGGAGTCGCCGGCACCCGAGCCGGATCTGTCGTCGCAATCGCCGCAAGGCTCTCGCGCCGCAGAATACATGCTGATGATTTCCGGCGCGGCCTGCTTGCTCGTTCCGCTGCTCGTGCCCCGCCACCAAGCCGCGTTTCTTTTCGCGCTCGTCTGGATCGGGTTTCTATTACTCCTCGATCCCCTCAATCACCGCCTCGGCCTTCCATCCTTTATCGGCGATCTTACCGAAGGCCTGCGCCGCCGCTTTTACGGATTCCTTCTCGCCGGCTGGATTTGCGGCTGGCTGTGGGAATTCTGGAATTATTGGGCCGCTGCAAAATGGCTTTACACCTTTCCGATGTTTCAGCGCTGGAAAATCTTCGAGATGCCCGCGCCCGGTTTCCTCGGCTTCCTGCCCTTCGCACTGGATTGTTTCGTCATGTACGTCACCGCCGCGTGGCTCCTCGGCTGGGTAAAAAGAGTACAGTGAATAGCATGCGCCGCCCAATCTCTCGCCTCCCTCTCTCATTTGCGCTCTGCTTCGCCGCATTCGCCGCGCTCCTCGCCGCCCCGCCCGCGCCTGCCGGCCAGATCAAACTTCCGCCCGAAGTCGCGCAAGCCACGGAAAAAATGTACAGCGGCGATCCGGACGGCGCCATCGTCATGCTGCGCAAATTCGAACAGACTCAACCCGAAAATCCCCTCCCCGTGCTGCTCGAAGGTGAAGCGCTCTGGTGGAAGATTTACTGCGCCAACCTGGAAATCAAATACGGAATGATCGACGCCTGGAAGCGCGGAAAGAAGCCGGAAGACGAAGCCTTTCTGCTGCTCGCGGACAAAGTGATTGATCTCGCCCACGCGCAGATTTCCAAATCCGATTCTGCCGAGACGCGTTTCTACGCTGGCATGGGCTATGCCTTGAAAGTGCGCCTGGAAGTCTTGCGCGGCGAAAATCGCGCGGTCGCGCGCGACGGAGTCGCCGCCCGAGCCGAATTTCTGCGCGCTCTGGAAATCGACCCGCAAATGCCCGACGCCACCGCCGGCCTGGGCCTCTACAACTACTACGTGGATTCGCTTTCGACCAGCGTGAAGATTCTGCGCTTCTTCATGGGCATTCCCGGCGGCAACAGAGTAGAAGGCATTCGCCAGATGCAGATCGGAATTGACCACGGAGTGGTGACGCCCATCGAAATGCGCTTCCACCTCGCGAGAAATCTACGCACCTTTGACTATCAATACGAACGGGCCATCGTGGTCGCGCAACCGCTCGTCGAGCGTTATCCCGGAAATCCGGTTTTTCAGTTGCTGCTCGGCAACCTGAATGCCGAGATGGGCCGCCCCGTAAAAACCGCGGAATATTTCCAAGCCGCGCTCAAGATCGCAAGTCAACCTGCTACCGCGGATTGCTGCTCCGCGTGCCCGTCCTGCCCCACGTGCTCCACTCACGTCCGCGAAATCGCCCAAGCCTTCCTCCGCTCAGCCCAGTAGTGGCGCCGGCGTGCGATCCGGTCGTTTGCGCCGCTCCGTGTAGCTCATCATCAAGCTCGAAATGCATCCCGATACAAACGCCGCGCCCCACATCGTCGTCGCTCCCCATTTCACCAGCACGCTCGCTCCCAGCCACGGCCCCACCGCAAACGCGATGTTGAACGACATCGTGTACAGCCCCATATACTCTCCGCGCCTCTCCGGCGGCGCAATCTCTGCCGCGTAAGCCGAACTTCCCGGCATCAGAATCATTTCACCAAACGTCCAGATCACCACGGCCGCGAACACACCGGCGGTTTTGCCGAACGGCGCAATCCCGACCAGCGCATACGATCCAAATCCCACTGCGTATAAAAATGCACCCAGCATCAGCGTCCGCCGGTGCGGCCAGTGCTCCATCGCTGTGTTCAACGGCACTTCCAGCGCCACAATCAATAAGGTGTTCACGGTGAAAATCGTCCCGAACACCGATTCCGGAAAATGCAAATAATGCACCAGGAACAGCGGCAACGTGGACGTAAGTTGAAAACCCACCAATTGCACCGGAATCAGCGCCGCCAGAAAATAAAGCATGCGTGGATTTCGAAACGCGCGCAGATCCGCCGCCGGATGCAGCGCGGCCAGCGGCGTAACACTGTCCGCTTCGATCTCGCGGCCCAGTTCCGTCGCGTCGGTCCACTCCGGCTCGTGCATTTTTTGTCGCCCTACATTGCGCATCGGCGCCAGCGCCAGCACCGCTCCCGCCAGAATCGAAGTCGTGCCATCCACCAGAAACAGCCAGCGAAACGAATACACCGCCAGAATTCCGCCGATGGCCGGCCCTACGCTCATTCCCAGATTTGCCGCGAGGCGGCTGAGCGCGAACGCCGATTTGCGTTGCGCGGGCGGCACCAAATCGGAAACCATGGAGAGGCTCGCCGGCCGCACCGATTCATTCAGCACCGCGAATGCGAACGTCATCAGCAAAATGGCGCTGTAACTTTTCGCCAGCGGAAACAAAAGCAGCAGAAAGCCCGTCAGAAACAGCGAAGCTTTCATGATCGGCAGCGGCCCCACGCGATCGGACAAAATCCCCGCCAGCGGCATGGCTACCAGCGCCGCCAGGCCATACACCATCAGCGCCAGCGCCGCCCGCGCAGGCGTCACCCCAAAGGTGTGCGTCACGTACAGAACCAGAAACGCCAGCACCATCGTTCCGGAGCGATTCACCAGCGTCGCCGCCGCAAGCATCCACATTTCTCGGGGGAGATTTTTCAGTCCGCGCCAGGGGTTCATGGAATTTCAGTGAGGTGAGAGCTACAAAACTTCAGTTCGCTGCAACGTTAGAAGTGCGCCGCTTCTTCTTGCTCGAAAGCGTGATACGAAGACCGCACCAGCGGTCCAGCTTCCACGTGTTTGAATCCCATCGTCTCGCCCAGCCGTTTGAACTCCGCGAATTCGTCAGGATGCACGTAGCGTTCGATCGGCAGATGCTCCTGCGTCGGCTGCATGTACTGGCCCAGCGTCAAAATGTGCGTGCCCTGCGCCGCAATATCTTCCATCGCCGCGAGCACTTCTTCGCGCGTTTCGCCCAAGCCCAGCATCATCCCGGTCTTGGTCGGCAATCCCGGAATCATTTCTCCCGCGCGCCGCAATAATTCCAGCGACCGCTCGTACACCGCGCCCTTACGCACCTGGCGATAAAGCCGCGGCACCGTTTCCATATTGTGATTCAGCACGTCGGGCTTCACGGCCATCACGGTGGCGAGCGCCGTCCAATCGCCGCGAAAATCCGGAATCAGCACTTCTACTTTGCATCCCGGCACGCGCGTGCGAATTTCCGTGATCGTGCGCGCAAAAATGGCCGCGCCGCCGTCCGGTTGATCGTCGCGATTCACAGAAGTCACCACCGCATAGCGCAATCCCATCCGCGCCACCGCTTCCGCCACGCGCTCTGGTTCGTCTTCCGCCGGTGGCCCCAGAGGTTTGCCGCTCGGCACCGCGCAAAATCCGCAAGCTCGCGTGCAAATGTCGCCCAAAATCATGAACGTGGCCGTGCCGTGTTCCCAGCATTCGCCCATGTTGGGGCAGCGCGCGCTCTCGCACACCGTATGCAGATCCAGCGTGCGCATGGTGCGCTTTAATTCCTGATATTTTGGCCCGCCGAAAAATCGCACGCGCAACCAGGACGGCCGCGGATGCGCCGCGGGCGGCGGTGTGGAGTTCGGAAGGATGGTGAAGGGCGTGGCCATGGGCGTTTGAGTGAAAAGCCATTGTACGCGGAACCGCCCAGGCGAGACAACCGGGCTGCGATAGGCAAATTTGTCCTAATGCTGTAAGCCAGTCCGCCGATATGCTAGACAGGAAAGCTAGGTTTCGAACTGGATGCGCAATGAAACGCGCGTATCCGTTGCAATGGCCTGAATAGCTGATTGTGCACGACTTAACTGACTAGAGCGAGGTTCAGATGGGCTCGATCGACTTTCAAATCGCGGCGCTTCAGGGCGGGTCGGCTAACCAAGCGGCTGAGAACGCTCAAGTTGCGCAAGCCCAACCGGCCAGGCCAGTGCTTCCGCCACGCGAGGTGCCCGCTGCTTCGCCGCCGAAAGCGGAGCAGGACACCGTGTCCCTATCTGGAACGCTCCTGCCACAGCGGCAACAAACCGCTCCATCGCGCGGAACTACGCAACCGGCGACCTTCGCATTGTTGTCGCAGACAACCACATTTCCACCAAGTCAAAATTCCGCTGCCGCCTTCACGAATTCAGCTTTCCCAAATGCTGCGACGCAGACTACAGACCAGCAAGACGTCCCGGCAGTGATCGCAGCGCCTGTGACGCAGACCGCTGCGGCCGCGCAATCTTCTGTCGCGACAACCGCTGCGACCGTGGCCGCCAGCACGGCCCCGGCGAACGCCTCGAGCGCAGCTCCGGCGCAGCAGACTCTTCAGCAGCTTGACCGAGTGCTGCAACAGCTCGGCATTGACCCACAGACTTTAAGCCTGATAAGCCGCGAGGGGATGCTGAACTGGGTCAACGACCCAGCGGCCCTCCGGCAAATCGTCCAGAACGTGCAGGCTGCCGCAAGTACTTCGCAGCAAAATGACGCGGTAGGCGCGGCCAATCCGACCAGGAGCGCGGCGCAGGCCTCCGTTGCCAGCGCCAACCAGGATCAGATCCAGCCGCAAACGCTGAGTCAACCGCAAGCCGCGGCACAGGAAACGAATCCGGCTTCCGGCAGTACTTCGACCGCCAGCAGTGCGAACACGAACGCTTTGAATCAAAGCGCCGCGACCGCACAGCAAAATGCGACCGCCGTAATGCAGTTCCAGAAATTGCAAGACTCTCTCGCACCGAGCGGCGCTGCGGAAACTCAGCCCGCTGCCAGCACAAGCGGCACGCCGACGGCGCAGGGCCAGCTCCTGAACGTCTCCGCATAGCCCTCCTGATCAGTTCGTAACCTGTTCAAGCTGAACCACGTAGGAACCCACCGTTATGTTGTACTCTTACCACACAACTAGGAGCGCATTGGAGTTCACTGGTATAAGCTATTGATTGTAAAGGGCTATAATTGGGAGTGAGGGGCCACCGAAGTGCATAGAAATTCCCGGCTCAGCTGATGCCTTATCAACTCACAATACAAAGACCAGTCGAAACTCGCGGCATCGGCCTGCACACTGCCGTGCGTTGCCACCTGCGGCTGGTTCCAGCTCCCGCGGATACTGGGATCGTCTTCCGGCGAGTGGACCTGGACAATTTCGAGATCGAAGCGCACGTGCGCAACGTCGCGCGAGTGAGCTATGCCACCAGCTTGATGAAACAGGGCGTGCTGCTCTCGACCGTCGAGCACCTGCTCGCGGCGCTGTATTCCTGTGGCGTTGACAACGTGTACGTCGAACTCGATGCGCTGGAGCTCCCGATCCTCGACGGTTCCTCGAAACCCTTCATCGAACTGCTGGCGCAAGCCGGGATTCGCAAGCTGCGGCGGCAGCGCCGCTACATTCACGTGATCAAGCCGCTGGAATTTTCCGACGGCGACCGCCGCATAGGAATTTATCCCGCCGACGAATTCCGCGTGCACTGCTTCGTGGACTACAAGCATCCGAATGTGGGTCCGCAGGAAGTGGAGATGACGGTGGACCGGCAATCGTTCAGCCGCGAGCTGGCGCCGGCGCGCACATTTGGATTCATGAAAGATTTTGCCGGCTTGCAAGCGATGGGATTGATTCGCGGCGGCTCAGTGGAAAACGCGATCGTGCTGGACGAGGAAGGCATTCTGAACGGCCCGCTGCGTTTCCCGGACGAATTCGGGCGGCACAAGGCGCTGGACCTGATCGGCGATCTGGCGCTGGTGGGGCGGCCGCTGAAAGCGCGCATCGTGGCGCACAAAGCAGGTCATGCGCTGCACACGCAGCTGGTCACTCGCCTGCTGGCCGACCACACCCTCTGGACCGAGACGACCGCGCCGCACGATTCCGCGGATGCGCGGCCTTCGATCTCCGACTCTCTCCCCGCAACATCCTGACTTCTGAGCGATTTTCACGCCGTGCGAACAATCACAAAATGAAGCAGGCGGCGGGTGCGGAACCCGAGCTTCTCGTACACATGAATTGCGGAAACATTTTCCTGGCGCACGTGGAGAATAGGCGTTTCACCGCGCCGCATGATTTTGCGCATCAGAATGGACATCAATTCGCGGGCATATCCCCGGCCTTGAAAGTCCGGATGGGTGCAGACCGCGCTGATTTCAGTGTAACCCGGCAGATGCAGCCTTTCTCCAGCCATCGCCACCAGACGTTTCGCTTGACGAATTCCCAGGTATTCGCCCAATTCGCGAGTGCGCGTGCCGAACGGACCGGGCTTGGTCAATTCGGCGAGCGCGATCATTTCCGGCACATCGGCCGGAGTCAGTTTTTCGGCCGGAAAACCATCCTGCGCAAGATTGGGTTTTTCGCAGAGCATCTGCACCAGCGGCGATGCGTGGACGGTGATCCAACCTGCAGGAATTTGCGGCGGCTGATCCAGGAATAACGCCGCGCCGGCGCGCCGCAGAGTTTTCGCGAGCGATGCGAATGCTTCGGCGGTTGGTTCAGCCATCGCGGCGAGCAGAGTTACTTCCGGTGGGTAGCGTTTCGCGAGTTCATCGCCTTCGGCGAAGTGTGCGTGCAACGTCGAAAGTGAATTCCAGATCGGATTGTCCAGGCTGTGCATCGTCTGCGGCGTTTCGAAAGCTTCCTGAGTTTTCATCGCTGGTCTTTTGATTCTTGCTCGTTCGATCCTTGCTCCTTCGATGCTCGCACAATTTATGCGGCGCGGGAAATCCGCGCTATCCGAATGTAGCGGCCAAATTGTCCTGTGTAATTTTGGCTACTGCAGCGGGGGACTATCGGCGGTGGCGGATTCGCCGTTGGACGAAAAGCGAATGACTCCGGTCTGATCGGTAAAGAAGGTGCGCACTCCCGTCGTGCCGGGCTGCATGGGATCCGCGGTGACCGTGTAACCGGAAGCGCCTCCTGAGGTGCAGCCCTTCGCGGCAGCCTTGGGTGATACGACCGGCCCTGAAGCATCATTCGGGAACTGCGGCGTGTACGTGAAGATATAACCGCTGTGCTGGCCCCCTGCCAGCCGGCGATCAATCAGGCCGGCGTGATTGCAATTTCCTACAATCGTTTCTCCATATCCAAAAACTTGGAAACTGGAGGGATAACCATTCTCATAACCTGATGCGTATTGAACCGCGGCAACATCAATCGTGCGCAGCGAGCCGACGGCGGACGCCTCGTTGGCGGCCATGCGCGCGCGGAGCAGATTGGGAATGGCGACTGCGGCAACGATCAGGATGAAGGGAATGATGACGACGCCCAGATACCCCAGCACCAGGCCGGTGATGGCGATGCCCTGACCGCCGATGCGGCCGGCGGATTTGCGGATTTCGGAGAGAGACATGTGGCCGAGAATAATTGCGGCGATGGAGGCGGGCAGGAAAAAGGTAAAGATTCCGCAGACCAGGCTGGCGATCGCCTTGCCGCTGGTGGGCGGGTCGCCGGCGACGGGCGGCGGAGTCGGGAACGAACTTCCGGGGACAGGGACGGGACCGGGCGCGGTGCGCGCAGCGCCTCCGGCAGGAAGCGGCTGTCCACACTTGGAGCAGTATTGCCCTGAATCGGGATTGGCCATGCCGCAGTTTCGACAAAACATCGCGCGCCTCCAGTTCTGGCTGCGAGGGAATATAGCGCTTTGGTTAACGAATGCACTGAAATTATGCGAGCGAGAGCGGAAAGGCGAAGAGAGATCCTTCACCCGCTGGCGCGGGTTCAGGATGACGGCGCACGACAACATGCGCCGCGGCTGCAGCGGGCGGGTCCCGCGCCTGCGGGACCCGCCCCTACGGAAGCTCGGAAGCATAGTGAGGCTGTTTTTATTGCCAAAGTTGCACAGGGAAGCGACAATAACTCTCGCATGCCTGCCGCTGACACTGTGATTGTGATTCTGGCCGCTGGGAAAGGGACGCGGATGCGTTCCGACCTGGCGAAAGTGTTGCATCGCGCTGGGGGCCGGCCGCTGCTGGAGCACGTGATCCGCGCTTGCCAGCCGGTGAAAGCCGCGCAGGTGCTGGCCGTGGTGGGGCACCAGGCCGAAGAAGTGGGCGCGCTGGCCGAAGCGCTGGGCGCGGATACGGTGAAGCAGCAGCCGCAGCGCGGCACGGGCCACGCCTTGCAAGTAGCGCGGCGCGCGATGCGCAAGAGCGCGAAGCTGGTGATCGTGGTTCCCGGTGATGCGCCGCTGCTGCGTTCGGAAACTCTGCTGGCGCTGCTGGACACGCATCGCCGCGGCGAAGCTGCTGCTACGATTCTGAGCGCCGAGCTGGACGATCCCACCGATTACGGCCGCGTGGTGCGCGATTCTGAAGGCCGCGTGCAAGCCGTGGTGGAAGAAAAAGCCGCGACACCCGAGCAGCGCGCCATCCGCGAAGTGAATTCCAGCATTTATTGCTTCACATTGGAAAAACTGTGGCCGTGCCTGAACGCTTTGCGGCCGAACAATGCGCATCGCGAGTTGTACCTGACGGACGCGATCGCTTTGCTGCGGCAGCGCAACGAACGCGTGCTGGCGCAGGT
>Ga0209038_10000330_pt1 | contig 15132 bp, 10 predicted proteins | sample BogFormECP03_OM3_FD_188237 | JGI IMG/M metagenome (GOLD analysis project Ga0209038, IMG submission 188237) | Bog forest soil microbial communities from Calvert Island, British Columbia, Canada - ECP03_OM3 (SPAdes) (version 2) | ecosystem: Environmental > Aquatic > Freshwater > Wetlands > Bog ...
GAGGAGCGTCTGCCAGAATTTTATTCCGCTCTGCATTATTTTGCCGTGGATATTTCGCCGTCGCGCCGCGGAGTTGCGCAGGCTGCGCTGGCTCGGCATAGCCCGGCTGGACGGGCTTCGATCAGCGTTGAGATCCCCAGTTTCGATTGCGGCTGTATTTTTTCAAACGAACTGGTCGATGCTTTACCGGTGCATCGCGTGGTGATGACGGCCGAGGGCTTGCGGGAAATATTCGTAGATGCGGACGGCGCTCGCTTCGTCGAGCGGGAGTTGGCGCCTCCCTCGGCGGAGATTCCGGAATTTTTCGCGCGCCAGGATGTCGCGCTGCGTTTAGGCCAGCAAGCTGAATGTGGTTTGGCGGCTTGCCGATGGATTGAAGATGCGGGGGGGAGACTCGCGCGCGGGTTCGTTTTGACCGTGGACTATGGCCATGAGGCGCCGGAGCTCTTTGATGAGCGGCATATGGATGGGAGTCTGCTGGCTTATTCGCGGCATCGCGTGAGTGAGGATTTCTATCGGGCGCCCGGAGAGCAGGATCTTACTTCGCACGTGAATTTCACTGCGCTGGATTTGTGGGGGCGCGCGGCCGGCTTGCAGCGCTTGGGATTAGTTTCGCAGACTCGTTTTTTGCTGGGGCTGGCGGGCTCGAATAATTTTGCGGATTTGGAATTTGAAGGTTGGAGCGAGATGGAGAAAACTCGAGAGCGTTTGAGTTTTCAGAATCTCGTGAATCCGGAAGGGCTGGGGGAGAGGTTTCGCGTTTTGATTCACGGCAAGGGCGTTGGGAAAGTGACGTTGAGCGGGCTGGCGGATTTGTAGCGGGCGATTAAGATTTTGTCGGGTTGGCCTCGCCGCCTTCGCTATACGGCTTCTTCAAATAGCGCTCGGCTTCGGCTTGCGCGCCCCCGGTATCGTCCTTCAGATGCTGCGCTTTGCTGTACTCGTTTACGGCGCGCTCTCTCTGGCCCGTAAGATCGTAAATCTTGCCGATGTAGATGTGGCTCCAGACTTCCACCCATCTGTAGTCTGCGCCTAGATCGCCGTCCAGCGCGCTGCGGAAAGCGTTGGCGGCAGCTTGATAATTCTTCTGGTAGAACATCGCCTCGGCGAGACGGAAGTGGGCCAGCGAATTATTAGGCTGCAAATCAAGCGCGTGCTGGTATTCCTGAATTGCGTCGTAAAACTTTCCTTGCGCCACCAAGCCTTCGCCCCGCGCTATCGACGCGCGCACGCGCAGCTTCGGGCTCGATTTCAATAGATTATTGTTGGGGTCCAGCGTGATTCCATTCGGCTTCGGGCGGCCAAACGTTTCGATATTGAACGGCGAAACCAAGCCGGTAACGCTGATCGTTTTATATTCTGGATTTCCTTCCGTCTCCACCCGTACTTCCACCGGCATGCGGAAAGTGTCCAATTCTTGCGAGACTTTGCCAACGACCTTAAATCCTTTTCGAGTGCGGTAAACGATGTACTCCAGCTTAAATTCCGGGATGCCGGTAGAATTCAGCCACTGCGAAAAGAAAGCCACTAGATTAAGTTTTGGCTGTCCAGCAGGAGCGGCCGCAGCTGCGAATTTAGATTCCGCGAGTTTCTCGAACTCAGAGACAGTTACATTCTTGCCCGCGTTCGCCATGTAGAAGCCGTGCAGCAGCGCGCGGAAGGGAGCATCGCCCATTTCGCTGTGAAGCATGTGAAAAACCAGCGCGCCTTTGTCCTCAACCACCGAGCGGTAAGAATCCGAATACATCTCCAGACGCTGCGATTGCGAAATCGGGGCGGCGTCTTCGTACATCAGCGTGCCGATAGCGAAATCTTCGAGCGCCTTCTTCAATCCCGCCGCGCCATCCACTTCTTCGGCAAAGAGCGCGCCCGAATAGCGCGACAGGCCGTCGGAAAGCCACACGTCAGCTGGAGACGCGGGCAAAATCGAATTATTCCACCATTGTCCGGCAGTAACTTCGGCTACCAGGCGCTGATCGGGGCGTTCAGACCATTGGCGCGCGCTGATCAGCACCAGTCCCGGCGCGGAATAAAAGGGCAGCGTGCCATCAGGAATTTCCACAATGGCCACGTTGCGATCGGGCAGGCCGCCGAAGAGATCGGAAAAATACGTCGTGGCGTGCGAGAGCGCGGCGCCGTAATTGTTTGCGGTGCCAACTTGCGAGGGAGGGGTGTAAACAAGGACCTGATTGCCTTCAACTTTCACCGGAGTGAGCTGCAGGGCGCCCGCCACGAACGTGCCGCCGGGCGAAGGGCGATCGGAAGTGAAAACGTAGGTAGTTTGGCCTCCGGAACCGGATTGCATTTCCGATTTCCCGGTGCCGATCACCGCAAAAGTATCCGGGACCGTGATTTTGAATGTCGAGGTATAGCGGTTCGACGGGAAATTCGTCAGCGGAAACCATCGGGCAGGGAGCAGCAAGTAGGCGCCGTCCTTATCCACCGACGCCATGCGGATGCCCTTCGTAGGGCTGTCTTCTTCGAGCGAGACGGGGCCCGCATATTCGAACGTCACGAATGTGGTTTTTCCGGAGACCAGCGCTTCCGTTAGATTCACTCGCAGATAGAGCGGATTATTTCTCTCGCGATCGAATTCGAGAGGCTTACCGTTTGCGCCGGTAACGGATTTCACTTTCAAATCTTGGTGAAGTTCGACCACCAGCGTTTTCGCCGGGGAATCGGCGGCGAATTCCACTTTCGCGCGCGCCGAAATGGTTTGATCGGCGGGGTGGAGCGTCACGTCCACATCGTAGTGCGTGGCGTGCGCCGGAAATTTTGCCGGGGCTTGAGCGGCTGCGGCGCCAGCCGTGGCGAGCGAGATTAGTGCGAGAATCGCTGTTCCCGGAATGAAGGCGGAGATGGAGTTTCGAGTGTGAGTATGAAACACAGCTTTTCCTTTCGCCTCTTTAAGATACCAAATGCGCCCGGCCAGTTGCTTTTAGGATTTCGGCGGGAGCATGGCGGCCAGGGCGTCGGCCGCGCGATCGATGGCGCCTCCTGAGCCCAGACGCCGGCGGACTTCGGCCAGCTCGCGCTTCATTTCCTCACGATCGGCGGACGAGCTCAGCAGACGGCGGACCTCTGCTTCCACGCGCGGCCCGGTGAAATCGTCCTGGATGAGTTCCGAGACGATTTTTTTGCCCGCAATCAGATTCACCATGGCTAGATGGGGCGAGCGAATCATGCGGCGTAGGATAAAAGCGCTGGTTTGCGACACGCGATAGACAACGACCATGGGAGTGCCGAGCAACGCTGCCTCCACCGTGGCGGTGCCGCTCGAAACGATGGCGCAATCCGCGCTTGCCAGCACGTCGTAGGGGGCTCCGGCAATTCGTTTTATCGCGAGGCCTGGGCGCAGGTAACGCTGGAAAAAGCCGTCTTCCAGGCCCGGGGCCGCGGCCATCGTGAATTGCGGCCGTAAATCACGCGCCAAAGATTCGCAAGCGTCGAGCATCGCGGGAAGATTCAACGAAATTTCGGTGGGGCGGCTGCCGGGGAGCAGAGCTACGACCGGCCTGGAGGCATCGAGGCCTTGCGCGGCCAGAAAGTCGGCTCGAGGAACGCTGGATTTCACTTCATCTACGAGCGGATGTCCGACGAAATCCACTGGGATTCCGGCGTTTCTATAGATTTCTTCCTCGAAAGGGAAAATCACCAGAACCCGGCTTAGGTTTTTTTTCATTGCACGGATGCGCCACGGCCGCCACGCCCACACTTGCGGCGCGATGAAATAGACCACTGGAACGCCGAGACGGTGAAGTTTTTTCGCCAGCGGCAGATTGGTGCCTGGCGAGTCGACCAGGACTGCCAGCGCCGGCTTGCGTCGCGCGGCTTCTTTGCGCAGCAGACGCAAAATCTTTAGCACGGTGGGAACTTTGTGAATTACTTCTGTGATGCCGAGGACGGCGATGTCTTTGGCGTCGGCGATGAGCTCCACGCCTGCGTCCTTCATGCGCGGGCCGCCCATGCCGAAAATATGCGCGCCACTGCGGGCTTGCAAAGTTCGCGCAAGACGCGCGGCGTGCATATCCCCTGACGCTTCACCTGCTGAAATCAAAATTTGCGGCGCAGCGGAATCGGATGGCACGGCTCAGTCGTCAGCCGGAAGCGGTCCAGCAGAGCCTGCCAGGGCTGCGCCGGGAACCGAGACTTGCAGTTCCTGGTCCTTATATTGAAGTTGATAGAGGCGGTAGTAAATGCCGCGGCGCGCGAGCAATTCCTGATGCGAGCCTTCTTCGCGCAGCTTGCCTTTATGGAATACCAGGATGCGATCGGCGTGTTGAATGGTGCTGAGGCGATGCGCGATTACCAGCGCCGTGCGGCCTTCGAGCAAACGATCGAGCGCGCCGCGAATCATCAGTTCAGTCTTGGTGTCCACGCTGGAGGTGGCTTCATCGAGAATCAGGAATGTGGGATTGTGGGCCAGCGCGCGGGCGAAGCTAATTAATTGGCGTTGGCCGACGGAAAGCGTGGCGCCGCGCTCGGTGACATCCGAAGCCACGCCGCCCGGCAGTGCGCGCACGAAATCGCCCAGTCCCACTTCCTCGATGGCGCTTTCTACCGTGGCGCGATCGATGTCGCTGCCCAGCCGGACATTAGTTTCAATCGTGCCGGTAAATAGAAACGGGTCCTGCAGCACGATTCCGAATTGCCGGCGGAGGTCATCGATTTTCAGATCGCGGATGTCTATGCCATCCAGCAGGATTTCGCCTTTTTGAATTTCGTACAGTCGGAGAAGTAGCTGGATCAAGGTAGTTTTACCTGCGCCCGTGTGGCCGACGACCGCAATCGTCTGCCCGGGAAGAATGCGGAAGGAAACATCGCGCAGCACCCAGTCTTCGTCCTTCGGAGTGGCGCCGCCACGGTATGCAAACCACACATTGCGGAATTCGATTTCGCCCTTGGGCGAATGGATGGAGCGCGGCGCTGCGATTTCGGTAATCGTCAGCGGCTCATCGAGCAACTTGAAGATGCGCTCGGAGGCGGCCATGGCGGTTTGCAGGATGTTAAATTTATCGCTCAAATCCTGAATCGGACGGAAAAATCGCTGCGCCCATAGCATGAAGGCCACGAGCAAGCTTACTTTGAGAGTGCCGCTGATCACACGCATGCCGCCGTACCAGAAAACCAGCGCGATAGCCGCCACGCTCAGGAATTCCACCGTCGGATAGAAATAGGCGAAGGCGTTGATGGCGTCTTTGTACGCATCCATGTGTACGCGATTCAGCTTTTCGAATTCACGGCGCGATTTTCGTTCGCGATTGAAGAGCTGCACCACGGCCATGCCGGTAATGTGCTCCTGCAAGAACGCGTTAATGCGAGCGATCGCTGTGCGGATGCGGCGATTGGCGTCGCGCACTTGCGTCCGGAAAATAAGCGTGGTGATCAGCATTAACGGCAGAGGTGATAGCGTGGCCAATGCGAGTTTCACGTCGTAGTGGAGCAGCACGACGACCAGGAATAGCAGCACGAAGAAATCGTTAAGTATGGCGACAACACCGGATGCAAAAAGATCGTTGAGCGCGTCCACATCCGTGGTGACGCGCGTGACCAACCGCCCAACCGGGCTCTTATCGTAGAAGCTGAGCGGCAGCCGTTGCAGGTGCACGAAAATTTCGCGGCGCAAGTCGTACATGATGTCCTGGCCCACGCGCTGCATCACGCGCATTTGCAGATACTGCAGCGCAAAGCTGAGCAGCAGCGCGGCCAGGAAACCCAGGGCGATCCATTCGAGCGAGCCAATCCCGTCACTGAAGGTGCGAACGTGCTGCAGGACCGGCGTGATGTCCTTGTCAATGGCGATCTTGAAGAAGTAAGGCCCGACGATTTCCATCGGCGCAACGGCCAGCGCCAGCGCCAGCGCGAAGAACACCCACCACTTGTACGGGCGCAGGTACTTCATCAACCGCCCGGTCAGGTGCGAGTCGTATATCTTTCCTAATGCCTCTTCTTCGCGTGAATCGCTCATGCGCGCGCGAGTTCCTCTTCGAGTAGCTGCTTTTGATACAGATCTGCGTAATAGCCGCCGACGCCGAGCAGTTCGGAATGAGTGCCGCGCTCGACGATGCGGCCGTCCACCAGGACCACGATTTGATCCGCGTCGCGCACCGTGGAGCAACGATGCGACACGATAATGGTCGTGCGTTCCTTCATCACTTCGCGGAGATGGCTGAGAATGCGCTCCTCGGTTTCAGTGTCCACGCTCGAGAGAGCATCATCCAGCACCAGAATTTTTGGATCGCGGATCAGCGCTCGGGCCAGCGCCGTGCGCTGCTTCTGTCCGCCAGATAGCGTGATGCCTCGCTCGCCGACCATAGTTTCGAATTTCGCCGGGAAGTCCAGGATGTCACCGTAGATGCTGGCGCTGCGTGCGGCATCTTCAATTTCCGGTTCCGTAGCGTTTTCGACGCCGAACGCGATGTTCTCCGAAAGCTTCTCGCTGAATAGAAAAGTATCCTGCGGGACGAATCCCAAAGCGCGGCGCAGCGACGCAAGAGGCCACTGGCGAATCGAGCGCCCATCCAGCGTCAGCGATCCCGCCGGCGCTTCCCAGAGCCGCGCGGCAAGCCCAGCCAGCGTGGATTTTCCGCTTCCGGTGGGGCCCACGATTGCAAGCGTCGAGCCAGCGGGAATGTGCAGATTGATGTCCTTCAATACCGGCTTGCCCGCGCTGCCATTTCCAGCCGTCGGATACGTGAAAGTCAGATTGCGGAATTCGATGTCGCCGCGAATTTCTCCCGCGTTGCGCACCAGCGCGGAATCTTCCGGTGCGACGCCGTCGAATCCCGCGGCGGCATCGTCAATCGCCGGCTTCGCGTCGAGAACATAATTCATGCGGCCCATTGAAGCCGCGCCGCGCTGAAAGATATTGGTAACCCAGCCGAGCGCCACCATCGGCCAGATCAATTGCCCGAGAAACATGTTGAAGGCGATCCACTCGCCGAGCGAGATGCGCGTCAGCATCACCAGCCGGCCGCCCTGCCAGAGAACGATCAGAAACGTCACGCCAATTAAAGCCGTGAGCGCGGGCATAAACATGCTCCACGCCAGAATCAGCTTCATATTTTTCGTAACGTATTCGCGATTCACGCTGTCGAATTGCCGCGCTTCGGCGATCTCCTGGCGATAGGCGCGAATCACGCGCACGCCCGCAAGATTTTCCTGCGCGCGCGCCGAAAGCACGGCGAGCGAAGCCTGAATCTTTTCGAACAAATTGTGGATAATTTCGCCGAAGTAGCGCACGGCGAACGCCACCACCGGCACGGGGATCAGCACGTACAATGTCAGCCTGGGCGAAATCAGCAGCATCACCGCCACGGCCAGAACAAAGGAGATGACGGTGGTTCCGCTGTACATGATTCCGGGACCCAGCACCATGCGCACATTGTTCAGATCGTTGGTACAGCGCGACATCAACTCGCCTGTGCGATTGCGCACATAAAATTCCGGCTCCATCTGCATCAAGCGGATGAGTAGATCGTTGCGCAAGTCGTATTCAATATCGCGCGATACGCCAATCAGAATCCAGCGCGTAAGAAACGAGAAAATTCCCTTGACCGCAATCGCCACGATCAGAACCACGCAGAACAATCCCAGAGCATGGTCATTCAGAGGCGCGTAATAGCGCCCCGCAAAATTCGTCAGCCAGCCCATACGCCCGGCCAGCTTGCTGAGCGGACTGGCTTCGCCCTGCAGGCAATCGAAAATTATTCCCATCAGCAACGGCACGAGGTTTCCGACGATGCCCATGGCGACCAACGTAATCAGGCCAATGGTCATTCCGCCTTTGTAGCGGGCAAGGTACGGCATCAGGCGGATAAGCTGCTTCCACCCGGGCACGCGTGCTTCTTTCGCCTTCGCGGGCGCCTTCGTTTGAGAGACGGTTTGTGCGGCGGCGCTCATTTGCGGCTCACGTCCGGAATATCCAAAGCCGGCGATTCACCGAGAAAGTGCTCGTACGTGCGGTCCAGCGATTCGTATCGCTTCACCTTTGGATTCCATCTTATCCCAATCGTTTGGATGTATCCGCCGACGGGCTTATCAAGCGGCGTGAAATACATCACCAGCCCCTGATCCGCGTGTTGCTCGTATTGCAGCCGCCATGCCGGAACGTCCGAAAGCGGCGTCGCGCCGAGAAAGCCTTTCGTATTCTTGAGGTGCTCGTCGCACAGGAAAATCTGCTTCCACTTGCCGCCCTCGTTCTCGACAATCCCCGCGCGAGTCAGCAGCGTTCCCGGTGTCTTGCCATCCGGCGTTTTCTTCAAGCGGTTGATCACCAAAATCTGCTGATTGCCGTTCAATGCTAGGTCTCCGTAAACCAGCACTTCAGCTTCCGAACCCATCGCGTTTTCGGCGACCTGCTGGATATCCGGCGGAACCGCTGGAGCAGCCGGCTTCGCGGGCTCGGCTGGTTGCGCGGTGGATTCCGTCTTGGGATTAGACGCACCAGAACCGCCGCAGGCGCAAAGAAAAACAGCGAGAATAGCCGCAGTAAGAATAATGCCCGGTGTTTTCAAAGCACCCCCCGGGGAGCTCGCTGAAGAGACCTTCATTGTATCCGGCTGCGCCCCAGGTTAAAAGCGCGCCCGCCTTTCGCAGTTCCGCGTAGGGGGGTTGACCTCGCTCCCGGTTCGGATTTGGGTTCGCTGCCTTTATCTAGCAGCCAGAATTTCTTCAATGCGCGCCTCGAAATTTTCCTCGCCCTCAGACCAAAGGCGCAAAGTCTGCACCGGAATCGCCCGCTCGATCCGCCGCGTCCAATCCAGCAGCTTGCGGATATTCTCGTGCGTCTTGTCGCAATATTCCTGGAGGTTCGCCGGCTGCGACATCAATTCAAAGAAGCGCGCCTCGTCGGGATGCTCAGGCCCCGCCGGCTGGCCATTCTGAAAGCCTAGCAAGCGCCCGTGCCCGGTAAATTGATGTTCCAATCCGAGGTCCACCTCGAAATGCCCGCGCTCTTTCCAAACGCCATCGTCATATTCCTCGCCGTGACAGAAAATCTCGAGCAGTTCAGGCTGCAATTTCCACTTCTCGGACGCAGCATCGAAAATCCACAAATCCCAATAAGCCTGCACCTCATAAGCGCAGTCGGCGTTCTGAAATTCGCGCGCCACCGCGACGATCGAAAGCGCATCCACGGGTCGAGCCCGCAAATCAGGCTCAATCAACGGCGTCTCGGACGGCCCAACGGCGCGCACCGCCAGCCCAGTAAAGCCCAACCGCGTAGCGGAGAAGGGAACTGTGGACAGGAATTGCCCGAGTCGCTCGAGTTGCACGTCGGCGCCAAAATCCGGGCACCAGATGCTTGCATAAGCATGGTTTGCCATCGACCGATTATAGCGAGATTGCGCGCGGGGACCGAACTGAAGCCTCGGCGGTCGAGGGGCTACCTGTTTTCTTCGTCGGGCTTGGCGGATTCGGCGTGGCCGAAGTCGGTGGAGAGCCCCATCAGTCGCTGGCGTAGGTTGTCGCCCATATTGGCCAGCACGTCGGAGAATGTTTCGCGCAGGCGCTTTTCGGCGGCCGTGGCCAGCGCCTCGATTACCGCCTGGGAATGTTGGCCTAGTGTCGTCGCGGAGGCCAGCAGCCAGGAATTCGATGCGTTTTCCAGGCGCGTTTTGTATTGCTCGATGGCATCGTCGCTGGCGCGGTTCAGGTGCGAGAGCCAGTTGCGCTCCTGCTGCTCGCGCTGCGCGTTCCACTGCTCCATCAGCGGCTTCAGTTGCGTCTCAAGGCTAACGCGGGCCTGCGAAACTCCCTGCGCAACATTCTTGATGAGCTCTTCGCGGAACTCGCCCAGCGAATTATTCTGGCTAGCCTGCAAATCGGTGCGCGCGCGCTCGGCGGACTCTTGCGCAGCCTGATCGAATTCGCTCAACGTGTTGCTGGCCACGCGATGCGTCTCGTCGGCAAAAGTGGCGGCGGTAGTTTCAGCGGCTTCCTTCAGGCGCTCGCGATTGCGCTCCAGCAGCTCGTTCGCCGATTCCGCCATTTGATTCTTGGCGTGATCCGCATAGCTCCGGCTGTAATGATCGAGTTCCGAAGCCATCTTTCTCGAAGCTTCCGCGGCGCGCTCGTGCAGCAGGCTCGTCGAATGTTCCACGGCCTTTTCGAGCGACGCCTGCATGCTCGTTTGCGCCTTCTTCGAATACCAATCGGAAGCCTTCAGCAGCGATTCAAATGTGGTGTGCGTGGACTCGGTGGTCTTCGATTCGAGCTCTTCTTCAGCCTTCTTCAGCATCGCCCGAATCGATTCCTCGAATTGAATCGGGAACTGCGCCGTTTGTTCTTTCAGGCGGCCAAGTGAGCTCTGCAACTCGGCTTCCGCGGCCATGCTGATCATCGATTGCACGGATTGTTGCGCGGCCTCGGCCTGCGCGCGTGCGGCCGCCAAATCTTCCGCGGCTTTGCGCGCCGCCTCCACTCCAGGCACGAGTTGCTGCTCGATCTGTCCCGAAACCCGCTCGAGAATTTGCCGCGCGGAAGCTTCCATGGCCGGCTCGAGATGGCTGGCGCGCTCCGCGACGATGCTCTCCGCCCGCCGTTGCAGCTCCGCTTCCTGCTGCGCCATGAATTCCTGCAGGCCCCGCCGCACTTCTTCCAGCGTATGGTTGGCGGCGCCTTGAATCAGGTTTTTAGTTTCTTCGTGGCGCGCCTGCCCTTCGGCCAGCACGTCCTGCAATCCGCGACGCGCATTTTCGAGCGCCTCATGCGCCGCGCCGTGAATTTGGTTTTTCGCGTCTTCGGATCGAGCCTGCCCTTCGGAAACCCCCGCCTGCACCGCTTCCAGCTGGCTTCGCGCTTGCGCGGAAGCCTCATCCAGCGAGTTCCGCAGGCTCGCGGTTCGCGCCGCGATATCCTGCTCGGCTTGCGTCAGCAAATTCTGCGTGACGCCGTTGATTTGCTCATTCAACTTTTCGGATACGCCCGAAAGCGTGGATTGCAGTTCGTGCTGCCAGCGATTCTTGGCTTCGGCGGCTTCGTTGTGGATCTGCGCGATGCTCTCTTCGCGCAGGCGAGCGGCAGCCTGTTCGACGTCGCGACGCAGCTCGTCGCTGCGCGCCCGCGCGGCATCGTCAGTCGCGAAATAAGCAGCGTCGGTCTGCGGCCGGTTCGCCAGGGCGTTGGTGATTTCCTGTTGCACGGCCTGCTGCATCGCCTGCGAATTGGCGTTCTGATTCGCCTCGCGCACGGCCTGCTCGGCAGCGCGGGACGCAGCGGACTCCACAGCAGCCTGCAGACTCTGCCGAAGCTGCGCCTCGATCTCCTCGACGTTCTGCCGCGTAGCCTTGCGCGCGTCTTCGACCACCGACGCGGCTCGCGAAGCAGCTTGATGCATTACTACGTCGAGAGCCTGCGCTGAAACCCGGGTCATGGAAGATTGCACGGCCTGCTCGACCGCTTCGCGCAATTGCAAATCCACTTTCGCACGCGTGGCTTCCAGCTCCTCGGCGATGGCAGTGCGCGATTCGTGCCGCGCCACTTGATGCAAGCTGTGCCGCGCTTCGGCCACCAGCTTTTCCATCTCTTTCGCGATGTTCGGGGTCGGCGAAGGCGGAGCGGGCGCCATCGCTATGGGCGCCGGAGCCGGCGGGGCCGGACGCGGCGGAGCCTGCACGGCGACGCTCGTGCCGGTCTCCGATGCATCGGATTTCGCTTGGACTATGGCGGGCTCAGGCGCTTTTTCCGGCTGCTTAGCCTGCGCAGGTGGAGCAGTCGGCGGCGGCACGATCTCGAGTTTTTTCTCGGATGGCGCAGCCTGCTGTGGCGGCGGTGGCGTAAATTTCGGAATTCCGAGTACGCTCGTGGTTAACACGACGCTCGGAGTCACCTGAGAGCGCGGAGGCACGGCGGCCCGCGGCGGCGCTGTGCTTGCAGCTTCTTCTGACGCAGCAATCGCGGCGGCCCAATCATCGGGCGGAAACGCGATGCCCCAAACGTTGCCGGCCACGTCGAATTCAATGCCAATCTGGAAGAGTTCGCGCACAGTGCGCGGCCGCTGGACCCAAATCACCTGGCCCTTCACGGTACGCGGCGGCAGCGAAGCCTCAGTGCGTGGAATTTCCAGCTCAACGACGGAATGTTTCGGCACGTAATGCTTCGAATGGTATTTGCAACCGTGGCAGCTCACCATCACTGTCGAGGTCCGCTCTTTGAACGGCTGCCCGAGCGCGTCAGCCCCAGCAACGGTAATAGGCACCGCCTGCACGATCCGCGTGCTGCGGCGCTTGCCCAAGATAGGTTCGTTCGATGCGTCTGCCTCAGCCACGTGAATCCTTCCGGCGCCCTCCGAGGGGGTTTTACCAGCCTAACACCGGTAAGGGCGATTGGAGCGGCAAGGGAAACAGGTGTTCGAATCAGTTACTTACAAATTGGAATCGCTCGCGGAGCTTTGCGGCTTTTCGGCTAAGTACTAGCGTGCCGCCAAACTTCCGTTCCAGCGTTCTAAACCGCCGCTTCATTGTTGGCGGCGGAACCAACCTTTACCCTCGCCATAGCTCACTTTTTCGGCGAAGCGAGGCTGCCGATGAAGTCCCGAATTCTGTCGTGGCTGCTAATTCTTGGCGTGGCTGGCACCGTATCATTCGGAAAGCCGAAGCCTCGCAAAGAGCACTATCACTGCCTGTGTTACGAAATCTGCAGAAAAGTCCCAGCCAGTGAGCGGTGCGGTCTGGATTTATGTAACGGGCAGGATCCCGAATATCGCGCGGAGCGATAAATCACCTGGTGGTCCAGTGGCGGATGGCCGCCGGTGCGGCGCGATTTCGCGGGCGGCTTAGTGTGCGGGCGTCGACCCGTGCCCGCGTCGCAGCAGGGTATCCTTCAGTTCTTTAGCAATCCAGATGGGCCCCACCAGCAGGTAAATGATCCCCTGAAAAAAAGCCGGCTTATTGCCCTCGATGCGGTGCCCGGCAAACAGGAATACCCAGCCACCCAGAAACAGCGCCAGGCCCAGCTTCCAGTGCAGCAGCACGAGCAGCACAAGTCCTGCGAGAATTGCGGGTATGCCGACTCCGTGCATCACTTTATTCCACGGGTTGTGGTGCTCGTGATCGTACTGCGCCATGTATTGCTCGAATCCTGGCATGGAGCACCTCCGGTGTTGCGCTAGCTCGCCGCTGAACTATAAATCGCGCCGGCCTTCCATCGCTTTCATCATGGTAACTTCGTCCGCGTACTCGAGGTCGGAGCCCACTGGGATCCCCATGGCGATGCGTGTGACGCGCACTCCGAGCGGCTTCACCAGCTTCGAAAGATACATCGCCGTAGCTTCGCCTTCCGCCGTGGGATTCGTAGCCAAGATGATCTCTTCGACGGTGCCGCCCTTCAGCCGTTCAATCAAACTCTTGATTTTCAATTGCTCCGGCCCAATTCCTTGCAATGGCGAGAGCGATCCGCCCAGCACGTGATAGAGCCCATCAAACTGGCGCGTCTTTTCGATAGCCAGTATATTCGGAGCATCCTCCACGATGCAGATCGTCTTCCGGCTGCGCGCCGGGCTCGTACAATAATTGCAAGGATCGGTGTCGGTAATATTGTTGCAGATCGAGCACTCGCGAACATTCTCTTTGGCATCGCGAATGGCGTCGGCGAGCGCGAGAGCCTGATCGCGGTCAGCCCGCAGCAGATAAAAAGCCAGCCGCTGCGCAGTCTTCTGCCCAATCCCCGGCAAATGCTTCAATTCATCAATCAAGCGGCTTATAGTAGGCGCGTAGTCGGCCATGTTTCTCCCGGAGTCATCAATCGAGAAGCATAGTATAACCGACGCGAAAAGCGAACCCTGCCGCCCTCGCACCGCCGGCGGTACCTTAGCGCGTTAACACAAGTGAACCAGGCAACGACATATAGAATGTGAAAATCATATTTCGGAGGAAGGGATGCCCGAACCGCACTCCTCATTTTCGGGACACCGGCAGCAACGCAAGGCGCGGCACCGGACCTCTCTCGCGTGCTTGGTCGCGGCACTTGTCCTGTGCGCGATTTCCCAGCCGCACGCGCAGGAACCACCGGCCTCGTACCGGCCCGCACAAGTCGAACCGGTGTATGCCAAGGATCCCGCCGATTCCTGGAATCGCATCTTCTACATTCTCTTCTCGCGCCGATTCCAGGTCTATATGACCACCGATTTTCCCGAATCCGCCCCCTTCGATACTTCCACGAGCGACGCCGACTTGCGACTGAGCACGCGTCTCTTCGAAAGAAATGAGACCGGCGACCGCGCCATCGATCCGCTCTACTATCCCCCGTACAATTCGCGCGAAGGCCGCACCCAACTCCTCGAGGACCCAACCTACTCCCAATTCATGGCCGCGATGCAAGAGGCTCTAGGCGACACTTCGCCCCGTCCCCCGCTAGCCCGCGCCTGGATGCAAAGCGATCTGTGGTCGGCCTACGACATCCTCAGCGAGCCTCTCTTCAAAGAGGATCGATCGGTCGAACGCGAGATGCGCCACGCCGCAACTCTCGACGCCCTCGCGCGCCTAATCCGCAAAGTCGCGCTGACTCCGGAAGAAATTCAATCCCTTCCCGACAATTACGCGCAAGCGAAGAATGCCCTCTCCCTTCCCGATCTCTTCAATCCACAGTCGGGCTGGGTACAAGTCCAGTGGTTCCCCGAGCACGCCCACGACAGCGAAGCCGGCTACCGCCGTTTCTCGCGAATTTTCGTCAAGCCGGTGCGCTCGGCAAAGAGCACACAAAAGCTACTCGATGGCCTGCGTAACCCCGAGCGCAATCCGGCCGATTCGCTCGACGGCGCCGCAATCCTGATCCAGCTAATCCTCATCGACTCTCACGGCAAGCTGACCCCGACGCATCTGACCGGCGAAGTCGAGTTCCGCCTCTTCGAAAAGAATCCCAATGGCGCGTTCAAGAAAACTCAGATTCGCGTCTGCGAAATCAGCCGCGGCCTCCTCCTACGCCAGCCAGAAACAGGTGGGCTCGTCTCCGAGGATGAGAACGCGCAGGCATTCTCCGGCGGCTACAGTTTCGCCGCCCCAGGCTTCACCGAAGGCGGCACGACCGCCAAAGAACGTCCCGTCGTAGTCAAGCTGCGCACCCGCTGCATATCCTGCCACGGCCTAGACGCCACCGCCCTAATGAGCTTCGAAATGAAAGTCCCTCAACATTTCC
>Ga0209038_10000332_pt1 | contig 15043 bp, 14 predicted proteins | sample BogFormECP03_OM3_FD_188237 | JGI IMG/M metagenome (GOLD analysis project Ga0209038, IMG submission 188237) | Bog forest soil microbial communities from Calvert Island, British Columbia, Canada - ECP03_OM3 (SPAdes) (version 2) | ecosystem: Environmental > Aquatic > Freshwater > Wetlands > Bog ...
ACGCCCCAGCGTCCCCACCATGCTCCCGCCGGCGACTGATTTTTCTTGAGCCATTCGATCGCGCGCTTCGCCACTGGATGGTCGGCGCGATAGCCGACCGACGCCATCATCTCGAGCACATGCCCCGTTAGATCTGGACACGACGGATCGGTCACCGCTTCAACGTCCGCGAGCGGCAAATGATTGAGCCAGGTTGAATTGTTGTCGGCGTCGAAGGCCGCGAAGCCGCCGTCGCTCGATTGCATTCCCATCACCCAGTTGGCACCGACCCGAATGGCGCGTTCCTTCGCCGCCGCGTCGGTCGCCTTCGAGTCTGCGAGCACCGACAGGATAACCGCGGAATCATCCACGTCGGGATAGCAATCGTTGTAAAACTCGAATGCCCAGCCGCCCGGTTCGAGCTCTGGACGCTTGACGGACCAATCGCCCTTCTTGAAGATCTGATGATCGATTAACCACTGCGAAGTTTTCTTGAGCGCCTCATCGTCACCCGGCAAACCGGCGTCGAGCAGCGCGCGGCCGGCGAGAGCCGTGTCCCAGTTGACTGACACGCACGGCATGTACATGTCGTTGTCGTCGAAATGCCAGATCAGTTCCTGCGACGCTTCGATTGCGCGCTTCAGCACCGGATGGTCGTTGCGGTAGCCGTTGGCTTTCAGAGCCATCGCGCTCAGCAGGTAGCATGGCTCGATTCCGCCCCACGAGCCGTTGGCCTCCTGATGTTCGAGCAGCCAATTTTCGGTATGGCGCAGCGCTCGCGCGCGCAACGATTTGATTTTGTGCCGATCGTAGAAGCGCAGCGCCTTGTCCGCGACGTTGAGCGCGTTGCGCAGCGAGAGCATGTTCTTTCCGCGCGGCTGTTTGAACTTCGTGAAATGCGGCGGTTCGATATAGAGTTCGAGCACTCCGCGCTGGTAGTCGATTTTTTTCTCGGGACGCGCCGCCTGCAGCATCATCAATCCCATCAGCGTTCCACGCGCCCAAGAACCCAGCTCGTAGATGTTGAACGGGAACCAGTTCGGGAACAGTGAAAGCTCGACCGGCAGCGCCGCCGTCGCCTCCCAGGTTATCTGCCCCATCGCCGCGAGGTAGAAGCGCGCGAGCGTGCCGCAGTTGACGATTCCGCCCTTCGACAAAATCCAGCGGCGCGCCGCGGCCAGCGGCTCGTCGCCGGCGCGCATGCCGGTGAGCTTCAGCGCGAAGTAACTTTCGATCGAGGTCGACAGATAGCCTTCGCCACCCTGGTACAGCGCCCAACTTCCGTCCGCGCTTTGCGTGTCGAGCAGGTGCTTCTTGAGCCGCGCCTCGGTCTCGACGTCCACCGTGTCCATGAAATGATTGAAGATAATGAACTCGGCGTTCATCTCGGCATTCGCCTCGAGCGGCGCGTGCCAGTAGCCCTCGGGCTTCTGCAGCGCGAGCAGCGCGCGTTGCGCGCGATCGACGGTGTAATCAATCTTCGCGACGAACTCGTCATGCGGCGACATCGCAATCGCCGTGTTTCCAATTTCAATTGCCTGAGTCATGTTTCATCCTTCATGGAATCACGGCGCATTTCAGCACCACGCCGCGCTCGAGCATCTCGAATACTTCGGTCAACTCGCCCAGCCGCTTGCGCGCGTTAACGATCGCGCCCGCATTCAGCGCGCGCCCCGCCAGCAGCTCGTACGCACGCCGCACGTCGCGTGGCCGATAATGAAACGGCGCCATCAACGTCAGATTGTCGTAGTGCATCCGCCGCGTATCGACGCTCAATGCAGTGCCCGCCGCGCATCCGCCGAAAAACACCACGCGTCCGCCGCGCCGCACTCGCGCCAGCGCATCCTGCCAGCCCTCGATATGCCCAGTGCATTCGATCGCGAGGTCGGGGCCGAAGCCACCGTTGAGCCGCGCGATTTCCGCGGCCGCATCGACATTGTTTGCATCGACGACGCGATCGGCGCCCAGGTCCTTTGCCCACCGCAGACGCTCTACCCCGCGCCCGACGACAACTACCTCGCGCACGCCGGCTGATTTCAACACCAGCATGTGCAGCAGGCCGAATGCGCCGCCGCCGATAATTACGACCGTCTCGGTTTTTTCGGGACGCGCCATCTCTTGCGCGTGTACTACGCACGAGAGCGGTTCGAGCAGCGCCGCTTCCTCGAAGGGCAGATCTGCCGGCTTGATAAACGTGCTGCGCGCAACGACGTGCGCCGGCAGCAGCAGCGTGTCGGCATAACTGCCGTGCACCATCCGCCCGACTGCCTCGTCGCAGAGATTTTCCTGCCCATGCTGGCAGTAGAAACAAATTCCGCAGGGCGCGGTCGGCGCCGCCATGATTGCGTCGCCCGGCTTGAACGCCGTCACGCCCTCGCCTGCTTCCAACACGACGCCGGAAAACTCATGCCCCAGCGGCATCGGAGTCTTCCACATCGGATGTCCGCGCCGGAAAGTTTTCAGATCGGTGCCGCAACTGAGCGCGCAGCGAATCTCAATCAGCAACTCGCCCGGGCCCGGACGCGGCGCCACGTAATCGCGCAATTCAAGGCGCCCCAGCTCGACCAGGATCGCCTGGCGCGAATGCGGCACGGAGATTTTCGCCGACGCTTCGAGCGCGCTCACAGCTTGCGCTCCACGACGAAGGTCGCGACATGCCGCAGCGGCTCGGCACTCGGACCGAAGTCCTGCAGCGCGCGATGCGAACGCGTTTCAAGCTCGCGCGCCAGATCCATCGAGCGCTCGATTCCCAAAATCGCAGGATAGGTCGCCTTCCCGCGCTCGGAATCCTTTTGCGTGCGCTTGCCCATTTGCTCGGGCGTGCCCTGTACGTCGAGCAGATCATCGACGACCTGGAACGCCAGCCCGAGCGCGCGCGCGTATGCGTCGAGCGACTCGATTTGCGAGGCGCTCGCTCCACCGAGGCGCGCGCCGCCGCGCACCGACGCCAGGAACAGCGCGCCGGTCTTCTTGCCGTGCAGTTCTTCGAGCTCTTCGACGGTCTTCGACTTGCCCTCGCCGAGCAGATCGATCACCTGCCCCGCGACCATCCCGCTCGCTCCCGCCGCCGTCGCAAGCTCCGCGACCGTTTCGAGCACGAGACTCGGCGACGCGCTCCGGCCCGCGGAGAGCGCCAGCACCTTGAATGCGTCCGTCAGCAGCGCGTCGCCCGCGAGCGTCGCGATCGCTTCGCCGTAGACTTTGTGATTGGTCGGGCGTCCGCGGCGCAGGTCGTCGTCGTCCATGCACGGCAGATCGTCGTGAATCAGCGAGTAGGTGTGAATCATCTCGACCGCGCACGCGAGGCCCATCGCCGCGTCGACTTTGCCGCCGACCGCCTCGCACGACGCGAGCACCAGCACCGGCCGCAGCCGCTTGCCGCCCGCCAGCAGCGAGTAGCGCATCGCCTCATGCAGGCGAGCCGCCGCGCCAGTCGGCTCGTCGACGCTTTGCTTGAGCGCCCGCTCGATCAGTTGCGCGCGCTCTTTTAAATAGCTGTGCAGGTCGAACACGTCTCGTCTCTTTTCCGGATGCGCGGTGACGCTTGTTTGAAACCGGGTTTTAGGACTTCGATTTCCTGCGCGTGAAGATCGCCCGCATCGCGGGGTTCACGCGTCAGCCGCGCATTTCCTCATGCCACGTAATGCCGCACCATCCGCCACGAGTCCTTCAGATTCTTGCCGAACTCGAGCGCCACCGTCCCCTCGAATCCCGAATGCAGCTTGCAATCGCGGCAGCGGAAATCCTGCTTGGTTCGATAGTACTCCCAATCAGTAGCCGCATGCATCTCGTCGAGCGTTTTGTAGTGCCCGTTCGTGATCAGGTAGCACGGCCCCTTCCATCCCTGCGGATTGCGCGTGACCGTCGTCCACGGACTGCATTGCATGTCGCGTTTGCCGACCAGGTAGTCGAGGTAAATCGGCGTGTTGACAATTTTGTAATCGTTCGCCATGTCGCGAACTTTGAAGAACTTCGCCGGCATCTCTTCTTTCTTCAGATACTCTTCGTCGTTCTGCAGCACCTGGTAGTGATAGCCGGGACTCAGCAGCATGCCGTCGACGCCGAGGCTGGTCAGGTATTTGACCATGTCCTCGAGCTCCTGGCCGCTGGTCTCGCGAAAGACCGTAGTGTTGGTCTGCACGCGGTAGCCCTTCTCTTTCAGCATCTTGATCATCTTCACGACGGTGTCGAAATGCCCCACCCGATCGACCACGCGATCGTTGGTCTCGCGCATCCCATCGAGATGCAGGTTGAAGCTGAGATATGGACTCGGCGGCACCTGCTTGACGAAACGCTCGAGCAGAATCGCGTTGGTGCAGATCATGACGTGACGCTTCTGATCCTCGATCAGCCCGCGCGTCAACGCCGCGATATGCTTGTACATCAGCGGTTCACCGCCGCAGATCGACACGATCGGCGCGCCCGCCTCTTCGGCCGAATGCAAAGCCTCGTCGAGCGGCATCATGTCGCGAATCGTGTCCTTGTACTCGACGATGCGCCCGCATCCGATGCACGCGAGGTTGCACGCATGCAGCGGCTCGAGCATCAGCACCAGTGGAAAATATTTTTCGCCGGCCCGCTTCTTCTTGCTGATGTAGCGGCCCAGGTCGATCATCTGTCTCAGTGGAATGCGCATGCTCGTGCGTTCTCCTCGAAATCGAAGTTGAAGAAAATCAGGACGGCGCGCCGCCGCCCTCCGATGTAGATGTCCCCGACGGACCGAACAACCACTCACTAACCATCACCACCGCCCCCTCGGGGTCGATCGCATTTGCGCCCATAAATAAATATTCGATCAGCAAACCGTTCAGCGCCGACAGCAGGAACGCCGCCGCCAATTCAGGCGCCGACCGCCGCGTGCAGATTTCCTTTTTCTGTGCGCTCGCGATCAGCTCGACCAGCATTGTGCGGTATCCGCCGTAGAGCTGCAGCACCTGCTCGTTGAGGCTCTCGGACAGATGCGGGTCGTGCAGCATCTGCGCGAGGAAGAACCGCACCGAGCTGGCGTTGTCGCGAACGAACGACAGGTACGATTCGACCAGCTTCAGAATCTGCGCGCGCTCGTCCATCACCGCCGCTTCTTCGGCAAAGTCGATAAAATACGGCTCGAGCAGACGGTTCAGCACCGCGACGAACAGCTCTTCCTTGGTCTTGAAATGCCAGAAAATCAGCGCCTTGCTGACGCGGGCCTCGCGCGCCACTTCCGACATCGAGGTCTCGTGGAACCCGCGATGGGCAAATAGCTGCATGGCCGCTTTGAGGATCTCGTCGCGCGAGTCCTGCGAACCCGTGCGCGGCTCGGTGCTGCCCACTTTTGCCTGCGATGCGCCCATATCCCCGCTCGGCCGCTCTCCCTTAGTCCTGTCGTCGCCCGTAGCCACTGAAGAACTTCCAATGCCAGCTAATTCGAGCCGCAGTCATCTGCGCGTCTCGAAATTAACGCTAACCATTCGGTCAATGGAAACTTTACCGTCACAATCTCGAATGTCAAGAGCGACAGTCCGAGCGGTCAGTCGGTCAGGCGCAGGATGAAGTGAGTCGAGCGCGCCATTTTGGCGTAACCATCCGACTTCAGGAGAGATCTATGTTGACGCCGTTGTTGGCAGCCGATGTTCGGGCTCCTTCGATTAGCATCAGCGCAACGCGCGCCTCGGTCAGATTGCGACTCGCAGTCGGCGAATCGGTTCCTTCGGCGACCGCTCGCTCGAACTCCTCCGCCACGCCATCGAACCATGCCGAATGATACGAGTCGTCGGCGATGTCGGCGACCGACAGATCCTCAACCTTCCCGGACCGTTCGGTGAGCGTCACTCGATCCGCTTCAATCTCGATACACGCGCGCTCTCCATATATGAGGGCCGACGTCCGCCGCACCGGTGCGCGCCACGAAAGATGTACCCGGCAGATCGCTCCACCCAGGAACCGGATTCGCACGTTGGCGACGTCGTCGACCTCCACTCCTGCGGGAGAATCGAGTCGCGCCGAAACCGATGCGGGACACTCTCCCCCCAGCAACCAGTTCATAAGGTAGAAGACATGCCATCCGTGATCGATCAGTATGCCTCCGCCCGACGCAGCTGCCGCCCGCCACTTGCCGCCACTGCCGCCGGCGCCCGCAGGCTCTGTCCGCAGGCGATCGATCGACATGAAGCGAATCGCACCGAGCCTGCCCGCTTTGATCGCGCGATGCGCCGTCGCATACGCAGGCGCGTATTTCCAATTATGCACGCACATCAGAACGCGCCGCTTTTGCAGCGCCAGCGCGGCCAGCTCAACGAACTCGGCACGCGTTAGCGCGAGTGGCTTCTCGACGATCACGTGCGCGCCCGCCTCGAGCACCGCGCGTGCAGCCTCGCGATGCAACGCCGGAGGACTGGCGACGTCGACGAAATCAGGCGCCTCACCGTCGAGCATCAACTCGAGATCGTCGTACACGCGAACATTCTTCATCAGCCGGATAGCTTCATGGCGCCGCTCGGAAACCGGATCGTGAATCGCAGCGATCGCGAGATTCGGGCGCGAACGCCATCCGCCCAGGTGAGCCCGCGCCGCAACCTCGCCAAAACCGGAAATTGCACCGCGCAGTTTCGATGAAGCAGCCATGGGTACCGCCAAGTTTCAGCTAAACGCCTGCGACTCGCAACATACCGCAGTGATGATACTGCCGTGCAGCCGAAATGCGGCGGACGCCCGCCCAGAATGATCCAGTAAATGCACGCCCGTCGCGATGGCAACGCTCTTGCTCTCTTCCCCAATGAAGGCTCAAGCGGGAGGACAGGCGAATCATGTTCGCATGGATTTTAATCGGACTAATCTCAGGATGGCTCGCAGGAAAAATCCTGAACGGCAACGGCTACGGCGTTATGTGTGACATCGGACTCGGCCTACTCGGCGGCGTGATCGGCGGAATGATCTTCGGCATCCTGGGCGTGCAAGCCCACAACTTCATCGGCGCCATCCTGATGTCGACGGCAGGCGCCACGGCGTTGGTTATCGCCACCAGGATACTGCGCGACGAAATTTGAGCAGGGAAGTTCTCGCGCGCCGGCGCTTTAATCACCTACACGTAAAGCGCGGCGAGCTTCTTCAGCGTGCCTTCCGTAGTCTCGAATGTGAGATCGCCCAGGCCCGCGACGAATCGCCCCGCTCCCGCCTCGGCGAACTCCTTCAACCCTTCCTGCACTTTCGCGCGATCGCCGCGGATACCGCCCATGATTGTGATATCCAGCTCGGCGAAATTTCGGCCGACCGCCGTGCATTCGCGCTTGAGTTCATCGACGCGCCTCTTTAATTGCTCCGGGTTTAGCGCGATCGGGCACCAGCCGTCGGCCCATTTTGCCACGCGCTTGAGCGCATTCTTGTCGAGGCTGCCGATCAGCACCGGCGGTCCCGACTTCTGCGCCGGCTTCGGCAACGACTTCACCGCCGGGAACTTGACGTACTGGCTATCGGCCGACGACTCGTCTTCGGTCCACAGCTTGCGCATCGCGGCGACTATCTCTTTGGTCTCGGTCCATCGATGCGGGAAATCGACGCCGAACAAATCGCTCTCCTCGCGCAGCCATCCCGCGCCGATCCCGAACAGCACGCGGCCGCCCGAGTATGCGTCCAGTGTCGCGAGCTGCTTGGCCAGCGCGAGCGGCTCATGCTCGGGCACGAGACAGATACCGGTGGCGAGCTTCAGATTTTTGGTGACGCCAGCCGCCATGCTCAGCGCGACGATCTGATCGGCCATCGTGAAGTACGCCGGCGGAATCGGGCCGCCGGTCGGAAAATTCTGCGTCGGATGCGCTGGCATCGCAGGATGCTCGGGCACCCAGATCGATTCGAAGCCGAGCGACTCGGCGACGCGCGCGAATTCCGCCGGATGAGCATTCTTGCCGGTGAACGGGATGAGCAATCCGATCTTCATTTTTTCCTCGCTAAGGTGCAGGAGTTACCCTGCCAGGAAGTCTGAAACCCACGGCGGGTTTCACATTCAATAGCGTGATTTACCCTGCCCCGACTACCAGCCGAAAAAATCCTTCGCCGCGACAAACTTCGCGACGCCGGCTGCTTCACCTGCCAGCCGGTCGACTTCCTGATCGCCGACCATCGTCGACGCCGTCAGATCGACGCCGTACATGTCCGCCAGCTCCGTGATCATGCCGCCCTTGGGCTTGCGGCATTCGCATTGGTCGGCGTCGGTATGCGGGCACACCTGCCATGCGGTCAGGATGTCGCCGAGCTGACGATCGAGCTCCTCGAGCGCGGCATCGACTTTTTTCGCCGTCAGCCGGCCACGCGTGATTCCGGCCTGGTTGGTCACGACGAACATCAAATGGTTGTGCAGCGGGCGGAGCTTTTCCGCCACGCCGGGCAACAGCTCGACTACTATGTTGCCGTTCGCGTCGAGCGGAATCTCGCGCGCGTCGTTGAGCTTGACGAGCGTGCCGCCAAGATCGAAGAACAGCGCCGCGTTGCCATTCGGATTGGCCATCGAAAAGATTTTGCGCGCAGCTTAGGCGTGGCGCCAGTCAACGTGGTCGCGAACGTGCGCGAACACTTCGTCCATGATTTCGACGCCGGCCTCAGCCTGCGCTTCGGTGATCACGAGCGCGGGATTTATTCGAATCTTGGGGAAGTAGCCCATGATGACGAGGCCGCGCTTGAGGCATTCGGTGAAGATCAGCTCGGTAACTTTTTTGCTGAACAGTTCTTTCGTTTCGAGATCGCGCACCAGCTCGACGCCGATCAGCAGCCCCTTGCCGCGCACGTCCCCGATGAATTCGTATTTTTCCTTGAGCTGCACCAGCCGCGACAGCATCATCGCGCCGACTTTGCGCGAGTTCTCGACCAAGTGCTGCCGCTGAATCGCGCCGATCGTTTCCGACACTGCCACCGCCGCCAGCGGATTTCCGCCGTAGCTCGACGACGAAGCGCTCGGCTTGCCGAACGGCTCCGCTTTGCCCAACTCGTCGCTCAGCAGCACGCCCGAAACCGGGAACCCCGATCCCATGCCCTTGCCGACCGTGACGATATCGGGCCGCGTGCCGCTATGCTCGACGCCCCACCATTTGCCGGTGCGTCCGAAGCCGGTGATCATCTCGTCGGCGATCAGCAGCGCGCCGAAATCCTTCGCCACCGATTTCACCGCGGGCAGCCAGTCGTCGGGCGGTATCACGTTGCCCGCCGTCCCCTGCATCGGCTCGGCGACGATCGCGGCGAGCGATCCGCTGGAACTCATCTTGATCTGCTGGCGCGCAAAATCGACGCAGTACAGCCCGCAGTCCGGATACTTCAACTTGAACGGGCATCGGTAACAATCCGCGTAGGGCACCGTGTACTGGCTGCCCTGCAGCGGGCCGTAGCCTTGCTTAGATTCGTCGCCGATAAGGCCGAGCACGCCGCCGGTCTTGCCATGAAAGCCGCCCCAGAAGCTGACCGCTTCATAGTGCCCGGTGGCAGAACGCGCCAGGCGCAGCGCGGCTTCGACCGCCTCGGCGCCGCCGCTATATAGATGTGCGCGATTCAGCCCCGCGGGCGCGACTTCGGCCAGCGCTTTGAACGCCGCCGCGCGCTCCTTGGTCGCAAACGTGCCGACCGTCAGCCGCGCCGCCTGCTTCGACAGCGCATCGGCCATCCCCGGATGCGCATGCCCCAGGCTTGCGACTGCAACGCCCGCGAAAAAATCGACGTAGGTGTTGCCGTCGGCGTCGGTCAGCGTCGCGCCTTCGCCGTGATCGAACGCGAGCCCGGCCAGCAGCGAAATTCGCTGGCGGCCCGGTGCGATATATTTTTGTTCGAGGTCGAAGATCTCCTTCGACTTGGGTCCCGGCACCGCGGTTTTGATCGAGGGAAGTTTTCCGTTGGTGGTTGTCGATGTCTTCAATTGATAGCGGTCCGAATCCTTCTTTGAATTTGCCGCGCGAAGCTAGCGCGAGCGGTTCAGCAGACTTATCGCACGGCGCGCGATTGCGCGAGCAGCCGGTGCGCGCACGCGGCTGAAGCTGGGCCAGTCGTTGAAATCGATAATCGCAAAACGATCGCCATTCAAGATAGCGTCTCCACCCCACGCTCCGAGCCCAAGCACCCCGGCTGCGGCCGCGGCCGCCTCTGACAGCGCGCGCACGGCAGCCTCGGCCACTTCCTCGCCCTCCGGATGCACGCTGAAATGCGCGGCGCCGCTGACGCCGTAAAATTTTACGACGCGGCCCACGACTTCCTGCTGCACATATGCGAAGCGGATTCCGCGCCGCGCGAAATCGCCGAGAATCGCCTCGACCTCCGCTCGATCGCCCGCGCGCTGCACGTCTTCGGGCGCGAGCGCATGCAGGTCGCCGCGCTTGACGAACACGCCCGCCGTCAAATCGAGTCCGCCCAGCTTGCGCACATCGAGTGGCTCGCCCGCGGGCACCAGCGCGCCCGCCGGAGTCGGCACGCCAGCCTGCTCGAGGCCGGGCGCTAGCAAGTCGCGATAGCAGTTGCGAATCGAGAGCGCGGAATTGATCGCGACTGCGCCCTCCTGCTCGACCTTGGCCAGCTGCTTGAGCGCGCGCGGCCCCTGGCACATCGGCAGCACGAGGTCGGCGCGCGGAGTCGGCCCCGTCGCGAAGCTGACCGGATCGATCGTCTGAATCTCGACGCCTTCGCGCTTCAGTTCCGCCATGGTGGCGTCGAGAATCGCGGCGTCGGCCTCGACCTTGCCCGGCGAAAACTCGGGCTCTCGATAAATTCCTAAAGCTCGACTCATAATTTCTTCCGTATCGCGAGGCGCGCGGCGTCGAGGTCCTCCGCTTCATCCACATCAATCGATCCTTCGATCTCGATCGCATCCAGCCGCATCCCGCGTTCTATGATCAGCGCAAGGAAGCGGCGGAGCGCGTCGAGTCCCGCGCGGCGCGCGTCGGCGGCAAAGTCGAAGACTCGGGTCGACAGGAGATAAAGTCCTGCCGTCACCATAGAAGTCTGACGGTTGCCGAGTGCGAGGATCAAGCCATTTGATGACACATCTGTGAACAGTGGCTTGGCCTCGCCGCGCCATTTCGTGACGGCGAGCACGCCCGCTAAACTTTTGTCGCCACACTCCTCGATTTTCCGCCGCGACTCATTAACAAAACGCACGAGTTCCGTCTGTGGAATTACGGCGTCGACCGTCGACGCGATAAACCATCCCGGCGCCAATATCTCGCCGAGCGCAAGCATCGTCTCCATCGAGTTGGCGGTGTCGCGAATGACCAGCCGCGTCGACGCCGGAAGCTCAAGTGACATTTCTCTAGCGATGCGCGCCGTCTCGGAATTGATCACCGCGACCACCGACGATGCGCCCGCCGCCAGCATCGCGCGCCCCTGCCGCGCAAGCATCGCCTCGCCGCCGAGCATGACGAGTGGCTTGGGAATATCGTCGCGAGTCGAGGCCCGCAGCCGCTCGCCGCGTCCCGCCGCAATAATCGCCCCCTGTAATTCCTTCACCATCGGATCTGCGCAACTTCGTCGATACTTCCGATTGTGACGTCGGCGGCGGCCGAATCTTCACCGCTTTGCGGCGTGGTGCGCAGCCAGACTGTGCGCATCCCGAGCTTTCGCGCCGGTGCGCAATCCTTCGCGAGCGAATCGCCGATCATCGCCGCCGATTCGGGCGCGCATTGTATTTTTTTCAACGCCGCTTCGAAGATGCCAGCCTCGGGTTTGAACATTCCGAGGCGCGACGAGTCGGCCACTGCTGCAAAAAATCGATCCAGCTTCGCTTCTTCCAAAATGCGATCGAGGTTGCCGTAAAAATTCGAAACGATCCCCAGCTTGAAGCGGCTCTTGAGCGCGCTAATCGTCTCGCGGCTACGCGCCAGGCCGGCCGCGGTCTCGCTGACAAAGGACTTCGTGACCTGCTCGACCAATCGATGGCGTCCTGCCGCGCCGGAATCGTCGAGCATCTTGCAGAGCGCTTCCGGCCCGCTCTTGCGCAGGTATTCGAATTGATGGCCGACGAGGAATCGCACCAGGTCCGTCAAACCGAAGCGCGAAACCACGCGGGTTGCGCCGTAGCCGATTCGCGTGGCGTCGTCGAACGCAGGATCCAGTTCGGCGCGAGAAATCTCGATTCCAGCGGCGCGATAGCTGACCAAAAACCGATCGAGCCAATGCGCCGGCCCATCGAGCGTGCCACCGAAATCGAACAGCAAAGCGGTAATCGTGGCCATGAACCCGCCAGTTTACCAGCCGCAGCCACCTGCCTCCAGTTAGGCTTCAGTCAGGCTGTTCGCTGAGGAAAGAGGTATCGCACTACGATTAGAAAGGTGCCAAGAACATTGAGGCTAGTCCGGTCGAGGGGAACCGAACGGAAATGAAGACCTGCCACGCGGCCGCGCTCGCGCTTGTGGGCTGGTATCTGATGGTCGTTCCAACAGCGACCAATGCGCAAGCACTTCTCCCCTCCACGCCATCAACATGGCACCGAGCGGAAGCCACCATCGCCGCAAATGCCTGGGTGCTAAACGTGCCGCACGTCAAATACATGACGCCGAATCTCGTCATAGATGAGAACGCCGTCTCTCCGACCCCTTTCTGGGCGTTTGGGATCTACGTTGACGAATCGAGAAACGTGCGCCAGGTCGCAGGCGGAGTACCGTCGCAATTGGATGGCGTCCGTTTCTTTGTGAGAGCGATTCCTTTTGTGGTCTGGTGTCTAGGCGTTACCCTGGGAACAGACTGCCCTAAAAACCGTCCAAAGTGCGCGGTCACTTTGGAGCTTGAGGCTCACAGTTGTGAGAAGGAATTTAAGACGCAAGCCCAATGTGAATCAGGCGCGGCTAAGTACGTGCGGGATTGGTACGCAGACGCAGACAAAAACGGCGATGTGGTGGTCCTCGCGCCGACCACGGAATGCGTGGAAAACACCCTGCAGTAGAGGGATGACCGCAAGAAAAATACAGCAGCCAAACTCATAATTCGGTGTGGAAGTTAGTAGCAACGCTACTTTCGCTCGCATTAATGCTGTGTTACTTTGGCGCGATCCCGAAAAACGGGCAAACTGGATTTTAACGAGATATTCGTGATTGAAACTGCTCTCATCGCCGCTCCTGACCGCGCGGATAATGCGGTCTTCGGCCGTCCGCTGTTAGAACGGCTGATGATTAATTGCGAGCGCGCCGGGATTAAGCGATTCGTCGTGGCCGTGCCTCGCGAGCGTTATCCGGACGTCGCGCGCGCGATGGGCCGGTTCAAAGATTCGGACTCCGTCGCGATGGTCGAGTCGCTCGGCGAGATTCTAAACACTCACAGTGCGCAGCAATTAGGCATCGACCCGTCTGCCCCATGCGTTTCGTTTTCCGGCAACCTGGTCTTCGCCAAGTCTCAACTGGCGCGCATTCTCGACGCGCATGCCTCGAATCCTCGATCTGTCCATCGCGAAGTGAGCACCGATCACGATCGCGGCGGCGAAATCGCCACCGGTCCGATCGCTGAGATCCTCAAGCGTGGCGGACTCTCGAATAACGTCGCGGGATCTGCCGCCAGCCTGCTGCCGTTCGCGCTCAACGGACGGCCCGAGGATCGCGAGGAAGCGGAACTTCGGCTGGCGAAATCGATTCGCGAGGAATCGGCCCACAAGGACGCGCCGATGGCGCGATGGGTCGACCGCCGCATCTCGTGGCGAATCAGTTACTGGCTCGCGAAGCACACGCGCGTCACGCCGAACATGGTCACCGTCGCCAACACGATGTTCGGCCTCGCGTGCGGCTGGATGTTCGCCGTGCCGAACTACTGGATGCGACTCTTCGCGGCAATTTTCTTTTTGATCTCGATCACCGTCGACGGCGTCGACGGCGAGCTGGCGCGGCTCAAGATGGCCGAGAGTGATTTCGGCGGCGCGCTCGACGTCGTGACCGACAATGTCGTGCACGCCGCCGTGTTCGTCGGCTTGCTGGTCGGATGCTACCGCGTCGAGCACAGCCGCGCTTACCTGTACCTGATTCCGATTCTGCTCGGCGGATTCGCCGCGTGCGCGTACGCGACCTGGCGCGCGTTTGCGGTAAAGGGCGAACAAGCCGCCGCATGGCTGGACAAGGTCGACCGCTGGAGCGGGCGCGATTTCGCCTACCTGCTCGTGGTGTTGGCCTTAATCAATCGGCTAGAGTACTTCGCTTGGGGAACGGCGTTCGGCACTTACGTGTTCGCCTTCGCCCTGATATGGATCACCGGTCGCACTGCGTCGTCAATGAAGACTGAAAGCCTGTAGGAACGGAATCGAGGCCTGCAGGCGGAGGAAGTATGAACGGCAAGAAGCCACGAATTCTCCTGGTGCAACCCACGACCGTCCATCTGGACGGCACGCCGCACAAGACGCGCTGGCGCTTGATCATGGGACTGATGATTCCGCTGATGGCGGGACTGACGCCCGACGAATACGACGTGACGCTGTGCGACGAGCGCCTCGAAGACATCAACTTCGACGGCGGCTGGGACCTGGTCGGCATGACGACGACGATCGGCGCGTCGCTGCGCGCGTACCAGCTCGGCGACGAATTTCGCAAACGCGGCATCCCGGTAGTCTTCGGCGGCTTCCACGCGACGCTCCAGACCGAAGAAGCTCTGCATCATTGCGACGCGGTCGTGCAGGGTGAGGCCGACCTCGTGTGGGCCGAGCTGCTGCAGGATTGGCGCGACGGCAAGCTCAAGCAGATCTACAAGGCCGACAAAGTTCATGACCTCAAGAATCTGCCGCGTCCGCGCCACGAGCTGCTCAAGCTGAATCGCTACCTGTTCAAGGCAGTGCCGGTGCAGGCGAGCCGCGGATGCCCGTATCGATGCTCGTTCTGCGAAATTCCGGTCTTCTACGAAGGCTCGTATCGCACGCGGCCCATCGAGGACATCGTCGAAGAGATCAAGCAGGTCGTCAAAATCACCGGCTTCAAACGCTTTCAGTTCATCGACGATCAGATAACCGGCAAGCACAAGTTTGCGCGCGAGTTGTTCAAGGCGCTCGAGCCGCTCAACATCCGCTTCTCATGCCTGTGGACGATCAACTCGAATCACGACGACGACTTGCTCGAGCTCGCGGCCAAGGCGGGAATTTTCCACGTCAACATCG
>Ga0209038_10000333_pt1 | contig 15039 bp, 10 predicted proteins | sample BogFormECP03_OM3_FD_188237 | JGI IMG/M metagenome (GOLD analysis project Ga0209038, IMG submission 188237) | Bog forest soil microbial communities from Calvert Island, British Columbia, Canada - ECP03_OM3 (SPAdes) (version 2) | ecosystem: Environmental > Aquatic > Freshwater > Wetlands > Bog ...
CAGCGCCGCCGTCGCGACCACCATTGCCAGATAAAATAGCCTCGCGGGTTCCCAAAGATTTGGCAATCCGGCGATCATTCCGCCGATGATCGTCAGCACCATGCCGGCCATCAGTCCTTTGATCGTGCCGGCGCCGATCAAGCCAAACACCAGTTCGGATTTCTTTATCGGCGTGACCAGGTAGCCTTCGTGCAGGCCGCGCGACTTGTCGTCAATGAAAGTGATGCCGCCGCCGATCATGGCCACGACGAAGATGCAGAGGGAAATCGAGCCGGCCAGGAGATATTTGATGTACTCGATGTATGGATACATTTCCACGACATCGAGCTGGACAGGGCCCGCAAGACGCGAGGCGACAGCCGGGGCGTTCATCTGATCAACCATCTGCTGCACGCGTTCGAGAAGCTCGCTGGAAATAAATTGGTCGGTGTTGTCCTCGACGAGAGCGATTTGCGGGCGATCTTGCTGGTAAACGCGGCGGGAAAAATCGTGAGGAATCGAAATGACGCCTCGCACGAAGCCAGATTTTAGGTCGTCGATGGCATCGGGTAGTGAATTGTATTCGCGGACGTTGAAAGTTTGCGGGCCCTGGCGGATTCCGGCGATCATTTCTTTTACTTCGCGAGATTCAGCGGTGCGATCCTGATCGACTACTGCGACGGTGACGCCTTTGATGTGGCCGCCGAAGGCGTAACCGAGGACCACTAGCTGCAGCAGCGGGAAAACCATGGAGGCCATCATTTGCGCAGGGCTGCGCAGGAATTTGCGCATGTCCCGCTCGATGAGTGCTGTGACGCGATAGATCTTCATCTTATTTTTGTTCCCGCGCGATCGCCCGTGGCGTTTTCAGCGCTGCTGGTATAAGTGGCCAATGTCGTAATGCGCGGCTGCGGCTGTGTCGCGCAGTTCGCTGCCTGTGAAATGCAGAAAAACATCGTCGAGCGTGGTGCCTTGCACCGTGACTCTGTGCACGGTGACGCCGCGGGCCCTGGCCAGATCCATTAACGCGGCGACGGTCGATGGCCCGTCGGTCGAGGCGATGTGCACGACTTGATCGCGCTGCGTAACGCTTGCGGCATGCGATAGCTTTTCGAGTTGCGCGAGCCAGTCGGGCGGAGCGTTTGCGAATTCGGCTTCGACCGTGTCGGCGCCCGGAATGCTGTCTTTCAGATTTGTGGGAGTATCGAGCGCGACGAGACGGCCGTGATCGACGATGGCGATGCGGTCGCAGAGCTTGTCGGCTTCGTCCATGTAGTGCGTGGTCAGGACAATGGTGAGCTTGGATTGTTCGCGCAGGCGGCGAATCATTTCCCAGACGTTAGTGCGCGAAACCGGATCGAGGCCGGTCGTAGGCTCGTCGAGGAAAAGAATTTTTGGCGAATGGACGAGCCCGCGCGCAATTTCGAGCCTTCGTCTCATGCCGCCGGAAAAATTGCGGACGAAGGTCTTTCCGAATTTCGAGAGATCCACGTCTTCGAGAAGACGCGCAACCAGTTCGCGCCGCTGCGATTTGGGAACGCCGAACAACTTGGCATGTAAAAGCATATTTTCTTCTGCGGTCAGTTCCGGGTCCGAGGTAAGCGCCTGGGGAATCACGCCGATGACCAGTCGCACGCCGTCCGCGTCGGTCACGATGTCGTGTCCGGCGATCCGCGCGGTGCCTGAAGTTGGCGGCGTGAGCGTGGTGAGCATGCGGATCAAAGTTGTCTTGCCCGCGCCGTTCGGTCCGAGCAAGCCGAAGAGCTCGCGCTCGCCTACGGTGAAACTGATGTCGTTCACGGCCACCAGCTCGCCGAACTTTTTTACGAGGTGGTCGGCGACGATGGAGTTTCCAATCGATTTGTCGGGCGCGTCGGTCATTTGTCGATTTCCCGGGCGGAGCTACAGCCGCGCGAACCAGCTTCGCTTCGGCTGAGGAAGCAGGACGGTGGCCGTCATGCCGGTGAACAAGCGGCGCCTGGGATTCGGCACGGAAACTTTGATGGCGAAAGTTTTGATGTCGCGTTTGGTGCGGCTGACGTCGCGCTGCGTGGCGAAATCGCTCTCGACGCCCTTGAAGAAAACTTTGCCCTCGATCACGTCGCCCGAAGGAAGCTGAACTTTCATGGTGTCGCCGAATCCGATCGCATCGATGTAAGTTTCCTCGACGTCGGCGCGCACCCAGAGATGATCCACGTCCACAACGACAACAATGGGTCCGCCTTGCGCGACCATTTCGCCCTGCTTGGCAACGCGCACGGAGACGATTCCATCGAGCGGAGAATAAATTTTGGTGTAGCCAAGTTGCGTAACGGCCTGGTCGCGCAGGGCTTTGGCCTGTTGCACCTGCGCGCGCGTGGAGACAAGATCGGCCTGCTGCACGGCCACTTCTTTGCGATTCGCCATGGCAACCATGAGCGCGGACTGTTGAGCTTTCACTTGTTCCTCGAGCGAAGTCACATTGGCTCGCGCGGCTTTCAGCGTGGATTCTGCAGTATCGCGATCCTGCGCGGTACTTACACCGGATTGGAAGAGCGCAATCGTGCGTCTATTGTTCACATCGTCGAGTTCGAGTGTTGCGCGAGACTGCTCGAGTTGCGCGCGCGCGGAGGTCAGTGTCGCCTGTGCCTGACTGAAAGCTGCGGACGTTTGCGCATCCATCCAGCCTAGAGTTTGCGATGACTGGTTTACTTTCGCCTCAAGACTACCGATGTTGGCGTCGTCTTGCGCCAGTGCGGCTTGCAGTTCGGAAGGATCGAGTTCGGCGATCAGATCGCCCTTCTTCACTTCCGAGCCTTCATCCACCGTCAAACGAATCATGCGGCCGGCAATCTGCGGACTGATAATCACTTCGTTGCCGTCCACGACGCCGATCAGCGGAATACTATTTCCGTGCGGCGTGAACGCGAAGAAAACGATCGCCGAAATAATCACCACCACGCCGAAAAGGATGAAAAACTTTTTTCCCGTCATTGCTTTTTACCTGGGAGCCGCCTCGCTTGCGGCTGCCTCTTCCGAGGCTGCAGCAGCCCGTGCATGAGCAAGTCGAGCATGGCTTTTTTCCGTTCTGCCAGCGCTTTCGGAGCGATGGCGTCTCCATCGAAAAATTGCGGATACCGGCGCGCCGCAACGAAATAGAAAGTCGTCATACCTAGAATCGAGAAAACGGCGTGGCGCGCGTCAACGCGGCGGAATTCCCGCTGTTTCACACCCGCCTCGATGGTTTTATTCAGCGTGTCCTGAAAAGGGCTCAAGAACTCGCGGAAAATCCAGTCGAAGCCGCGGCTCGATTCCATGGCCTGGCGCTGCAGCAGGCGCGGATAATTGGGATGCGACGCCAGGAAATCCATGTAACCGAGCAGCAAATTTTCGAGACTGCGATGCGGCGAAGCCTTTGAGTGCGCCAACTCGTCGGACAAAACTCGCAGATGACGCAATAAGTTTTCGACGACGGCGCGGTGAAGCCGGCGCTTGTCGCCAAAATAATAAAAGAGCATGGCCTTATTAGCGTGCGCCGCAGCAGCAATTTCGTCCGTGCGCGCGCCCGCCAATCCCTCAGCCGCGAAGTGATTTTCGGCGGCCGCGAGAATGCGCCGGGCAATCTCCGGATTTTGTACTCGTTTACGTCCGCGGCGCACCTTAGGACTCCTGGTTGGGATCGGCGCGAGAATTATCATTCCGGTGCCGGTTGATATCTTCAACTAACTGGTTAGTTTAATCGAATAAGTCGATAGTGTCAAGCGGGCGAATAGGGCGTCATGCGAGGAAAAGCCGAGTGGCTGTCCCTCTGCGGCTGAAGCTGGGGCCATTTTGAAACCTTTACGGCACGGCTGAAGCCGTGGCCTGACGAAATAAGCCCGCTCAGCGCTGGTTTCGGCGTCGCGTGGCGGCTGGCGCTCGTTCGCGGTATGATTGTGCGGTTCGTTACTCGATGTGCCGCTTTGATTCAATTCAGCAGTGAGTTGAGCAGAAAGTTAGGCACTGCGCGCCCGTAGCTCAGATGGATAGAGCGTGTGCCTCCGAAGCACAAGGCCGTGGGTTCGAATCCCTCCGGGCGCGCCACTTTCTCATCTCGTTTTTAATGAGTTCTGCGCGAATCTCGTAGATTGTCTCAATAAAAGTAAGGCACTTGCTGCACCGGCTGCGTCGCGTCCAGGTGGAAGCAGTAGTCCCCGCCTGGGTGAGCCCAAGAGTCGGGAGTATCTGGAAGTTGTTGATCCCGGCTATTTGTAAGGAATGTGGCGCACAGCTCGTATTCGGAGTTTGATTTTGGGCGGTAATCGAAAAGTTTCTTGGTAATGGGATTTTGCTTTTCCGAACTGGGAAACTGGTCCAGGTTGGCCGGCAGCACCTTGTTGGAACCGTTCCATTTGAGTTCGATTTGTCCAGCAAGCTGCGCCATCGCGCGGACGGTACGCAGATCAGCTTGAACCAGGCGTTGCGTCGAGGGGCCTCCCAAAACGCGAAAGCCCAAAATTACTACGGCGACCACAACGAGGGTCGCGCCTATCGCTGCCAAAGCATTTCTACTCATTGGCATTCTTTCGACTTGTGACTCGTGCAGCTAACGATCCTGTGTAGTACCAGAAAACTCCGCCAGAGATTACGAGCACGGTGGCGACTTTCGTGACGAAGCGAGCAGACAACTCGCCGCGCAGGAAGTAAGTCAAGAATGTGATCAAGTCACCGACCACAATTCCCGCGGCGATCAGGAGAGCAATGTAGGTGAGCCACTTTCTTACGCTGGACTCGAGCTTTTCGGGATGCGCCTGCAGCTCTCGATTGATGAAATGCATGGTCACAAGATAGACGGGAAAAGCGACGATGATGCAGGCGAGCGAATCCGCTATTTGGTAGTAACTGTTTGCGTAGGGGTTGCTGGGGCTGAGCGGATCCTTGATCCACCATTCGATCAGCGTGAAGACCACCGAACCGAGACCGATCGTCCAGGTAGCCAGAGTTGCGAAGCTGAGTAGATATAGAAATGCGTCCTTCGCCGAACCGGAGCGCTTGTAGGCGGGGACTGCGAGCCCGCTGCGTCCCTCAAAATGATCGGCGAGCGCGCGATAGACGTCTTCGACCGGCCATCCGCGGCCGCGCAGAAGCGCGACGATCGCTTCGTCCGTGGCTCCCTGGGCTCTTGCGGAGTCAATGAATCGTTGAACGTCGCTGCCGGGATTCATGGCGCGGCGATTGTATCGCAGCATCATTTTTGCCGAAAGCCGGACCTGTGGCTGCCTCGCACGGAATCGCCGCGGAAAGGCTTGCGGTCCGTTTGGGAGCACCGCTCTGACACGGCGAGAATCATCCGAATTGCGATTCTGAAAGTTGACAGGCATCATCCTCAGTCGGCATCAAGAACCGGAAAGTTCCGCGAGGCGCTGCAGGAATGATTAAGGATTTTCGGGAATTTCAGGACGGGTCCGTCATTACCGCCGACATTTGCATTGTGGGCGCTGGAGCTGCGGGAATTACCATCGCGCGGGAATTCATCGGAACGGGTTACACGGTTGTGCTGCTGGAAAGCGGGGGCACGGATCCAGAGGCGGAGACGCAACGATTATATGACAGCGAAATTGTTGGTTTGCCGCACGACAGCATCGAGCAAGGACGCGCGCGGATTTTCGGCGGCACCACGACGCTCTGGGGCGGGCAGGCGCTGCGATTCGACGAAATTGATTTCGAGAAGCGCGATTGGATTCCGCTGAGTGGCTGGCCTATGTCGCGCGGGGAACTCGAGCCTTACTACAAGCGGGCCGAGCGCGTGCTGCAGATCGGAGCGCCGATCGCTTACCGCCATCTGTGCGCAGCGTTTGGGGTGGAGCCGCCGGATTTTGATTCTATCAAGCTTGTCGCGGAGTGTTCGCAGTGGAGCCCGCGTCCCAATTTTGGGCAGGAATATCGCGAGGAGATCAGGCGGGCTGGAAATATTTCCGCGATCTTGCACGCGAACGTTACCGGCATCATTGCCAATTCGTCTTCGACGGCTGTGGAGAAAATTGAATTTCAGACTTTGGAGGGGAAAAAGGGGATCGCGAAGGCGCGATTTTTTATCGTTTGCTGCGGCGGCATCGAGACGGCGCGGCTTTTGCTGGCTTCCGACCGGGTTGAATCTTGCGGCGTGGGAAACTGGAACGATTTGGTGGGGCGCTGCTATCAGGAACATCCGATGTTCTGGTACGGAAAGTTGCAAACGAAAAACCGGACGCGGCTGCAGGATCTGTTCGAGTCCTTTTATAGAAAAGGATTGAAGTATTTTCCGATCATCAAGCTCAGCGGGAAATTTCAGGCTGATAAACGATTATTGAATATTCAGGGCTCGATCACGCTGGAAGACACTCCGGACTCCGCGATCCTGGCGATGAAATCTTTGTTCCGTGCGGTGAGAACCAGCAGCTATCCTGCGGGTGGTGAATTGCGGCGGCTGGTTGGCAACGCGTTGACTGACCCATTGCAACTGTTTCGAGTGGCGTATCGCTTTCGCGTGCAAAATCGTGCTGCTACTCCGCCACATGGGCCGATCACTTTTGGCGGGCAATGCGAGATGGCGCCGAATCCCGACAGCCGCGTGATGTTGAGCGAAGAGCGCGATCCGTTGGGAATGCGGCGCGTAAAGCTGGATTGGCGGCTCGGCGAACTCGAGAGGCGCACTGCATGGGAATATATGAAAGTAGTCGCCGGCGAGTTTGAGCGGTTGGGACTGGGCAGCTATGATTTGGCGCCGTTGCGCGATTTGAATGACGCGGGATGGGACGCTTTGGCGCATGACTCGGCGCATCACATGGGCACAGCGCGGATGCACGAGAGTCCGCAATTTGGAGTGGTGGATTCCGAATGCAAAGTTCATGGGATTTCGAATTTGTTCATTGGGAGCAGCGCGGTGTTTCCCACGAGTTCGCGCTCGAATCCGACCATGACGATATTGGCGCTTTCGATTCGCATTGCGGATCGTCTGAAGCAGATTTTGTGAATTGCCGCAGATTGCTGATTGAGGCGCGGGCGGCCGTTGGAATAACTTCTACGTTGTTCGGAGACACTTGAGAGACGTCCTCATTCCCTCGATTGGCCGCAGAATTCCTGTGCTCGGGTATGGGTGCGGCGCGCTCACGGGAACTTCCCGGAAAATTGCTGACCGCCTACTGCAAACGGCTTTTGATTCCGGGATACGCCATTTCGACGTGGCGCGCTATTACGGGTATGGAGAAGCGGAAGGAATTCTTGGGGCTTTTTTGAAATCGCGACGGGCGGAGGTGACGATTACGACGAAGTTTGGCATTCAGCCGCCGCGCCGGTCTTCGGCGCTGGGATTTGCGGTCCGCGCGGGGCGCCGGGTTTTGCGGTTGTTTCCATCCGCGCGAAAGGTGGTGCAGGCGCGGATTCAGGGATTGGTGAAGGGCGGCGCGTTCAGCGCGGAAGACGCGCGGAGCAGCCTGGAAACGAGTTTGCGCGAGCTGGGCACCGATCACATTGAATTTTATTTATTGCATGACTATGTGGTTGACGATCGGCCGATTGACGAGCTGGTCGCATTTCTTGAAGGCGCGGTGGCGGCGGGGAAAGTCGGCCGCTTTGGCGTCGCCACGGGAATTGAGAATGTTTTGCGGGCGCTGCAATCGCGGCCGGGGCTTTGCGATGTCCTTCAATTCGAAAATAGCGCGGTGAAGCAGAATGTCGGCAAGCTAGCCATTGGAGCGTCAACGAGCCGGGTTGTCATTACGCATGGAGCAGTGGGCCAGAGTCATCGCGAAGTGTCCGCGTTTCTCGGCGCGCATCGCGACAAGGCGAAAGAGTGGTCGGAAAAAATTGGCGCGGATTGTTCGCAGGCTTTTACGATTTCGGCGCTACTTCTAAATTATGCGGTGCAGGCGAATCCCGGCGGGCTGGTTTTGTTTTCTTCGATGAGGCCGGAGACGGTCGCTCGAAACGCAAAGGCTGTTTTCGACCCGGAAGTTACGCAAGATCAGATACGATTGTTTGCGCAGCTCGTGCAGCAGGTGCTGAATCCTCAGTTTCAAACAGAACCTCAGCGGCTAAAGCCGTAGTGATCCTCGACGCTTACGGCACGGGTCAAGCCGTGCTCTGACAAAACTTGCGGGTCTGCGCAGCGACCCTAATGCTCCCACCTTGTTGAACACTTATTATCTCGGTTCATTCCTGAAGATGCCGGCCTGAAGGCCGCCGCTACGAAAGCGAACCAAAATGAAACTGACGAACATTTGCGAAAAATTCATTGAAGATTGTGCGCTATTGAACAGTTTGATGTCTGTCAAACGCAGAGACTGTACGTCGCAGTTCTTTGACGGAGGCACATGTTCAAGATACCGAGCATCACACTGGCATTCATTTTGGCGCTGAGCGCATCGACGCTGGCGCACGCACAACCGCAGGCTCCGGCTGACCCCGCCAATCCCACGCCGACATTTCGAGTCAATGTGGTTAGCCGAACGATTCGAGCGGTCAGCTACCGCCACCGCAGCGGAGCGACGAAAATTGATTTTCAGGGCACGGATTTGATGCCCGGCGCGACGGGCGAGGCGAAAGTGGAGAGCAAGCGCGGGGCGCTGGAGATCGAAGCCGAATTTTCTGGATTGCACAAACCGACCAGCAGCTTTGGCAATGAGTATTTGACTTTTGTTCTGTGGGCCATTTCGCCGGAGGGCCGGCCGGTAAACATCGGCGAAGTATTGGTGGGCAGCGATCACCGCAGCAAGCTCGAGGTGACGACCGATCTGCAGGCTTTCGCGATGATCGTTACCGCGGAACCTTATTATGCGGTGCGGCGTCCCAGCAATCTGGTGGTGCTCGAGAACGTCATTCGCCCGGACACCGTGGGTGCTACCGAAGCTGTGGATGCCAAGTATGAATTGATCGATCGCGGCGGCTACATTCCCACGGGATATACATTCGATCCAGTGGTGATCAATGCGAAGATGCCGCTGGAGTTTTTTGAGGCGCGCAACGCGGTGCGCATTGCGAAATCTTCCGGCGCGGAAATATACGCCGCTACGAGCTACGAAAAGGCCGTCCGGCAGATGAACGAAGCCGATACGATGGCCGTCGGGAGGCACGAAAATAAGAAGGCGCTGATTTCGCTTTCGCGCGAAGTGGTGCAGACGGCGGAAGACGCTCGCGAAATTGCAGTGAAGCATATTGACGAAGCGCGTCTTGCAGCCGAACGCGCCGCTGGAGCCGATCGTGAAGCCGAAGCGCGCGCCGCGGCGGATCAGGAAGCGCAACGTCGCATGACTGCCGAAGCCGCAACCGCAGATGCGGACCGGCAACGCAATGAAGCGGACCGGCAGCGCAATGAAGCCGACCGGCAGAATGCGGACGCCCAGGCAGCAGCGCAGCAATCCGCTGCCGCGCAGGCCGACGCTGAAAGAGCGAAGACCGACGCGCAGGCCAAGCAGCAGGCTGCTGAAGCGGATTCCGATGCGAATCGGGCCGCGGCAGTCTCAGCCGATGTGCAACTGGAACAGGCCGTTCATGACCGCGAGGAGTTGCGCGCGCGGCTGTTGCAGCAATTCAATCTGATCCTGGAAACTCGCGATACCGCGCGCGGTTTGGTCGTGAATATGTCGGATGTCCTTTTTGATTCCGGCAAGTACACGCTGCGTGCCCCGGCGCGCGAGAAGCTGGCGAAAATTTCCGGTATCGTGCTGGCTTATCCGTCGCTCAAATTGGCTGTGGAAGGGAATACGGACAGCGTCGGCACCGAAGCCTTCAACCAGGAGCTTTCGGAGCAACGCGCAGAGGCCGTTCGCGATTATCTAACCAAGGAAGGCATTCCCGCATCTTCGACTACCGCGGCGGGATTTGGAAAGACTCGGCCGATCGCATCGAACGATACTTCCGATGGGCGGCAGCAGAATCGCCGCGTAGAGTTGGTGGTTTCGGGCGAAGTGATTGGAACGAAAATCGTCTCCGTTACTGTCCAGCCTGTGGCCATAGCCCCGGATCCTCAGTAGTCTTACAGAATGCAAGAGCCGGCCCGGAAACGGGCCGGCTTTTTTTGTGCGGATCGGCGAAAAATGGCTAGCGAACCGGCGAGATTTCGTAGCGGCGCCCTTTAGGGTGGCACGGGAGTATGCCGAACGGAAGATGCCACGCTAAAGCGCGCCGCTACGAGGGCCACGGCACATTCCGCGGTGTTATGCGGATTTCTTGGCTACTATTAGGCCGTAAACGAAATTGCCGGAGCTGAAGCCGTCGCGCATCGCTCGGATGGCGCTTAGAAATCTCACGAACCTGACGCCTTGTTGCATCGCTACACGCCACAGTTCCTTGTCCTTCAGCACCTCGATGCCGGTGTCCCACGATTTCGCGCAGTTTTCGTTCATTACTTCAGCGTGGGTTACTTTCAGGCCGTTGGCTTCGATCCATTTTTCGTAATCCTGCATGGTGGCTAACTCGGAGAGCATGCCTTTTTCTATGGGGCGGATAAATTTGTCGTTTGTGGCGCGATCGAGATTTTCTTTTTTGAACCAGTCGGTTATGGCGATGGTGCCGCCGGATTTTAGCAGTGGGGCGGCCGAGGAGAAGAAGCCGTCTTTTCTTTGGTAGTGCGAGATGGATTCGATGGACCAGACTACGTCAAACGGCTCGTCGAGAGTGATGTCTTGAGCGTCCATCAGCAGGAATTTGGCTTTTACTTTTTCTCTTTCTGCCAGCTCATTGGCCATTTGGACTTGGATGGGCGAAATGGTGATGCCTGTAGGGACGGCTTCGTAATTTTTCGCTAGATATACGCTGCTGGCGCCCATCCCGCACCCTACGTCTAGAATTTTGGCGCCTGGCTTTATTGCGGCGAAGGTTGCTAGACGATCGACTAATTGATTCTGGGCAGTCTCTCTTGTCTCGTCGCCGCGAATCCAGTAGCCGTGGTGGAAGTGTTCGCCCCAGAGGGTGCGGAAATATTGGCTGGCGAAATCGTAGAATGCGCTTACGTCTTTCGTGTCGTTATAACGCGTCATTTCACCGGGCTTTCGGCAGCACTCAGCGCTTGCATTGGTCATGCATAATGTAGCATTGATTACGGCGGAAGAACGGGGCCGAAATGCGGGAGGGCTGCCCTTCGCTGCGCTCACGGTAAAAAGCACCCTCCCCTACTGGGGGCTTGAAAATGGAAACGGCTGCTCAATTGGTCGGCGGGGGTGAGGTTTGGCCGGCGCTGCATTTGAACGAATGGGCGGATACCTGCGCTACTTTGCATATGTGGACGCAGATTGTGGGGAAGGTGCGTCTGGCGTTGGCTCCGCTCGTGAATCATTGGTGGGAAGTGCCGCTATACGTTAGCGCGCGCGGATTGAATACTTCGCCGATTCCTTATAAGGGGCGCGTGTTCGAGGCGGAGTTCGACTTTATCGATCATCAGCTTACGATCACCACGTGCGAGAACGATGTGGCCATCATTCCGCTGGAGCCGCGAAGCGTGGCGGATTTTTACGCCGAATTTATGGCCGCGCTGCGCTCTCTCAATATCGAAGTGAAGATCTGGCCGATGCCCGTGGAGATTCCCAATCCGATTCGGTTCGACCAGGATCGCACGCATAAATCGTACGCCCCCGAGTACGCTCATCGCTTTTGGCGGATTCTTGTGAACGTGGATTCGGTGTTCAAGGAATTTCGGGCAGGATTCATCGGAAAAAATAGTCCCGTTCATTTTTTCTGGGGAAGTTTCGATCTTGCGGTCACGCGATTTTCCGGCCGGCGCGCGCCGGAGCGCCCGGGAGCCGACAGGGTCACGCGCGAGGCCTACTCACACGAAGCGATCAGCGTGGGATTTTGGCCCGGCGGACGAGCCGTGAACGATACGGCATTCTATGCGTATGCCGCGCCAGAGCCGGCGGGTTATGGCGGACGACCCGTGCGCCCTCCAAAGGCTTTTTACAGCGAAGAGATGCATGAGTTTTTCCTGAAGTACGAAGACGTTCGGACTTCGGAGACTCCCCAAAACGTGCTGCTTGAATTTTGCCAGAGCACCTATGATGCCGGCGCCGATCTTGCGGCGTGGGATCGCGCCAATCTTGAACGTGCGAGATAGCGCCATCGTCGCGTGCGATATGCCGCGGGTGTCATTGGCCGCAGGCAGTACTCGTGGTACTAACTAGCTCGTATTTCATGTTAAGTTTTTCTTGCTCAGGAGTTACCTCGGCGTAGAATGCGTGTGGTTTCCGCGCACGCGGAAGCCGTTGTGGGCCTGCTTCAGGCGCCAGTTCAAGCAATTCAGTTTTTCACGGAGAAACGATGATTTCCACTCGCGGCAGACGCGGTACGTTTGTGTATGCAGGTTCCGGCGACAGCAGCCGGACATCTCAAACGACGCCGGGCAGGAAATCTTCCGCTGTCACTACGATTCCGAATGCCGCGAGCGCGACGTGCCTTTTGCGCTTTGCGACGGGAGTGTGCGCGCTATTGTTGACGTTGGGCGCGGCGGCTTCCGTACACGCGCAAAGCGTTAACTTTGCCGGCGTCCAGACCACCGTGCCTGTCAGCGGACTGACGTATCCCAGTGGCGTGGCGGTGGATCGTGCGGGCAATCTTTTCGTTTCTGATTCCGCCAATAACGTTGTGTGGGAGAATCCGGCCGGTGGGGGCGCCACGATAACGGTGAGTACTGCCCCGCTGATGCTGTCAAGCCCCGGCGGTATCGCGGTGGATGCGTCGGGCAATCTGTACATCGCGGATTTCGGTCACAGCCGGGTGGTGGAGGTTCCAGTTGGTGGCGGCGCCGCGACAGTCCTGAGTACGGGGACCTATACACTGAGGAATCCGCTCGGTGTCGGGGTGGATACATCGGCCAATGTGTACGTTGCAGACACCCAAAACGGCAATGTTGTGGAGGTTCCCGCCGGTGGTGGAACGCCCAGCATCCTGTTCGAGGATCTGCTTCAACCCGAAGGCGTGGCGGTGGACGCCGCGGGCAATGTGTACGTCGCGGAATTCGGAGAACCCGGCGAAGCGACAGGTGACGTGCTGGAGCTTCCAGTCGGAAGCAGCCCGATGGAGGTAGGCAGCGGATGGAACGCGCCTGCCGGTATCGCCGTGGATGCCGCGGGCAATGTGTACGTCGCGGATTACGAGGCTGGTACCGTGGTGGAGGTTACCGCCGGCGGCGGCTCGCAGTTCACGCTGGGTAGCGGACTGAATGGTACGAACGGCGTCGCGCTGGACGGAGCGGGCGACGTATTCATCTCAGATTCTGGGCACAGCCGGGTGGAAGAGCTGCAGTTAGGCGCGGTCAACTTCGGAAACGTGAACGTCTGCCCGGCGGGACAAACAACTCCGGCGCCCTGCAGCAACACGCTGACACTGAACTACAACTTGGGTCCGAACACTACGATCGGCGGGATTCAGATCCTTACCCTAGGCGCACCCAATCTGGATTTCACTGAGGGCAGCACGACGTGCGTGAACACTGGCGGCAGCGGAATATCCTGCGTCGTTAGTGTTGCGTTTGCTCCGCTCGGGCCCGGAGTGCGCAACGGTGCAGTGCAATTCACGAACGATTCTAACGCCGTACTCGCGACGACCTTCATTTACGGATTGGGCCAAGGGCCAGCCGTCGGCTTCTCTCCAAGCGCGCAGACCACGGTGCCAGCCACCGGACTGAGTAACCCGGCCGGCGTAGCGGTTGATGGAGCGGGCGACATCTACATTGCCGATTACGCTAACGCGCGGGTGGTGAAGGTTCCGGCGGGTGGAGGCTCCCAGACCCCGGTGGGAAGTGGACTGAGTTTCCCATGGGGAGTAGTAGTGGATGGAGCGGGCGACGTCTTCATTGCGGATAGCATGAACCAACGAGTGGTAGAGGTCACGCCCAATGGCGCGCAGACGACCTTACCGGCATCCGTCTTTTACCCCATAGGATTGGCCTTGGACGGAGCGGGCGACCTCTTCATCGCGGATTCCGGCAATAACCGGGTGGTTGAGCTTCCCGCCGGTGGCGGGGCTCAGTTCACTGTGAATACTGGGAGCTACACGCTGAATGACCCGATCGGTGTGGCATTGGATGCAGGGGGGGATCTCTACATCGGAGATTCCGGCAACGCCCGAGTGCTGGAGCTTCCCGCCGGTGGCGGCGCGCCGGTCCTAGTCAATACCGGGAGCTACACGCTCGTCAACCCGTACGGTGTAGCAGTGGATGCGGCGGGCGATCTCTTCATCGCCGACTACAACAGCAACGGCATTGGGGTGATTGAGGTGCCCGCCGGTGGCGGCGCACCGACTACGGTGCGCGGCGGAAATTTCCCGTGGGGATTGACGGTGGATGAAGCGGGCGATCTCTTCATCGCGGATTATTCTCTCGGCACGGTGTCCGATTTGCAGCGCTCGCAGGGGCCGACGTTGACCTTTGCCGCGACTCTCCAATACAACACCAGCACGGACAGCCCGCAGTCGGTAACCGTGCAAAACAGCGGCAACCAGACATTGACCGCCATCGCTCCGGGCTTGACCGCCGGCGCGGACTTCCCATTGACCACAGGCTCGGGCACTCCGCCCGATTGCGGCAGCACATTTTCGCTGGCCTCCGGCGCGAGCTGCAACGTGAGCATTGATTTCGTCCCGCAAGCCACCGGCAGCCTCTCGGAAGCCGCGGTCTTCACCGACAATGCCCTCAACACGGGTGCATCTGGCGTTACGCAGAGTATCCTGCTCAACGGCCTCGGTTATTTCGTGCCCACGCCAACCCTATTTGGAAACCCGGCCAACCCGAGCTATATAACGACGGCGACTTTTGACTTTGACGACGCCGATATGAGCGCAACTTTTCAATGCTCACTGGATTCCGCGGCGTATACGCCCTGTCTGAGCGGAGTAAGTTACTCGAATCTTAGCGAAACCTCGCATACCTGGTCGGTCGAAGCCGTCGTTGGCGGCAACGAGATCAGCGCGCCGCTTACGTGGAACTGGGGAATTGTGCCGTCGCAAGTGAGCGTAACTGAGGGCGGCACCGGCACCGGCACCGTTTCGTCAATGCCCGGCGGGATCTCCTGCCCGAGCGCTGCCTGCACTGCGCAGTTCGACGGAGTTCTTGTCACCTTGACCGCAACCGCGAAT
>Ga0209038_10000334_pt1 | contig 15039 bp, 8 predicted proteins | sample BogFormECP03_OM3_FD_188237 | JGI IMG/M metagenome (GOLD analysis project Ga0209038, IMG submission 188237) | Bog forest soil microbial communities from Calvert Island, British Columbia, Canada - ECP03_OM3 (SPAdes) (version 2) | ecosystem: Environmental > Aquatic > Freshwater > Wetlands > Bog ...
TAGCCGCGGCGACTTTCGTTGAGCCGGAGCCACCGGCTGCAGTCGAGGACTTGCCGGCGGAACTCGCCGATGATTGCATCGCGAGGCGGCTCGTGTCCGTATCGCGCTTGAGGCGCTGCAAATCGGCGCGCAAGTCGGCGGCATGCTGGTAACGCAGCGTGGGCTCTTTCTCGAGCGACTTGCTGATGATTTCGTCCAGCTTGGCCGGCACCTTGGCATTCAATTCCGCCGGCGGGGCGGGCGCGCGATTCAGAATGCCGTCGAAAATTTCCGCGGATGTATTTCCGCCAAATGCCACTTTGCCGGTGGACATTTCATAGAGCACCACGCCGAAACTGAAAAGATCGGAGCGTGCATCGAGTGCGCGGCCACGGGCCTGTTCGGGCGACATGTAAGCAATCGTGCCGATGGCCGTTCCGGGGCTGGTGAGGTGCTCCTCGCTGATCATGGCATCGGCGGTGGCGCTGGCATCCGTGGTGCCGCGATTGGGATCGACGGTCTTGGCCAGGCCGAAATCGAGAATCTTCGATTGGCCGCGGGCAGTGACGAAAATATTCGCAGGCTTGATGTCGCGGTGAACGATGCCTTTCGAGTGCGCCGCGTCCAGCGCGTCGGCGATTTGAATGGCGATGTTCAGCGTCTCATCAAGCGAAATGGGCTTGCCCGAAATGCGGTGCTTGAGCGTTTCGCCTTCGAGCAGCTCCATGGCGATTACTGGCTGGCCGAGGTGCTCCGTGATTTCGTAGATGGTACAAATATTCGGATGATTCAGCGCGGAGGCGGCGCGGGCCTCGCGACGGAAACGCTCGAGCGCGTTGGAATCGCGCGTGACTTCGGCGGGCAGGAATTTCAGCGCAACGAAGCGGCCGAGGTTGGTGTCCTCGGCTTTGTAAACGACGCCCATCCCGCCGCCACCGAGTTTTTCGATGATGCGGAAATGCGCAATGATTTGACCGGAAGCGCGATCGGATTCGGCCATCGGCGCGTTATGTTAGGTCGCGTCCGCAAGCAAGTCAACGCAGCCGCGCGGCTTATGCAGACGCCGTGTCGTGTTCCTCTTCGTGATGCGGTTTGTGCGCGGCGATGATTTTTTCGGCGATTTCACCGGGCACGTAATCGTAGTGCGAAAATTCCATCGAATAGCTGCCACGGCCCTGTGTCATCGAGATGAGCTCGTTGGCGTAAGTGAGCATTTCGGAAAATGGGACCTGGGCTTTGATGATTACGTTCGAGCCGCGCGCTTCGCTGCCGCTGATTCGGCCGCGGCGCGAGCTGAGATTGCCCATCAGATCGCCCGAATAAATATCCGGCGCATAGACTTCGACGTGCATGATGGGTTCGAGCAGCGTGGGACGGGCTTGCTTCATACATTCTTTGAAAGCCAGCGAGCCGGCGATCTTGAAAGCCATGTCCGAGGAATCCACGTCGTGATATTTGCCGTCGTAAACGATGGCGCGGAAATCGACCACCGGAAATCCAGCGAGGAAGCCGCGCTCGGCCGAATCGCGAACTCCCTTCTCGACCGACGGGATCCAGTTCTTCGGAATCGCGCCGCCGAAAATGTCATCGACGAATTCCACCCCAGCGCCGCGCGGCAGCGGTTCGAGCTTGACGCGGCAGACGCCGAACTGGCCGTGGCCGCCGGTTTGCTTTTTGTGTTTGCCTTCGGCGTCCGCTTTGCCGCGAATCGTTTCGCGATATGGAACCTTGGGCGGCTTCAGCGTCAGCTCGACGTGATAGCGCTTGCGCAACTTGGCGACTACCACTTCGATGTGCTGCTGGCCCGAACCCGAAAGCAAAAATTCCTTCGTCTGCGGATCGCGGCTGAAACGCAGCGCCGGATCTTCCTCGAGAATTCTGTGGATCGCCGTTCCGATCTTGTCTTCGTCCGCACGCGTCTTCGGCTCGATCGCAAAAGTAATCAGCGGCTCGGGCAAGCGCGCCGGCGGATAAAAAATTGAGCCATTTTTGTCGCCCAGCGTGTCGGCCGTCAGCGTATCTTTAAGTTTTGCAACCGCGCCGATATCCCCTGCCTGCAGCTCGGTGACAGCCGTGGCCGCCTTCCCTTGCATGATTTGGACGTGCTGCAGGCGCTCTTCCGAACTGCGATTGAAATTCGAGAGGTGCGCATCATTCTTAAGAACGCCGGACATCACCTTGAAATAGGAGATGCGTCCGGAGAAGGGATCGGCGAGCGTCTTGAAGACGAATATCGAGCACGGCTCGGACGCCAAGATTTTGCGGTCCACAGTGTCGCCCTTGTGATCCGATTGCTTATGGCCGCTGAAAACTTTGCGCGACGCAGGCGATTGAAAAATATCGGCAATGAAATTCAGGATCGCATCGCTGCCGATATTGTGAAGCGCCGAGCTGAGCATCACGGGCAGGATGCGCTTAGCCAGCACCGCTTCGCGCAGGCCTTTTTTTAAATCCGGAATGGGCAGCGTGCCCTCGTCGAAAAATTCCTGCATCAGCGCGTCATCGCCTTCAGCGACCAACTCCACGAGCGCTTCGTGTGCAGCCTTCGCTTCTTCGGCCATCTCAGCGGGAATTTCGCCGACCTTTGCTTTGCCGTCGCCATCCGGCGTGAAGGTGAGCGCCTGCATGGTGATCAAGTCGACTACGCCTTTGAAATTTTTCTCCTGGCCGATGGGCAATTGAATCGGCACCACGCCGCGGCCAAAAACATCCTGGAGCGATTTCAAGGCGCGCTCGAAGCTGGCCAGCTCGCGATCCATCCAGTTGATCACGAAGGCGCGGGGGATATCGTATTCGGTGGCGAAATCCCAAACTTTTTCGGTGACTACCTGAACGCCCGCGGCCGCGTCCACCAAAATCAGCGCGCAATCCGCGGCGATGAGTGAGGCTTTCGTTTCGTTGACGAAAGTGCTGTACCCCGGCGTATCAAGCAAATTGATTTTAATTTTGTCGACAGCCCCGGGCGCCTGCCACTCGGCAAACGCAATAGCCGTCTGAATCGAAATTTTTCGCGCGATTTCCTCCTCGTCCCAATCCGTCACCGTCGAGCCCTCGTTCACTTTCCCAAAGCGCGGCGTCATCCCCGCAGTAAAAAGAAACGACGATACGAGCTGCGTCTTCCCCGTATGGCCGTGGCCGACAATCCCAACGTTACGGATCGCATCGGTGGTGTAAGTTTTCATGATTGTCCTCGATTGGCCGACGGAGGGAGGGATCGCTCCGCCGAAAAGCATGATGCGGAAGAGACATGCCAGCGTGCCCCACTATGAAGCGGGATGCTAACACACGCCGCGTAGCAGGTACAACACGGGTTCGGGCTGAAGATTCAGCCCGACTAAAATTATTCTCAGAGGTCAAACGGCTGCGGGCTCGGGCAGCCCGCGCCGCAGGTCGGAAAATGAGCGGTTTAATCGCAACATGGGTACGATTAAAATTCGTCGTAAGTCTATGAAAATAAAGGATGGCGTTGGTTTTTAATCGCAACACTTTTGGGGGTAGGTGAATTGCGCTTTTTCTCGTTTTCTGCTGCTCGAGGCGCGGGGGATTTTCGTTCGTCGTGAGGGGTGCCGGCGGGGCGGTTGGGATTAGATCTGGCGTTGCGGGAATGATTTGTCCCGCGCTTCCGGGCTCTGGAATTCGCGGGGGTGGAGACGCGTTTTTGGGGAAAGCGCCGCTCGCGGCTGGTTGGCCGGTCACTTTCAAATCCTCCGAATGCAATTCTCTTTTTGACGCGCACTGACGGCCGGCTTAGGAGAGCTGGCCCTGCGCTACGGACTGCTGGACTGCTGTTGCCTGTATATCTCGGCGATAACGTTACGTCAATGGTACTTACGGCTATTTAGCGAAGGTTGGATCCACGGGTGAGCAGGCTGGTGCCGGGTGCCCTATGGGTCGCCGTTGCCCGGGGGAGCGCGGACCCGTCCGCGCGAACGTTCACGGGGTTGGAATTGGTTTTGCGGGCAGGGCGTCAAACGCAACATACGGCGACGGCAAAAAACGGGGCCGAAAGGCGGGAGGGTCTGAAAGGAAAGACCCTCCCCTACTGGGAGACGCCGCTTGGGCGTCGCCTTTGGTTGTTGCGGCGTGACATCAATGGCCCGAATTTCGCCATTGGGTTGGCTGAGGATGGCTTCAGCGCGCTGGCTGCTGCAGCGCGGGCTTCGACTGCTTGCGGCGACCGAAGTTCGCGCGGCGCGGATGGATCGGCGAGATTGTAGTTGCAGCCTTCTACGCCGGGATGATTTTGGTCGCAGGGGATTAGCAGGAACGCGTGTTGGTTGCCGTTGGCATCCACTGCTGTGCCGGCGATTTCGCCGGCGTCGTTGATGGCGTTGGTGAGTTGCAGGTAGAGAGCGGAGCCGGAGGCGATTAACGAGTTCAGGTCGAAGAGCGTGCCGGCCTGCCACAAAAAGGCACGAGCGCTATCGCCGAAATCACAGACTGGCGACGAGGCACCCACCACCTGCCCGGTTGCATTGATTGCTGCGGCGTAGCTGCACGGATCGGCGCCGATCACTCCGAGATCGGTGATGCTGTTTGGGTTCTTCCAGAGAGTTGCGTGGAACGTGGCACCTCCGGAAAGAGTTGCGAAGCCGGCGATTTGGCCTTGCTCATTGATGGCAAAGCCGCCGGCGGAATCTCCGCCGAGCGAGCCGCCTAGTTGGCGAATTGAGCCGTGTTCCCACAGAAAGCCGGGAGCGGCTTGGTCGCCGGCGGTGAAAGATTCGCCGACGATTTGTCCGCGGTTGTTCATGGCTGCCGCGAGCGTACACGTGCCGCCGAGAGTGCCTAGGTCCCTCATGCCTTTGTCTTTTTCCCAGATGAAGGAGTCAGTGGGGACGGGATAGCAGGCGCCCGGTTCGGTGGAGGAGGTGTAGGAATATCCTACGACTTGCCCGGCGTCGCTGATGAGAAAGGCTTGCGCGTCAGTGCCGCCGAGAGTTCCCAAGTCCTGCATGCCGTTGTGCTTGTCCCAAATGAATGCGCGGACCTGGTACAGATATGGCGGCGTGAACCCACCCCAGAGCCAGAAAGCGCCCGGTCCGATCGAGTCCGGAAGTTGCTGCATCGAATTCGGATCTGGAATGGTGTTTAACGCCGCTCCGACGACTTGGTCCGAACTGTTCACGGCGTTGGCTTCACTCTGATATCCGCCTTCCGGCAATGTGCCCAAGTCGGTGATCGTGCCCTGCTGCCAGAGCACGGCACGGATTTGCGGCAAGCCGGCATACAACGGATCGAGCTCGCCATTTTCAGAGATCCCCGCGACGAGGCCGTTTGGACTGATCCACATGGGGACGCTGCTGCCGCCGCCGGGAAGCGCACCCAAGTCCGTCATGTGGCCGCCGCTTTCTGCCTCGAATGCGTGGACCACGTCGCAGTCCCAGAAACAAATATTCGGGAAGGGATCGGGCGCGGACGTGTCGGCAAAGCCGACTGCCCTTCCCCCATTATTCAGAACCGATGAACCTGGGAAAGCATTTCCGCTTCCCGGGACGAAAAAACTTTGCGGGCCGCCCAATATACTGCCCAAATCGACGAGCTTGTAATAGTGAAGCTTGGGGCCGGAATCCGCAGTACTCGCCGCTTCGGTGGTTGATGGAGTTACTGGATTGATTTGAATCGCATAATTCGCGCTGATTTGATTCGGAGCCGAGGCAGAATCGGTTACCGTCACAATTACGTTGTACGTTCCCACCGTTGTCGGTGCCCCTTCAATGCCTATAGCCAGTACGCAGCAGCGCGTGCTCCCACCCGAGACATATACCGAACCGATTTCGAGTCCGGGCGGCAATGACGAATTCGCCGCTCCCATCCAACTCCAATTGTAGGGAGGGATACCACCGGTCGCCGTGAGTGGGAAACCTTTTAAGTCGATGAAGCACTCCTCTCCGATTCCCGTAATGATTATGCAAACACAGCCGGATGAACCTGCGGTGCACGCGGGGCCGCGCTGGTGGTCGTAGACGGCGCCGACCGTGCCAGCCGGAGGGGTGCCGGAGGTGATACTGAGTGGGGCTGTGGCCGAGACGATGATGGACTTGGACGTCGCGGTAATCGAGGAAGTGACCGAGTCCGTCGCTGTGATGCTCTGAGTGCCGCTGGTTTCAAAGGTCGCCGAGAAGTTCCCCACGCCGGCAACGAGTGCGGAGGCCGGGGGCAGCGCGACGTGCGGGTCGGTGCTGGTGAACTGAACCATTCCGGAGTAGGAGGTGTCGGTATCGTTGGAGGCGTCGAGCGCGGTGACCGTGAAGGTGAACGCCGTCCCTACGACCGCAGTGCTTGGAGCGGTGACGGAGAAGTGAATGGCCGGAGGGGGTGGCGGTGGCGAACCGCCTCCTCCCGCAGCGCTGCTGCACGCAGTGAGGGTACTCACAGCAAAAATCGAGAGGAGAAGTAACTTGGATTTTTTCATGGCGCGCCTCGGTCGGGCGAAAGTATCTGTGGGAGTCGGGAATGGCAATGACAGGCAGTCTCAGATTCTTGTTGGAGGAATGTCAGCGTCCAACTTCTTGAATCTTTGAGGGTTGCCGCGGCGTCAGGTACGAAAATAGATTACCGTCGTCTAAGCAACTAGCTAGTAGTAGAATCCAGCCACTTCCCCGTGGAGCTATTTGATGGCTACGCCAGCCCAATCGCCATCGGTGATTTGCTTCGGCCCATTTGAATTGGACGCCGCGAATCTAGAGCTGCGCAAAGCCGGGGTGTCGCTGAAGATTCATCCGCAGCCCTTTCAGGTATTGCTGCTACTCGCCGGGCGCCCCAAACAAATCGTAACGCGCGATGAAATCCGCTCTTGCCTTTGGGGCGGCAACACGTTTGTGGACTTCGAGCGCGGCATCAACTCTTGCATCAACCAGATTCGCGCGGTGATCGGCGACGACCCGGAAAAACCACGCTATGTCGAGACGGTGCCCCGGCGCGGCTATCGATTTATTGCCGCGGTGAGTACCGAGCTGCGCCTCAATGCATCCGCTGGCGACTATTCAGATACAGGTTTGGCCGCGTCGCCCGGTAACGGAGAACGGTCTTCGACGGTTGCAAGCGTTTCGCCGTTGCACGTTGTTGCAGACGACGTTGCTGGAGTGCGCTCTTCGCATTCGAAGCGGATGCTCATCGTGGCGGGGTGCGTGGCGCTCGTGCTGGTGGTTGCCGGGGCCTGGTGGATAGCCCGGCGCCGTGCCGCAACGCCGCGCGGCTTGCCGGATCTGAAACAGTTTCAATTGACCGCCAATTCCAGCGAGAACGCCGTGACTGGCGGGGCGATTTCGCCCGACGGCAAATACCTGGCGTACAGCGACACGGCTGGAATGCACATTAAGGTGATCCAGACTGGCGATACACGTGATGTTGCGCAGCCGGAGATTCTCAAGGGAATGCAAGTGAGTTGGACCATCGTCCCGAACTGGGCTCGGGAGGGCGCGAGAATTATCGCCACCGCCATCGTGCCGGGACGGGCGCCCAGCATTTGGAGCGTTCCCGTGATCGGCGGGACACCGCGTAAACTGCGCGACGATGCTAACGCGACGGGGGTCACTCGCGATGGCTCGTGGGTAGCTTTCACGACGCGAACCGGCGCGGTCGGGGATGATCGCGAAATTTGGATGATGACGGCTGATGGCGAGCAGGCTCGCCGAGTTTACGACGGCGGCGAGCACACCGATTTTTTCGGCCCAGAGTGGTCGCCCGATGGGCAGCGCTTGGTCTATGTGCGGCACTACGAGGAAGGCGAAAAACTGGAATTCTCGCTCGACAACCGCGATTTGCTTGGCAATCCCGCCGCGCAAGTGCTCCCCACCTGGGTATGGGACTTCAAATGGTTGCCGGAAGGCCGACTGATTTACTCCTTGAGTGATCCCGGACCGATCGGTGAGAGTTGCAGTTTCTGGGGAGTGCGACTTGATGCGCGAACGGGCCATACGCTGAACGCGCCGGAGCGATTGACGCACTGGGCGAATGTTTGCATGGACAATATGAGCATGACGGAGGACGGCAAGAGAGTGGCGTATCGCAAATGGTCGTGGCAAGGCGATGTGTTTGTGGCGGACAGTGCAGGCGGGACGCGTATATCCACTCCGCAACGTCTGACGCTAAATGAAGGACGGAGCTATCCCGCGGCGTGGACACCGGACAGCAAGGCGGTGATATTCGGAGCGTATCGCGATGGGCAGTGGGGACTTTTCAAGCAGGATGTGCGCGAGGATAAGGCTGAATTGCTCGCCACGGTCGCCGACGCAAAGCACTTGAGCGACTACGGATTGGATGATGTTTGGAGCGCGAGCGCGCGGGTGAGCCCCGATGGCGAGTGGCTGCTTTATTTGGGGGCGCCTCCGGAAATCGCATCGCGCGCTTCCACTTTGACGCCGACGCAATTGTTGCGCGTTCCGATCTCGGGCGGCGCGGCCGAGGTGGTGATGACGGCGCACATTTATCAGGGTCCTTCTTGCGCGCGGGCGCCGGCTAAACTGTGCGTTATCGATGAGCAAACTTCGGACGGGAAGCAGCTTGTGTTCACTTCGTTAGATCCAATCACGGGCCCTGGGCTCGAGGTGGCGCGATTCGATACCGATCCCACCGCGCGCTACCCGAACGGCTATATTTGGGATCTATCTCCCGATGGCGGCTCGATTGCAATTTTCCAGCGCTCGGGACCGGCGATCCATCTTCTGTCGTTGCGCGATCGTACCTCGCGGGTGCTCACCGTGAAGGGCTGGAACAATTTCCAGAGCTCACATTGGGCCGCGGACGGGAAAGGATTGATCGTTGCTTGCGCTACCAAGGATGGAGTCGCGCTCCTGCATGTGGATTTGCGAGGCCATGCCGAGACTTTGTGGCAGCAGAAGGGAAACCTTGAGTCCGCCAACGCTGCGCTTTCGGCGCCGTGGGGGCTGCCCTCGCCGGACGGCCGCCACCTGGCGATCTACTCCGGACAATTGAGCGGGAACATGTGGATGATGGAGAATTTTTAGAGCGGGTTCCGGGAAATCTATGGCTGCAGGTTTTCAAGCTTGGGAATTTTCGGATCGTTTGAGCGTGGGAAGTGACTTGATGGATTTTCCGGATTTTTGTCGAACCAAGTGCGAGCGGTTCACGCGGCGGCGGCGAATGGCTTGTAGTCGGTGTAGCCGTGCGCGGCGCCACCGTAGAATGTGGCCCGGTCGGGCGCGTTCAGCGGAAGACTTCCTTTGATGCGGGCTACTAGGTCTGGATTTGCCAGGAAGAGGCGGCCGAAGGCTATTGCGTCGGCGTGCTTTTGATTTATGGCTTGGGCTGCGGATTCCGGAGTGTAGGCTGCGGCGGAAATCAGCGCGCCTCGGAAAATTGGGCGGAAGAGCGCGGCATTGTTTACGGCGCCTTCGTGCAATTCGTCGGTCAGGCCTATTTCCGAGCCGCGAGCTTCGATCAGGTGCAAGTAGGCGATGGGCAGCTTGTCCAGCTCTTTGATCACGTAAGTGAAGAGCTCGCCGGGATTGCTGTCGCGGATGCCGCCGTATTGGCCGAACGGCGACAGGCGCACTCCGAGGCGATCGGCGCCGATGGCCTTGCTGACTTCTGCGACGATTTGCAGAAGGAAACGGGCGCGGTTTTCTTCCGAGCCGCCGTAAATGTCGGTGCGCGTGTTGGTTCCGTTCTCTAAAAACTGTTCGATCAGATGGCTGTTTGCTGCCTGCAGTTCGACGCCGTCGAATCCAGCCTCGATGGCATTCAACGCGGCCTGACGGAATTCGCCAACAATCTTGATAATTTCATCGGTCTCCAGCGCGCGAGGAATTTCAGCGGTCACTTGTTGGAAGGATTTTGTCAGCGCCGGGATATTCGGCGGGATCGCCGAGGGCGCGACGGGCGCCGAGCCATCCGGGCGCAACGAGGAGTGAGAATTTCGTCCGTTGTGCGCGATTTGCAGGATTATTCGGCCGCCGCTTGCGTGAACCGAATCGGTGACGGCGCGCCATCCGGCAATCTGTGCTGCCGAATAAATTCCCGGGGCGCTGGGGAAGCCGTGAGCGTCGGCGCTGATTGCTGTTCCTTCGCAAATGATCAGGCCGGCGGAGGCGCGCTGGCTGTAATAGCTTACATTCAGCGCGGTGGGCACGTTTTCGGGGCCTGCGCGCATTCTGGTTAGCGGGGCCATGATGATTCGATTGGGGAGCTGGAGCCTGCCGAGTTTTAGCGGCGTGAATAGCGAATCTGTGGACATTTTATTGTCTCGGTTTTTGTCTGGATTGTGTGGAGACTCATTGGATGCAAGCCGACTCGCCGAGGTTTGGATTCGCAGTTGTACCGCTGGCATCCCTGCCGGCTCTTTCGATCGCGATCCCGCTACAGGCGACACCCGCGAACGAACCACACCGGCCAACCAGTGCTGTGAATTTACTTTCGCGCTGCGCCGATGATGAACGCCCTCGCCGGCTGATGTGCTCGAAAGAGCCGGCAGGGACGCCAGCGGTACGTTCGATTGGCCGACGAGACTGCTAGGCTACAGTGATTTCGGCTATGTCAATGGCTACGAGTAACGGCTCTTTCACGATTTGGTAATCGCCTTCATAGGCGTAGACGCGGCGCTGGGTTGGAAAGATTATGCCGTCCACGTTGCGGTAATCCCTGGCGTAGTTTAGTCCGGTGGCGCCGCCTAGAATGTCCACCGTGTAATCGTGGCGGCGCAACAATCCGTCCGGTCCGAAGCAGGAAATTTGCTCGCGTGTGTGGCTCTTCACGTTATCGGGGAAAGTTACTTTCAGGCGCCGCCAGGTTTCGCCCTCAACTCGGATCGATGTGATCTCCTCTGTCGCGAATCCTTCATGAGTGTAGAGGAAGGGAGTATTGAGGTAGGTCCACAGCGCTTCGCCGGCGAAGTAGGCCACCTGAATATCGTCCCACGGGGTCTCGCGCTGCTGTCCCTCGAAGGATTTCTCGGGATTGTCGCGGGTCTCGATCGGGCTTCCGTCCGTCTTTTCGATTGCTACGCGGTTGGGCTGAAAAATCGCGCGCTTGTTCTGGCCTGAAAAGTCTATCGTGACGCGCTCATTGCGCGTTTCGGCGGTGATTACAACATTCTTCAGGACGTCGGGCTTGCCTTTGACGTACCAGATTCCGCCGGTGATGGATGCGGCGAACTTGATGGTCTTCAGCTTGTTCCAACGCTCGAGACCTCCATGCGCCTTAACCGCCAGATCCAATAATTCTGTCATTGATTAGTCCTTGGTCGCTTCAGTCGTGGAAAGGGTGAAGGAGGTTGTCGCGCGCAGAGATTGTAACAATACGATGGTAGCAGGGCGAACGAGTACGGCGGGTCCGAAATGCGGGAGGGTCTGAAAGGAAAGACCCTCCCCTACTGCGGCTGGAGCTATTCGATTGGCGACGAAATGGAGCCGTGCCGGCGATTCGCCATTTTGGCGCGATAGCGCGCCATCATTTCCGCCGGAGACAGTTTGGGTCTGGTTGCCGGCACTTTAGATGGCTGCGCGGCTTGTGCTGCACGAGTTTCCGCCAGCGTCTTCGCGTTTACCGAGCTGTAATCGCAGCCTGGGATGCCGGGATGGCTCTCGTCGCAGGGAATCATCAACGCGGCGTGGTCATTGCCGGCGGGGTCTGTTCCATTGCCCGCGATTTCGCCGCGATTGTTGATGAATGTGGCTTCCTGGAACGCGATCAAATCAGAACCGGGAACGGCCAGGTCGTACAGGTGAACCATGGGGCCGCCGTTCTGCCAGAGGAAACCGTAGCCGTTTCCCTGGGAGTCCTGCGCTCCTCCTACGATCTGCCCGAGATCGTTGATGCCTTCGGCCTCGCCGAAAGTGTCGGTCGCTGGGCTGATGTTGGTCATGACTCCGTTCTTCCATAAGAACGCGTAGACGAACTGATCTCCCGGGATAGTCGAAAAACCGATCACTTCTCCGGTGTTGTTCATCCATTCAGCGCTTCCGAAGACTCCGCCCAACGTGCCCAAATCCTGCATGCCCGTGGGTTTCGACCATAGGAATGGGTGCCCCGTCTGGTCCCCGGCGAGATCCGACGCACCTGCGACTTGGCCTCTGTCGTTCATGTAATTTCCAATGGCGTAGACTCCGCCGAGTGTTCCGAGGTCGATCATCTTGCCGTTCTGCCAAACGAAAGGGTCGGTCGTGGGGAGGCCGGTGGTGGCATTGACGATGTTATTGGTGAAAGAGATTCCGTTTACCTGGCCGAGATCGTTCACGTAAAAAGCAACGCTGTCGGTGCCGTCGCCGAGTGTGCCGAGATCGCGCATCACGCCACGTTCCCACAGAAAGGCGTGCACCTGCGTGGCCGCTTGAACGGCGAAGTTAAAGCCACCTGTGTTGTAAGCGTCGGGAATCGTGTTCGCGGCGCCGCCGACTACCTGGCCGAAATCGTTGGCGCTGTAAGGGACACTCTCGTATCCGCCCAGCGTTCCCAAGTCGAATGGTTTCTTTCCGAGCCACAGTGTTGCATGAACTTCCGGCACGCCGAGGAGCGGATCGATTAATCCGTTGGTGGATCCACCGACGATTAGCCCCGCGTCGGTGATCCATTGCTCGCAACTGCCGGTGCCGCCGGGAAGAGTGCCTAGATCAGTGAAAACGCCGTTTTGCCACAGGAACGCGTGTTGAATATAGTTTGGTCCGGGGCCGTTCGCGAAATAGAAATTAATGTTCGGGTAGTTAGGATCCATTTCGGAAGTGGTGCCGCAAGTCGAAGCCATCCCGCGATTGTTAAGCGGCCCGGTCAGGCCGTAAATGAGGCTGTCGGGACCGCCCGGGGTGCCGAGGTCGATTAGCTTGTAATGATGGAGCTGGCTTCTTCCCAATTGCCCCTGCACTCTGTTTGGAATCGTGAGTGCGGCGATTGCGCAAAGGCAGAAAGCGCAGACCAAGATGCTGGGTTTCATGGTTTCCTCACTTTAGAAACGAAATCATCCTCTCCGTTGAGAGCGCTGGCCGCCGCGAGGCGACGGGCCGAGGACTGTCGCGAAAATAGCCAGGCGACTGGGGAATGGCAATGACAGGGCGTCTCAAATTCCCCTGATCGCAATCTCAAAGCCCAGGTGCCTGAATCTGCGGAACTTAGCGCCTGGCTTGCTGCGCGAGATTCAACTCGTCTGTACGATGAACGAGTAGTACAATCGGCGCTCTTCCCCGCGGGACTCGTTGATGGCTTCGCCAGCCCATCCGCCGTCTGTGATTTGCTTCGGGCAGTTCGAACTGGACGCCGCGAGGGGAGAACTGCGCAAAGCCGGAATCTCGCTGAAGATCCATCCGCAACCTTTCCGAGTGCTGCAACTGCTTGCCGAACGGCCCCGCCAGATCGTTGCCCGCGAAGAAATCCGCAATTGCCTGTGGGGCGGCAACACCTTCGTGGACTTCGACGGGGGCATCAACTCCTGCATGAATCAAATTCGCGTGACGCTGGGAGATGACCCCGAAAAACCCCGGTACATTGAGACGATTCCACGTCGCGGGTACCGGTTTGTCGCGGCCGTGAGCTCGCAATACCCGGCGGAACGGGCGGCGAGTTCGGATGTTCACGCATCCGACCTGGCGGTTGTCCCCAAGATCAATCGTGAAATCGCCGGAGTATCAAGGAAACCGAAACTACTCGCCGCCATCACTGCGGCCGTTCTCGCGCTGGCGGTGATTTTGGGTTTTTACGCATGGACTTCGCGAAGCGCTCCGCGCGAGTTGAAGCAAACGCAACTCACCGCGAACTCCAGCGATAATCCGGTTACCGGCGATGCGATCTCGCCCGACGGCAAATACCTGGCGTACTCCGACACGCAGGGCGTGCATCTCAAGCTTCTGGCCACCGGCGAAACACAAACCCTGAGTCAAATTTCATCGGATTGGTACTTCGCCTGGTTTCCCGATAGCACGCGATTCCTTGGCAGCGAAATCGCGCATCAGGCATGTGGTCCTTTTCCGTGATTGGAGGAACTCCGCGGAAGTTTCTGGAGGATGGAATTTTGGGAAGCATCGCGGCGGATGGCTCGACCGTGGCGTTTTCGCGCAATACCGGGCGCGTCGGTGATCGCGAGCTCTGGCTGATCGGTGCGGACGGCACGAACCCGCGAAAGTTTCTTGAGGTTGGCGAGGACGCCGCCGTCCAGGAGCCGTTGTGGTCTCCCGATGGCCAGCTCATCGTTTACTACACCCAGCGCCAACTTCCAAACAGGCTCGAGGTCAAGGTGGAAACCCGCGACCTGAAGGGCGGCGCGCCCGCGGTGATCTATTCGGAATTCGCGGCGACACCGGAAAAAACCAGGTTGCGGGATTTCAATTGGTTGACGGAAAAGTCGATTGTGATGTCCATGGCTGAGCCGGATTCGGACCTCGTCAACACCTTTACGGTACGGTGCAATCTGTGGGAATTGCCAATCGACTCGCGTACCGGACGCGTGTCCGGCGCGATGGAACGATTGACGAATTTGCCTGTGGGAGCGGACGTGACCTATTTGTATCCCACGGCGGATGGCAAGAAGATTTCCGTGCTCCGGATGCTGGGATCGATCTCGGTGTATCTCGCGGACCTCGACGCCGGAGGCAGGCATATCTCCGCGCCGACCCGCTTAACCGCTACCGACGGCTGGAATAACGCGCCGGCGTGGGATAGCGATAGCCGCGCGATTTTCTTCGAGTCGAATCGCGACGGACCTTTGCACATTTTCAGGCAGGAGATCGCCGGCGATGGCGTGGGGCCGATGGCAACTGGTTCGGGAGAAGCCAGCGTGCCGGTGGTAAGTCCGGACGGCGCGTTCGTTTTATACGTCACGCCGACGCACTCAAGCGTGGGTGGCTCGGCGGCGCCGGTGCAGCTCATGCGCGTTCCACGAGAGGGAGGGACGCCGGCGCAGGTTTTGTCAGGGCACTTGGTAGATTCGCCGCGATGCGCCCGGGCTCCGGCAAGTTTGTGCGCGATCGCCGAACCAGCGGAAGATCACAAGCGGATCATTTTCACCGCCTTTGATCCGCTGCAGGGGCGCGGCCGCCAGCTCGCGAGCATCGACGCCGATCCGAACGCTGATTATGGCTGGGATCTTTCGCCGGATGGCGCTCGCATCGCGTTCGT
>Ga0209038_10000335_pt1 | contig 15008 bp, 19 predicted proteins | sample BogFormECP03_OM3_FD_188237 | JGI IMG/M metagenome (GOLD analysis project Ga0209038, IMG submission 188237) | Bog forest soil microbial communities from Calvert Island, British Columbia, Canada - ECP03_OM3 (SPAdes) (version 2) | ecosystem: Environmental > Aquatic > Freshwater > Wetlands > Bog ...
CTTCAGACCGACGGCGCTGGCCAACACCATCATGGCCAAAACCGTAACAACTAACCACTTACTCATGGACCCCTCCGAGTAGGGAAACTACGCGGCGGAGTCTATAAGTGTTTAGTTGCCGTCAAGAGGTAAATTCTCAGAGCGTGTGCCTAAACGGTACACACCCCTCCCTCTTGACTCGTCTGGAGCCTTTCTCAATCTTCCACGTCAAATTAGCCGTTGGGATTGTGTGCGGTCAATGGACCGAAAGTACCAGCGTTTCCGTACTCTTCCCGGAGGGACAAAACGCTCAAATCATCCGCCGCTGCGAATCGCCAGCCTTTTTTCTTGAGGCGCATTTCCACTTCGCCAGCTGGCCAAAACTCTTCCCGCTGTGCGCAGACTCTGCTAACATACATGCGCAAGTAACTCGACAATCGAATCTGTCTGGAGCGACGCAACAATGGCACTAGCATGTGAATTGTGCGGTAAGAAGCCGCTGTACGGCAACGCGATCAGCCACGCCCACAATGTGACGCGGCGTCGCTGGAATCCCAATCTACGGCGCGTCAAGGCCGTGGTTAAAGGCGCTCGCAAGCACGTTCGCGTCTGCACCTCCTGCATCCGTTCTGGCCGCGTTCAAAAGGCCGCGTGAAGTCGGCCCTCCCCTGGAAGGAGTCCTGCTTGTCACGACGAATCTTGGCACTCGCACTTGTAGCGGCGGGTGTGTGCGTGGTCGGTTGCAAGAAAGAAACCGCGCCAGGCCCGGACGTCTGGGCCGTAGTGAACGGTAAGGAGATCCAGCGCGCCGAAGTAGAGAAATATTTCCGTACGCGCGTCAATGCGGAAGGCCCCGCGCCATCTCAGGAAGAGGCGCTCTCGCTGAAGCTAAATATCCTCGATGAACTTGTGAACAACGAGATTCTGCTCGAGCGTGCGAACAAGCTTAATCTGGTGGCCAGCGATGCGGAAGTAGAAGACAAATTCACCGAATCCAAGAGCCCTTTTACCGAGGAAGAATTCCAGAAAAAGTTGAAGGATTCTGAGCTTACGGTGGACGATCTAAAGGGAGACATCCGGCGCCAGCTCTCCGTGCAGAAGCTCCTGAATAGGGAAGTGGTCGCGAAGATTTCGATCACCGACCAGGACGTGCTCGATTTCTACAACAAGAATCGTGCGCAATTCAACGTGGCGGAGCTGCAATTTCATATCGCGCAGATTGTCGTTACGCCGCACCCCGACCCTGCCGTGCACAACCGCAAGAACGACAAGGCTACCAGCGAGCCCGAAGCCAAGCGAAAGATCAGCCTCATCGAGCAAAAACTTGCAGGCGGCGCGGATTTTTCCCAGCTCGCCATGGATTATTCCGAGGATTCGACGGCAGCGACTGGCGGCGATCTCGGCTTCGTGCCAGAGTCCGCCTTGAATCAATCCGATCCGCTTTTGAAGAAAACGGTTCTGGCAATGCGGCCGGGCGACGTGACGCAACCCATCGGAGTGAAAAACGGCGGCTACCGCATCCTCAAACTAATCGCCAAAGAGCCGGCCGGTCAACGCGAGCTGTCCGACCCGCAAGTGCAGCAATCCATCCGCGACATGCTGCGCAACCGCAAAGAGCAGCTGCTGCGCTCGGCGTATATGATCGAGGCGCGAGACGATTCGCACGTCACTAATTATCTGGCTCGGCAAACTCTGGAATCTGCAGGGAAGCTTCCCGCCTCAAAATAAGCCGTAAATCGCAAAGAAAATCAACGAGTGTGCGAGTCAAGTTATTCGGCGATTCCTGAAGTCTAACCCCGGCTGACGGTGTGCGCGAGAGGCCGGCCCGGACGAAGGATTCGGGCGATGAAGATTGCAATCAGACCCGCGAGGGGGCTCAGCAGCAGGACGGCGACGAATCCCTTCCGGAACGCGAACCCTTCCTTTTCCATCTTCGCCGCCGTCAGCGCGCACGCCATCGTCCATGCCAGCCCGATGATTGCAAGTAACAGCCACGCTGCGGCCGCAGCGAAATGCACGTGTGAAAACATTCCGAATCCCCCAAGTTTGCCTGTGCTGTAGATTCGGGACCCCTGCCCGGATTGCAATCATTCTCACCGGACCAAGCGGGCGGACAAAGGCGCGAAAAGCAAAAGGGAACTTAAGGGTTACTACTAGCCATTCGACCCTTGGACATGAAACGAAGATACCGATAGTTCGGAGGGTACAGATTAACGCCTATTCCCGGGCGCAGTTCGGGGCGCTTCGGTACGAAACCTCATCGGAACAACTGAAGGAAGGGAATGTCCTGGCCAATTCGTTGCCATACGGTGACGCCCCGGCCATAGATCACGAGTCGTCCCGCGATGGGTGGGTGCGAAGAATAGACCCGCCCGGTTGCGCAGATATTTCTTGCAACGACACCGCTCGTGAGAATCTCGTCGGTCACGAAATGTGCGTCTGAACACGACGAAAACTCGTTGATCTCAAACGAAAGACCAACTTTTTCAGGAAGTGGGTCTGCGAGCGAAAAGTCGGCGACACCCTCAGAGTTACTGCGTACGCTCTGCGGCCAATCGCTCTTAGTATTTCGCCCCACGCCTTTTAGGAGCACCCATACACCCGTCACCGGTTTGCCGCTTGTCCCGTTAAGTAGCAACAGGTGAATCTGATGATCATTCGAAGCAGTATGACCCTGTGACTGACTCGTACTTGCCTGATGGAATGCGCTCGACCTTGATTTGCCTTTAATTCCCGCGCACAAAGTTGCCATCGCGGTTACCACCAATGCGTATTTCAACTTTTTCAAGAACATTGGCTCTCAAACTGCGACAGATTTGCCAGACGTCCAAGTGCGAGTCTTGGTCGACAGTCGCTCCAGAAACGGAGCCCTTCTGCTGGAAATTTCCTGACTCCTAGCTCGATAATTTGCCGGCCATCAACGTGGTCTACACCAGCGCAATTTTCGACCCGGTACCACGCCCGGTCCGTGCGACGCTCCACAAAATCGGAAGCAAAACGGGGTCTGTCGGCGTCCTGCCGAATTCAGAGTCCACGCGAACTGGTTCGATCGACGAAAATCGACTCGCTCAGACGACGGAACTCAATAGATATTCGTATAAAGTGTGCGACCACCCGCAGCGCTTCGAGAAACACCTTTGGGCTTTAGATAGTTGCGATTTTGCAAGTCTGCGTACAATGCCGTCACGCGATCGACGTAAGTTCGCGTCTCGTCATAGGGTGGAACGTCGCCGCGTTGAACGACGACTTTTTCCCCAGCATTATACGCAGCGAGACTATACTTCAGATTCTCGTTGAAGAGGTTTAGAAGAAATCGCAGATAGCGCACACCGCCTTCAATATTCTGTTTGGGATCGAGTGAATCGCGCACTCCAAAACGCACAGCCGTTTCAGGCATCAATTGCATCAAACCCACAGCACCCTTCGCAGATCGCGCCTTCGGGTTCCACGCCGACTCGACCGAGATGATCGCGTGCACCAGCTTCGCATCGACCTGATGCTGGAGCGCTACCTGCTCAATATACTCGTCAATTCCTGGGAGTTCGCCCTTGCGATGTTCGATCAATCGCAAGGCAGCGAGAACACCGCCGCGCTCTACAGCGCTGGTCAATTCCTGATCGTCGCTGTTGACGTAAACAGATCGACCGTTTGCGTCTTTGTAGGTCGTAATTTCTCCCGCGGCGATTCGAGATCCTGTCGCGAGAAAAATCAAAAGGACGGAAAGTAATTTGCAGTGAACAACCAAACGGCGGGTTCGATTCGCACGTCGACCCATTGTTACGATAGATGATCGAGAAACCATATTCTTTCGCTCTGCGGGAAGTATAGATTGATCGCTCTTCTTGTCAAGTTATAGTCCCTTAGTTTTTATTCTTCCCCCCAAGTAGGCCATTGGTTTTCCCCGCCCTCGCGGTATACCCTGCACCGGTGGCAGTTACGGACTTTCCGTTACTCCTCGCTGCCCTCCCATTGGCCTGGGTGGCTTGGGAGGGGACGCCATTATTTTTTGGTGCGCTTCGACTTTTTCGTTCGCGTTCGCGTCTGTAGGAGTGAAAGAGCTTGAAACCGACAGAAACCGATAGGCAGCTTGTCGAGAGGGTCTTGGACGGCAACGCCGAGGCCTTCAACCTCCTGGTCTGGAGGTGGCAGCGCCAACTCTTTAATTTCCTGCTGCGCTTCACGGGAAATCGCGAGCTGGCGCAAGACATTTGTCAGGAAGCATTTCTGCAAAGCTATGTTCGGTTGAAGGACCTGCGCGACAAGGAGAAATTTGTATCTTGGCTATTTCGAATTGCAGTAAACCTTTGCAGGTCCGAGCAACGGCGTCCGACGCTGCCGATGCAAGATGCTGCCGAACCCGACGGAATTGGGCAAATGCCGGGGCAAATTCGCTCCGACGCTCGCGAAATGCAGCTTACGCTTCGCTGTTTGATTGCGCGGCTAGATCCCGAGCTTCGCAAAGTCGTGCTTCTACGTGTATTTCACGGCTTTCAGTTCGACGAGATGGCCATCATCCTAGACTCTCCCGTCAGCACGGTGAAGTCCCGACTCTACAGGGCCTTCGAAGAGATTCGAGCGGGTCTGGAACGCCAAAGGCCCCCCTCCGCTTCTTAGTCCGAGCTTTTCGGAAGGACCCAACCATCTCGGCAACAAACTCTGCTCGGGAACAAGGAGACAGGCAATGAATTGTGATGATTGTCGCAAAATGATCTCGGAGCGCGCGGCGGGCGAACTCTCGCCAGAACAAACATCCGAGTTCGACACACACCAACAGATTTGCGCGGCGTGTCGCGAAGCGGTGCGCGACTGGCAGCAGTTGGAAGTCTCGTTGCGCTCGAGCTGGCCATCGGAAGATCCGATGGTTCCTTTTTTCCTTCCGACCGCAAAGGTAAAATCAAATTGGGCGCACACCGTCCGGAGCTGGGTTTCCGCGGCGAGCACCGCCGCCGTAGCGGCATCGTTGCTCCTGCTGGTTATCTTCCGCCCGTCCATTCAATACGATCCACATCAACTGTCCGTCAATTTCAGCCGAGCTAACTCACGGCCGACGACGACCTCTCCCGTCGAGGCCGTGAGCCAAGCTCAGGTCCAGGCTTGGGTGCAAGCCGCGTTCGAGCAGTCCATGGCGCGGGAGCAGACGCGAACGCAGTTCGCTTCGCAGCCGGCCAGCAACTCGCCGAGCGACGAAGAGTCCCGGAAGGTTGCCCAGCTCGCTGTCCAGATGGAGATGATCAAGGAATCTCAGACGGCCCTGTGGCAACAGGTACAGCAACATGGAGTCTATTTGCAATCAGCATGGCTCGGTTCGTCGGCAAGAACCGCGCCGGATCAGAACTCGGGCACAAATCGCCAGTGAGGAATCCATGAGAAAGTTTTTCAGTCGGGCCCTTTGCGGACTTCTTGGGACACTTGTGTTGGGCACGAGTTTGGGCGCCGATCCGCAAGGGAAGCCCCAACTGGAAAAGCTCAAGGAACAGATCGAGATTTTCGAATCGGTCCTCAACCAAAGTCTGACGCAAGCTTTCGGCGGGCCGTTCGCCACGCTAGATCGCACCCGCGGCGCTTATCTTCCCGGCTATGGAGTGGTGTTCGCTTTCGAGGTGAATCTTTCCTCGTGGCACGATTTGGGTCCCTTTGGCTCATCGACCACACCTGGGAACGCGAGCAACGAGCGGGACGAAGAGAATCGGCGCAGGGAGAAAGCCAAGCTCATCGCGGAGGAAACTTTGGCAAGTTACGGGCAGACCCTAAGTCAATTGGGGCCCAATGAAACCATCGCGATTGTTATTCACACCGTTGCTGCTCATCCGAATCAGGTCGAAAGATCGACCATCGTGTTGTCTGGCGATAAGAAACTGATCGACCAGCGCCAAAGCCAAGCAATCGATCAGGCCGACTTTATTCGGAAACTGTCAACAACCCAATATTGAGCCACATGAACGCCACAGCCACATCGACCGACCGTCAATTGTTGGGGGACATCCTCCAGGGTGCGGGAAAGATATCGTCCGAGGACTTGGAACGAGCCCTGCAATTGCAGAAGAAATCGTCCGACCGTTTGGGAAAACTGCTGGTCGATCTCGGTATGGTTGCAGAGCGTGATCTACTCGACGCCCTCGGCCGGCAACTGCAGTTGACGGTGATCGACAGTTCGGCTTTTCCTCCCATTCCGCCGGAAGTCAAGACGCTCTCGCCACGCTTCATGCGCTCCGGGAAATTCTTTCCTTTCGATCAGCACAACGGCGATCTTTGTGTCGCCGTCGGCGATCCGTTGGATTATGAAACCCTGGAGTCCATCCGCATGGCTACGGGGCGACAGCCGCTCGTATACCTGGCTTCCGAGACGCAGATCCGGGACGCGATCGAAAAGTCCTATGGGGCGGGGACGAATTCATTGGGTCGCTTGGTGGAGTCCTTTGACCAGTCGGATGAAGAGTCAGGTCTGGCGAGCGGCGCGGACGTAGAGCATCTTCGTGACCTGGCCCTCGAAGCGCCGGTCATCCGCCTGGTAAACCTGCTCATTTCCCGTGCCGTGGAGAGCCGCGCCAGTGACATCCACATTGAGCCCATGGAGAGAGAACTCCGAGTCCGGTTCCGTATCGATGGCGTTCTTTATCCTGTTGAGGCACCCCCGCGGCAGATGACCGCAGCGGTGATTTCGCGCGTAAAACTGATGGCCAAGCTGAATATTGCAGAACGCCGGCTCCCGCAGGACGGTGGAATTCGCCTGAAGGTGCTCGCAAAAGATATTGATCTGCGCGTTTCTACTCTGCCTACGATGCACGGGGAAAGTGTGGTTATGCGCATCCTCGATCGCAGCGACAACAAGCTGCTGAATCTGGAAAAACTCGGCTTTCCATCGGACTTGCTGGAGCGGATGCGAAAACTGACCGCCCGTCCGCACGGGATCGTGCTCGTCACCGGACCCACCGGCAGCGGCAAGTCGACCACGCTGTACGGTGCCCTGGGCCAAATCAACCAGACAGACAAGAAAATCCTCACGCTCGAGGACCCCATCGAATATCAAAATGCGGGCGTGAATCAAGTTCAGGTCAATACGCAGATTGGATTGACGTTCGCCGCGGGACTCCGACACATTGTTCGTCAAGATCCGGACGTGATCATGGTAGGCGAAATCCGCGATCTGGAAACCGCGGAGATTGCGATTCGTGCGGCACTGACCGGTCACCTTGTTTTCAGTACGCTCCATACCAACGACGCACCCAGCGCGATCACCCGCCTGATCGACATGGGCGTGGCGAGTTATTTGCTCTCGTCTTCGATCCTTGCGGTTCTGGCGCAACGCTTGGTTCGCGTCTTGTGCGCCCACTGCAAACAGCCCACGGAAATTCCCGAGGGAATCCTTCCCGAAGGGCAGCGATGCCAGTCTCCGAGCGGCGTTGTCCGTGCCTTTCGCGCGGTCGGCTGCCCCGCATGTCGTCAGATCGGATTTCGCGAGCGTATCGGAATTTTCGAATTGATGGAACTGAATGAGGCACTGCAGCGCTTGGTCGCACGAAATGCCGAAGCCAACGTCTTACGCGAAGCGGCGCGCCAGAATGGCATGAAGACGCTTCGTGAAGATGGAGTCGAGAAAGTGTTGGCGGGTGTGACCGCCTATGAAGAAGTACTTCGCGTAACTCAAGAGGGAGCCTAAGGCTTTCTTATGCCTACTTTTGCCTATCAGGCGATCAGCGGCGACGGCGCTTCGGTGAATGGTTCGCTTGAGGCCGTCGATCGGTTGGCGGCAGCAACCGAATTGCAACAGCGCGGACTGGTGCCCGTCAAAGTTGGTGCCGCGGACGGGCTGGCTGCACGTCGTTGGCGCCTGGATTTCCGCGGGCGTCAAGGAATGGCCGGTCACCGGCTCGTTTTCGCCCGCACGTTGTCCTTTCTGCTGACGGCCGGTGTGCCCCTGGACCGCTCCTTAACGGTCAGCGCGCAACTGACGGAATCCGTTACCATCCGCAAAGCCCTGGAGGAAGTCCTGCAAGGCATCAAGGGAGGGAAGAGCTTGAGTGCGGCGCTCGAAGCATATCCCAAACTCTTCCCGAGCTTCTACGTGAGTCTCATCCGTGCGGGAGAGGCCAGCGGCAATTTGGGCGGCGTCTTCACGCAGCTGGCCGACTATCAGGAGTCCGTAAACGAACTGCGCAGTCACTTGGTATCCGCAATGATTTATCCGTCGCTGTTGTTCGTGGTAGGAGGCGCTTCGGTATTTTTCCTGCTGGAACTTGTGGTTCCAAAATTCGCGGCCGTATTTGAGCAGGCGGGAGCCGCTCTCCCTTTGCCTACGCAAATTCTCCTGTTCGTCAGCGAAGGGCTGCAGAAGACCTGGTGGCTCTGGCTCCTGGCGATTCCAGCAATCATTCTTGGCGCGCAACGCTACCTCGCGACGGGACCAGGCCGAAGGCGATTTGACCACTTTATCCTCGCCGTGCCCCAGTTGGGACCGGTCATTGAAAGAGTCCAGGTGTCTAGATTTACGCGCAGTCTAGGCACTCTGCTGCAAGGCGGCGTGCCGATGGTGCGGGCTTTGGAGATCGCTCGACAGGTGGTCGGCAATCTGAAACTGGGTGAAGCGGTCGATCATGTGCAGCGAGGGGTGAAGCAGGGCATGGGAGTCGTCCGTCCTCTGGAGGAGACCGGCGCGTTCCCGCCCTTGTCAATCCATTTGATTGGAGTCGGCGAGGAAACCGGCCGATTGGACGCCATGTTGCTCCAAGTTGCCAATGTCTATGAGCGTGAGACCCGCACCGCCATAAAGAATTTGGTGGCGCTCTTTGAGCCGTTGATGATTCTTGCGATGGGGTTGATTGTCGGTGCGATCGTCATTTCGATTCTGCTGGCCATTTACAGCATCAACGAACTCCCGCTGTGAGGGAAGAAATGAATGAGAAAAAACAAAAAGGTTTCACCCTAATTGAACTGCTGGTGGTGTTGACGATACTGGCCATGCTGGCGGCTTTGGTGGTGCCTCGCGTCTTCCGCAGCTTGGATAAGGCGAAAGTGAACACTGCCAGAGCGCAGATCTCCGCGTTGGAATCGGCGCTGGGAGCCTATCGCCTGGATGTAGGGTCCTTCCCATCCACGGATCAAGGCTTGCAGGCGTTACGCACGCAGCCGGGCGGAGTGGAGAACTGGGACGGACCTTACATTCCGAAGGATATTCCCATGGATCCCTGGGGGCATCCCTACGTATACCGCTGTCCAAGCGAGCACGGCGACTACGAAATCATCTCGTACGGGGCCGACGGGCGCGAAGGCGGAGAAGGTTTCAATCAAGACATTGTGAGTTGGAAGTAGGAGCAGCGTGCGCAAGATGACTCGAAAACTGCTTTGCCGGAAAAGCGCATCGGGAGTCGCGGGGCACACTTTGCTGGAGCTGCTGATTGTTCTGGTCCTGATAGCGGCAGCGGCAGCCCTCGTTGCTCCCGTTACGCTACGAGCCTACGCCAACTTCAAGCTGCGCTTGGCTGCGGAATCCATGACCAAGTTGTTTCAACAGGGCAAAAGCCGAGCGCTGTTTGAAGGTCGAACGTATCTTGTGATTTTCTCGCCAAACACGGGAAGCGAAAGACAAATCATTCTGGCTCGCGAGGATGGGAAATCTGTCAATCAATTCTCGCTGCCGGCAGAGATCTCGCTCGCGGTGCGCGGTGGGAACGGTGAATGGACGAACGACATCGACCCCTTGCCATTCTATCCGGACGGTACCAGCGAAGCGCTCCTGCTCGACGTTCGAAACGCCGGCCGTTTCCCGCTGCGTCTCGCCGTAGATCCGATTACGGCCAGAACTTCGATCGTATTGGTAAACACGGACCAAGAATGAAGCAGATTCGCTCATCGGCGGTGCGCGGTTTCACACTACTGGAAGTATTGGTGTCGACGGTTCTGTTGGGGACTGTCTTCGTGGCGGTCATGGGACTCTCAGCGCAGTCGATGCGAAATATCAATCGGATGGAGCCGCACGAGAGGGCACTCTGGCACGCCCGAGAAAAGATGAATCAGGTTCTGCTCCTCGAAGAATTAGCGCCAGTCGAGCAGGCGGGCCAGTGGGACGATGGCTATCAGTGGCACGTCCAGGTTTGGCGGAACGATCGCGACACCCAAATGAGCGACGCGGCTTACGGGCTGTTCCACATTCGGGTGGTGATCGCCTGGGGCGAACAAGCGAAACCAAAGATGTATGTGATCGAAACAACGCAGTGGGCACGCAAGGTAATTCCGAATGCGAGCCGATAGCAAACGAAATGGTTTCACGCTTCTCGAGGTCACGGTTTCGCTCGCGCTAACGGCTGTCGTTTTGGGCATCCTGCTGACTGCTGTTCGACTCACCGAGAATGCGCGGCAAAGGGTCGAGGTCAAGTTAAACGCCATGGCCCAAAGGCTATCCATGATGGAGGCAGTCCAGGTGCAAATCGGTTCCGCGGTTCCCCGAGTTTTTACAACCAACAGCGAGCAGCAGCCTCTGCGGCTTCTCAGCTTCCAGGGCACTGCGAAGCAGATTCGGTTTCTGACGCACTCCTCTTGGACGGGAGAGCGGAATGTCGGGCAGTGGCTGGCCACCTACCAAGTTGTTAAGCAGCCGCATGGCCTTGAGCAAGTGATGATCAGTGAATCGAGTCCCTCCGGAGCCCAGCAATTGGTCACGGCCATGCTTGCGACAGATACTCCCGCAACTCCTACCCAGCCGTGGGGAGACCCCGCGGATCGTATCGAGTTTTCCTATTTGCAACCCAGCTTGCCGGGCACGCCCGCAGCTTGGGTTATTGCATGGAAGGCCGATGAGCAGAAGCAGCTTCCGTGGGGCGTGCAAGTTCATTGGTGGCGGGGAAAACGGGAGCAGGTGCTGGATTTTATCATTCCGGTAAGGGCAGAAGAGGCGCAATGAAGCTGATGGAACGAAATTCCGAGTCCGGTGTCGTGCTGATTGTGGTCCTGGGCGGCATTCTCGTCCTAGCCTTGATTGCTTTTGCCTTGACGAGCTCTGTCCGCGTTGCCGATGAGGAATTAGAAAACCGCAAGGAACAGTTACAGTCTCATTACGTAGCCCGAGGCGGGATTCTCACGACGGCGGCGTTTCTTACCGCCACTTCCGCGACTCCGCAGCAGGCGATGATTAAACCTGGTCAGCGCAGCGTCGATTGGAATGAAGATCAGGGACACGTCACCATCGAAATTATGGATGAAAACGGCAAAATTGACCTCAATCAGGCATCCAAGAAAGTCCTGGAACGCTTGCTCCTAGCGTTGGGCTCCGAAGCCGGAGCCGCAACGAACCTCGCGAAGACGATTGTGGATTGGCGCACCTCTTCTTCGCTGGCACGCTGGAACAGCGCGGTCCAGTCTGGCAATTTGTTGCAGTTCAATTCTTCTCAGACGGCACTGATCGACTATCGGTCCATCGAAGAACTTCTAGCCGTGCCGGGAGTTACACCGAGTCTTTACTACGGCCGCTATGTCCGAAACGAAGATGGAAGTATTGAACGCCGACCCGGACTGGTTGATTGCGTAACGGTCGACTCCAAAGCTACCGCGATCAATATCAACTACGCTCCTTATCCGGTACTTCTCGCGGCCGTGGATTTAGAGCACCAAGTCGCCGATTACATCGTGACGGGGCGGGCGACGAAACCGTTTGCTTCGCCCAGTGACATCACCGGTGAATTTCCCGCCTCGCTCAGTGCCGACACGCTTTCGACGCTTACGACCGCAAGCAGCGGACGTTTTTCCCTGGTCGCCGTAGGTAGAACGCCGGCAGGGATCGTTGCTCAGATCCAGGCGGTTGTTAAAGTCGGGGACGCGAACAATGGGCCGTTCCAAATCCTTCGATGGCAGGATTCCTATGCTCGCTAAGCAATTTTCCTGGCAGACGTTAACTCCGGGAATTCTTAAGCCGCGGTTGCTCAACCTGCACGCCGCGTCCAGGCCAAAGCGTTGGAAATTGCGCAGAACCGTTCTTGGTTTGGAGATTCGAGGAAACGCTCTTTATCTCGCGTGTTTCTGCCCAGGATTTCGCCGAGGAGAGCTGGTCGCGACGGAGGTGATCCCAAATTTCGCAGAACTCAGCGCCGAAGCGCTCCATGCGAGGCTGCGCGATATTTTGCAACCGCTAAAGGTCGAAGAGCCTGTCGTGATCTTGGGTTTGCCGCGACGCGATGTGATTGTTCGTTTGTTCAATCTTCCGATGGTCGCAAGGAAGTCGTTTCAAGAAGCTCTCGCACTACAAGTCGAGATGTTTAAACCAACAGACACCGAGCCATTCTGTTGGGATGCCACCGTGGTTGCCGAAGGCAAGCAACAAGCGGTTAGTCTGGTTCTGGCTCCCACGGGGATGGTGGAGCGCTTTGCGAATCTTTTCGCCGCAGCTGGATACCCCATCAAGCATCTGACCGTTACTCAATTCTCGCTATTGCACATGATTCTGCACGGCCGGCAGCATCCAACGAACCAGCGTATTGTCTTGTTCGATTCCACGGACTCGGCGGCAGAGGTTGCGCTTATCGATGGCGAAAAGCTCGTATACACGCGCGGCTTCGCCCTTGCAACGGCGGACAATTCCCCCGAGCAAACTGTGCTTTCCGAAGTCCAGCGAGCTGTTTCCACGCTGCGTTGGCACGAGGGGGGAAAATACAAACTAATTCACTCCAGTTCGGTTTCGAAGCAGATCCAAGACGCACTGAGCAAACTCGGACACGTCGAGCGGTTGGAGGAGATGCTCGATTTAGAAGGACCCGAAGCTGGAACGCCTCTGGGAGCTCGTTTGGGAGCCGTGGCAGTGGCTGTCGATGGAGTGGGGCGCCGCCGTCACCCCTATCGACTGAACCTGCTTCCGGTCCAATTGCGGCCTGCGCGGAATCGGTTGCGTCACATGCCAACGTATGCCCTGTTGGCAGCCAACGCGGTTATTCTACTCGCCATCGGGTTGCGCGTTCCCATGCAGGATTATTTTCTCTTGCGCCGGTACCGCAAGGAGCTGGCGAGCTTGCAACAGCAGACCGATACAATGAATGGGGTTCTACAAAGGGATCGCGCCTTACGCGGGAAATTAATTGCTCTGGAGGAGTTTCAGCTGCAAGGCCGGAAGCCGCTCGAGGCTCTGAACGATATAGCGCAACGGCTGCCTCACGACGCATGGCTTGCGAGCTTCACTTTTCGGAAAGGCCAGATCGACCTGGTGGGCTCGGCGAAATCTGCTTCGACTTTATTACCTCTGTTCCAAGCTTCCCCCCGGTTCGCAGAGGTCAAGTTTAACGGGGCACTTACCCAGGATGCTGCTGGAATGGAGCGATTCCGGATACAGATGCGACTGAAGGAAAAGCAATGAAACTGCGCCCGAGAGAAAGAAAATTAGTAGTCGCGGCCGCTCTGGCGGCTCTCTTTTTTGTGCTCCTGGAATTCGTGGTCCTCCCGCGATGGGATCGTGCTGAGAACTCGACCGGGAGTCTATTTCTTGCGAAAAAGGAACTACGCAGAAGCCGCGAACTGATCGCCGCGAAGCAACTTCGCGAGCAGGAGACCGCCCTACGGGGTCGACTGAGCGAGCAGGAACACCGCCTACTCATTGCCCCGGATGCCAACCAAGCGGGCGCTCAACTCCAGACGTGGCTCGCGAGTCGAGCCGCCGAGCAGCAACTGGGACTCATCCGCAGCGAGTTTCTGGCGCCCAGTCCCGCGGGCGACAATTTCGTCCGCATTCCAGTGCGATTGGAGCTCAACGGTCGCATCACACAACTCACGCAATTCTTCAGCGCCATTGTCACTGGCGACCGGATTGTGGATATCGAAGAACTCCAGATCAACGGCGCGGGAGACAAGGATAAGCAGATTCATTGTGGAATAGTTGTTGCCGCGCTCATGGAAAAGCCGCAATGAGGAAAGGCGATGAATAAGAAGTACTGGATGATCAATCTTGTTTGCGTCGCGAGCCTGATCGGGCTCGGCTGGAAGAGTCACCGTGATTGGCGATTGTATGCGGTCGCCAATGGCCCTCAAGCATTGGAGGCTCAGGCGTTCGAGGGTGTTCCTGTTCCTCCCACGCTGCCCGTAGCAGACTTCACGGCGATCGCTCGCCAGAACCCTTTTCATGGAGAGAGAAATGATGTCATCGCCGAAGCCTCCCAGGTTAAGGTGATGGGGCCCCCGCCGCTTGTCTATGGTTCGCTCATCATCGGAGAGAACCGGTTTGCCTTGTTGGGTACGGAACAAGCACCTAAAGCAGAGCGCGTGCCGGAAGGCGGCACCTTCCAGGGCTATCGATTGGTAAGTGTGCTTCCAGAGTCGGTTGTGATCGAGTCGGGGTCAGGGCGCGAGGAGATCATGCTTTACAACGCGCTCGAGAGATTACATCGGCAGGCGTCGAAGACCGTCGCGAATGCAAAACCGGCATCGCTCCCTAACGCGACATCTGCGGGAAGTACCGCAAGTACAGAACGAGAGGTCGTTGCTAGAGCGGAGCCAGCCAACTCACCGTCGAGCCCCGCAGCCTCGGCAACGGCGACACCGCCTCCCGGAAAGCAAGTAATGCAAACACCGTTTGGGCCAATGACGGTTGATAAGAAGCCATGAGACTACATCGAGGGTTGAAGCCTTAACCGACAAAGCGAGGTTACGAATGCCCAGGAAATCAAAGATTGTGTCAACGGTTGTCCTGCTGACTTCCGTTCTCGGCACATCCTTGCTGGTCGGGGAGATTCACTCGGCTGCCGCGCAGCCTGTCGCCGCCCCTGTGGCAAAGCAAGCCTCAGCGATCGCCAAGCCGGTAGCCACCAAGTCGTTGGACTCCAAGGCGCCCAGTTCAAATTTTGAAGCCATCGATGAGGTGAATGTCACCCAGAATGGCGAACAGACCGAAGTGAATGTGGTTGGTAGCACCAAGCTCACCTACCACGTTGTTAGCCTGCACAGTCCCGACCGCATTGTCTTGGATTTTGAGGGAGCGCTCCTGAAGACTTCGGAACATAATATCGCCAGCAATCTCGGTGCAGTGAAAGAAGTTCGCCTGGCGCAATTCACGCCGGAAGCTA
>Ga0209038_10000336_pt1 | contig 15000 bp, 10 predicted proteins | sample BogFormECP03_OM3_FD_188237 | JGI IMG/M metagenome (GOLD analysis project Ga0209038, IMG submission 188237) | Bog forest soil microbial communities from Calvert Island, British Columbia, Canada - ECP03_OM3 (SPAdes) (version 2) | ecosystem: Environmental > Aquatic > Freshwater > Wetlands > Bog ...
GCGTTCCTCGCCGGAATAAATAACGAATCGTCGTCCCCGCAGAAATCCCACCAGCGTCATGCGTAGCTCCCGCGCCAACTGCACCGCCAAACTCGAAGGTGCCGAAACCGAAGCCAGTACCGGCACTCCCGCCACCAGTGCCTTCTGCACGATTTCAAATCCTCCCCGCCCGCTGACCAGCAGCACCGAATTTCCCAGCGGCACCCGATGATCCAGCAACGCCCAACCGATCACTTTGTCCACCGCGTTGTGCCGGCCGATGTCTTCGCGCACCACCAGCAGACCGCCTGAAGAATCGAACAGCGCCGCCGCGTGCAATCCTCCGGTCCGTTGAAATACATCTTGCGATGCCCGCAGTACCTCCGGCAGGCTCAGCAGCAATTCCGCCTCAACTCGAAAATCCGGATTCGGCGGATTCAGCAATCGCGAACGCACCGCGTCAATCGACGCCTTCCCGCAAATCCCGCAGCTCGACGACGCAAAAAAATGCCGTTTCATCTTGGCGAAGTCCGGAGCCGCTTCTTCCACCAGCGTCGCCTGAATCACATTGCCGCGCTTCAACCCGTCGTCCGTGACCGGTTCAATATTCTCCAGCGCGACAATCTGCTCCCGGTTTTGAATCAATCCTTCGGTGAAAAGAAACCCCGCCGCCAACTCCAGATCGTGCCCGGGCGTGCGCATCGTCACCGCCAACGGCGCGTCGCCAATGCGAATTTCGAGCGGCTCCTCGCCCGCCACGGAATCCTGCACGCGCCGCACCTTCCCGTCGGCCCATTCCGTGACCTGCGTCACTTCGATACTGCGCGGCGCCGGCAATCTGTTTCCCTCCCCGATGGCGATATTCACAACTTGAATTTTGTGATTTCTTCCTAGAACCGTATCCAATCCCTTCGCCCGTGGCAAGACAACTCTCGAATTCACTTCGGGCCCCCGTTGCCCGCCCCGAAAAATGAAAAAGCCCTGGAAGGGAGACATCCAGGGCCTTTCATCCATCGTAATGATGGGCCTACTTGACTGCAAATAACTGATCCGGCTTTTTCGCCGGCTCAGGGTCTCTCGTCCGAGTGCCCTTGCACCGTCCCATTGGCGATGTTCAGGATCAACTTCGGCGCGCGATGGTTATCGTCGAAGTCAAACATGCCATTGAGTTTCCCCGCTTTCACGTCGCTCGAATCGTTGCCGATCCGGCCAAGGCTCCAGTTATCCTCGATGAAGCGAAGAATGGACGACTGGTCGGTGGCCCGGTGATCGACGTAGTTCTGCTTCGCGTACGGCGAAATCACCAGCAGCGGGAGCCGCGGACCATAGCCGCAACGGCCCTGTGTCCCAGCTACCGTCGCACCGCCGCAATTGCCGGCGCCAGCCAGAGCATCATCCGCCACCGCCGACTGATTGACCACCGGCCCGAGCACGTGATCGTACCAGCCGTCGGAGTCGTCATAAGCAATGATGATCGCGGTATCGTTCCAATAGTGGCTCTCGGCAATCGCGTTCACCACGCCGACGATCCAGTTCTGCTCATCGATCGGATCGGAATAGCCGGGATGGCCATCCTGATAACCGGCGGCTTTCAGATACGTCACCGCCGGAAGATTGTTGTGATACAGAGCCGCCCAAAATGCGCTCAGGTCATATTGATGATTTGCAGGGTCCGCCGATGTCCCGATCTGCGACACATTCGTCGGCTGCACGTGGTGAAGATTCTGCGTGCTGCTGTAGTACTGGAAAGGTTCGTGGTGCGGAATATAGTCGCCGACGGTTTCCACCGCATCGTCACCAGCCAAGCCGGCATGGTGCGAGCCGCAGATCGCGCGGCCCTGCGAATCGTAGCCCGTAGGAGCAAAGCCGCCTTCGAACCATCCCCAGGTAATGTTCTTCGCGTTCAGCAGGTCGCCTACATTTGTTCCCACGATCGAGACCATGTTGGTTGTCTGCAATCCGGGGTTTGTCAGCACACATTCGTCGCCTGCGGGACGCGGGTCGCCGATGACCGCACCGGTTGTCGCACCGTTCGCGATGTTACCGGATGCGCTTGCAGCGGCGCCATTGGGCTTGGTTGGGAAAAGTGTTGCGGTCGCAGTCGTGCCCGCGATCAAGTTGAGAGCACCCACGGAGGACGGCCCGAACATCGTGCCGTAGGAGTTGTCGCTCATCGCGAAAAACTGCGCGTAGTTCCACAACGCGGTAACCGTGTTTCCGTCGAAATAGCCCATCACCACGCCCGCGCCCTTCCCGTAGTCATTGCAAGGCGACGACGTGGACGACCCCGATCCGGTGGACTCCGGGAATTTGTCCATCAGGCCAAAATCGAGGGCCTGCTGCTCGGGAGTGTAGCTGTGATTCTGGTCGCACGTCACCGACGCCAATCCCGTATCCATGCGGAACGGCTGCGTGGAATTCGGATTCTCATCGAGCAATCCGCCGCTCAAAAGGTTGTTGACTCTCGGTGTGTGATCTTTGGCTTGGAAAGAAGGTTCCCCTGACGGATTCGTCGCGTGGGGGTAGGTGCCGAAGTAATGGTCGAAGGAAATGTTCTCATTGAAGATAACGATCACGTGCTTGATGGGCGTGGTGGTTGGCGCACTTCCACCATCATTGCCGGCAAACAGACTGCCTGGGACGAATAAAGCAAGGCTGGAGGCAAGCGCAGTCGCTGCCATCCGGCGAAGATGCTTATGCATCATCAGTTCTCCTTGTTAGGTTGGCGAAATCTGGGTCTGACGCCGTGTGGCCCCGTGGAGGTGGCAGCGGCACACCACTGCTGCCGAAGAGGCTTCCCGGATCAAACGCGTGCCGGAGAGAAATACGCGTTGTTTGTTGCGATCAGATGACAGCCCCGTTAAAAACAGCCTACGCTGTGGACGGTACCGGAACGGCTATATCTGCACGGTGCGCGAAATTCGAACATCCGAACTCCGCACTTGCAGTTTCACTGCTCGGCGGTGCTCAGCTTAGATTTTCCAGGTCGCGCTGATTCCGGGAGCTTTGCCGCCTGCACCTTTGGCAGCACGCGAATCACTCCCATCATTCCGCCGTCTTCGTGTTCCAGCAGGTGACAATGATAAACAAACGTTCCCACCGCGTTGGGATCGCGGAAATCCATGCGCAGCTTTACGCTCGGATAAGGACGCGTCTTCCCGTCCCAGTACGCCACGTTGATCGTATCGCGCAGGAACGGCTCATCCAGCGGCACCCCGTTCCAATCCACTAGCATGAAATGAATTTGATGGATGTGGAAAGCATGAAGCTCTTGCGTACGGTTTTCGATGATCCAGTCCTCGACGTCTCCCTGCTGCACGACGATATTCGGCGCCATGTCAGCCGGATCGAATAGCTTTGGCTCCTGACCTTCGACCGTGAGGTAAAAATCGGTCGGGCTCTTTGGATCTTTCGGATCGTGCGGCCGCTCGGAGAAATAGAGCGTGCGTGTCCGAATCGGAGCCACCGCGCCGAGCCAAGGCGCACTCGGCCGGGGAAGCGGAACCGGATCGAGCGCCAACTGCACGCGCGGTTCGGGCGTATCCGGCTCGGCAACAATCGCTGCCAGCGGCCGCGTCGGATCGTTTTCCCCGGCGGGCCCGGTGTCCACTGTTCGCGTAACGAGACTCGCCTGCACCCCTGCGGGCGGGCCGTTCACGATCATCCCGACGCGCCCGGCGGGCGGCAGCAAAACGTGGCTCTGCCAGATCACGCGATTGCCCGACGTTCCGTCTTCATTGATGGGAACTCCGTCCAACGAAACCACTCCCATCATCTGAGGCTTGTTGTTGACCAGCATCTGCAGGTCGAGGTAGGTGATTGCCGATGCATTTAGCACACACCAGTGCTGCTTCTCGCCGGGGCGCATCTTTACCACCGCTGGCACATAGTTCGGGTAAGCCACCGGCACGAAGTTGATCGAGAGATCCTTCGCCGGTTTCCCACCACCCGTTCCTGTGTTCAGGATGTCGCCCTCTGCGTCGCGTAGAACTAGCGGCGGAGGCATCGAATCTGTCTTCACCGGCTCCGCGTCGGGATTCAGCAATTCCTGATCGCGAATCACGAAGACTCGCTCCCGAAGTCCTGCCAACACGGTATTCGCTCGCTCGATCCCCTCCACGACCAGCGCTCCCGACGCTCCGCCGAGTACTTGCGCTTTACTCTGACCGTGCACGTGCGGGTGATACCAATACAATCCTGGTGGCTCATCCTGAGGAATCTGAAAGCGATACTCAAACGGCTGATCGCCCGGCTGAATCATGGTGTTGAGCACGTCGTCCTGATGGCAGACGGGTGGAACTGTAAGGCCGTGGAAATGCACGTTCGTGGATGCGGGGGTCATCGCGCCACTCGTGCACGCTGCGGAAGCCGGATGCTGGTGCGATTTGGGTGCCGCGGGCGCCCCGGGGAGGCTAACGTCATTTTTCAGATTCAGGATCAGCAAGTCGCCCGGCTTCAGGCGTAGCGTGGGCGCTTCGATGCGGTTTTCGTGCAAGTAGCAGTAGCGCGTTTGCCCGTTGGCATCCACGGTGTTGCGATACGTCAGATCGACTCGCAACACACCATCGTGGCTGCGCAAATCTTCAGGTTCGCCAACCACGCTGCCTGCAGCGGGGCGCCGCGGACATGCCTCAGGTGAGCCATCCTGCGCGAACGCGCAGCTTGAGCAGATGGACGCGCACATCGTCGCCCACACCACAAGCGTCGGCACGCGGTAACGGCGAATGAATGTCTTGTCGATCGCTGGCTTCCCCTGGCAGCAAACGGCACGCCGTCGGCCGCGATTCGAACTTCACTTGTGACGAGAAGGCCGCTATTCTCGCTGACCTGCGCGCACTCCATGTAAATTTCATGTGAATACTTGTTTACAGGAATGTTTACGAGCTGTGCACACCTGGACGAATTGCGCCCCGTGGACGAAGATGCTGGGCTGAAGCCCGCCGCCACGAATGCTCTCGCCTCGCGTTTTGTCGAGGCCCCCAGAAATGCTAGTAAGGGCGGCGCGGTGTAGAATCTCGGCTCGCGCCTTCGGGAGTCGTTCCCGATTCTGGAGGTGCTAGGAGCACCGCTTTGAACATTCGCAAAGCCACCGAGAGCTATGAGAAATGGGTTGGCGCGCGCATTCGCGTGGTCCAGCAGGACCTCGATTACAAGCATGAGCAGATGGCCGAGTCTCCTTTTGAATTCCTGCGCGCCACTTTTTATCGCTGGGCGCAGCTCTGGCCGGAAATCTGCCCTGAAGAATCGAAAGCGCCCGAAGTTCTCGCGGTCGGCGATCTGCATGTGGAAAATTTCGGAACCTGGCGCGACGCGGAAGGCCGGCTCATCTGGGGCGTCAACGATTTCGACGAAACTTATCCGATGTCTTACACGATCGATCTTGTGCGTCTGGCCACCAGCGCGCATCTCGCCGTCGCTGAAGAACACCTCACGTTGAACACGCGCGAGGTTTGCGACGCCATTCTCGAAGGCTATCGCCGCGGAATCGAGGCCAAGGGAATGCCGTTCGTGCTCGCCGAAGAGAACCGCTGGCTGCGCATCATTGCGCTCAGCCGGCTGCGCGATCCCGTCCGCTTTTGGAAGCGCTTCAGCAAACTTGGCGAGCTTCGCGCGCCCATCCCCGATCACATCCGCGAAAAACTCGAAGCTTCTCTACCGGATCCGAACCTTCCCTACGAGCGCAAGCGCCGCGTCGCCGGCCTCGGCAGCCTCGGCCATCTTCGAGCGCTGGCCCTCGCTCGCTGGTGCGGCTCGTGGATTGCTCGCGAAGCCAAAGTGCTCACGCCCTCCGCCTGCATCTGGGCCAGCGGCAAATCCAAATCCGAAAAAATCCTCTATCCTGAAATTATTTCCCGCGCCGCAAGAGTCCAGGATCCTTTTCTGCAACTTTTCGACACCTTCATGATTCGCCGCATCGCGCCAGATTGCTCCCGGATATTGCTGGCATCACTTCCCGAGGATCATGACGAGGCGCGCCTGCTCGAGGCCATGGGCTTCGAAACCGCAAACATCCACGCCGGATCGCGAACGGCCATTCCGTGGATCCTCCGAGATCTGCGCGATCGCCGGCGCCGCTGGTTGCATCGCGCGTCGGAGAAAATGATGGAGGCCACCCTCCGCGACTGGCGAAAATGGCGCAAAGGCTGATTTTTCAGTCAGATGCGCCGCTTTGAGCTCGATGCGGCTGCGATACGCGGAGCGCCGACCATAACTTGCCACCGTGGTGCCGTTTTGCAACGACTAGAAACTGCCTCCGTGGTTTGTTTTCAATGAGTTACGGCGATTTCTACTCATTCTGGTGTATCGATTAGAAATGGCTGGGTTTTCGGGGACAGGAGGAATTTTCTTTTGCGTGGTGGTGGCCCTCATTCGCATTTTCCCGCCGTAGGTTAGCGGTGAACGGCGCGGGCGTACATAGCGCAAGTGGCGGAAATACGTAGAGAACTAAGTTGCGCGGTCTGAGGCGGAGCTTGCCGGCATGGCGCCCGGCTATAGCTTTCCCAGCGGCAACGGCGCCCTGGCCTCCCAGGTTTTTTTCAACTCGCCGCGGCGAGCCATAACGTAGGCCTTGGCCTCGTCCAGACTCTTATAGACGCGCTTGCCCTTAATCGTGTTGCAAGTCCGGCAGCAGGCCACAAGATTTGCAGGATCCTTCTTTCCCTTGTGCGCCCGCGGCTTCACAAAATCCACCGACATCGCCAGGGCATTCTCAAAATTCGAGTTGCCGTCCAACCCGCAGTACCGGCAGCGATATTGGTCGCGCTCCAAAATTGCGAGGCCCTCCTTCAAAGTTACCGGCGCCGCTGTCAAAGTAAAAGTAGTGAGATTGAAAAGCATGGCCACCTCCAAGAATTTCAGCCGCACAACCTGGGAAGGGTTCCGTATCCAGAAAATAGGCCAGCGCAGGCGAGGTGTCAAGAATCTCGAAATGCAAGTTTCCCGCCTGGTGCTGTCCAAGTCTCCACCATATCAACGCGGAGCGGCTTCAGCACCCATAGTGTCGTAATTTCGGGCTAGGATTCCAAAGCACCTTCAAGAGCTGCGTGACCGGCGAGCATCGAAACTCCCAGCGCTAAAGCGCATTGTGAAACTCGACGCGTTTTCGGAGCGCTGAAGCGCTCCTCCCCCGAATAAATTCGGGGGCTGCCACCGTGACGCCGCTGCTCCGCCGCGACGAATGCAGGATTCCCCGTACGAAACTCCCGTCGAAATCAGATTAGGACACTACACATCGCGTCCGGCGCTTTCGTTTCCACAGGCAAAAGGTGTATCCTCCGCGGTTCCCGGGGCGTCTAGTAATAGAACAGGCGAACATGGCGTCACCATCTCAAATCGTTCCCGCGCGTAAGAGCGAGCGTGCTGGGCTCGCGCACTTCATGGCGCGCGTGCTCAAGGAACGCGATCGCGCGGCGAAAAAGCTCGATCCTGATTCCGTCCATGATCTGCGCGTGGCGTTGCGCCGCTGCCGCACCATGGCCGACGCTCTGGCCACTTTCGATCCCGAAAAATCGCTGGGCGCCATGAAGAAAGGCTCGAAGGCCGCGTTTCGCAGCTTGGGCAAATTGCGTGATGTCCAGGTGATGCGGGAGTGGATCAAGAAACTCGCGCCAGCGGGCGATCCTCTGGCCGCCCGGCTTCTGGAATCGCTCGCGCAATCCGAGGCCGCCGCCAAAGCCGATGCCGCGGGAGCGCTGAAAGAATTCGACACTCGCAAGTGGCGCCGGTGGTCGCGCGATCTCGCTGAACGCGCCCGCCAAATCCCGGCCGATAGCCCGGTGTTCCAACACCTGGCGCTCCAGCGCGGCCTCGAAGCCCACGAGGCCCATCGTTTTGCGATTCATTCGAGGAGCCGCGTCAGTTGGCATCGTTTGCGCATCGCACTGAAACGATTTCGCTACACCGTCGAGAATTATTTACCGAGCCGCCTGGACGAATGGATCGCCGATTTGAAACTCCTTCAGGATCTTCTAGGGGAAGTTCACGATCTCGACGTGATCCGCGCAGAATTCCGGCGAGTGGCGGGTGCAATTGAATCGATTGCCGCCGAACCAAGTGGAAGCGAATCGAACGAACTTGAACAGTGGCGTGGCCGCATCGAAGGGTTGCGCGCCGAACGTCTGGCCGCCTACCGCGCAAAAACTTTGGGACAGAATTCCGTCTGGATTAAATGGTTTGCCGGACTGCCCGCGGGGCCGCGCCTCGAAGAAGCTGCCATCGCCACGGTATCGACGTGGGCGTCCTATCGCGATCCAAATTTCGATCACTCGAGAAAAGTGACGGCGCTGGCATTGGAACTGTTCGACGGGTTGGGCGCGCACTCGGTGAACCACATTTTCCGCGACGCCGAATCCCGTAGCATCCTGCAAGCCGCTGCGCTGCTGCACGACGTGGGCCGCGCGAAAAAGGATGCCGGCCATCACAAGCGGTCGTTTCGAATGATCAGCCGGCTGAAGCCGCCCGTGGGCTGGAGCGAGGAAGAAATCTTCAGCGCGGCTCTGATCGCGCGCTACCACCGCGGCGCCGAGCCTCGTCTGGAACAAAAAGAGTACGCTGCGCTCGAGCCCGCGGAACAAGAGCGCGTCGCGTGGTTAGCCGCGGCGCTTCGTCTGGCCGACGGCCTTGATTCCGACCATCGCGGGCGCATTCAGAGCGTGAGTGTGCAGCGCGACCGCACTACTCTAACTATCCGCGCCGCAGGCTACGTTCACGACGTGGATTCGGCCGCTATGCTGGCGCGCAAAAAACATCTGCTCGAGACGCTCTGCGATTGCCCGGTAGTAATCCAACCGGCAGAAACGATCCCTGCCGCCAGACTCACATCAATAGCGTCCTAAGTCTTCGTAGAGGCGGGATTCAGAAGGTGTGTGAGTGCGAAAAACGGAACGTCAGCGGCTAAAGAAGATGCGGAAGAAGTCGAGCAGCAGGCGGGCACCCCTACAAAAATAAAGGCACAGGAAATTTCAAATTTCAGATGGGTCTGTTGACACCCTGCGCGTGACCGGCTCGCTAAGAAGTGCCCAGCGCTAAAGCGCCTTGATATAAAGCGGCTTTTTTCCGGAGCGCTAAAGCGCTCTTCCCCCGAATAAATTCGGGGGCTGCCACCGTGTTCCTGCGGCTCCGCCGCAACAAATGCTCCTCGGCAAGTTTCTTCAGACGCCTCGCGGCAATTCACTCGATCTGCCGCAAAATTTTCGGCGTGACGATCCAATTCAAAGTCGCCTTTCCCGCGCCGGTCGATTCGAATTCCAGCGCGGCGACGCCGGCCTTCTTTAAAGCCGTAAAAACGCCCCGCGCTCCCACTGCCGCGGCAATCAATTGATCCATGTGCGGCGCGTGGCCGAAGCACATCACTTCGGCGGCTTTCAAATGTGCGATCTCTTTCAAAAATTCGGCGGGATTGCCCCCGGGCCGCAATGCTTGACTCTGCCGGATCTTTTCCCGCGAGTAACCCAGCGCTTCGGCAAAAATTTCCGCGGTCTGCATTGCGCGCACGTAAGGGCTGGTAATCATCAGGGCGGGCTCGATTTTCAATTCGCGAATTCCCGCTGCCGCCTCGCGCGTCTTCTTGATTCCATCGCGCGTCAGGTAACGCTCGGTTTCCGGCGGGCAATTCGGATCCTCGCGATCGATGGCGATGCCGTGGCGCACAAGATAAAGAATCATAATTTACGCAACTTTCACTTTGGCTTTCGCCTTCGACTGCGCCCGCCGGAAAACCGGCCGCAACGCAAACTCGCGCTCGAACAGCAGCGCCTTGCGCGTCAATCCCGCCACGTCCAGGCGTGCGCCATTCTGCATCTGCACGCGGAAAATCGCCTGGCCGTTCTCGACGTCCACCGTAACATCGCCAACCATTCGCCGGTGCTCGCTCTCCAGTCGCTCCGCAATTCGCAGCAAGGCCACTAGCATGCGCAGATCCTCGCGGCGCGCACCGTCGAGAGCAGCGTACGATTTATGATCCATCTGCGGCTCGGATTTGCAATTGTGATAACGCACCAGCGCCGCCACCATGTCGCGCCGCCAGCCGCGCAGGCCGGGAATATCGCCGTAGCGCACCAAATACTCGCCATGGCGATGATGCGATTTGTTGCCGATGGTATGGCCCACATCGTGAAGGATCGCGCCCATCTCCAGCGCCAATCTTTCCTCCGGCCCCATTTCATGCAATGGCCGCAACTGATCGAAGAGCGAGACAGCCATCTTGCGCACTTGCTCGGCGTGTCCGGCATCGTAATTGAATCGCCGCGCAAACCATTCGGCGCCGGCGCGCAGACGATCCGCCGTGCGCTTTTCATCTTCGCTGGGCGTCACGCCGGAATACTGCGCGGCCATCAAATCAATCAAAATCCCTTCGCGCACGCCCGCGCCGGGCACTACCATCGAGCGCAGATTCAAATATTGACCGAGAGTGGTCAGCACGATCGCAGCAATGCCCATCACTTCGGCGCGATCCCGGCGCACTCGAAATGTCCTCATTCTTCGCGCCACATCGAGGCGCGCAATGTGCCAGACCTGATCGCGCAAAAGGCGCAAATTGATCGCCGGCAGTCCGCGCAGACGAGGGCCCGCGGCGAGGGGCGCTAGCGCTTCGGCATTTCCTCCGCAAGCCGCCGCTACTCCGCCTGCGAGACTGGGCGGCGAAGGAAGCGCCGCACGCAGCAGTATCAAAACGTGATCGCGAATGCGCGCGGCCGTATCCTCACTGATCACTCCTTCGATCTTGTATGTCTCCATCAAACGGACCGTTCCGAGCGGCAACGCCACTCGTCGCTTCACCACCCCGCCCTCGAGGAAATTCACCTCGAGACTTCCGCCGCCAAGATCGAAAATTAGACGCGGATCGGCAATTCCGTCGAGCGCGCGAAGCACGCCGGCACAAGTGAGCCGCGCTTCTTCTTCGCCGCTGATCACTTCGATTTCGATTCCGGATTTGCGGCGGACTCGCTCGATCAAAATATGGCGATTGCGGGCTTCGCGCGCTGCGCTGGTGGCTACGGCGCGATACATGGCCACGTGGTGCCTGTCCAACATGCGGCGAAAATGGCGGAAGGCGCGTGCGGCTTTTGCGATGGTGTCGTTGCTCAGGGCGTGGCGCGTGAAGGCATTGTGGCCCAGGCGCACTGCGGCGCGTTCGCTGTCGAGAATTTCGTATCGATCGGGAGAAGTAGCGCGGGCAATTAGCAGCCGGATGGCATTCGACCCGGCGTCAATCGCGGCGATATTTACTGGGGCGGCCAATTCGTCTATCGCCAGAGGTGCGCGAGTGCGCCCGAGGGCTGATAGTGCGTACCCTTGATGCCGAGATGCGCGCCGATTTGCTTGCGCAGCTCGCGGTTTACGTTCGGGACGCTCGTTTCGCCATCCAATTCGATGAAGGAATGGCGGCGCGAGAGATACTCGAATTCTTTTTTGATCAGCGACTGATAGCGAATGAACGACTGGAAGAGATCGTTCGAGAGCGACATGTCGCGGCCTGATTCCCAGTAGCTGATGGTGTGCGACTTTTTGAATTCGCGATCGAAGGCGACTTCGGGCCGCACATTCAGCCAAAAAGTCAGGTCCGGGCGCAGCGCCATTTCATAAATGCCGTGCAAATAATCGCGGCCGATGCCGCGCACTGCGCTGCGCGCGATTAGTGTGTAAATGTAACGGTCGGCGATTACGATCAATCCCGAGCGCAGTGCGGGAAGTATGCGGCGCTCGAGCTGATCGAAGAAATCGGTGCTGTACATTAGCGCCAGCGTCGTGCGTGTTACCGAGTTTTCCGCCAGCAGCGCGTCAATATCGTCCGCCACCAGCGACGAGCGCCGCAGGCCCGTCGTCTGCACCGCAAATCCTTCCGATTCGAGCCACTCCGTTAGCAGCGAAATTTGTGTCGAGCGCCCCGAGCCGTCCGTTCCTTCGATTACGATCAGAGTTCCGCTCAGTTCGTCTTCGCGCACTCCGGGAAGACTCGCGCCGTAAAAACGCGAGGCCTCCTTGCCCTCAGCCTTCCCCTTACCATCCTTCTTGCGATGGCGTCCGTTAGGCCCGGCGCCAGGGATGTTCGGAATGTCGCGCGGCGTCATGTGGATTTCTTCGGCGCGAATTTCGTCAAGTCGATTCGCTCGCCTAGAATTTCGCGCATTTGCTTTTGCAGGCGATTCACCGGAACGGTGCCGTCCATGAGTACGAACTTGTCCGGCTCCATCATCTGGTCGTAGTAATTAAGGATGCGCTCCTGAAAAATTCTGAAGCTCTCGGTGCGATCGAGCGAGATCCCCAGATCCATTCCCGCTTCGTAATACTTGAGCTTCGGGCGCCCGGCCATAATGCGATTCACTGCGACATCGAGTGGCGCGCGAAAATAAAAAGTAATATCGGGGATGGGCGCGAAGCGATAGAGATTGCGCAGCCAGTGCGGTGGGCAGCCGCGGGCGAAGTCGCGCGCAAATGCGGTGTAGATATAACGATCGGCGAGAACGAGATAGCCGCCGTGAAGCAGAGGGAGAATCTGCCGCTCGCAGCGATCCGCAAAATCTGCGGCGTGCAGCAGCGAAAATGTCACCGGCGTGAGCAGCCGCCGCTGCTTGCCGCGCCGCGTGGCCGATTTCACCAGCGGCGAAGAATTCCATTCCGTAAAATGCGTGCGATAGCCGTTAATTTCCAGCCAGCGCTTCAGAAGATAGAGCTGCGTGCTTTTTCCCGAGCCGTCAATGCCCTCGACCACCACCAGCGCCCCGGGATAATCGTGCTTCGGCGCGCGCGCCTTCTCAGCCGGCCGCTCTGCGACTGCCGGGATTTCAATTGCCTTGGTTTCGTGCATTTAGAAGCGAATCCGCTCGTTTTCGGGTTGCGTAGTTTATGATACTCCGGCGGTTCGATGCCTGTATGAATATTCTGTTACACCAGCAGAGAAGCCAGAAAGCGCGGTTTAGGAAGCCACTATGAACGTTCGAAAAGCATTGTTGGTAAAGCCCGGCGCGAAGGTAAAGCTTTCGGACTACGATCCCGACGATACACTCGGATACGAAAAGGGCGAACACGTTGAGGGAAAAACCGATAAAGCTTGCGGCCGGCTTGATTCGTTGCAGTATTTGCTCTACGCCGAGAAGAAACACGCGGTGCTGGCAATATTTCAGGCGCTCGACGCCGGCGGGAAAGACGGCACTATCCGCCATGTGATGTCCGGGATAAATCCGCAAGGCTGTATAGTCGCGTCCTTCAAGCAGCCTTCGCCCGAAGAGCTGGCCCACGATTTTCTGTGGCGAGTTCACAAAGTCGTGCCGCCGCTCGGCATTGTGGGCGTCTTCAATCGCTCCCACTATGAAGACGTTTTGGTGGTGCGCGTTCACGATCTTGTGCCCAAGGAAGTCTGGTCGGCCAGATACGACGAGATCAACGCCTTCGAGCAAACTCTTTCTACCAGCGGCGTGACCATTCTGAAATTCTTCCTGCATATCAGCAAGGAAGAGCAGAAGAAAAGGTTTCTCGAGCGCATTGACGATCCCGACCGCCGATGGAAGATTTCACAGTCCGATTTCAAAGAAAGAACATTCTGGGATGATTACATCAAAGCCTACGAAGATGTATTGAAGCGCTGCAGCACAGAGGACGCCCCCTGGTACGTGATTCCAGCAAATAAAAAATGGTTCCGCAACTTCGCCGTCTCGCGAATCCTGGTAGAGACCATGGAAGATCTAAAGATGAAGTACCCGAAGCCCACGGTGGACGTAAGAGACCTGAAGTGGAAATAGTAGGGGCCGGGGTTTACCTCCCGCCCGGTTTGGCTTTGGGTTTTCGCTCCGGTCGAAAAACCCTGTAAATCCGTGCCCCGCCCCAAAGTTTGCTAGAATCTCGCAGCGTTCAAGAGCCAAACGAAACGTAATGGCCCAGTCACTATTCCCGCGAAATTTCCGCAAGACCTACCCGCAAGCCATCCGCGGCGAAGGCTGCTTCATTCTCACAGCCGATGGCCGTAAATATCTCGACGCAGCCGGCGGCGCAGCCGTCGTGACCATCGGCCACGGCGTAGAATCCGTGGCACGCGCAATGGGCGAGCAAGCCGGTCGCTTGGCGTACGTGCATTCCTCGCAATTCGAATCCGCACCGGCGGCAGAGCTCGCCCGCCGCCTGCTCTCGCTCGCGCCGAAATCCTTCCGCAACGGCCGCGTCTATCTGACCTCCGGCGGATCGGAAGCCACCGAAACAGCGATCAAACTCTGCCGACAATATTTTCTCGAGCGCGGCGAAACAAAACGCATTCGCATTGTTTCGCGGAAGCAGAGCTATCACGGCACAACACTTGGCGCCCTGGCCGTTTCGGGCAATGTCGCCCGGCGCGAACCCTTCGCCCCGCTGCTGAATGAGTGGGGCCACATTCCGCCGTGCTACTGCTACCGCTGCCCGATGGGCTTGCACTATCCGGAATGTAATGTGGATTGCGCCGACGAGCTCGATCGCATGTTGCGCCGCGAGAATCCGGAAACCGTCGCCGCATTTATTCTCGAGCCGCTCAGCGGCGCCACACTCGGCGCGGTCCCACCGCCAAATGGCTATCTCCAGCGCATCGCCGAAATTTGCCGCGAGCATGGCATTTTGCTCATCGCCGATGAAGTCATGTCCGGCATGGGCCGCACCGGAAAAGTTTTCGCCGTCGATCACTGGGGCGTCGAGCCTGACATTATTCTCGTCGGGAAAGGCGTGGCCAGCGGCTACGCGCCGCTCGGCGCCGTCATCGCCGCCGGAAATGTCGTCGACGCGCTGTCCCACGGCTCCGGAACTTTCCTCCACGGCTTTACCTACAATTCCCACCCGATTTCGTTAGCCGCGGGCCGGGCGGTGCTCAAGCGTCTGCAAAGAGAGAAACTGGTGCAGGCGGCCGATTCGACGGGCCAGGGATCGACGGCGTCGCAGCTCGCCCAGGCACTGCGAAGCCTCAATACTTTGGATAGCGTCGGCGAGGTGCGTGGCATTGGATTGCTGTGGGGAGTGGAATTCGTCGCCGACAAGAGCAGCAAGAAACCGTTTTTACCCGAATTG
>Ga0209038_10000337_pt1 | contig 14965 bp, 7 predicted proteins | sample BogFormECP03_OM3_FD_188237 | JGI IMG/M metagenome (GOLD analysis project Ga0209038, IMG submission 188237) | Bog forest soil microbial communities from Calvert Island, British Columbia, Canada - ECP03_OM3 (SPAdes) (version 2) | ecosystem: Environmental > Aquatic > Freshwater > Wetlands > Bog ...
CACGCTGGCCACTCCTGCGATGCCGCTCGCCGGGTCGATGATTCCGAAGGCGGCGATGTTTACACCGGTGGCCTTAACAGCGGCTTCGAATGGAGTGGCGAGCATATCGGCAACATTGATCGGCCCGGCATTGCCTGAGAGGTTGGCGCTTCCTCCTCCGGGCAAATTCGTCGTCAGCTGGAATGGAAATGAGGAAGTAAACGAAAAGTCGTCCGCCTCAACGCTGAAATCGTCATAGACCCGGTTCGGACTCGGGGAATCCGTGCGGCCGACCATCACCTTGCCGTCAGTCAATCGGAACTTTTTCACCAGCGCCGCCGAAGCAATGGAACCCGGGATGCCCCCGTTCTTTTGCGCATCTTTGCCGAGACTCGAAAAGTTGAACGTGCCGTTGCTCGATTCGAGCAACGTGACCTGCGGCTGATCGAGCACGACTTCCGTGACATTCAGGCGCTTCGAGAAAATCAGCGGGATCAGCTCGACGCCGATTTCAACCGATTTGGCAGTGAGAAAAGCTGATTTGCTGAAGGCGGGATCGTCGCTGACCTCGATGTCGCTGGCAATTAGCTTCCCTTTAAATATTGACAGGCTTAGCGTGCCCAGTTTTACGGTGCGGCCCACCGTCTGGCTGGCCCTCGATTCGAGCATCGGGCGAAAGCTGTTTACATCAATCAGAAACGCTGACGCAATTGCTGCCAGGAGAACTACTGCGATCACCGCACTGATGACAAGTATCCAGCGGTTTCTTTTGGAGGGATTACGCGCGTCCATTCTCGATCTCCGGGGCCCCATCTTAGACCATTTGCGTTCGGCAAGCAGGCGTCGTTTTTCCGGGCCGGTGCCGTGCCGCTGCCCGTTTCGTCCGTTGTTAATCGATACCGAGACGGCGCTGCATTTCTTCGAGCGTGTATCCTTTGGTTTCCGGGTAAACGAAGAGGACGACGAAGAACTGCACGACCATCATCGCGGCGAAAAATACGAAGGGGTATGCGCCGGAAGTTTTTGCCATCAACGGAAAGATGCCGGAAATCAGCGCGTTCATGATCCAGTGAGCGGAGCTGCCCACGCCCTGGCCTTTTGAGCGCACGCTATTGGGAAAAACTTCGCTGATATAAACCCAAATGACCGCGCCCTGCGATACTGCAAAGAAGGCGATGTAGCCCACCAGCAGCCAGACCAGCAGATTTTGGTGCTGTTGCGTGAAGAAGATTGCCGCGACGCCGGCGAGGCAAATGGCCGTGCCGACCGAGCCGATCAGCAGCAGAGTTTTGCGGCCGAGCTTGTCGATGAGCGTCATGCCCAGCAGCGTGGCGCAGAGATTCATGGCGCCGATGGCTACGGCCTGCAAATCGCTCGAAATTTTATTGAAGCCGGCGGCGGCAAAAATGTCGTTCAGATAATAGAGAATGGCATTGATACCGGAAAGCTGGTTGAACATGCCGATGGAAACCGCTAGAAAAATCGGAAAGAGATATTTGCGCGAGAAAAGCGGCTCAATGCCGGACGATTGCTCGAGATGGATCGAATCCACGATTTCGGCAAGTTCGGCCTTGTAGTCGGGCGAGCCGAGCGCTTGCAGAACGCTGCCGGCTTCGTCCACGCGCTTTTGCACGGCCAACCAGCGCGGGCTGCGCGGAATCCCGAAGAGCATGACGAGAAACACGAGAGCCGGCGCCGCGGCGATGCCCAACTGCCAGCGCCATTCGAGATTGCCCAAATCAAAATGCGCCACGCAATAATTCGACAGGTAGGCGAGCAAGATGCCGAGGACGATGTTGATTTGAAACATCCCCACCAGTCGGCCGCGCAATTTCGCGGGCGCCAATTCCGCGATGTACACCGGCGCCAGGACCGATGAGCCGCCGATGCCGAGGCCTCCAACGAAGCGGAAGAAAACCAGCGCAGACCAACTCCAGGAGAAAGCGCTGCCCAGTGACGACACCACATACAAGACCGCCATGATGCGCAGCGCATCGCGGCCGCCGATGCGTTGACCGAGGATACCGGCAGTCAACGATCCGACGACGGTGCCCCACAGCGCAATCGAAACGGTGAATCCGAGGGCGGCAGGACTGAGATTGAAAATGTGCCGCAGCGAGTTCGTGGCGCCGGCGATTACCGCCGTGTCGAAACCGAATAGCAGCCCGCCGAGCGCGCCGACGATGCTGGCTTTGAGCAGGTAAGAGTTCAGTTTCATGGGCGTAGCCACCGCGAGGTTTCCGGCGCACTCTGCGGCGGCGCGTTTTCGGTAATATCGCTCCGTCTATTTGCCATCAGGAAACACCGTAAATGGAAGTATGCACGCACCGAGCAATCCGGCCTCGGCGCCAAGCTCTGCCAGCTTGATGTACGTTCGCGCGGTGGAACCTCCGGGCGTGGCGGGCTGCTCCGGATCCGTCATGCGATAGACATAGCTGCGATAGCGCAGCACTTCGAACAGCGTTGGCGAAAATAAATTCCAGGAATTCGCGAGGCCGCCGCCGACAACATAGAGCGGCAAGTTTAATGTATTGACCAGCGCCGCCAAACCAATGCCCAGCGCGCGGCCCACTTCCACGAAAATCAGCATGGCGTCGGGATCGCCCGCGAGTGCCAGTTCAGAAATCTCGCGCGGCGTGAAGTCCGGGCAGCTTTTTTGCAGCGCCGCCAATCCTGGTGACGCGCCTGTTTCAATCAATTCTTTTGCGCGCTTGCGCACCCTGGTCGCTGACGCCAGCGCCTCGAGGCAGCCCCGGCTGCCGCATCCGCAAAGCGGCCCATCGATATATATATTGATGTGCCCCGCTTCGCCCGCCATTCCATTCATTCCGTCCCAAATCTTGCCGTTCAAAATGATGCCCGCGCCGACGCCGGTGCCGAGCGTCAGCATGCACAAGGAATCGACGCCCAACTTCTTCCCCTGCCCGACCACACATTCGGCGAGCGCCGCGACATTTGCATCGTTTTCCACCACCACACGGCCGCCCACGCCTCGCTGCACCTCCGCCCGCAATTCCAATCCGTCGAAGCCAGGAAGATTGGGCGGGTTCATCAGCCGGCCTTCGGGCAGTTCCAATGGCCCCGGCGAGCCGATGCCGATTCCCCGGAGCGAACTTTTTGGAGAGTAACGCTCGCGCAGCTTGCGAATTCCCGCGCACATGTCCGCGACCACCGCATCCCGGCCGTCCTGCAAGCGCGTCGCAATATGGATCGTTTCCAGAAATCCAGCCGCCGGAGTGTACGCGGCCACGCGCAGATTCGTCCCTCCGAAATCAACTCCGATCGAGTAAGAATCCGCGGTCATATCGAACCAGCCCGCTCCATGCTTCACAAACTCTAAAGCTATCTGTGAATCGTCAACGCGCCCGGCCGTCGTGCCCTTGCGGCCCCGTCTGCCGGCATGCAATGTACACGAATTGCGAAGAGAGCGACCAAGAATTCAGGCGCACTACCCCGGGCCCCGGCAATCCTGGTCCCGTCAATCCACTACCGCGCCGGGAAACATCTCATGCAGGAACGGGAGCTTCCGCGGAGGGCTTGTTACTGCGGAAAGCGAAAAACGCGATATACAAATAGCAAACTGCGGGCACGATGAAAGAGTGGTGGATGCCGATATGGTCCGCGAGCACGCCAGCGAGCTCCGGAATGATGGCCCCGCCCACGATCGCCCAAACCAGTACGGCCGATCCTTTACCTGTCAGCGGGCCGAGCCCTTCGATGGACAGCGTGAAAATGCTGGGAAACATTGTGGAATTGAAGAGGCCGACCAGCAGGATGGTCCACATGGCGACTGCGCCGAAGCTGAGCATCGAGGTGACCACCAGCAGAAAGGCCACCAGAGCGGAAATGCCCAGGACCGTGCCGGTGCGGACTTTTTGCAGAACCGCCGAGCCGATGAAACGCCCGACCATCGCGCCGCCCCAGTAGAAGAAAAGGAGTTTCGCCGCGGCCTGCAGCGAAATGTTGCCGATATCCGGCTGGCTCATGTAGTTGACCAGTAGACTGCCAATGGCCACTTCCGCGCCCACGTACACGAAAATCCCAATCGCGCCCATCACCAGCCGCGGATATTTCCAGACCGATGCGCGCACTTTTCCATGCGGTTCGACCGCCGCGATTACCGGCAATCTAAATTTCGCGATCACCGCGGCGAGTATAAAGAGAGCGATGGCGATTCCGAGATAAGGCAGCTTCACCGATGATGCTTGTTGCAGCCTGTAAGTGTGCAGCTCATCGGCGGACATCTGCCGCATCACATCGACGGCCACGGGCACGCCGCTGAGGATTAGAACGCTGCCGAACCATGGGGCGACCGTGGTGCCAAGCGAGTTAAATGCCTGCGTCAAATTCAAGCGGCTCGAGGCCGTTTTCTCCGGGCCGAGTACCGCGACGTACGGATTCGCGGAGACCTGCAGCGCCGTAATGCCTGCGGCAAGAATGATGAACGCTGTGAGAAACAACGGATACGACGGCGCGCTGGCCGCCGGAATGAAAAGCAGCGCACCGAGCCCCATCGTGAATAGCCCACCTACCATTGTTTTCTTGTAGCCAAACCATTCGATTATTTTCCCGGAGGGCAGCGCGAATACAAAATACGCGGAGAAGAAGGTGAACTGAATCAGCATGGCCTGCGCATAGCTCAGATCGAAGAGCGCTTTCAGATGAGGGATGAGAATGTCGTTGAGGCAGGTAAGGAAGCCCCACATGAAGAACAGGGTCGTCACCATGGCCATCGCCGGCTTATTCGTGGAAGTGGGAAGGGCTACGGCTGTTGGGGAAATGTTCGAGTCGGCGGTGGTCATCGAATGGCGAATTCTCCCGTTATTCCATGTCCGGCTGTTTGACTTCCAATCTTTCACTAAAACGCGCCGGTTGCAAGGGCGCTTTCGCCGTGGATTTACGAACTACGAACTCCGGCTCGATCAAAATCTCGGCGACGTACTCGTCACTGTTCTTGATCTGGCTCAGCAAAGAACGCGCCGAGATCTCGCCCATCTTCAGCAGAGGCTGACGCACCGTTGTGAGGCTAGGGTTGCTGTAGGCCGCCATTTTAATGTCGTCGAAGCCGACCACGGAAACGTCGTTCGGCACGTGTAGCCCGGCTTCCTGGAAAGCGCTGATGGCGCCCATGGCGGAATTGTCATTGAACGCGAACAAAGCCGTGAAGGGCATCTTGTTCGCGCGCAGAAACGCCTTGGTGGCAGGGTGCGCAACGCCCGGCGTGGACAAATCGCCTTTCAACTGGATGGTCAGCTCGGGACGAACGGCAATTCCGAGATCCGCGGCGACTTCCAGGATAGCTTCCCAGCGATCCGCCGAGTCCGCGCTGTAATGCGGCCCTTTCATAAAAACGATTTCGCGATGGCCCAGTTCGATCAAATGCTGCAGCGCTAGCAGCGCCGCGCGGCGATGATCGAGGAGAATATTGGTGACGCCTTCCACCGGCCGGTGCCCCGCGATGGCGATCGTCGGCAAGGACATCGACTCACCCAGCAAAGTATCCACGGATATGAGCCCTTCGACGCCGCGTTGCAGCAGTATGTGCGAATAGCTGTCCAGAAGTTTCTTGTCGTTGTGGTGCGCTACCGTGAGAAAGAAGAAGTTCTGCAGCCGGAGATAATGCTCGATCCCGCTGATGATCATTGCGGCATAGGTATCTGCGAGATCGCGCGCGATCACCCCGATCGTGTAGGTGCGCTGAACGCGCAGCGATCGTGCCAGATAGTTGGGACGGTAATTGAGCTCGCGAGACGCAGCGAGTATTCGCTGTTTGGTGCGCTCAGGAACGGAACGCGCCGCGGCGGAATTATTCAAGACCGCGGATACCGTTCCGGCGGTAAGTCCCACGCGCTCCGCAACCGCTTTCAAAGTGACGGTACGAAGCTTCGAGCCTTCTCGATTTTTCGAACGGCTGTCCATCGGACTGACTCTTCAATCGGTGCGCGCAGCAAGGCTCCCGGATATTTCTCCGGGACAATTTCTCCTGGCCATCATCCCTGGCTCGCTGCGAGCCACTTACGCGCACATCGGCAATGGCGCATGATACTGCGAGATGGCCTGGAGTCATAGCCCATTGCTGATTCGACGAAAAGTCTTTAGAAAATCGTTATTTTTAGCTTGACAAGCCATGGGCACCTGACGCTAAATGCTGCCCACGTGGGTGAGTATCGAAAAAATCGATTCGCTCTATCCAAGAGGCGGGCTGTTTAATAACGGCGGTTCCGGCGGAACAAGCGTGCTTCGGCGCGCCCAACCCTGAGAACCACACCTGTTTCAGCCCTTGGAGAAGTCACCGTTTGAACGCGAGTCGGGGCACTAGTCGGTGTAATTCGAGTACGTCGTCCTAATGCGCTTCTCTGTGGGGGAGGAGAAAGACCTATGAAGAATTTGCGGAATCGGTTGTTGCTCGGGGTGTTCGTCGGGCTTTGCTTCTGCGTTTGCGCCATGCTAATGGGCTCGCCTCTCGCGGCGCAGTCCACTTTCGGCTCGATTACCGGTACGGTCACGGACGCCACCGGCGCTGCGGTGCCAGTGGTGCAGGTCACCTTGACCAACGCGGGCACCGGCGCGACCCAGACGGTCACGACCGGAGCCGACGGCCTCTTTGCGTTCGTCAATTTGAATCCCGGCGAATATCGCATAGACGCCGAGAAGGCCAGCTTCAAGCACTTCAAGCGCGAGCACATCAACATTGAAGTGCAGCAGAGCGCGCGCATCGACGTCTCCATGCAAGTCGGCGCTGTCAACCAGACCGTCGAAGTAACTGGCGAAACCCCGCTGCTGCAGACTACCACCACGTCGCTCGGCCAAGTCATCGACGAAACTCAAGTCGATCAGCTTCCCCTGAACGGCCGCAACGTTTTCAACCTCGTCAGCCTCGCGCCCTCAGTGATCGCGCAGGGCGGCTCGGGCGGCTCGCCCGTGGGCCAGAACCCTTTTAGCTGGGGCAACTATCAGGTCGGCGGATCTTTCGGAAATGAAAGCGCCGAGTATCTCGATGGCCAGCCGCTCAACATCGGTTACATCAACCTGCCGATCTTGATTCCCGACCAGGATTCCATCTCCGAATTCAAGGTGCAGTACAACAATCTCGGCCCCGAGTGGGGCAAGTTTGCCGGCGGCATCATCAACCTGAGCACCAAGGGCGGCTCCAACGATTATCACGGCGAAGCTTACGAGTATCTCCGCAATAAAGTGCTCAATTCGCGCGGATATTTCGCTCCGGTCAACCCACCTTACGTGCAAAATCAGTTCGGTGGAACGTTCGGCGGGCCGGTAATCAAGAACAAGACCTTCTTCTTCTTCGGTTATGACGGCTACCGCCAGCGCACCGCTTCCACAACCTCCACGACGGTTCCGACAGTGGACGAGCGCAATGGCGTCTTCCCGTTCTCGATTTATGACCCGTTGAGCGTCAGCACCGGTTGCGTTACCGCCACGACGCCCTCCGCTGGCTTGTGCGGCCGCACCGAGTTCCCCGGCGATACGATTCCTACAGCATCGATTAGTGCGGCAGCGTTGGTGGAATTGAAATTCATTCCGATGCCGACCAGCAGCGCTCTGTTGAACAATTATGTGGTTAACTCCAGTTCGGGCGGCAACACCAACCAATACGTGTCGCGCGTGGACCAAAAACTCACCGACAAGCAGCACATTTTTGCGCGCTACAATTACTTCCATCTTCTGGACCTGCCCACGGATCCCTTCGGCACCGGCCTTTGCGCGGATCGCTGCGCTGAGGTCTATCAGAGCAACTCCGCTGCCGTAGATTACAACTACATTCTGACGCCGAACCTGATCGCGGACGTGAACTTCAGCGCCAGCCGGTTTCACTATCTACGGTCGCCCTTGAACTCTGGCTTCGACTTGACCCAATACGGCTGGCCGGCTTCTTACAACGATGAAGTTCCCAGCGCCGCCCGCTCGCCCTTCACCCCATGCTTCTCTCCGGAGGACCAGACGGTCTCCTGCTCGCAGGGTCAAAGCTTCATCACTGACCACGATACGCAGTTCAACTTCTCGCCAAGCATCACCTGGATTAAGGGCCGTCACACCTTCGTCTTTGGCGGACAACTCGAAGAAACTTACGACAACTACGCGCAGACCAACATCGCCAGTGGCGCCTTCGCCTTCAACGGCAGCTGGACGAACAGCAACGCAGTTTCCGGTGGCACGGGTGGCAGCTCCTTTGCCGATTTCCTGCTCGGATATGGCTTGAATGAAACGACAGTGTTCAACCACAGCTTCGGTGAAGCAACTGTCCCGGCGCTCACGGCCGGCAAGGAAACCTACCGGTCCGCCTATTTCGGCGACACTTATCGGGTAACTTCCAAACTGACCCTCAATTTTGGTGTCCGGTACGATCTGCCCGGAACCTGGTCCGAACGCTTTAACGATATGAGTTACTGGGATCCGGCCGCCACGAACAAAACCGTCACCGGCTGCTCCGGTACCCCAGGTGTCGGCGTATGCCCGGGCGACGTTTTCCTGGTGGGCGACGGCGCAAACCCGACGCGCAACAATCTGCCTCTTACCAAGACCGAGTTCATGCCTCGTCTCGGCGCCGCTTATAGCTGGGATCAGAAGACCGTCATTCGTGCGGGCTTTGGGCTGTTCTTCATCCCCAACTGGGTTTTCTTTAACCTGAACCCCAGCAACGATACGATCAACGATGCCAACACTCTCTGGCTGGCCACCACCAACGGCGGCTTGACTCCGAACAGCACGCTGACAGCGACGAATTGCACCTTCGCGCCTGAGTCGTTGACTTGCCCGACTAACGGGCCGTTCGGTCCAAATATCGTCACCCCGCTTGGCCGCGGCAACGCCTCAGCCTTCGCGGCCGGCACGAACATCACGGAAGCTCCGTACACCAATCAGAAGTACGCTTACGTGGAACAGTACAACCTGGACATCCAACGCGAGTTGCCGCTCGGTATCTTCGTTGATGTGGCCTACGCCGGATCGAAGGGCGTACACCTCGCAAACCCGACGGCCAGCCAGATCAACCAGATTCCCGACGCCGACCTCGCTATGCAAGGCGCCCTGGCGACCAAGATTCCCAACCCGTTCGTGGGCATTAACACCGTCAGCTCGCTGAATCCAGCGACTAGCCCAACCGTTCTGGCAGGGCAGCTACTGCGGCCCTATCCCGAGTACGGTGGAGTGGCCTTGGGCGGGTTTGGCTGCTGCGGCAGCACCTATAACTCGCTGCAGGTCACGGCTAAGAAGCGCTTCCGCAGCGGCGGGACCTTCCTGGCTGCCTATACCAACGCGAAGCTCCTAACCAATGCTGACACGCTCACGACTTGGCTTGAGAGCGGCGTAGGCGAAGTACAAGACTGGAACAACCTCAAGGCCGAGAAGTCGCTCTCTTCGCAGGATGTTTCTCAGCGCTTGGTGGTCAGCTACGTTTATGATTTGCCCATTGGCCGCGGTCAGCGGTACATGACCGATGCTTCCGGCGTCGTCGGAAAAGTAGTTTCCGGCTGGGGTATCAACGGCATCACCACGTTCCAGAAGGGCTTCCCACTGCCAATTAGTTACGGTGGGTCCACGCCACTCTCGCAGGCGGCACTGGGCACCGGTGTACTGCGTCCCAACGTCGTTCCCGGATGCGATAAGAGCACCTCCCACGTCTCTACCCCGGCCGGCATCGCCTGGATCAACACGGCCTGCTTCGGGCCTCCAGGCGATTGGGCTTTCGGAGACGAGGCGCGCGTCGATCCAACGATTCGCAGCCAAGGCATCAACAACTGGGACTTCGCGATCTTTAAGACCACGAACTTTGGTCCGGATAACAGGCTTGGCCTGGAGTTCCGAACCGAGTTCTTCAACACCTTCAATCGCGTCCAGTTCGCTCCTCCCAATACGTCCTGCTGCGGCGGGCCGACTGGGAACAATGCTTCGTTCGGCTTGGTCACTGCCCAACTTAACAATCCACGCCTGATTCAATTCGGGCTGAAGTTCCTGTTCTAGCGCGCGTAATCGGAACGAAGGTGGTTGCCCTCCCCCGGCATCCACCTTCGTTCCTTAATCTTCCTGAAGGCTTCCTCACCGAATCGATCGCGACTTTGAATCCGAATCTGCTAACCTTGCCTTCGCCCTCGGGGAGCCCCGCGGAATCGCCCCGCAAAATTGCCCCGCAAATCGAATGAACCGCCGCATCACACGACGCGATTTTCTCGAAGCGTTTGCCGCCATGGGACTGGCGTTGCCCCTTTTCGACGTGAAGCATCCGCGCGGCCTGGACTTCTCCCACGTAAATTCGCCCACTCCTCAGAAATATCTGATCGAAACGATGGGCGGCGGCGTGGCGCTCTTCGACTACAACAACGACGGCCTGCTCGACATTTTCCTGGTCAATAGTGGCAAGCTCGCGAATCCGATGCACGCACCCGAAACTTTCGATCGCCAGAATCCGCAAAACTGGAATCGCCTCTATCGCCAGAATCCGGATGGCAGCTTCACCGATGTCACCAAGGAAGCCGGCCTCGCGAATGCCGGCGATGGAAATTACGGCATGGGCGTGGCCGTAGGCGATTACGATAACGACGGCTATCCCGACCTCTACATCACGAACTACGGAAAAAATACGCTCTATCACAATAATGGCGACGGTACTTTCACGGATGTAACCGCCAAAGCTGGTGTAGCGGCCGGAGGCTGGAGCTGTTCCGCCGGCTTCTTCGATTACGACAACGACGGCCACCTGGACTTATTTGTGACGCGATACATGCTCTGGGATACGCAGCACAGCAAAATCTGCGGCAACGAGTGGCAGACCTACTGCCCGCCCGGCACCTTCCCCGCCACCACGAGCATCCTCTATCGCAATCGCGGCGATGGCACCTTTGAAGACGTGAGTGAACATTCCCGCATCGCCGCCAGCAAAGGCCGCGCCCTCGGCGTGGCCTTTGCGGATTACGATGACGATGGCTTCACCGACATCTTCGTCTCGAACGATGGCATGCGCCAATTCCTCTTTCACAATAATGGCGACGGCACATTCACCGAACGCGGCCTCGAAGCCGGCGCCGCGCTAACCGCCGACGGCAAACCCCTGTCAGGCATGGGCACCGTCTTCCAGGATTACGACAACGATGGACGCCCCGATATTTTGGTCACCGTGTTGCCCCGCGAGGTTTACGCTCTATTCCACAATGAAGGCGACGGCACATTCAGCTATCGCAGCCTGCAATCAGGCCTCGGCCTGCTGAGCGCAGCCAGCTCCGGCTGGGGCGTAGGCCTGGAAGATTTCAATAACGATGGCTGGAAGGATTTATTCGTAGCGCAAAGCCACGTGCTCGACAACGTCGAGCAGATCGACCACATGCTGCATTACAAAGAGCCCCCGCTGCTCGCGCTCAATCACGAAGGCCGCTTCGAGCGCGCCGATTCCGGCATCGCCGCCCCGCTAGCCGGACGCGGCGCCGCGTTCGGCGACATCAACAACGACGGCTGGATCGATGCCGTACTAACGTCGCTGGGCGGAGAGCCGCTCTTCCTCCTTAATCACGCCAGTGGGCCAGCGCATTGGCTCTCGATCACTCTACGAGGCACGCGCAGCAATCGCGACGGCCTCGGCGCACGCGTCCAAGTAAATGGCCAGACGCGTTTCGCCACCACCGCAGGCAGCTACATCTCCGCCAGCGACAAGCGCCTGCACTTCGGCCTGGGCGCCGCCGAAACCGCGAAAGTAGATATCCGCTGGCCCTCCGGCACCCACCAAGTCCTCGAAAACGTGAAAGCCAATCAATTCCTCGAAATCCGCGAGGAGCAAAAATCATGATGGGCGCCGCTCTCTCCATCGCGCTTGCGCTGCAACAAGCCTCCCCATCCCCCGCTCTTCAGCATCTTCACGCCGGCGTGGAAGCAAATCAAAGCGGCCAATTAGATCAGGCCCTAGCCGAATTTCAAAAAGCCTCTGAACTCGATCCCAAGCTAGCCGCCGCGTTCGTGGATCTAGGCGCAGTATTCATCGAGAAGCGCGATTACGCCGCCGCCATCCCTCCTCTCAAGCGCGCCCTGGAGCTAAGCCCGGACATCGAAGGCGGCCACCGCCTGCTCGGATTCGCGCTCTTGGCCCAGGGATACGCCTCAGAAGCCATCCCGCACCTCGCGAAGGCCCACGAAGACGACACCGTAGGCATCGCCCTACTAGAAGCCGGAAAACTCCCGGAAGCCTTCGCAGCCCTGCAAAAATCGCTAGCCAAAAATCCCAATGATCCCGATCTGCTCTATTATTACGGCCGCGCCGCGGGCCTGCTTTCCAAGCAAGTCTTCGATGATCTCGAAGCCCGCTTCCCTGATTCTGCCCGCGCCCACCAAATGATGGCCGAAGACTATGCCGCCCTGCGCGAACTCCCCAGCGCCGAGCGCGAATTCAACGAAGCGCTCAAGCTCCGCCCGCAAACCGCGGGTCTGCACCTCGATCTAGGCGAACTCTACGCTCGCGCCCAGCAATGGGACAAAGCCGAAGAACAATTCCGCCTCGAAGCAGAGCTCCAGCCAGGCAGCGCCTTCGCAGCATACCGTCTAGGCGAGTCGTTACTGCAACTAGGCAAATTCCACGAAGCACGCAAAGCGCTCGCTCACTCGAACGAGCTGAAGCCGGACATGCCCGAAACGCTGTATCAACTCGGCAAAGCCGAATCTCTCGATAACGACAACGCCGCAGCCCAAAAATCCTGGGCTCATCTTCTGAGCCTAGAATCCGACACTCCGCTCGCCGCACAAGCGCACTTCGGCCTAGCAGGCATCTATCGCAAGCAGGGAAAAGCAACAGAAGCCGAGCACGAAATGGAGCAATTCCGCAAATTGCAAAGCAAACCGGCCCAGCCAGACGACTCGCAGAAGTAAGCAAAAGAGGGAGAGAGCTCATGACCACCACGAGATCGCACAGAACAAATTCGCTGCGCAAAATTAGCGCATTGCTGGTGCTAACCATTCTCGCAATCGCCTTTGCAATCGTTCGGCCCGCCGCGTCCGCCCCCGACGATGTCGAGCAGCGCGTCGAATCCATCCTCAGCCGCATGACTCTCGAAGAAAAAATCGACATCCTCTCAGGCGTGGATGATTTCTACATCCGCGCCTACCCGCAACTCGGCATCCCCAGATTAAGAATGGCCGACGGTCCGCTAGGCGTACGCCACGGCGGCCCGTCCACCGCCAACGCCGGCGGAATCCTCCTGGCCGCCTCCTGGGACCCTGAGCTAGCCGCCCAAGAAGGCACCGAAATCGGCCGCGACGCTCGTGCCAAAGGCGTCCACTTCATGCTCGGCCCTGCGATGAACATCTACCGCGCTCCCATGAACGGCCGCAATTTCGAATACTTCGGCGAAGATCCCTATCTAGCCGGAAAAATTGCCGTCGGTTACATCAAAGGCATGCAGGCCCAGGGCGTAAGCTCCACCGCCAAGCATTTCATGGGCAATAATTCCGAATTCGATCGCCACAACACCGATTCCATCATCGACGAGCGCACCATGCGCGAAATTTATCTCCCCGCCTTCGAAGCCTGCGTCAAAGAAGCCCACGTAGGCGCAGTAATGGATTCCTACAACTTGACCAACGGCATCCACATGACCCAAAACGCCCACCTGAATATCGAAGTGCTGAAAAAAGAGTGGGGCTTCACAGGAATTTTAATGTCCGACTGGACGTCCACCTACGACGCAGTAGGAGTAGCCAACGGCGGCATGGATCTCGAAATGCCCAAGGGCGTATTCCTGAACCGCGAAACTCTGCTGCCCGCCATCAAGCAAGGCCAGGTCACCGTAGCCACCATTGATGACAAAGTTCGCCGCATCCTTCGCGTGGCAATCCAATTCGGCTGGCTAGATCGCAACCAAACCGATCTCTCCATCCCGCGCTATAACCGCGAAGGCGATCAGGTAACATTGCGCGCCGCGCAAGAAGGAATCGTCCTGCTGAAAAACGATGGCAATCTCCTTCCGCTAAAGAAGAATGCAATCAAATCCGTCTTGGTAGTCGGCCCCGACGCCTATCCAGCAGTCCCAGTAGGCGGAGGCAGCGCCCGCGTAGTGCCATTCGAAGCTGTAAGCGTCCTGCAAGGCCTAAGCGACTATCTCGGAAATTCAGCCAACGTCTATTACAACCCCGGCCTGGCGACGCTGAGCGAAATGGCCGAATCCACAACTTTCACGACCGCCGCAACAGGAGGAACCGCCGGGCTAAGAGCAGAACACTTCGCCGGCGAAGATTTGCAGGGCACTCCGATCCAGACGGGCACCGAGCCGTACATCGATTTTGCGCCGCCATCCAAAAAAGTGCTACCCGATCAAGCTCTCTCCTCTCGCTGGACCGGCTATTACTCCCCAGCCTCGGCCGGCAAATTCGATTTCTTTGTTTCCTCAACAGGCGAAGATGGCGGCAATTACCGCCTCTACGTGGACGACAAGCTAATCCTCGACGATTGGACCACCTCAAGAGAGCTGCTGGGCGTCGCCACGCTCACGCTCGACGCCACAGTCCACAAGGTAGTAGTCGAACACCACGGTCATTCCAATTGGCTCGGCGGACATTTCCGCGTAGGAATCGTTCGTGAAGGCACGTACGTCCTGGCCGACGCCAAAACGATGGCAGCAACCGCAGACGCGGTAGTAGTCGCCGCCGGCTTCGATCCAGAATCCGAAAGCGAAGGCGCCGATCGCACTTTCCGCCTGCCGCCAGGACAAGATGAACTCATCAGCGAAATGACGGGCGCAAATAAAAATACCATCGTCGTTATGTCCGCAGGCGGCAGCGTGGACATGAACGAGTGGCTCGATCGAGTCCCCGCACTCGTACAAGCCTGGTACCCAGGCCAGGAAGGCGGCAAAGCCATTGCCGAAATCCTTTTCGGCGAAGTAAATCCGTCAGGCCGCCTGCCGGTAACATTCGAGCGCCACTGGGAAGACAATCCGGTCCACGATACCTACTACCCGCAAGCCGGAACCAATCGCGTGATCTACAAGGAAGGCGT
>Ga0209038_10000338_pt1 | contig 14944 bp, 16 predicted proteins | sample BogFormECP03_OM3_FD_188237 | JGI IMG/M metagenome (GOLD analysis project Ga0209038, IMG submission 188237) | Bog forest soil microbial communities from Calvert Island, British Columbia, Canada - ECP03_OM3 (SPAdes) (version 2) | ecosystem: Environmental > Aquatic > Freshwater > Wetlands > Bog ...
CGCCTGGCCGGCCGGTGCGGGCGGTGCGGGCGCGTAGGAGAGGGCCGTGTAGTAGTTGAGCAGCGCGTCGAACCACACGTAGAAGACGTGCTCTGGATCCCACGGGACCGGCACCCCCCAGGTGAGCTTGTGGCGCGTGAGCGGCACGTCGCGCAGGCCCGAGCGGATGAACGAGAGCGCCTCGTTGTAGCGGGTGCGCGGGCAGACGAAGTCCTCGCGCTCTGCATACAGCCGCTCGAGCGGCTCTTGGAAGGCGGACAGCTCGAAGAAGTAGCTGTCCTCCTGCTCGCGCGTCAGCTCGATGTGGTGGATCGGGCAGCGATTGCCCTCGTCGATTTCGTTGTCCGCCTTGAAGTCCGCGCAGCGGGGGCAGTACCAGCCTTCGTAGGTCCCCTCATACACGAAGCCGTTGTCCTTCACCCTGCTCAGCACCTCCTGCACCTTCACCACGTGCTCGGGGTCGGTCGTGCGGATGAAGAAGTCGTTCGAGGCCTCGATCAGCGGCGCGAGCGCCTTGAAGCGCTCCGCGTTGCGGTCGGCGAGCTCCTGCGGCTCGATCCCGAGGGCGTGCGCGGCGTCGGCGACCGGCTCGCCGTGCTCGTCGGTGCCCGTCAGAAAGAACACCTCCTCGCCGCGCTGGCGATGGTGACGTGCCATCACGTCGGCCGCGATCGTCGTGTAGGCGTGCCCCAGGTGGGGGGCCGCGTTGACGTAGTAGATGGGGGTGGTCACGTAGAAGGACATGCGCTGCCCGCAGGCTACTGTCCGTCGCTCATCAGCTCCCGGTAGAGCTCGTTCGCCCGCGTCCCGGTCAGCTTCGCAACGACCGCCGCCGCCGGGCGCGCACGCGCGCCGGCCTCGACGAGCTCGCGCAGCGCCGCCACCGCCCCGTCACGCTCACCCCGCCCGGGCGGGGCGCCGCCGACGACGAGCACGATCTCCCCGCGGGCCGGGGTGTGTTCGTAGTGGGCTGCGAGCTCGGCCGCACCGCCGCGGCGAACTTCCTCGTGCAGCTTGGTCAGCTCGCGGCAGACGGCCAGCGGCCGCTCGGGGTCGCACGTGGCCAGCACGCGCAGCGTTCCCGTGAGCCGGCGGGGGGACTCGAACGCCACGAGCGTCTCCGTGATGCCTTGGAAGAGGGCGTCGAGCTCTGCGCGCCTGCGCGGCAGAAAGCCGACGAACAGCCACCGCTCAGGCGGGAGGCCCGAGGCGACGAGCGCGGTGAGGATCGCGCTCGGCCCCGGCAGCACCTCGACCTGAAGGCCCTCGCTGAGGCAGGCGCGCACGAGCGCGAAGCCCGGATCTGAGATCAGCGGCGTGCCCGCGTCCGAGACGAGCGCCACGACCGCTCCCTGCCCGATCCGGGCGGCCAGGTCGCGGGCGCGCGCGACTTCGTTGTGCTCGTGCAGGCTCAACAGCGCCACCGACAGCTCGTAGCGGTCGAGCAGCTTTTTCGTGTGGCGCGTGTCCTCGCAGGCCACCACGTCAGCCTGCCTCAGCGCGGCGAGCACGCGCAGCGTGACATCCTCCAGGTTGCCGATTGGGGTCGGGCAGACCACGAGGCGCCCGATCGCATCCTGCGCGGGGGTCATCACGCAAATATAGGGTCCCTCAATGCCCGCAGAGCGCGAACAGCCGCCTCAGTACACCCGCTACCGGGCCCGGCGCCGGCTGCTCGGCGGAAACGAGACAGAGCAGGAGGCGCTCACGCCGAAGCCCCGGCGCACCCGTCGCGGCGCCGACTGGCTGAAGCGGCTCACGTTCAAGCGGGTGCTGCTCGGCGTGCTCCTGTTCGTGGTCGGATGGCTGTTGCTGTCGCTCGTGCTGTTTTTGATCAGCTCGCACTTCGAGCGCACGCCGCTGCCCACGAACGTTCAGAGCGTGCTCGACCCGGCCGGCAACCCGCTGACCTCTGTCAACAACATCCTCGTGCTCGGCTCAGACCGCCGCCAGAAGGATTCAAAGGAACCGGGTGCTGAAACCACGGGCTTTGGCCGCTCGGACACGATCATGCTGATCCGCACCGGCGCCGGGCACGCGGCGCGCCTTTCGATCCCCCGCGACAACGTCCTGGAAATCCCCGGGCACGGCATGCAGAAGATCAACGCCGCGCACGAGTTCGGTGGCCCGGCGCTGTCGGTGTCGGTGATCAAAAACTGGCTGGGCGTTCCGATCAACCACGTGGTGGAAGTGAACTTCGAAAACTTCCCCCAACTGATCAACGCGATGGGCGGCGTTACCTATAAGGGCGGCTGCATCATCTCCGACCTCGACGGCGGCTTCAGCCGCGGCGGCTTCACGCTACGGCTGAGCGCCGGCACTCACCACATCGACGGCGAGCAGGCGCTCGCGCTGGCGCGCACGCGCGAGAACCTGTGCGCGCCCAACGAGACCGACATCCAGCGCGAGGAACACCAGCAGGCGCTGTTCAACGACATGAAGAACCAGCTCGAGTCCCCGACGAGCTTCTTCCGTCTGCCGTGGATCGCCTGGAACACGCCGCCGGCGATCATCTCCGACATGAGCGGGCCGGCACTGCTTGCGATGTTCGCCTCGCTGGCGGTCTCAGGCACGCCGCCCACGCGCGTGCTGATCCCGACCGGGCAGGTGACGCTGCCCGACGGGGAAGAAGGCCTCACCACCTCAGAAGAAGCACGCCGCGCGGCGGTCGCGCGGTTCATGAGCGGCTGAGCGCGCCGTCAGCCCTTGCTCGTGACGGGCGTCGAGTCCTTCGACTTCGACGAGCCCTCCGAGCCCTTCGCGCTCTTGGCCTTGCCGTCGGAGGAGGATGAGCCATCGCCCCCGGAGGATCCGCTGCCCGATGAGGAGTCCTTCGACGAGGAGTCCTTAGCTTTAGAGCTCTCCGCCGCAGCGGCTGTCTCACGCTGGCGGTTGCGCGTGCCGTAGTCGGTGTTGTAGAAGCCTTTTCCCTTGAAGTGAACGGCGGGAGCGTGCAGCACGCGCTCGACCGGGACCCCCGTCTCGGGGTCCGTGGTGAGCGCGTCTTCGCTGAAGGACTGCTGCAGCTCGAAGGTTGTGCCGTCGGGCCGTCTGTACTCGTAGATCGGCATCAGAACACCGAGTATATGAGCGCCGGTGTTGCTCAGGGCGCCTGCAGGAGAGCGCCCTGGGCGCTCAAAGAACGCCCGCGCGCAGGCCGATGCCCGCGCGCGGAGCGGCTCTTCCTGGTCAGCTCGCGGGCGCCGCCGCGGGGGCAGGCTCCGCCGGAGCCGGCTCTGCGGTGGTGGTCGTGGAGCTGAAGTCGAACTCCTCCTCTGACCCGAACAGGAGGTCGAGCACCTTCGAGCGAAGGTCCTCGCTCACGGCCAGCGCGAGCACGCCGGCGATGGCGAACAACAGGATCGTCCGCCCGAACCCGCGCCGACGACGGCGCCGCTTGGTCGGCTCGCGCAGGGCGGCTGATGCATCCCGCAACGCGTTCGCCGCCTCCTTCAGCTCCTTCTGGAGCTTGCGATCCTCAAAGATCGCCTGGGTCGCCGGCTTGCCGTTGTTCATGCGCCCGTAGGCGCTTCGCGCCGCACCGTAGGCGACGAGCAGGCTGCTGCGCAGCTCGTCATCCTCGATCAGACGTCGCAGATACCGGTTCTGCTGTGCCGCTCGCGCGGCATCTGAAGCCTTGCCGATTTTGTCCCTTGCTGCCATGTTCCGCCACCGCCTCTGCCGAAAGCTTGCTGGTTGGCCCTAAATATACTCCGCTATGCGTGCAGCGCAGCCTGCTCCTGCGCTGAGGGAAACGCCCAGGCGGCACGCGAGCGGCGCTCCTGGCGAAACACGAACCGCAGCTGCTGCGGCGGGCGCAGCTCCGCCTCGGCGGGGCGGAATGTGGCACACGGCTCGGGCAACTCGAGGGCACAGAGCAGGTTGACCCGGAAGAAGCATTCCTCGCAGCTCACCTTCCGGGGGGCACGCCTGCTCTGCTTGCCTTGCATCTGACCACTGCCCCCCGCGTGAGATTGAACCGAACGACGCGGATCAAAGCACCGTTTCCGAATGCGGGCAAGGGGGTCACGGCCAAGCACTCCGCAAATCGCAGAGAAAGCCCGTTTCTTGCCGCAAATAGGCGGGAACGAGTTAGATTCCTGTGACAATCGGCCCGCCGATCGCGCACTTTCCGACGTACGCATCGCCGTGGCGCCGGCGTCATCATCTGTGCAGATGCGCATTCTCGTCACCGGGGCCAGCGGCTACGTCGGCTCTGAGCTCGTTCCCCGGCTGCTCGCCGACGGCCATCAGGTCCGGGCCCTCGGCCGCGACGGCGGGCGCGTTCGCGTTGCGCTGGAGCGCACGCGCACCGGCGAGCATGGCCCCGAGGCCGAGGTGCTGCGCGGTGACGCGCTCACCGGTGAGGGGCTCGAGCGGGCGCTCGAGGGAGTGCAGGTCGCCTACTACCTGATCCACTCGATGGAGCGCCCGCGCGACTCCTTCACCGGTCCGTTTCAGGAGCGCGAGCGGATCGCGGCTCACACCTTCGCCGCGGCGGCCGCGCAGGCGGGCATCGGGCGGATCGTCTACCTCGGCGGGCTCCAGGGACAGGCCGGCGCGCGCCCCTCACGCCATCTCTGTAGCCGCGAGGAGGTCGAGGCCATCCTGCTCGACGCAGTTGCAGACTCGGTCGCGCTGCGAGCGTCGATCGTGATCGCCGCGCGCTCGCGCTCGTTCCGTCTGCTCGTGCACCTGGTCGAGCGCCTGCCGGTGCTCACGCTCCCCGCCTGGCGGAACTTCCGCACGCAGCCGATCGACGGGCGCGACGTCACCGAGATGCTGGCCGCGGCCGCGACCGCAGACGTAGGGGGCCGACCGCTTGACGCGGCCGGGGACGAGGTGCTCAGCTACGGCGAGATGCTGTCCCGCATCGCCGATGTGATGCTGATCAATCGTCCCTCGCTGGGGTTCGGCGTGAGCGTGACGCCGCTTACCGCCCGTCTCGCCGCCGCCATCGCCGGGGAGGACCCTGACCTCGTGGTGCCGCTGATGGAGGGCCTACAGGGAGACCTCCTGGCCGGCGAGGATCGCGCCTCCGAGGCGCTCGGCGTGGAGCTTCATTCCTTTGACTCGGCCGTCGAACACGCGCTCTGTGAGTGGGAGACGTTCGACCGGCTGGCGGCTCGCTGATGGGCACTGCGGCGCGGCCTCCAAGCCGATGAGCGTCGTCACCGCCTCGACCCAGATCGCAGTCGCCCCCACGGAGGTGTGGAACATGATCATGGATCCGCAGCGCCTTCAGGATTGGGTCACGATTCACCGCAGGCTCGTTCACACAGACGACGGCCCTGTGCGTGTCGGATTCAAGATGGACCAGCAGATACACCTGCGCGGCGTCAACCTCGAGGTTCACTGGAAGCTGATCGAGTGTCGCCCAAACGAGCTCGCCGTGTGGGAGGGTCGCGGACCCGCACGCTCGCGGGCTCGCACCGAATACATCATCCGCGCAGAGGGTGACGGTACGCGCTTTGACTACCGCAACGAGTTCCACCCTCCGCTCGGACCCCTCGGAGCACTGGTCGGCCGCGCGCTCGGCGGCGATGTGCTCGACCGAGAGGCCAAACGCACACTCAACCGTCTGCAGACTCACCTGCAGAGCCAGCCCCCGCAAAACGAGCAACGACCGGGTTTGGGAGAGGATTAGTGTAAGGTGGCGCAAGAACCGCTGACAAAGATCGTAATTACTAGTGAAGAGGACCTAAATCGTGCCTGACTTCCTTGACGACAAGCGTCGTGAGATCACCGAGCGACTGAAGGAGCTGAAGCCCTCCGTGGACGAGTACACCCGCCTCGAGGCTGCCGCTTCGGCCCTGGCGAGTGTGGGCGGATCGAGCTCTGCCGCCGCCTCCGCCGCTCCGCGCCGCCGCGGACCGGGGCGCCCACGGGGCTCCGTCAGCCGCAAAAAAGCAACCCGGACGACCACCGCGACCACCGCAACGGCGACGCCGACGGCGCCGCGCAAAAAACCAGGCCGCCCGCCGGGACGCCGCCGCGCAGGACGACGCAAAGGCAGCGGCACTCGTGCCGCCGAGGCATTTGCGTTCGTGCAGGGACAGCCCGGCATCACGATCCCCGAGCTGGCCGCGAAGATGGGCATAAAGCAGAACTACCTCTACCGCGTGCTACCCGGCCTTCAGAAAGAAGGCAAGGTGACCAAGAAAGGTCGCGGCTGGCACCCCAAAGCCTAGTCTCGCGCTGACGCTGTAGCACTGGTATTACACAAAAACGCGGCCCCGGCGGCCGCGTTTTTGTGTTCCGCCCGCGCGGACGCTAGCTGCGCTGCATGTGCAGGTCGAATTCCATCGTCGCTTTTTCGGTGACGTTGACAAAGCCGCCGATGCTCGGAGCGCTCATGCCGAATTCGCTCCACGGGAAGGTCAGCGAGCCGACGGCCTCGAACGTGGATCCCGACAGGCTCATTTCCGCCGGGAGGGTCTCCTTCTTGGAGACGCCGTGGATGTTGAAGGTACCGGTGACCGACACGCGCGCGACCTTGCCGTTGAGGGTACCGGCCGAGATCGTGACCGGCGTCTCCAGCGCAAATGTGGCTGTCGGATAGCGACTGCTTTCCAGGCCGATTTCGTGGATTTTTTCGTCGCGCATCGAGCGGTCGCTCGTGAGCGTGTTGACGGCCACCTTGAACGACGCGGAGGTGATCGTGACGGTGTCCTTGGACTGGGTAAAGGTGGCGCTGCCGGTGATCTGCGACGTGCGCCCCACCGCGTCGCTCTCGGCGGGCAGGAAGGCGAGCTTCTCGCGCACACGGTAGCCGGCCTGCGACCCGCTGACCACCTGCCACTGGCCGCTCAATCCGGTGGTTGCGCTCGACTGCTTGGCCGTGCTCGCAGCGCTCGCGCCGGATGCGCTGGATGCGCCGGTGGCCGTCGTGGAGCTCAGCGAGAACGGCTTCGGCGATGAGGTCGGGAAGATCACGAAGTAGACCAGCAGGAAGGCGATCACGATCACGGTTAGGCCGCCTCCGATCGCGAACAGGACGAGGCGTTTGCGTGAGCCTCCAAGCTGTTTTTTCATCGTTCTCGTGTCCTCTCGCACGCGGGGCGGCCGGTGGGCCGCAGGTCAAGCCCCATCAGACGCCACCTGGCTAACGGTGGGGTTAAGGAAAGCTCTGAGCCGGCGAAGGGTTCGGGGCGCGGGTTCGCGCACACGGCAGGCTTGGTTATCGTCTCCGGCGATGCCCGCGAGCGGAATGAACCTGGAGGTCTACACGGCGGATGGCTCCACGCTCCGGGCGGAGTTCTTCCCACCCGTAGGCGAAGGCGTCCACCCGGGCGTCGTCGTGTTGCATGAGTCGTTCGGCCTCAATGACGACATCCGCCGGATCGCTCGCCGCTTTGCCGATGCTGGATACGCCGCGCTGACCCCCGACCTGTATTCGCACGGATCGCGGATCGTGTGCCTCAGCCGGGTGATGGTGGACATGCTGCGGGGCAGCACGGCGCGAGAGATCTCCGACATCCTCGCGGCCAGGGACGTGCTCGCTGCCCGCGCGGAGGTCGACTCTGAGCGGATCGCCGTGGCCGGCTTCTGCCAGGGCGGCGGCTTTGCGCTGATCGCCGGCACGCAGCCGGGCTTCGCCGCGGCGGCCGTCAACTATGGCGAGGTGCCCGCCGATCGCTCGCGCCTTGACGGCGTGTGTCCGGTGGTCGCCAGCTACGGGGGCAAGGATCGCGTGTTCGGGCCCAAGATGGCCGCGCGTTTGGAGCGCCACCTCGCCGACCTCGGCGTGCCCCATGACGTGAAGACCTATGGCGAGGCCGGACACTCCTTCTTCTCGCAGGTGGACGGCTGGCAGGGATGGCTCGCGCGGGTGCCCACGCCGATGGCCGTCGGCTACGACGGTGAGGCCGCCCGCGACGGCTGGGAGCGGATGCTGAGCTTCTTCGATGAGCACGTGCGCTGAGGAGGTCCCGCGAGCGTGGCTGCCCAGCCTGGCCGGATGACGGCCCCGGTGGAGGGGTTCAGGTAGTGGCCCGAGAGTGCCGATAGGAAAGGCAGATCGCCGAGACCACGTTGCCAGCGCCAACCTCTTCCCCCCGCCCCCACGATCGCTTCGCAAGGAGCGAGCGGGCGGTGACCGATCCGGCTTCCGCGCCTCAACGTAGACGACTGATCGTGGTCGACGACGACCCCGTCGTGCGATCGATGCTCAACATGCTGCTGAGCAGTGACTTCGAGCTTGTCGGCGTCGCGGCCGACAGCGTCGAGGGGATCGAGCTGGCCAAGACCAGTCAACCGGACGCCGCGCTCGTCGACATCGAGATGCCCAGGGGAGGCGGCATACACGCCGTCCGTGGCATCTCAAGGGTCGCTCCCGAGACGGCCGTCGTGATCCTCTCGGTCGACGGCTCAGAGACCACGCTCTCAGACCTCAGGCACGCCGGCGCGACGGCCTGCTGCCGCAAGGGCATCGCGCCACGTGCGCTCGCCGACTCGCTGGTGAGCTCGATCGAGATGCGAGCACATCAGCGCCACGGCTCTAGCGACACGCACGGGGCGATGGCCTAGATGGCGAGCACTCCCGTGTCAGACGCCGCCGGGAGCGAGTTCGACCGCGCGCCCCTGACCGTCGACCCGCTGTTCGCGCTGTCGTTTGACCTGATGGTGATCGCGAACGCCGAGGGGCATTTCCTGAAGATCAACCCCGCGTTTGAACGGACGCTTGGGTACTCGATCGCCGCCCTCGGGACCCGGCCCTTCACCGACTTCATCCACCCCGATGATCTGAAGGCCGGAGTTGAGAAGTTCGCCGTGCTGGCAACGGGAGGGGCTGTGCTCGAGTTCGAGAATCGCTATCGCTGCAAGGACGGCTCCTACCGCTGGCTTCTATGGAACGCCACCGCCATCGATGGCGGGCACATCTACGCGACCGCGCGTGACGTCACCGACCGCGAGCAGATACTCGAGCAGGCGCTGCAAGCGGGTCGCGAGCAGGCGCTCGAGTCCTTTCGCTTGAAGACCGAGTTCCTGGCCGGCATGAGCCACGAGCTGCGCACGCCGCTGAACGGGGTCATCGGGATGACCGATCTTCTGCGCGGCACGTCTTTGGATCCGGTGCAGGGCGAGTACGTCGAGGCGCTGGCCGCATCGGGCGAGGCCCTGCTTGCGGTCGTCTGCGATGCGCTCGACTTCTCAAAGATGGAGCGTGGACGTCTCGAGCTCGATCGCAGCGAGTTCGAGCTGCGCCCGCTGGTTGAGGAGGCGACGCAGATGTTCACCGAGCAGGCGCGCTCCAAGGGCCTTGAGCTGAGCCACTGCGTCGACGCCGGCCTGCCGGTGACGGTAAGCGCCGATCGCACCCGCCTGCGCCAGGTTCTCGTCAATCTCCTCTCAAACGCCGTCAAGTTCACTGCCTCTGGCGCGATCACGGTGCAGGCCTCAAGCGCCGGCGGAGAGATCGTCAAGCTGTCGGTCTCAGACAGCGGAATCGGGATCGGAGAGGATCAGGCCGTAGGGCTGTTCGAGGCCTTGAGGCAGGGCGACCAGTCCACCACGCGCCGCCACGGCGGCACCGGCCTGGGGCTCGCGATCTCGCGCCAGATCGTGGAGCTGATGGGAGGTGAGATCGCCGTCGAGCCGAACAGCGACGGCGGGAGCGTGTTCTCGTTCTCCGTCGAGCTTTCCGCCGTCAAGAGGCTCCCCGGCGACGAGCACCCTGCGCCTGGCCGCCAGACGCCTCCAACGCCGTTGGACGCCTCGCGGGACCCGGGCCCGCTGGCGCTGCTCGTGGAGGACAACGAGATGAATCGCATGCTCGCGGTGGCGCTTCTATTGAAGCTCGGCGTGCAGACGGTCGTGGCTCGCGATGGTCGCGAGGGCGTCGAGATGGCGGGACGCGATCACTACGACCTGATCCTGATGGACTGCCTGATGCCGGAGGTCGACGGCTTCCAGGCCACGCGCGAGATCCGTCAAGCCGAGACCGGCCGGCATGTGCCGATCATCGCGATGACCGCCCTATCGACGCCCGCCGACCGTGAGCGCTGCTTCGCGGCGGGTATGGATGACTATCTCTGCAAGCCGATTCGGCGTGAGGTGCTCGACGCGACGATTCAGCGGTGGTTGCCCACCGCGGCGCGGACTTCCGAGACGGCCGGCGGCGAGCAGGCCGACCTTGGCTCCGGCTCCGGCGAATTCCTGGAGGTGCTGCATCAGTCCATCATCGTTGAACTGCGAGAGACGCTTGCCCCGATGATGCGCAGGCAGCTGATGGACGAATTCGACGAGCAGCGGGAGAAGTGTCTGATCGACATCCGCCGGGCCGTGCACAGCGGCGACCGCGGCGGACTGAGAACTGCAGCGCATCTGCTGAAGGGAAGCAGCGCGAGTCTTGGGATCAACAGACTGCGCCTGTGCTGTCAGCGCTTGGAGCAGAGCGCGGCAGACGAGGACGCAGAGGTCGGTGAGGAGCAGCTCGAGGAGTTGGCAGTGATCGCCGCGGAGGCCGGCGAGGCGCTGCGCCTGGAGCTGGTTTGACGAGCGAAGGCTAGTCGGTAAGAGCGCTCAGCAGGCGTGCTGCAGCGGACTGAAATCGCGTGAGATCGCCGTAGGGCCGTGCGACGAGCATGGCTCCCTCAAGACCACTGAGGATGCTCTCAGCGGCGTCGCTGAGGGAGCCCTCGAACGACAGAGCCCCCGCAGCCTGGCCCTGCGCAAGCACGCCCGTCAGCCAGACGACATTGTCGTCGAAGAAGCGAACGACAGCCTCGCGCATCGGCTCGGGCAGGGTTTCATATTCCGCCGCGAGGATCCCGCACAGGCACATGCGCTTTCCGCGCAGCACGTCCGCATACAGGCCCGCGTAGGCATCGAGCTTGGCGGGCGCGCCGGGGAGACGATCGTCGATCTGCTCGAGCGCGTCCGCGAACCGCGCCGCGTAGCGCACGATCAGCGCTTCGCCCAACTCAGCCTTGCCGGGGAAGTGGTAGTGCAGGCTTGCCGTCGTGATGTTCAGCTCGGCGGCGACGTTGGCATAGCTGAAGCCGTTGAAGCCGCGGCTCTGGACCAGTCGCTCCGCCACGTCCAGGATCCGCTCCGCCGTGTTGCCCTGCCTGCGGGTGCGTGTTGCCGCCATCCATCCGCCTTTCCAAAAAACCCTTGCGTGGGTCTTGACAGCCTACCAATTAGTAGATAAGACTCTGCCTGGCAATTCGACCAGAGAGGTGAGCCAGATGGAACGCATGATCGCTGACTGCCGTCGCTTCGAGAGCGACAACAACTGCTCGCTGACGATCATCGGCGAGGAAGATGAGGTCATCTCCGCGGCGGCACAGCATGCCGCAGCCGCGCACGGCCACGAGGACTCGCCGGAGCTCCGCGTGCAGCTGGTCGCGCTGCTCGAGCCCGAGCAGAGCTACGTGCCCGGCGCCCGCACGCCCGAGCCGTTCCCAAGCTAGCGAGCGGGCACATAGCTGGGCTGAGCGCAGATCGATCCGATCGGGCGCCAGCGCCTTGAGCCCGGTTCCGCGACCCGGGTGCGTAGCCTGATGGTCAGTGTCGACGAACGCAGCGGACCCAGGCCCAGCGGAGGACTCAGCGGCGATCGTGCGCGCGCGGGATCTGCGCCGTCGCTTTGGCGATGGCGAGGCGGCGGTGGAGGCCCTCGCCGGCGTGACGGTGGACTTCCCGAGCGGGCGCTTCGCGGCGATCATGGGTCCATCCGGGTCGGGCAAGTCGACGCTCATGCACCTGCTCGCCGGCCTCGATCGCCCGACCTCAGGAACGGTCAGCATCGCCGGCGTGGAACTGACCGAGCTCGATGACCGCGCGCTCACGCAGCTGCGCCGCGATCGCGTCGGCTTCATCTTCCAGACGTTCAACCTGCTGCCCGTGCTCAATGCCGAGGAGAACATCCTGCTGCCGCTGTCGCTCGCGGGGCGCGAGGTCGATCGTGCATGGTTCGACCGCCTCGTGGACACGGTCGGCATCCGCGACCGGCTGAGCCATCGGCCCGCCGAGCTCTCCGGCGGCCAGCAGCAGCGCGTGGCCGTGGCCAGGGCACTGATCTCGCGCCCCGCGGTCGTGTTCGCGGACGAGCCCTCCGGCAACCTCGACTCGAAATCCTCCGGCGACGTCCTCCAGCTGCTGCGCCAGGCGGTCGACGAGTTCTCACAGACGGTCGTGATGGTCACCCACGATGCCCACGCGGCGTCGTTCGCCGACAGGCTGATCGTGCTGGCCGACGGCAGGATCGTGCACGACGGCGGGGCTTCCAGCCCCGAGCACGCACTCGATCTGATGAAGGCGATCGGCCGATGAACAGGCTGGTGCTCCGCGGCTTTGCCCAGCGCAAGGTCCGGGCGCTGTTGACGGGCATCGCGATCGTCCTCGGGGTGGCGCTGATGGCCGGCACCTACATCCTCACCGACACGATCAACCACGCCTTCGCGGAAGTCTTCGGGACGGCCTACAAAAACAAGGCGGTCGTCGTCACCGCCAAGGAAACGCTTGGTCGCAAAAGCGGCTCGCCGACGTACGCGATCAGCGAAGCGACGCTCGCCCGCGTGCGCGCGGTGCCGGGCGTGGCCGCCGCCTCCGGGGCCGTCTCCACCAGGGCGACGTTGCTGACGAGCAGCGGCAAGCGAATCACGGGCACCGCCCCGTCGATCGTCGATGCGGTGCAGCCGGCCCGCTTCGAGGCCTTCACCGCGACGAAGGGCTATCTGCCGCGCGCCGCCGACGAGGTCGCGATCGACCAGGCGACCGCCCAGCGCGACCATCTCCGGCTCGGCCAGCGGCTCGTGATCGCGGGCAGCGCTCCAGCGCGGAGCTACACGATCTCGGGGATCGCGAAGTTCGCGGGCAGCGAATCCTTCGGCGGCGCGAGCGTCGCGCTGTTGCTCCCCGCCGAGGCGCAGTACGTAGCGGGGGAACCGGGCGAATACGACAGCATCAACGTCGCCGCAAGCGCGGGCGTCTCACCGGAACAGCTCGCCTCGCGCGTCCGCACTGCCCTGCCGGCGACGCTGATCGTGCGCACCGGCGCCCAGGAAGCCGCCAACCAGACCTCCGAACTCGAAGAAAAACTCGGCTTCCTGCGCACCTTCCTGCTGGTCTTCGCCTATGTCGCCCTGCTTGTCGGTGCGTTCATCATCTTCAACACCTTCTCGATCACCGTCGCCCAGCGCACGCGCGAGTTCGGCCTGCTGCGCACGCTCGGCGCCTCGCGCGGGCAGATCATGCGCTCGGTGGTCGAGGAAGGGCTGCTGCTCGGCGTCGCCGGATCGCTGGTCGGACTGCTGGCCGGGATCGGCCTCGCGCCGGCCCTGGACGGGCTGTTCAAGGCCTTCGGGGCCGACCTGCCGGACAACAGCACCGTCCTTGAGCCGCGCACGGTGATCGTCTCGCTGGGCGTGGGCATCGTGATCACGGTGCTCGCCGGGTTCTTCCCGGCACTGCGCGCGACGCGCGTGCCGCCGATGGCCGCGATGCGCGAGGGCGTGCAGATCCCGCCCACCCCGCTGCCATCCAAGCGCACGTTGATAATCCGCTTCCTCGTCGCGCTCGTGGTCGTGCTGGCGGTCTCCACGGCGTCGAAGGGGGTCGGCGTGGTGCTGCTGGTCGGTCTCGCGCTCCGCGCGATGAGGTTGCGCTACCGCCTACGCCATCATGGCAGGCCACGCAACTACCGCGTGATCCCCGCGCTCGGTCAGGCGCTGGGCCTGCTCGTGAGCTGGCGCGGCATCACCGGGCGCCTCGCGCGTGAGAACTCGGTGCGTCAGCCGGGACGCACGCTCGTGACCGCGCTCGCGCTGACGATCGGGCTCGGGCTGGTGGCCTTCATCTCGGTGCTCGCCGCGGGCACGAAGGCGACGATCGACCAGGCCGTCAGCCGCTCCTTCGCCGGCAACCTGATCGTGCAGAACACCCGGACCGGCGAAGGGGGCATTCCGGCGGCGATTGCGCCCGCGCTCCGCTCGATCGATGGCGTTGGTGAGGTCACAGAGATCGCCTTCACCAAGGGCAGGGTGCGGGATCTCTCCCAGCCGGGGGCGCCGGTGATCGACGAAAAGAGCCCGCTGACCGCGATCGAACCCGAATCGTTCAGGAAGATGTACACGGTCGAATGGGAACACGGCTCCGCGGCGACGCTCGCGATACTCGAACAGGGCGGCACGGTCCTGACGAAGAAATTCGCGAGCGCCCACCACCTGATGGTGGGGCAGCGTCTGCTGGTGCTGACGGCCTCGGGGCGCTACGTGACGCTGACGGTGCGGGGCATCATCAAGGAAGAAGCGCTCGGCCTGTTCTCCAACCTCACGATCTCGCGCTCGCTCGCGCGCTTGGCGTTCGGGCAGCGCGAAGACGGGGTTGACTTCGTCTCCTACGCCCCTGGCGCAAACGGCACCGAAGTGCGCCGCGGCATCGACGCGCTGCTGCGTAGCAGCTTCCCCCAGGCCCACTCGCAGACGGAGGCGCAATACACCCACGAAACCAACGAAAAAGTAAACAAGCTCCTGCTGCTCGTGTACGTGCTGCTCGCGCTGTCGGTGCTCGTCTCCCTGTTCGGGATCGTGAACACGCTCGTGCTCTCGATCTACGAGCGCACCCGCGAGCTCGGGATGATGCGCGCGATCGGAGCCTCGCGCCGCCAGATCCGCCAGATGATCCGCTACGAGTCGCTGATCACCGCGTTGATCGGCGGCATCCTCGGGTTGGTGATCGGGGTCGTCGGGGCGATTCTCGTGGCTACCTTCGCGCTGTCGGGCTCGGGCTATGTGCTCTCAATACCCGTGGGCACACTCCTCGTGCTGCTGATCGCCGCCGCGGTGGCCGGCCTGCTCGCGGCGCAGCTGCCGGCGCGGCGTGCCGCTCGGCTTGACGTGCTCGGCGCGCTGGCGAGCGAGTAGGTCACCCCTAAATCAAGCCCTGGCCTTTGACCGTGTCGCGCTCCTCGCTGAGCTCGGCCACGGAGGCATCGATC
>Ga0209038_10000339_pt1 | contig 14944 bp, 13 predicted proteins | sample BogFormECP03_OM3_FD_188237 | JGI IMG/M metagenome (GOLD analysis project Ga0209038, IMG submission 188237) | Bog forest soil microbial communities from Calvert Island, British Columbia, Canada - ECP03_OM3 (SPAdes) (version 2) | ecosystem: Environmental > Aquatic > Freshwater > Wetlands > Bog ...
GGGCCGTGTGGCCCCTCCTGAGTGGGGACCTTCCGGCGGCCGTCGGAGCCTGTGCGCGACCAGCACGTGGCGGTGTCGCGCGCGTCAGTGCTGGTCGAGGCTCACCGGCGGCAGGTCGCGTACCTGGGCCTTCGTGAGATTGAGCTGGACGCCCTCGACAGCCACCTCTTTCACGGCGGCGATTGGAATCGTGATCTCCCGCTTGCCCCACAGGTGCCCCTCCTCGAGCAGCACGTGCGTCACGTGGTGATCACTGGGGTCGATGACCAGTCCCTGCACCCGTCCGATGTCGCCGTCGGTGGCATGCACGTGTTCACCGCGGCGAACCTCCACCTTGCCCGCGGGCACGCGGTCGGAGATGGCGAACTGGGGCGTGTCGGTGAGGCCCAAGCCACCCACGCCGCCCGCACCGAGGCCGCCTACGCCGAGGCCGCTCACGCCGAGGCCGAGTCCGTAGTAGGGCCATGCGGCCACGTCCTCCGCGGGGTAGCCCAGCTGTTCACCGGCGTCGGCGAGGAAATGCGTCTCCTCGGCCTCTTCCAGCGCGTCGAACTCAGCGGCCGTGCAGCGCAGGCGGATGTCCCCGGCAGTGGCGTCGACGAGCTCGATCGGCACCAGTCGACCCAAGCCCGCCTGGTGCTTGGGCTCGACAACCAGGTGAGTTAGAGCGCGCGCGACGGGATCGATCACCACGCGGATGAGATCCCCGCAGACGCCGTCGCTGCATGCGACCTGGGCGCCGATCGCGTACTCGGCGGCGTCGCTCACCGCTGATCATCCCGCAGGCTGGACGGGGCGGCCGCGCGCCGTGCACCCCATGAGCGGGCTTCTGAGATGCGCCGCGGGGCCCTCGAGGCGGTCATCGCTGAGAACGATACGCGGTCGATGCTCGTCAGGACGTTGGCCGGCGTACCCCCCGTCCAAGCTACTGAGCTCCATTTTGGACGTCGGTCGAAGGATCAGAGCTCCAAGTGTGCGCACAATGGGGGTATGCCCACGAGAGATCCACGGGTCGAAGTGGCGCAGATGCGCCGGGCGCCGCCCGGCGCAGAACCGAATCGCCCCTCTACCGGGCCGCGCGCGGGGACGCGCGCGGCCCGCTCATTTGAGGAGGGTGTCGCAGTCGGTCGGCACGCGACCGACCACGATCGCCGCGTGCGGGAGTCGATCGAGCAGGTCGATTTGTCAGAGCTGAGCGCGGCGGTCGCCCTCGACGCGAGTCGGCGAGGTGTTTCGTTCGGCTCGGCCGGTGGCGGGCAGGCGTTCCGCATAGACCCGATCCCCCGGGTGATCGACGCGCCGGAGTGGGAGGCCCTCTCACACGGCGTGGCCCAGCGCGTGCGGGCGCTCGAGCTGTTCGTGAGAGATGTCTACGGCGACCGCCTGATCGTGCGCGACGGCGTCGTGCCGGCGCGCTGTCTCGACGGCGCCCAGCACTATGAGCCGCGGCTGATGGGCATGGGCCAGGACATCCGCTCGTGGATCACGGTCGCGGGCCTCGACGTGGTGCGCGACAGCGATGGCTCCTTCAAGGTGCTCGAGGACAACCTCAGAACGCCGTCGGGCATCGCCTACGCCGTGGCCACGCGCGAGGTCCTGGGTGCGCACCTGCGCCCTCCCAGCGGTTTGCGCGTGCGCTCGCTGGGCGCGGCCTTTCGAACGCTCGGCCGTGCGCTCCGCGCCGCCGCGCCGGCGGCGTCCGGCGCGGACCCGGTCGTGGTCCTGCTGAGCGACGGCAAGCGCAACTCGGCCTTCTACGAGCACGCCACGATCGCCACCTACCTGGGCGTGCCGCTGGTGGGAGCCAGCCAGCTCTCGGTTCGCCGCGGGCGCCTGTTTGCACAGCTCGAGGACGGAGAGCGGGCTGTCGACGTCGTCTACAGGCGCACCGATGAGGATCGGCTGTCAGACGATCACGGCTCCCCGACGGGCATCTCCGAGCTCTTGCTCGAGCCCGTGCTGCGGGGAACGCTCGCCTGCGTCAACGCCTTCGGCACCGGCGTCGCCGACGACAAGCTGCTGCACGCCTACGTCGAGGAGATGGTGCGCTTCTACCTCGGCGAGGAGCCGCTGCTGCAATCGGTTCCAACCTACGATCCGTCCCAGCCCGGCATGCTCGAGATGATCCTCGGGCGCATCGACGAACTCGTGATCAAGCCCCGCTCCGGTCACGGCGGGTACGGTGTGGTGATCGGTCCCCATGCTCGCTCTGAGGATCTTCGCGCGACGGCTGAGATGCTGTCGCAGGCACCCGAGCGCTTTGTGGCGCAGGAGACGATCATGCTCTCGCTGCACCCCACAGTGACCGACGGTCGCCTGGAGCTGCGCCACATCGATCTGCGCCCGTTCGCGATCACGAGCGGGGACACCGTGGAGGTGATTCCCGGGGGCCTCACGCGGGTAGCGTTCGAGCCGGGAGCGCTCGTCGTCAACTCCTCCCAGAACGGTGGCAGCAAGGACACATGGGTGCTCGCATGAAACGACCCGTGATCGGCGTGACGGTCTCTGAGATCCGCCACAAGGAAGACGCGCAGCGCGTTCTCCACGGTGAGCCCACGCAGACCGAGATGACTCTCGGGCTGTCCTACATGCGCGCCGTGGAGATGGCCGGAGGGCTCCCGGTCGCGCTGCCGCCGCTGACGATGGAGAGCGTCGACTCGCTGCTTGACTCCCTCTCCGGACTGCTGCTCACGGGAGGCCCAGACGTGGACCCGTCCTGCTACGGAGCCCAGCCCGACGCGGAGCTCGGCCCCACCGATCCCGTCGTGGACGCGTTTGAGATCGAGCTGTGCAAGCACGCCTACCGGCGCGGGATACCCATCCTCGGCATCTGCCGGGGAGCTCAGGTGCTGAATGTGGCGCGCCAGGGGACGCTGCACCAGCACGTCCCCAACATCAACAAGGGAGCGGTCGAGCACCGCCAATCGGAGACCGGCAGTCTCACCTCCCACCAGGTGCGGGTGTCGCCCGACTCAAGCCTCGCTCAGACGTTCGGTGGCGGCCCCGTGCGGGTCAACTCCTTTCATCACCAGGCGATCGACCGGCTGGGACTCGACCTGCGCCCGGTCGCATGGGCCGAGGATGGCCTGATCGAGGCCGTCGAGGGGAAGGGCCAGCACTTTGCCCTGGGTGTTCAGTGGCACGCCGAGACGCTCGTCAGTCAAGCCGAGCAGCTGGCGCTGTTCGAGCGCCTGGTGCAGGCCGCCGGGCTCGCCGCACAGGACGCCGGTGAGCGGCAGGCCTCGGACTCCGGTGAACAGGAGGATTCCGGTGCCCACGCCGTCTGACACGATCACATCGGCGGGCGAGATCACCGGTCACGAATCGTGGGCCCGCTGGCCGGCCGTCGTTTCGCCCTGGACGGTGGGGGTGGAGGAGGAGGTGATGCTGCTCGATCCGACCGACTGGTCGCTGGCCTCACAGGCCGACGCGGTGATGGCCCGCCTGAAGGGCGAGCTCGCGAGCAACACGAGCACCGAGACCCATGGCTCGGCGCTCGAGCTGCGAACCGATCCACGCGCGACCGTCTCGGAGGGGCTTTCCCAGCTCGAGGACCTGCGGGGCGAGCTGGCACGCGAGCTTGCGACGCTCGAGCTGAGAGCGGCGGTCGCGGGAATTCACCCCTTCAGTCTGTGGCAGGACACGAGAATCTCCGAGGGGGATCGCTACCGCTTCCTGTATGGGTCGATGCGCGAGCTCGCTCGGCGTGAGCCGACATTCGCCCTGCACGTGCACGTCGCCGTGCCCGACCCGGAAAGCGCGCTGCTCGCCCTCAACCGGCTGCGCTCGCATCTGCCGCTGCTGCTCGCCCTGTCGGCCAACTCACCCTTCTGGCAGGGGCGTGAGACCGGACTGGCCTCGGCTCGCACGCCGCTGTTCCAGGCTTTTCCGCGGGTCGGCATTCCGCGCGCCTTCCTGGACTACCAGGACTATGTCAGCACGATCGACCTGCTGCTCCGCTGCGGGGCGTTTCCCGAGCCCACGTTCCTGTGGTGGGACGTTCGCCTACAGCCACGCTTCGGGACGATCGAGGTGCGGATCATGGACGCCCAGACCACCGTGGCCGACTCCGCCGCGCTCACCGCACTCGTTCAGTGCCTCGTGCAGCTCGAGGCCACCGAGGGCTCGGGCGCCGACCCGGCGATCGATCTGCCGGAGGTGCTCGCCGAGAACCGCTTTCTCGCCGCTCGCGACGGAACCGCCGCGTGCCTGATCGACGCCCGTCTGGGACGTTGCAGACCGGTTTCCGATGTGCTCGAGTCGGTCCTCGGCATGTGCCTGCCCCATGCCGAGGACCTCGGTTGCGTCGAGGAGCTGCAGTGGACGAGAAACCTCGCCGCCACTCCGCGGGCGATGCGCCAGTTGGACCTAGCTCGCGGTCCCGACAAGCTGCTCGGTCTCGTCGAGGCCCTGGCCGCCCTGTTCTGATCCCTACTTGACGGCACCGCCGCTGGCGTTCACCGCGTCCCACGCGCCGCCGAAGAACTTGACACCGACGTAGGAGGTTTCGGCCTTTTCCGTCGAGGGGGCGTAGGTGTAGAGCGGGTGACCGGCGTAGGTGACCTGCTTGGAGCCGCCGGGCAATGTGATCGTCGAGAGCAGCGAGGCCTTGACGCCCGACCCGGCGGTTGGTTTGCCGCTGGTCAGCGCCGGCCACACTTTCGAACATCCACTAACTTTCACGCAGCTGTTCTTGTCGCGACTGTCCCTCGTGAACAGATACAGCGTGAAGCCGGAGGAGTTCACCAGGATCTTGCCGAGGCTGGTGCTGTGTAGCTGGACGGTGCCAGACGCGGCGGCCTGCGCAGTCGGTGCGCCGGGCTGCGCGCTTGCGACAGCCGAGGCGCTCACGAGGGCGGCCAGGACTGCGCTCAGAAGTATGTAGGTGCGTTTCACGGGACCTCCTATGGGTAACTGGTTTATGGGCCTCCGTGGGTCTTGAGGCTCACGAGTGGAGACCCCGGTATGCCGCTCAACCTTCCCGACCACCCACCGCCGGCCGCGCGCGGATGTCTGACGTCCGCTCGCGCCCGCGTCACATCTTCAGTGTGACCCCATGCGCACTCATGCGCTACTCCGGGTGCGGCTGGGTGTAGTTTCTGGCGCGATGGAGGAAACGGGGACAGTCAACGGCGCTGCGGTGTTCGCCGCGCACGAGCTGACCGTGCAATTCGGTGGGATCACCGCGCTCGACGCGGTCTCCCTCGAGGTCGCAGCCGGCGAGGTCGTTGGCGTGATCGGTCCCAACGGAGCCGGCAAGACGACGCTGTTCAACGTGATCTGCGGGTTCGTTCAGCCGCGGTCGGGGACGCTCGAGTGGAAGGGTCAAACGCTCACGAAGGTGAGGACCAATCGGCTCGCCCGGCTCGGCATCGCGCGCACGCTGCAGGGCGTCGGGTTGTTCCCGGGGCTGAGCGTGCTCGAGAACGTGATGCTCGGCGCGCAGCGATTCCGCAGGGCGGGCATTGCGAGCGCGCTGCTCGGGCTGCCGCGCTCAGATCGCGACGAGCGCGCTCTGCGCGAGCGCGCGCTGGCGATGCTCTCCGAGCTCGGCTGCGAGGACGTCGCGGCACGGCTACCGCAGACGCTCCCCTATCCGGTGCAGAAGCGCGTGGCGCTCGCCCGGGCGCTGGTGGCCGAGCCCGAGCTGCTGCTGCTCGATGAGCCGGCCGGCGGACTCGGGGCTGACGAGATGGTCGAGCTGGGCGATCGCATCCGCGCGCTGCGCGGATCGATGGCGGTGATGCTCGTGGAGCACCGCATCGATCTGGTGATGTCGGCCTGCGACCGCATCGTGGTGCTGGATTTCGGGCGGGTGATCGCGCAGGGTGACCCCGCCACGGTCAGGAGCGATCAGCGCGTGCTCGAGGCCTACCTTGGCGGCGAGGGCGCCTGAGCGTCATGGCGCTGCTGGAAATCGAGCAGCTGACGACCGACTACGGGCCCGTGCGCGCCGTCGACGACGTCACGCTGGCGGTCGAGCAGGGCAGCATCACCGCGGTCCTCGGGGCCAACGGCGCGGGCAAGACGTCACTCCTGCGCACGATCTCCGGGCTCGAGCAGGCGAGCGCCGGCCACGTGCGTCTCGACGGCGAGGAGCTCCTGGGTGTTCCTGTCGAGGACATCGTCAGACGCGGCCTCGCGCACGTGCCCGAGGGCCGCGGCGTGATCGCCGAGCTCTCAACCGAGGAGAACCTGCGCCTCGGCGGCCTGTGGCGCGGCGCCGATGCGGTCGCTCTGAGCGACATCTACGACCTGTTTCCGTTGCTGCGCGAGCGACGCTCAGAGCTCGCCGCCTCGCTGTCGGGCGGCGAGCGGCAGATGCTGTCGATCGGTCGCGCGCTGATGGCGCGCCCGCGCGTGCTGCTGCTCGATGAGCCCTCGCTCGGACTCGCCCCGATCGTGACGGCTCAGATCATGAAGCTGATCTCGACGCTCGCGTCAGAGCGCGGCCTCGCGGTGCTGCTGGTCGAGCAGAATGCACGTAGCGCGCTGTCGATCGCCGACCGCGGCGTCGTGCTCAACCTCGGCCGCGTGGTCGCTGAGGGCGCGGCGCCCGCACTCGCTGCCGACGAGGACCTGCGCACCGCCTACCTGGGGTTCTGAGCATGACGCGCTTCATAGACCTGACCCTCAACGGAATCTCCACCGGGGCGATCTATGCGGTCGTTGCGCTGGCATTGGTGCTCATCTGGAGAGCCACCAGGATCGTCAACTTCGCGCAGGGCGCGATGCTGATGATCACGACCTTCATCGCCTCGAGCGTGATCAGCTCGAGCGGCTCCTACTGGCTGGGCTTTGGCGTCGCGCTAGCGTGCGGGCTCGTGCTCGGCGCGGTCGTCGAGCGCGTGCTGATGCGCAGGGTGGAGGGCGGGCCGCCGCTGAATGCGGTGATAGTGGCACTCGGCCTGCTGATCCTGCTGGAGGCGATCGCCGGGATGATCTGGGGCAACACGCCGCGCTCGTTCCCCCCCGCATTCTCGATCCAGGGGTACGACATCGGCGGCACGCGCGTGCTGTTCTCGCCCAACGACACCTTCACGGTGCTCGTCGTCATCGGCGTCGCGCTCGTGCTCACCGCCGTGTTTCGCGGGACGGCGATCGGCCTGAAGATGCGCGCCGCGGCGTTCCGCCCGGAGGTCGCGCGCATGTTGGGCGTGCGCGTCGGGCGGATGCTCACGCTGGGGTGGGCGCTCGCAGCGCTCGTCGGTTCGCTCGCCGGCCTGCTCGTCGCCCCAGAAATCTTCGTCGGGCCCAACCAGTTCGATCCGATCCTCGTGTTCGGCTTCACCGCGGCCGTGCTCGGCGGGCTCGACAGCTTCGCGGGAGCCGCCGTCGGCGGAATCCTTTTGGGGCTGGCGCTGTCCTACGTGTCGGGTTATGAGGGCTCCTCGCTCGTCACCCTCGCCGCGCTCGTGATCCTGATCGTGGTGCTGATGATCCGCCCGGGAGGACTCTTCTCGAGCACCCAGGAGCGCCGCGTATGAGCGCCCTCCTCGGCAGGCTGAGAGCACCACGCAGCTCGCTCGAGCGATCGCTGTTGATCGTGCTCGCGTCCGGGCTCCTACTGTTCCTCGCCAGCGAGGCGCTCAGTGAATTCAACGACCTGCAGCTCGCCAGTGGGGGCTACTACTTCGTCGCGCTCGCAGGGCTCACGGTGCTCACGGGGCTGAGCGGGCAGATCTCGCTCGGCCACGGCGCGCTGATGGCCGTGGGCGCATACACCGTCGCGCTGCTGATCGGAAACGAACACTGGGCGCTCGTTCCGGCGCTGCTCGCCGCGGTCGTCGTCTCGGCCGTCGTGGGCGTCGCCGTCGGCGCTGCCGCCTCGCGCCTGCGCGGCCCGTATCTCGCAGGCGCCACGCTCGCCTTCGCCATCGGCCTGCCGGCGCTCGCGGACAAGTACACGAACCTGTTCGGTGGGGAGAACGGGCTCGTCATCAACCCTCCCACGCCGCCGTCCTTCCTGGGCACGAACTTTCCCCTCGAGCGCTGGGAGGCGTGGATCGCGTGTGTGGCGGTACTGGTGGTCCTGTTCGTGCTGAACAACCTCCTGCACAGCGGCATCGGGCGAGCGTTCCGCGCCGTGCGCGATGACGAGATCGCGGCCTCGCTGTGTGGACTTCACGTCGGGCGTGTGCAGACGCTCGCCTTCATCGTCAGCGCCGCGTGCGCCGGGCTCGGCGGGGGTCTGCTCGCGGTCGTCCTGCAGCTCGCCGCCCCTGGCGCGTTCGAGCTGGCGCTCTCACTATCCCTGTTCACTGCAGTTGTGCTCGGCGGGCTCGGCTCGCTCGTGGGCGCGATCTGGGGTGCGGCGCTGCTGGTGCTGCTGCCGACGTGGACGAACAATCTCGCACATTCGTTTTCCCTGTCGACGAACGTCTCCGCCAATCTGCCACTGGCGATCTACGGGTGCGTCCTGATCGTTGCGATGCTGCTGTGGCCGAGCGGCATTCAGGGGGGCGTGCGCGCGATCTTCGCGCGAGTACGTCTCCTGCGAGCCTCGGAGGAGAATTGAGCTTCGCGCGAGGAGGCGAGACGGAGGGGGAAATGCCAAGCTTTTCACGAATGCCTTACAAGCAGTCAACCACCAGCAGGAGGTAGAGGATGAGACGACGGAGCCGAAGGGTGATGGCGGCGGGCGCCATCTGTGTGCTTGCGGCCGCGGTCGCAGGCTGCGGTTCGAGCAGCAGCAGCAGCACGCCGGGCGTTACGGCGACGAGCGTCACGTTCGGCACTCACCAGCCGCTCACGGGTCCGGCGGCGCCGGGCTACAGCGAGATCGCACCCGCCTCGCAGGCGTTCTTCAATTACCTGAATGCGCAGGGCGGCATCAATGGACGCAAGATCAACCTGATCTACAAGAACGACGAATACAACCCGGCCAAGACCGTCACCGTCGTCCACGAACTCGTTCTGAACGAAAAGGTCTTCGGGATCTTCGAGGGGCTTGGCACGCCCACCCACACCAAGGTGGTTGGCTTTTTGAACAGCTCGAAAGTGCCCGACATGTTCGTCGCGTCGGGGTGCGCCTGCTGGGATGACGGCACGACCCAGCCGTGGACCTTCGGATGGCAGCCCAACTACACGATCGAGGGCAAGATCCTCGGGCAGTACCTCAAGCAGCACTTCGCCGGCAAGAAGATCGGCGTCTTCTACCAGGATGACGACTTCGGCACCGGTGGCCTCACTGGAATCAAGTACGAGGTGCCGGCGAGCTCGATCGTCTCGACCCAGCCCTACCAGTCGGGTACGACGAACGTGGCGCCGCAGATCGCCGCGCTGAAGGCCGCGGGCGCAGAAGTGGTCGTCGACTTCACCGTGCCGATCTACACGGCGCTCGGGCAGCTGTCGGCGTTCACGCTCGGCTACAAACCGCAACTGGTGGTGTCCAACGTGGGCATCGATCCGACCACGGTCGGCGGCCTGCTGAAGACGTTCTCCAAAGGCAAGGCCGGAACGGAACTGATCGAAGGAGCGATCACCGACGGTTATCTCCCCTCGGTCGCCGAAACGTCGAATCCGTGGATTGCGCTGTTCGCAAAAGTCCACGCCCAGTACGACTCGAGCGCGCCGTTCGATGGCAATGTGGAGTACGGCATGGCCAACGCCTACACGCTCGCACAGGCGCTCCAGCTGGCGGGTAAGAACCTGACGAGACAGGATCTCATCAACGCGGTGAACACGTCGGGATCGAAACTCGTGGGTCCCGGTCTCGTTCCCTTCCGTTACTCGACGACCGAACACGGTGGCTACGGCGGCGTCGAGATGGGACAGGTCCGCAATGGGAAGATCGTGCTGTTCGGCGGTCCGCTGGTCACCGAACCGAACGAAAGCAGTCCGATCACGCCCTACACGACCCCGCAGCCGGCACCGCCGTCGAGCGGCGTGTCGGTCCCGTAGGGAGTCGCAAGCCAAGTCACACGCTCAGTCGGCCGGCCCGGGAGGGGCCGGCCGGCGGCGTGTGCCCTGCGCCTGATCGCGCGCCGCTCTCAGGCGCGTGCGAGTAGGCCCTCGACGCGCTCTGACTCGCGCGCGAGGACCGTCAAGAGCGCCGCGACCACGCGCCGGCGCGTCGAACGTTGCGAGCATGCCATCGCCGGTCCCCTTCAGCAGGCCTCGGATCTGGCCGCGATCGCTTAGACGGATCTCTCGCGCTAGAGCGAGCGCATGGGCGGCCGAGCGGGCTCTGCAGAGCGGATCATCTGTTGTTTACACGAGGCACGCAGCGTCAAGCAGCGTGTGCTGAGTGCCGACTCCTTACCTGATATGCCGCCGCTTCAACAATCTCAGCAGAGTTCAGGAGAGGACGCGACGCTGGCCCTGGCTGCGGAGCCCGATCCGGTAGAGCAGCCAGAGGAGGATGTCCGTCGTCTCGGCGAAGCGCTGAGCGCGCGAACCGAGGATGTGCTCGAGCGAACGCGCTCGCGAAGCAGAGTCTCCGGCCAGGCGCTCGACGCGACGGTCCGGGACAGCTTCGAGCGAATCTGCACGGCATCGACGATCGCAGTGGCGCAGTGGATGGTGGGAAGGGATCCCGAGGTGAGCCGCAAGGCCCGTCGGGAGGCAGGGCACATCTTCGGCCAGTTGGCCGCGCAGCGCGCGGCGCCGCTGAATGAGGTGACCAAACGCGGCATGTATTGGCGCGACGCCGTCTCTGAGGTGCTGCGCGAGAGCGCCGCCCAACTGGGCGTTTCCTCACAGGCGCTCTCCCACGCCTTGGCAGTGGTCCAGTTTGGCCTCGACGTTTCGCTGCTGCGGATGTGCGAGAACTCCGAGACCGAGCGCCTTAGAACCGATGAAGAGCTCGAACGGCGACAGGAGGAGCTCGAACGCCGTCAGGAGGAGCTCGCGTTCATGGCCACCCACGACGCGCTGACCGGGCTGCCGAACCGCACCTTGATCCTGGACCGCTCGAGGCAGATGCTGATGCGCGCCCGTCGCCACAAAACCCCGGTGGCGGTGCTGTTCATCGGTCTGGATAACTTCAAGTCCATCAACGAGACGCTCAGCCACAGCGCCGGCGATGAGCTCCTGCGATCCGTAGCCGAGAGACTGGATGGCGCTGTGCGCGACACCGATGCGCTCGGGCGCCTTGGCGGGGACGAGTTCGTCGTGATCGCCGAGGAGCTCTCGCTCACAGAAGGACCCGAGCTGATCGCCGAGCGTCTGCAGGAAGCACTGAAGGAACCATTCAGGCTCGCAGAGGAGCACGAGGCTCACGTGAGCGTGACCGCGAGCATCGGGATCGCGACGGACGCCCGATCATCGGCCGAGGAGTTCCTCCGCGACGCGGACATCGCGATGCACCAGGCCAAGTGGGACGGCAAGAACCGCTTCGCCCTGTTCGAGCCCGGGATGCAAGACGCACTTCAAAGCCGTACGGAACTCGAGATGGACCTCCGCGATGCCCTTCTCAACGACGAGTTCTTCCTGGTCTATCAGCCGACGTTCAAGCTGAGCGACATGAGCCCCACCGGAGTCGAGGCCCTGATCCGCTGGAAGCACCCGAGCAGAGGCATAGTCCAACCGAACGACTTCATCCCCCTGCTCGAGGAGACCGGGTTGATCGTGGAGGTCGGGAAGTGGGTCTTGAAGGAGGCCTGCCGTCAGGGCGCGCTATGGCGCGAGGCCGGGCATCTGATCGGAATGGCCGTCAACGTCTCTGCTCGCCAGCTCGACGGCGACGAGTTCGTCACCGACGTGCAGAACGCGCTCTCAGAGAGCGCACTGGAAGCGAGCGCATTGACCCTCGAGATCACCGAGACGACGCTCATGCGCAACCTCGAGGAGACCGCCCGTCGGCTGACCGCCATCAGGGAGCTCGGCGTGCGGATCGCGATCGACGATTTCGGCACCGGCTACTCCTCGCTCGCCCACCTCCAGCAGTTTCCCGTCGACTTGCTGAAGATCGACAGGTCGTTCATCTCTCGGTTGACGGAGAACCCGGAGGGCGAGACCCTGATCCACACCCTTGTCCAGCTCGGCAAGGCACTGTCGATCGAGACGCTAGCCGAGGGCATCGAGCAGCCGCAGGAGCTGTCCATGCTGCAGCAGGAGCAATGCGATAGCGGCCAGGGTTTTCTCTACTCCCGACCCCTCGATGCAGACGCCGCCGAGACGTTCCTTGAGACCTGGGCCGAGAATGGCGCTCCAGCGTTGATCGTGAGGACAAACACCCGCTAGCCGTCCCCGGCTACGCCATCCCGATGCCGAGTCTCTCGAGCACCTCGTCGCGGTCGGTGCCGTGTGCCCGCAGCACGCGATCGAAGTCCTCGCCGAGGGCGCGCCGATCAGGGCCAGGCCGAGAAAGCTCGCCGCGTAATGAGCAGCATGGAACGGACGACTAGGCCCGGCGTGCCGCTTCTCGCGCTGAGCGTGCAGGAGGAGTGCGAGGCGCTCGGCATCTCGTGGAGCTTCTTCGTCTCGTTAGGCCGGCCCACTCGGTTCCCATTCTTGCTCGGTATCTGGCGTGCCACGCTCGTTTTCGGCGAGGGCTTCGACATCCTGCCGATTGAAGGCATCTATCTCTCCACGTGCGCCTGCGACACCGCCTATCCCCGTTCCTGTGCGAGGCGTTCGGCGGCAGCCCGGGCCTCATCGATGTCGTCATAACTTGACCCTCGAATGAACACATCTCCGTCCCACACGCTGACCCACGCCTCTCGCATCTGTACACGAGCGCCGCTCCGGGCGGGACGAGCACCGCTGCTTTCGGCAGCCAAGCGAGCGCGCGGGGAGCCTGGCTCAGTGCTGTCGCTCCGGACCCCAGGACCCCAAGATGCCCCCTCGGACATAATCTGCGCCATGAGAGCGATTCAGATCGTCGAGGAGAGCGGGCCCGCCAGCGCGCTTGAGCTGGTCGAGCTCCCCGAGCCCGAGCCCTCGCACATGCTGACGCCCGGCAGCGGCATCCTGATCGACGTGCACGCCGCCGGAGTGTCCTTCCCCGAGGTGCTGCAGACGCGCGGCGAGTACCAGATCAAACCGCCGCTGCCGTTCGTGCCCGGCAGCGAGGTCGCCGGGGTCGTACGCAGTGCGCCCGCGGACGCCCAGGTCTCCGCGGGCGACCGCGTGGCCGCGTTCTGCGGGCTCGGCGGCTTCGCCGAGACGGCCGTCGCGGCCGAGTTTCTCACGTTCGCCCTGGCCCCCGAGCTCGACTTCGCACACGGCGCGGGTCTGATCCTCAACTACCACACGGCATACTTCGCGCTCGCCCTGCGCGGTCGGCTGAAGCAGGGCGAGACGGTCCTCGTCCATGGCGCCGCCGGAGGCGTGGGCACGGCGGCGGTGCAGGTCGCGGGCGGTCTGGGTGCGCGCACGATCGCAGTCGTCTCAAGCGAGGAGAAGCAGCGGGTCGCCGAACAGGCCGGAGCGGATGAGATCGTGCGCCTGCACGAGGGCTGGAAGGACGAGGTGACGTCGTTGTCGAGCGGCGGCGTCGACGTCGTGCTCGACCCGGTGGGCGGCGATCGCTTCACCGACAGCCTCCGCTCGCTGCGCGAGAACGGCCGCCTCGTCGTCGTCGGCTTCACCGGCGGCGCGATCCCTGAGGTGAGGGTCAATCGCCTGCTGCTCAAGAACACCGAGGTCATCGGCGCCGGCTGGGGCGCCTACGTGATGGGCAAGCCCGATCTCAACCGTGAGATCGGCGCCGCGGTGAACCGGATGGTGGACGACGGTGCGATACGCCCGATCGTCGGTTCGCGCTTCCCCCTCGAGCAAGCCGCCGCCGCGCTCGAGGAGATCGATGAGCGTCGGGCGACGGGCAAGGTCGTGCTTGACGTGCGCCCGGACTGAGGCCACAGACAGTCCGCTGAGGGCCTCGGGTTATCCCCCCATTACTTCCGGGGGACAGCAGCCGCGTTCCGGTGGCCGGCCACAGTGACTGCGGGGTCTCGCCCGGGCAAAATTCCTGCATATGAGCACCATCGCGGGGCCCATGGTGGGGCCTCTTCAGACGGAGCCCGAGGATGGCGAGGCCGAGGAGCTCACTGCATCGCCCGAGCGGAACGCCGAGGCCACGCTTGCCGGTCCCACACCGGACGAGATCCAGGTTCCGGTGCTCGAGAACGTGGACCGCGCAGTGACGGCGCTGATCACCGCCGTGCCCCCGCTGCTGCTCCTGATCGTCGCCTGGCAGGCGTGGAGCCGTGAGCTCCACTGGCGCGACATCGTGATCTTCCTGATCATGTACATACCGATCGGCCTCGGCGTGACGGTCGGCTTTCACCGCATGCTCACCCATCGCAGCTTCAAGACCTCGGCCGGGATGCGGGGGCTGTTCGCGATCCTCGGCACGATGTCGGTCGAGGGTCCGGTGATCTCGTGGGTGGCCGACCACCGCAAGCACCACGCCTACTCCGATCGCCTGGGCGACCCCCACAGCCCTCACGTCGATCATGGGGTTGGGCTGAGGGGAGCCCTGCGTGGGCTCGCTCACGCGCATGTCGGGTGGCTGTTCAACCACAGCCAGCGCGGGGCACGCGATCGCTTCGCACCGGACCTCGAGGCAGACCGGATGATTCGCTTCGTCGACCAGACGTTCGTGCTGTGGTCGCTGGTCGGCCTTGCGATTCCGTTTGGTCTCGGCGTGCTCATCGGGGGGACCGTTGACGCGGGGCTCGAGGGAATGCTGTGGGGTGGCGTGGCGCGCATCTTCGTGCTGCACCACGTCACCTACAGCATCAACTCGCTCTGTCACTTCTTCGGCCGCCGCCGCTTTGCCACGAGCGACCACTCACGCAACCTGCTGTGGCTGGCACCGCTGTCGTTCGGCGAGGCCTGGCACAACAACCATCATGCATTCCCCACCTCCGCGATCCACGGCCTCGGCGGCCGCGAGATCGACTTCTCCGGCCTGCTCATCTCGGCGATGGAGCGCGCAGGCCTGGTGTGGGATGTGCAGCGGATCAGTCACGAGCGCCAGGCGGCAAAGGCCATC
>Ga0209038_10000340_pt1 | contig 14909 bp, 15 predicted proteins | sample BogFormECP03_OM3_FD_188237 | JGI IMG/M metagenome (GOLD analysis project Ga0209038, IMG submission 188237) | Bog forest soil microbial communities from Calvert Island, British Columbia, Canada - ECP03_OM3 (SPAdes) (version 2) | ecosystem: Environmental > Aquatic > Freshwater > Wetlands > Bog ...
CTGGCGCGGATCTGTTGGCGGGTCGAGGCGGTGGACGCGGCTGTGCGCTACGCCGACGGCGTCGACTTCGCCAATCATGTCGGAATCGTCGCGTACCGCACCCGTCGCGAGCCTTTCCGATGGCGGCTCGGATTCAGTGGCGCGCTGATGGAAGCGCCAGTTCCTGGCGCGCAGGTGAGCGGGAAGTTCACGCTCGGGCACGGCGAGAATTCGCGGCCCGGCGAGTTTGGGCATGGCGAGGTGTGGAGCTGGAACGTACCGCTGGAAGGCTTCGAGGTTGAGGGGTTTTCTCTGGTCGGGACGATCCAGAACGACGTCAAGTTTTTGCTTCATGATGATGGTTCGGTGAGCGGCCAGACTGAATCCGATGCGCAGAAGCTTGTCCTCACGAGCTCGCGGCTCGCGACGCCGATAGACCTGGGCGCGTATTCGCTGCACACCGGGTTCGAAATTACCAACGACAAATATGCGTTCACCAAAATCGTTTTGCGCCGCGTCAACGCTACGGTCCTGTCGGGCAGTACCGAGCTCCTGCTTTCGTCAAGCAAGCGGTCGGAGCTGGGGATTCATCTCGGCGGATTCCGCTTCGATATAGCCGCGGCCAAACAGCACCTGCTGTCGGTCCGCCATCTGCCGGCCGACATGGTCGATATGCTCAACCGGCTCAAACCCGGCAAGGTGACGGTCGGCGACGCGACGCTGGTGGCCGCACTCGAAGAAATCAAAACGCAGCCGCTCGAGACGATTCGCAAGAACCTGGTAGTGACCGGCACCGTCGAGGGCATCGGTTTCGCGATTCCCGCGGACACGAAACTGCCGCCGGTCGAAGGCCTGACCGCGCAACTGACCTACTCGAAAGGCCTGCTGACGATCACGCAAGGCAGCGCGAAGTTCGGCAACTCCGCGGTGCACGACCTCGTCGCCAGCGCCAATCTCGCCAACGGAGTCGAGGGCGCCGACTACAAGACCAGCGTCAGCGTCGACGCCGACCTGGCCGAGCTTTTCCCCGCCATCGCGCAGGCGCTGCAGGTGTTACAGGTGCAGCAGCGCGATCGCCTCGAGCACTTGAGCGGCCGCGTCCAGGTGGTCACCAGCGCGTCGGGAAAGTTGACGGTCAAGAGCCCGGTTCCGCCCAAGTCATATCAAGTACGTGCCGACGCTATCGGCGCCGTCGTGAACATCAAGGGTTCGCCGGGGCCGCTCAGGGTTTCGCGCGGCACCGTCAACATCAACCCAGGTACCATCACGTTCGACCGCGTGATGCTCGCCGCTACCGGCGGCGATGCGACCCTCGACGGCACGGTGAATCTGTCGAAGCCCGGCATTTCGCTGCACGATGTGACGCTGGGACTTCATGACTTCCCGGCGGAAACCTGGTTGGCGCTGCTGGTCGATCCGTCCGACTTCCGCGTGAGCGGGCCGATAGGCGGCAAAGTGGTGGTCAACGGCAATCCCACCATTCCGGGCGGCGTGACGCCCGAAGGCAAGCTGACGCTGGCGAAGGGCGACGTGAAATTCAACTTCCTGCGCGCGCCGATCCTGGTTCAAGGCGCGACGCTCACGATGCATCGCAAGGAGGTCGTGCTGGCGATGCCGGGCTCGAAGCTCGAGGACCAGGCGATCAATTTCAAAGTAACGGTGGCCGACTATACGCATCCAACGATCCGCATTGACGCGGTCGTGCAGAAGCTCGATCTCGAGGTGATGAATTTTGTGCGGATGCCGTGGTCGCCGGCCACGCCGCCGATCCATTTCCCGGTTCCGTGCAGCGGACACATCGAAGCGCACGCGGCAAACCTCGCGGCGTTTCAGATGACCGACGTCACGACCGACTTTACGCGCGACCCGGCAGGCGATTGGCGCATCTACAACATGAGCGCGACGGCATATCGCGGACGCATGCGACTCGAGCTCATCGGTCGCGCGCCCGACAACTGGATCCACATGATCGGCAGCTCGACCGACATGGACCCGGCGCCGCTCTTCATGCTGGGCGGCAAGAACAAGGAGTCGCCGCTGCTGGGGCATCTCTTTCTCGCCGGTGACCTGTGGGCCAACACCGATACCAACTTCTTCGAGACACTCGCCGGCGACATGACCATCACGGTCAGGGACGGAACGCTCAACAAGTTTACGCTGCTGTCGCGCCTGCTCAGTTTCATCGACATCAAGAACTGGCTGAGCGCGCACATTCCCGATCCGCGCGTCAGCGGAGTTCCATTCAACACGCTCTTCACGGATTTCAAAGGCAAGGGCGGGCTCTTCTACACGGATAATTTCGCGATGAAGGGTCCGGTGATGGATATCACGGCGAGCGGCAGCATTCAGTTCGGCGCGGACACGCTCGATATGCAGGTCGGGATGTTTCCATTCGACACGGTGGATTGGGTGCTGAATCACATCCCGGTGATCGGAACGCGAATCGGCGAGGGCACCGGCAAACTAGTCGCCGCGTATTTCCACGTCAGCGGCCCGGTCAGCAACCCGTCGATCGTGCCGAGCCCAATCACGTCGGTGGCGGAGTTCATCAAGAAAACTCTCGGGATGCCGATAAACATCATCCGTCCAAACACGATCAAGTGAGCAATTGAGTCAGTCGCGGCCAACGCTGATCGTATTTTGCCGCGAGCCCGTTGCGCGTCGCGCCAAGACTCGATTGATTGGCGCATTGACTGCCGCCGGCGCCGCGGCGCTGTCCGACGCGTTCATTCACGACGCGCTCGCCAAGGCAGTCGCGATCCATCCGGGCCGCCTCGTAATCGCGGCGAGCGCGTCTGGCCGCGCGGAACACAGCAAATACTTTCGGCGCCTGGCGCGGCGATTCGACGCCGAGCTGATCGATCAAGGAACTGGGTCGCTCGGTAAAAGGATGGCGCGGGCGCTCGAGTCGTTCTCTGCCATCGGCGCGCTGCTGATCGGTACCGACACGCCTTCGCTGCCAGTAGTGTTGCTCGCCGCCAGCTTCGAAGCTCTGCGCCGCCGCCGAATCGTGATCGCGCCAAGTCTCGACGGCGGTTACTACGCAATCGGTGTGCGCGGCGCGATGCCCCCGATCTTCACTGCGATCCGATGGGGCACCGGCGGCGTGTTCGCATCAACTGTCGAGCGTCTCAAGCGCGCAGGCCATTCGTATGCGCTCGGCCCCGCGTGGTACGACGTCGATCGATGGGCCGACGTGATGCTGCTGGCCGCTCATTTGCGGCTGCTCGCGCGAGCGCGCCGCCCCTCGCCCTGTCCCGCGACGGAGTCTGTCCTCGAACGGCTTGGAGTCCTGCGCCACGATCGCTAAAGTACCCCGATGCGCGAATGGGCGCCCTCCAATTCATGATCGAGCTGATTCTCTACACCCGCAACGACTGCGAGTTGTGCCGCGAGATGGAAGAAGTGATTGCCGCCGAAATCCCGAACTTCGACGCGCGCATCCGGCGAGTCGAGATAGACGGCGACGCGGGACTCGAAGCGCAGTTTGGCACCGAAGTGCCGGTGCTGTTCGTAAACGATCGCAAGGCGTTCAAGTATCGATGCACGCGTGGCGAGCTGCGCAAACGACTGGCGCGCGAAGGGCGAGCCTGAAATGCCCGCGCGAACGCCCCATCGGATGCGGGTGATTTTCGTGACCACTGGCAGCGAGGAGCAAGCCGTCGCAATCGCGCGCGCACTGGTCACCGAACGGCTCGCGGCCTGCGTCAATATCGTCGGACCGGTTCGATCGATCTATCGATGGCACGACAAGGTCGAAGACGATCGTGAATATCTGCTCATTATCAAGACTCGCGCGACGCTCTACATGAAGGTCGAGACGCGCGTGCGCGAGATGCATACCTACGAGGTGCCGGAGGTCCTGTCGTTGCAGGCGGACCGCGGCTCGCCGCCGTACATCCAGTGGATGCTTGATTCGACCGGCCCGATCCGCAGGCGGCCGCGATGATCAGGATTGCGATTTCGGGCGCAGGTGCGATTACCGAGCGCGCGCACATTCCCGCGCTCAGGAGTGTCGCCGACGCGCAAATCGTCGCGATCCAGAGCCGCACCGCGGAGAAGGCCGAGCGCGTCGCACGCGCGCTGTGGCCGGAAGAAGCGGGTCGTCCGAAGATCTATTCCGATTTCGACGAAATGCTGGCGCGCGAACGTCCCGACGCAGTCGGAGTCTTCACGCCGAATCGTTTGCACTGTGAATTTACAGTGAAGGCGCTGGAGGCGGGCGCGCACGTGCTGGTCGAAAAGCCGATGGCTCCGACCGCGGCGGCCGCGCGCATGATGGTCGATGCTGCAAGGAAGGCTCGGCGAGTGCTGATGGTCGCGATGCAGCGGCGCTTTGGCGGCGTCGAGCGCGCAATCAAGGACGCCGTCGCGAGCGGAGCAATCGGCCAGCCAAATTTCATTCGCGCGCGGCTTTCGCACGGCGGTCCCAACCTGTGGGCGCCGGGGCAGACGTGGTTCACGACGGCTTCGGAAGCGGGCGGCGGCGCGATGCTCGATCTCGGCGTCCACGTCGCCGATCTAGCGATCTGGTTCATGGGCGAAGTCGATTCCGTGTCGGGAGCGGTCGGCACACTCGCCAAACAGATCGAAGTCGACGATACCGGCGCGATGATTCTGCATTTCAAGTCGGGAGCAATCGGCGTGGTCGAGGCAAGTTGGAGCAGTATGCCGCCGCTGTCGGCGATCGAGATTTACGGCAGCGAGGGCAGGGTGATGGCGGGTTATCCGCGCAACGACATCTCGATTCTGAAAGCCGACGGCAGTGCGGCGCCGGGGTTTTCGCGCGACGAGGTGATGGGTCGCTTCGATCCGCGCGATTTTCTCGCTCCGTCGCGCGAGCTGGCGGCGGCCTTCATCGGTGCGATTCAAGGCCGCGTGAAACCTTCGCCCGACGGCGACGACGGACTGCGCGCGGTCGAGGCAATCGAGGCCTGCTATCGTTCGTCGCGCACAGGCGGTCGAATCAGGCTGCCGCTCGATTCATAATTCAAAGATGTTTCGCGAATCGATCAAAAAGATGGCGCCGTATCGGCCCGGCGAGCAGCCACGCCCCGGCCAGCGCCTGATCAAGCTCAACACCAACGAAAATCCCTATCCGCCTTCGCCGCGGGTGCGACGTGCGGTGGCGAAAGCGATTGCGGGGTCGGCGCTGCGATTGTATCCGGCGCCGCGCGCCGATGAATTCGTGGCGAGCGCCGCGCGACTCTACTCGATTCCGCAAAACATGATCCTCGCCGGCAACGGCTCCGATGAGCTGCTCGCCATGGTGTTTCGTGCGACGCTCGGGAGCGGGGACACCGTAGCCTATCCGGTGCCCACGTATTCGCTGTACGACACACTGGCGCTGGTGCAGGAGGCGCGAATCCTGCACTTCCCGGTGGGGCCGGGCTTCGACCTGCCGCTCAGCGCGCTTGCGGACGCACGCGCGAATCTCACAATCGTGTGCAGTCCCAATTCGCCTTCAGGCACGCTGACTCGCGCTCGCGACCTCGGCGCACTGGCCAAGCGCCTGGACGGCCGGTTGCTCGTGATCGACGAAGCTTACGTCGACTTTGCCGGCGAGAATGCCCTCGGCCTCGTGCGGCGTCATCGCAATGTCGTCGTGCTGCGCACGCTGTCGAAGTCATATTCGCTGGCGGGCATGCGTCTCGGCTTGTGCTTTGCGCATCCGGCGGTGATCGACGCGCTGATGAAGGTCAAGGATTCGTACAACCTGAGCCGCGTTGCGCTCGCCGCGGGGGCTGAAGCGTTGCGCGATTCCGTTTGGATGCGGCGCAACGTCGAGAAGGTGATCCGCACGCGCGCGCGAACCGAGGAGCGGCTGCGCAAACTCGGCTTCGAGGTGCCACCGTCGCAGGCGAATTTCGTGCTGGCGCGCATGCGCGGTCGCGATATGGCGCCGGTTACGCGCGGTTTGCGCCGCGCCGGAATCCTGGTCCGGCACTTCGCGACGCCGCTGCTGCAAGACGCGCTCAGAATTTCGATTGGAACTCCTGGCGAGATGGACGCGCTGTTCAAGGCCCTCGCGCCGTTGGTCCGCGTCACTCCGCCGCGGAAAGCAAAGCGCGGCCGCGTGCGCGCGTGAGCACTCGAATCTGATGGCAGCGATCAAGCGGCTGTTCGGGAATTTTCGTTCCTCGCGCGCGAAAAAATCGGACTCCGAAGCGCACTCTTCGATTCAATGGGTGGTAGCCGGGCTGGGAAATCCCGGCGAGGAATATTCGCGCTCGCGACACAACTCGGGATTCATGGCGATCGATCGAATCGCAAAAGCCAAAGGCGTCGAGCTCAATCGCCGCAGATTCAAAGGCGTGACCGCTGAAACGATTCTCGCCGACAAGCCTGCGCTGCTGGTCAAGCCGCAGACGTTTTACAATCTCAGTGGCGAATGCATCTCCGACCTGCTCGGCTATTTCAAGATTGCTCCGCAGCGTCTGATCGTGCTGCACGACGAGCTCGATCTCGAAGCGGGGCGGCTCAGAATCAAACAAGGCGGCGGCGACGCCGGCAACCGCGGCGTTCGCTCAATCGCCGAGTCGCTGGGGACGACCGACTTTATTCGCGTGAGAATCGGAATCGGCCGGCCGCCGGGTTTTAGCGAAGAGCTGGAACCGGGCAGGCAGCCGAAGACCGAAGAAAACAAGGACTACCTCCTGCGCCCGATGAATTCAGCAGAAAGACAGGCACTCGCGCCGATGCTCGAGCGCGCAGCGAGCGCGGTCGAAGCGATCGCGGAGCATGGACTCGAAGCCGCGATGAATCGATACAACCAACGTGGCTAGAGTGCATTGGGCGACTGCGAATCGATCGCGTGATGACAAAATGTCGGCAAACCGAAGCTCCCTGTTGACATATTGTCAGGCACCGCGCTAGAGCATCAAAATATCGGAGCCTCGGGGCACACGCCTCGTACGGTTTCGTAAATTGGCAGGTTCAGAGGTAGTTCATGCTTGAAGAAGACAAGACCCGCTTCGTTGGCGCGGAGGAAGCTCTGCGCTTCTACTTCCGCGTGCGCGAGCTGCTGCATAGCGGTCGGACGAGTCGATTGGCGGCGGACGAATTACCCGCGGACGCGTGTCTCGCCGCGGTGAATGCGATCGACGACTACCAATGTATCGGGTGGTGCATGCACGGTCTCGACGACACTGCGCTGTGGCTGCTGACGGAAGTATACCGGCCGACGGGATTCGGCGTGCACCGGAAAATATTCTCGCGCGTGTGCAGGGCGGGCAGGCTGGAATTTCCGGAGCGCCAGTTCAGTGTGCGCGAAATCAGGATGGTTCACGAACATGCGCTCGGCGTCGTGAAACGCGGGTTGCGCCTGCTGGGATTGATTCCCGTTCGCCAGCCGCGGCCGGTGCGCGAGCGGCGCCAGCGCGTTCGAACGGCGGGCAAGGGCGCGCAGCTTCAAGTGAGCCAGGCTGCAGGCCGCGGATAACTGGTGCGGGCGCCGGACGGTGGATAGGGCGGCCTATTCCGCGCCGTCAAAATTCCTGTACGCTTGAGTGCCATCGGGCTTTTGGCGAACGGAATTGACAAAGCGGAAAATGAACGACGATCAGGCGATTGAAGAGGCCGGCGCGCTCGCCCGCGGTACGGCTGAAGTTATTTCTCCGGCCGAGCTCGCGGCGAAGGTCGCGCTCGGACGTCCGCTGCGCATCAAGCTCGGGATGGACCCGACCGCACCCGACCTGCATCTCGGTCACAGCCTGACGCTGAAAAAGCTGCGCGACTTTCAGCGCTCGGGCCACACCGTCATTTTCCTGGTCGGCGACTTTACGGCGATGATCGGCGATCCCACCGGACGGTCCGAGACGCGCAAGCCGCTCTCGCGCGAGCAGATCGAAAGCAATGCGGAAACCTATCGCACGCAGGCGTTCAAGATTCTCGATCGCGGGCTGACCGAGGTCCGCTTCAACAGCGAATGGATGAACGAACTCGGCGTGCGCCGCCTGATCGAGATTGCGGCGAAGGTGAGCGTCGCCCGTCTGCTTGAGCGCGACGACTTCGAGAAGCGGCTCGCCGCCGAGGAGCCGCTGTTTCTGCACGAGCTGCTCTATCCCGTGATCCAGGGCTACGATTCGGTCGCGCTCGAAGCCGATCTCGAAATCGGCGGCACCGATCAGAAGTTCAACATGCTGGTCGGCCGCGAACTTCAAAGGCATTTCGGCCAGCCGCCGCAAGCGGTGATGACGATGCCGCTGCTCGAGGGTCTCGACGGCGTGCGCAAAATGTCCAAGTCGCTCGGCAACTACGTTGGGCTCACCGACCAGCCCGAAGACATGTACGGCAAGCTGATGTCGGTGCCGGATCAGCTGATGGTTCGCTACTACCAGCTGTTAACGAGCGCGACGGCGGAAGAAATCGCGGCGGTGAAGTCGGGCGGGATACATCCGATGGAAGCGAAGAAACGCCTCGCGCGCGCGATCGTCGAGGAATACCACGGCGCGGCCGCCGCCGATCGCGCCGAGCAATACTTCGAGAGCAAGTTCCAGCGCAAGGAAATTCCGGCCAGCGCGCAGGTCTATCGAATCGCCGAGGATCTGTGGATTTGCGAGCTGATGAAACAGCTGCAGTTCACGCGTTCGACCACCGAGGCGCGCCGCCTGGTGAGCCAGGGCGCAGTGCGCGTCGACGGCCGCACTATATCCGACGTGAATTTTCGTTTTGTGCCGGGCGAGCACAAGGTGCTCGAAGTGGGCAAGCGCAGGGTGGCGCGGATCGAACCTTGACCGGCGCGAACGCGCTCAGTCGCTCTTGTTTTTTTCGGCCTGCGCAACGGCTTCGCGCAGTTTCTCCATCGTGCGGCCGAGCGCCTTCGTGTAGCGCTGCTTGGTCCACGTTTCCTTGGTCCGCATCTTGAGCCATCCCAGCTTGACTGCGTCGGGCTTGTTGCCCATCTCGCCGGTGGATACTTCGATAATCGCGCGCTCCTCGGTGTTGAGCGAGTCGAGCACTTCGCGCTTGAGGTTTTGCAGAAAACCGGACTTAAGGTCGATGTCGATTTTCATCGGGAACGCACTTCTACCAGCAGCCTAGACCATCGCATGCGCAGCCTCAACGGGGTCGGAGCGCAGGGCGCGCGCGCACCGCTGGCGGGTCGACACGGCGAACCGGGCCGCTTGCCGAGAAAAAGGCGCCCTGCCTAGGGGCAGGTGAACACCAAAGGCGCGAGTTCGGTTATTCCTCTTCGACTGCCTGGCGAATCGCGTTCAGGATGAAGAGGAACTGCTTCGGCGCCGAGACGCGGCCGAGCAGGTTCACGTTCTTCAAGACCTTGAGTTCCTGCGCCGTCACTTTGTTGCGGGTCAGCGTGCCGCGGTCGGTCGCGAATTTCCGCCATGAGTCTTTCTGCTGACGGGCGGGTGCAGACTGTCCTCGGTCACCGAGGATCCATTGCGCTTCCGGATGTGCGAGCAGAAAGAGCCGCTGCTTGTCGAGTTCGAGCGTCTCCGCGATTCGCGATAACAGCGACAGGGAAGGGCGCCGCCGTCCGTTTTCGAGATATGCGATGTGGCTGGCCTTCACGCCGAGTTTGCGCGCCAGTTCACGCTGAGTGTAGGCATATGCACCGCGCCGCTGTTTGAGTACCTGACCGAGAGTTTCTTTTTTCATGGTCCCTGTTCCGTCGTGCCCAATCGGAGGTTTAGGCGGTAAATTTTACCGGTCAGCTGATCGCAGCCACCGGTCGAGAGTGTTGCGAGAAAATCAACTCCAAATCATTTTCGCATCCGCTCGCGATTCCGTATGCGCGTGATCAATCTAACTACGGAAGCGCAGTCTAAAGCGATAGCTGAACGGCCTGCAAGTGTCTGGAAGGAACACATTCTGTTGTTAATTCGATAACTTCCCGACTTCACCCACACCACACCGAGCTACCAAATTTCCGCATCCAGCGCAACTTCGATAATCAACCGAACGGTCGGTAAGGTAACGAATCTGGCCGGTGACTACAAGCGTCGCGCGTAAAATAATTGGCGACCTTTCGGCAGATCGATCGCTGCGTCGTCGATGTCGCGAAACTTCAGGTTAGCCGTCTGTCGGCGCGGGAAGTGGCGGCTTTTCGCAGCCGCCGCCAGTGGCGCAAGTGAGGCCGGCGCCGAAATAAATCGTCGCGGCCTTGGCCGGAAAGAAAATATAGTTGAGCGGGGTCTCGATTGGATCGAATGGCTGTGGTCCCTGCTGCGATGCGGCCGCCGCTTCGACATGAGCCTGATGCTCGACTTGCTGCTTGGTATCGGTGCCGACCTGGACGTTCTGGATGCTCGCGACGCGTTGGTCCGCGCTGAAGATCGCCGCCTTGCCCGGATCGAGCCAGACATAGCGCAGCACGCTGCCGCCGCTGTGATTCGGATCGGCAATATTGTCCTGCAGATCGGGCGCGCCCATTGCCTGCACCGCCTGATCGGGAGTCATGCCGGGGCTCAGCGTTTTATTCTCCTGCGCCATCGAGCAGCCAACGACCAATAGCGCGAGCAGCCCCAGCGCCGCACGCGAGAGAATTATGCGTAGCATTTTCATCGATACCTCAAGCCCAGTATGGAGCTAACATACGAAGTCATCGCCAGCAACAGACCTTGTTCCATCGCCGATGATCGTCACTTTGCCGAAGATGAACCGTCGAGGCTGGCCGTTGGCGCGGCGACGGCGGGAAAAGCCGAGACCGCGGTCGTGGCCGGCGCCGGTTGCCCGACGCATGCGCCCGCTTGTGACGTCGTCAGCATGACAGGCTGCGCGACATTGCCCGGCGACGGGCTCGCCAGCGGATGCGTCAGATTGTAGAAGCCGTTGATGAATCGAATTCCCCAGCCGCCGCCGTTATTCATGAAACTCGTCAGCTGATTGTACAGCGCAGGATCGTTGACCATCAGGCCCGCGGTGCCTTTGGTCGAGTTGATCTTCTGCAGGATGTCCTTCAAGTCGTGCGACGACTGGCGCAGGTTGGGCAGCACGTCGTCGGAGAAATCCTTGTTCTCCATCAGTTGCGGTAAAATCCCGTTGGCCTTGTCGAAGCGCGCGATCAGCGTGTCGAGCCGCGCGCTGGTCTGGCGCAGCTTCACCGTGGTCTGCTCGATGTTGTCGAGGAACTGCTTGCCGTTGGTTTGATCGCTCAGCATCGCGCCGACCAGTCCTTGTCCCTGGTTGACGCGATCCATCGCGCTGCCGAGCGCCACCGACAGCTTGTCGACGTGGTCGAGCGTGCGCTGAATCGACTCGAGCGTGAGCCGATCTTTCGGGACGTTGGCGTCGTCGCCGCGGACCAGTTCGTTGAGCAAGCCATGGCCGGTTTCGATTGACCCGAGAATGGCGCGCAGCGAACCGGAGATTGCCATGACGTTCGCGATCAGATCGTCGGTGCCTTCGCGCTGCAGAATCGCCTCGTAGTCGATCGGATTGATCGACGCGAGGACAGTGTCCGGAGTGGCGGCTGGCGCCGATGCGCTCCCGGGCGTCAGCGCGACGAACTTGTCGCCGAGCAGCCCCATAGAATGTATCTGCATGATCGAATCGGTGTGCACGCGATCCGCCGCCGAGGCTTCGACCCAGATTTTTACGATCACGTAACCGTTCTCGGGCTCGGGCGGAAACATTATCGAGTCGACCGCGCCAATCCGCACGCCCGACAGCGTCACCGGCGCGCCGGTCTGCAAACCTTCGATGCGCTCGAAATGCGCCTGCAGAATTTCGGTGCGGGTGAAGAGTTGCGCGCCGTGACCGACCGTCAGGATCGCGAAGCACAGGATTGCCAGCCCGGCCGCGATCAATGCGCCGACCCGCACTCGCGCGTAGACCGAATCAGCCACAGTCGCCTCGCATCGCGAAAGTCGTCATAGCGCGATCTCCACGAATTCGCGCATCAGCTCGTCGCGGGTCGCGCGCACTTCGTCGGCCGTGCCGCTGAACCGTATTCGTCCCTGGTCGAGCAGCGCGAAACGGTCGCCGACCATGAACGCGCTCTTGAGATCGTGCGTCACTACCACCGACGTAAAACCCAACTGTCGCTGCAAGTCCCGGATGAGCAAGTTTATCTTGTGCGTCACGAGGGGGTCCAATCCCGTGGTCGGCTCGTCGTACAGCACCGCCTTGGGCTGCAACGCGATCGAGCGCGCGAGCGCCACGCGTTTTTTCATCCCGCCCGACAATTCGGCCGGATACAGATGCTCGACGCGCGTCATCCCGACCATGTCGAGCAGCTCGGTCACGCGCCGCGCGATCGCGGCCTCGTCCATCCCGCCATGCTCGCGCAGCGGGTAGCTGACGTTGCCGAACACGGTGAACGAGTCGAACAGCGCGCCGCCCTGGAAGACCATCGCGACCTCTTTGCGGATGTCGGCCATCGCGTCCTCGCTGAGGTCGTTGAGGCGCCGGCCTTCGACGATCACCTCGCCGCTGTCGGGCCGCTCGAGCCCGTTGAGATGCCGCAGCATGACGCTCTTGCCCTCGCCGCTGCCGCCGAGCACGACGAGGGTCTCGCCTTCGAATACTTCGAGGTCGACGCCCTGCAACACGGGTTTGCCGGCGAAGCTCTTGCGGAGCTGCCGCACCTGGATAAATCGTTTTCGTCCCTGATCCAACGTCAGTCCTGCATCAGATTCAGATCGATAGAAAAAACTTGGTCAAAAAGAAATCCGAAATCAGCACCGTGATCGACGCCGCCACTACCGCCGAGGTCGTCGCGCGGCCCACGCCGTCGGCGCCGCCGGTCGCGGACAGGCCCTTGGCGCACGCGATTATCGCGATCTCGAAACCGAAGAAGACCGACTTGCCAAGTCCGCTCAGCAGGTCGCCGAGCTGCGCGTTCTGAATCAGCGAGCTGTAGAAGTAGTCGGCGCTCACGCCGAGTTGAGTCACTGCAATAACCAGCCCGCCGAAGAGGCCGACGGCGTCAGCCAACACAGTCAGAATCGGCAGCATGATGACGGTCGCGAGCACGCGTGGCACCACCAACTTCTTGACGGGACTGGTCGCGAGCGAGCGCATCGCGTCGATCTGCTCGGTCACCTTCATCGTGCCGAGTTCGGCAGTGATACCAGCGCCCACGCGCGCCGCGACCATCAGCGCGCTCAGAACGGGACCCATTTCGCGCAGCAGCGAGAGTCCCATAATGCGGCTGACGTAAATCTTGGCGCCGAACTTCGCGAGGAACTGGCCCATCTGCAGCGCCAGCACCATCCCGGAAAAAATCGCGGTCAAATTGACGACGTTGACCGATTTCACGCCGACGGCGTCGAGTTGATCGAGCAGCAGCCGCCCTTCGAACGGCCGTCGCACCAGGTAGCGGAAGAAGTCGGCGGTTAGAACTCCGACTTCGCCAAGTTGGTCGAGGAACAGGTATATTCTCTCGAGCATCGAGCCTTGAAGATACGGAATGGATGACGACGGCGAAATACTGTTCGTATACGGCGCGCTGATGAACCCGGCTGAGCGCCTGCGCCTGCTAGGCCGACCCGTCAACGCAAGCCCGGCGCGGCTCGCCGGCTACGCACGCGGCAGGAAGCGATATTACTTCGTCGCGAAACAGGCCGGCGCCGTGACGGATGGTGCAATCCTGGACGGCATGACTCCGCATGACCTCGCAATCCTCGACCAATACGAAGAAGTGCCGACGCTCTACACGCGCGAGCGTATTGAGGTGCTCGCAGCCGACGGCGGCAAAATCGAATGTTGGATCTATTTCCCGACCAGTTGGGCGCAGGACTAGTCGCGAAAGGACGGAACCGGGATTCTTCGCTTCGCTCTGAATGACACAAGAAAAGACTGGGTGCAGGGGTCACCCCTGCCGAGGAAGTGTGAAACCACCGCGGTTTCACGTTCGATAAAGTGACCTCTAACTCTTGACCTCGGGCGGCGGCGGCTTCGGCTGCTCTCCCCGCTTGAGGCCGAACTTGTCGATTCTGTACTGCAGCGTCCGATAGCTCATCGCGAGCATCTTGGCCGCCTTCGCAATCACCCAGTCGTTGCGCTCGAGCGCTTGCAGAATCGCGTCGCGCTCGAACGTTTCGAAATTGAAGCCTTCGCTCGGAATTTCGTACTTGTCTCCGCGCTGACGGTCGCCGCTGCGCACCGGCCTTTTGCGGGACAGGACCTCCTCCGGCAGATCGCGCGGCGTCACAGTATCGCCCTCGCACAGCAGGATCGCGCGCTCGATCGCCGACTCCAGCTGCCGCACATTGCCCGGCCACGAGTAGTCGAGCAGCACTTCCATCGCCTCGCGTCCGATCTCCTTGACGTGACCGTCGGCCAAGTGCCCAAATTTCGCCAGCGCATGATTCGCCAGCAGCGGAATGTCGCCGCGCCGATCGCGCAGCGGCGGCATCGTCACGGTGACGACGTTGATGCGGTAGTACAAATCCTCGCGGAAGCGGCCCTCGCCGACTTCCTCGGCGATATTGCGATTGCTGGCCGCCACCAGCCGCACGTCGATGCGAAATGAATCGTTGCCGCCGACGCGCCGCAACTCCTTCTCCTGCAACACGCGCAGAATCTTTGCCTGCATCCCTTGCGGCAGGTCGGCGATCTCGTCGAGAAACAGCGTCGATTTGTCCGCGCTCTCGAACAGGCCGATCTTGCGCTCGTTAGCGCCGGTGAACGCGCCGCGCTCATGCCCGAACAGTTCGTTCTCGATCAGGTTGTCGGGAATCGCCGAGCAATTGATGGCGACGAATTGGCGCGCCGCGCGCGGCGACAGTCGATGGATCGCTTTCGCGACGACTTCCTTGCCGGTCCCGCTCTCGCCCTGGATGAGCACCGTCGAATTCGATGGCGCGACGCGCCGCACCAGCCGGATCACTTCCTGGATTGCGGGATCCTGCCCGATGATGCCCTCAATTTCGAAGGTGCCTTCGAGCCGCCGCTTCAGCAGTTGATTTTCCTGCTGCAGATTGGCGAACTCCGCCGCCTTGGCGACGCGCGTCACCAGCTTCTCA
>Ga0209038_10000341_pt1 | contig 14907 bp, 11 predicted proteins | sample BogFormECP03_OM3_FD_188237 | JGI IMG/M metagenome (GOLD analysis project Ga0209038, IMG submission 188237) | Bog forest soil microbial communities from Calvert Island, British Columbia, Canada - ECP03_OM3 (SPAdes) (version 2) | ecosystem: Environmental > Aquatic > Freshwater > Wetlands > Bog ...
ATGAAATTTATGCGGCGGTCTTCGTCAAGCCTCTCATCGATGGCTCGACGCGGATTCTGTGGCAGGGTGTCGATCGGGATGTCATCGATGCGACGTTGGATAACAGCGCCGAGGGCGCACGCGAAGTTTCCGATGCCATGCGCCACATGCAATCCGGGAACCTTCGCTCCTACGCGGGCTGGATCGCTGCGGGGGCGGCGGTGGTAATCGCGTACATGATTTGGACGGGAACGCGATGAGCGCCACCCTGGACAACTCGATGCTCACGCTGGTCACGTTCATTCCGCTGGCTGGCGCGCTTCTGCTTCTGTTTTTTCCACGGCGCGATCGGGATATTCGTGTGTTTGCTCTGGTGGTTTCGCTGCTTGATTTTGTTCTCTCCCTGCACTTGCCAGTGCATTTTCAGCGAGGGCAAACCGCGTTCCAATACGAAGTCAACAATTCGTGGATCTCGAATCCCAATATCCATTACCACATGGGCGTGGACGGCGTTTCCATGTGGCTGGTGGTGTTGACTACGTTTCTAACGCCGCTGTGCGTGCTTATCTCATGGAAATCGATCAATGAGCGAGTAAAAGAGTTCTTCATCCTACTGTTAGTTCTGCAGAGCGCGTTGATTGGAGTTTTCGTTGCGCTTGATTTATTTCTTTTTTACTTTTTCTGGGAAGCCACGCTGATCCCGATGGCTTTACTGATCGGCATTTACGGCCACGGGCGCCGCATTTATGCCGCGGTGAAATTCTTTTTGTACACCATGGTCGCATCGATGTTCATGTTCGCCGCGATCCTGTGGCTGTATGCCAAGACTGGTACATTTGATTTCGTCAGCATCCAGACCGCGATTCATAATGGTCAAGTCGAAAACTTTTCAGGCGCAGCGACCTGGCTTTTTCTCGGATTCTTCATCGCCTTTGCAGTGAAGGTTCCAGTCTTCCCATTTCATACCTGGCTGCCGGACGCGCACGTGGAGGCGCCTACGGCCGGCTCGGTTCTGCTGGCCGGTGTTCTCCTCAAGATGGGCACCTATGGCATGTTCCGATTCAATCTCGGTCTGTTTCCCGAGCAGTCGCGGAGTAACGCTTCATGGATCATGGTGCTGGCGCTGATCGGGATCGTTTACGGCGCGCTGGTCGCACTGGTCCAGCCGAACATGAAGAAGCTGATCGCTTATTCCTCGATCAGCCATCTGGGTTTCGTCGTGTTGGGCATTTTCAGCTTTACTCAGGCCGGATTGGATGGCGCGACCTTCGTCATGCTGGCACACGGTGTTTCCACGGGCGGCCTATTCATGCTGGCGGGGATTCTTTACGAGCGTCGCCATACTTACGAAATCGCCGAGTTCGGCGGCCTTGCCACTCCCATGCCTGTCTACGCTACGTTTTTTCTGTTTATCATGCTCGCCTCCGTGGGATTGCCCTTGCTCAATGGTTTCATCGGTGAGTTTCTGGTGCTGAGTGGTGCGTTCCGCGATCGCGCCGTCTACGGAGTCGTAGGCGCGACCGGCGTAATCTGGAGCGCTTGTTATTTGCTATGGATGTATCAGCGAGTTTTCTACGGCAAAGTTACGCATCCGGTCAATCTGACGTTGCCCGATCTTAGTGGACGTGAACGCGCGGCGCTCTGGCCCGCAGCAGTCGTCGCTCTGGTTATGGGCGTCGCGCCGTTGCTCTGGCTGAACGCGATCGATCCCGCCGTACAAACTGCATTGGCGCCGTTCTCCCAACTTGTCAGCAAGGTGGTGGGCCGGTGAACAGCGCCAACGAAATAACGCAAGTGATTCCCCATGCGGCGGACTACATTCGCATCTTGCCGGAGATCGTGCTGGCGATTTTTGGCATGATCGTGATGGTGCTCGATCCATTCATCGAAGATCGTCACAATCAAAATGCGCTGGGAATCATTGCGCTGGTTGGCTCCCTGACGGCTCTCGTGGCATCGTTGTTCCAGTCGCAATATCCCGGCTTGGGCTTCTGGAACATGGTGCAAGTGGACAGCTTCAGCGTGTTCTTTCATTTTCTGGTCGCCGCAATCACCGCTGTCGTGATCCTGACTTCCTTCGAGTACATGAAGGTGCAGGGGATTCGCGCTGGTGAGTACTACGCGTTGGTTTTATTTGGCGCGCTCGGAATGAGCTTGATGTCCTCGGCGGTGGAATTGGTGCTCATCTTTATTGCGCTGGAAATCTCATCGATCTCCACCTACATTCTGGCGGGATTTCGCCAGCGTGCCGCAATCAGCAGCGAGTCTTCGCTCAAATACTTCCTGCTGGGGTCGTTTGCCACTGCATTTTTTCTGTACGGAGTCGCGCTGATGTTCGGAGCGACAGGCTCGACCAGCATCACCGTGATTGCCGACACCCTCCGCTCGCGGGATATTCCGCTCCTGGCGTACGTCGGGGTAGCATTCATGTTCGTCGGTTTGGGATTTAAAGTGGCGGCGGCTCCGTTCCACGTATGGACTCCCGATGTGTACGAAGGAGCGCCCGCGCCAGTTGTTGGATTCATGTCCACCGGCCCCAAGGCCGCAGTGTTCGCGGTGCTGCTGCGGATCATGTTTCAAGCTAATGCTCCGGGACGCCTTTGGTTGATCTGGGTCGTCGCCGCGCTTTCGATGACCCTGGGAAACATCAGCGCTCTGGTACAGGATAACGTGAAGCGGTTGCTGGCGTACTCTTCCATTGCTCAAGCCGGATATATACTGCTCGCCTTCGCGGCGTTGCCGAACAACGGCATTCCATCTGCGATGTTCTACACGGCCGCCTACGCGGCCATGAACGTCGGTGCCTTTGCCGTCATCAGCCACATCGCTGGCGAGGGTGAGCGCTATGTAACGCTGGAAGATTACGAGGGACTGGGAAGGCGCAGCCCTTTGCTGGCCGCGATCCTGACAATTTTTCTTTTATCTTTAATCGGCATTCCGATTACCGGCGGTTTCTTTGCCAAGTTCTATGTGTTCAGTGCGGCGCTACAGGCCAATCTGGTTGGGCTGGTAATTATCGGAGTACTCAACAGCGCGGTCGCTTCGTACTACTATCTGCGGCTCATCGTCGTAATGTATATGCGCGAAGCGCGAGAGGAAGTGCCCGTATCGCCCATTCCGGTGGGACTTGGAGCGGCTTTGGCAATCAGTTTGGTAGCGACGATTTATCTTGGCATCCTTCCTGGACGACTGCTCGACTATGCTGCGCGCACGGCGGCTGAGTGGGCACGCTAGATTCTTTCCCGCGTTACTAAAGCGACGCCTTCCTGCAGGTTGATCGATCCAGAGTCCTGGATACCCGCTAGCGATCACTCTACCGCGACGGCGATATCCACGTAGGCGAAAATACGAGCGGACAGTAGCCAGAATATTACCGTCTCCGCTCCTGCCAGGACGACGAGAAACCAGGAACCTGCTCGCGGAGAATCAAAAGAAGAATTGATCACCGTAGCTCCGAGTTCCCACACCGGTATGACGTAGCCCCATTGCCGCCCGAGGATATGACCGGCTAGCGCCGGAAATCCCAATACAATTGCGGTAGCGCCGGCTGCGAAGAAAGGATTGAGAAAGGTGGAAAACATCAGAGCCACAGTACCGGCTAATGCACAGGCGGCGAGCAGGGAAATCATAAGAAACCAGACGTGTGCGATGGAGAAACCTGCCCCTCCGAGCGTCCAACTGCCGGTCATGCCGAGGGCGAAGCAATAGACCGCGCATGCAATGGTTACCCCGAGCACGAGCCCCGAGAGATACTGCTGGCGTCCTACTGCTTTTGAAAGTACGCCGAGAATCCGACGAGAGCGGCGTTCATTGTAGATGGCGGAGCCTCCGAAAAACACGCTGAATGCGAGTACGTATACCGCGTCCTGTTTGAAGACGAAGAGCAGATCCTCGCGATCGCGGTGAATGTCAGTAATCAGCCCAAGAAATGCCAGAAGGAGGACCCAGAGCAGCAGCGTGAGAATAGGCCAACGTTGCTCGCGCGCGAAGTTGACTGCGATCAGCAGAACTGGTTTCACTGAGCGCCTTTCGACAAAGGGGGTTGTGGCTCGGAGGTCACTTCCAGAAAAATTTCCTCCAGGGTACGCCGCACCGGATTCACGCTGATCACTTCGCCTCCCAGGTTCCAGACTTTTTCCAGAGCGGCGCGTTGACTGTGAGTAGGCACAGAGAAGCTGACAACCCCATCTCGCGATGCTGCGCCTTCAAACTGCGATAGAGTGATGGCCCGAGCTACGATTTGAGTTTGCTCACCCGCTTGAAGAAGATCGGCAGTCCTCCCCAGGCGCGCCAGTTTGCCCCGATGCAGCATGGCAACGCGATCACATACTAACTCCACTTCAGAAAGTAAATGGGAACTCAGGAAGATAGTTTTGCCGTCATTGCGCGCGCCGAGCAGCAGCTCGCGAACCATGACGCGAGCCAACGGATCTAGCGCCGACGTGGGCTCATCCAGAATCAGAAGTTCAGGATCGTTGACCATGGCCTGGGCCAATCCTACGCGCTGCAACATGCCACGCGAAAACTTTCCTGCGTTGCGGTTGGCGTGATCCTGCAGCCCCACAATTTCGAGAACCTCGCGTGCGCGTTGGTCTAGTTTGGCTCCGCCCATGCCATTGAGCGCCCCATAAAAGCGGACCAGCCGTTCGGCGCGGCGATGGTATAAAGCAACGCTCTCGGCGAGAAATCCCACGCGGCGGCGAGCGCCGGGATGTCCAAAGGGTTCGCCGAGCAGACGACCGTTGCCGCTGGTTGGCTGCATGAAACCCATGGCCAGGTGAATGGCGGTACTCTTACCTGCGCCGTTTGGTCCGAGAAAACCAAAAATTTCCCCGGCCTCGACTGCGAGACTGAAAGAATCGAGAGCGCGAAGACGACGCTTGCTGGCGAAGCTACGATATTCTTTCGTGACATTGTCGAACTCGAGCACGAAACGCATCGTGGTTTATTCTAAATGGCTTGCTCGATGAACGCCGACCGAGGCATAAGAATCGCCGTGGTGAATGCAACTTTGAATTGACAAGCGCATGCGGTCCGGGCATTATTAACCCGCGCGCCACGCACAATGGAGGAAATTAATGAAGAAGTTGATGAGCAGGCTATGGTCTGAAGAACAGGGCCAAGATATAGCGGAGTACGCCGTGATGCTTGCCGTGATTCTCGTTCTGGTGGTCGGAACGATACGATTGATCGGCGGAAGTTCAAATAACGTTTTCTCTTCGGTGGCGAGCTCGATCGGGCAGTGACCACATGAGCTGGGTCGCGGGCTATTGCTTCGGCGCGTGAGGCTGGTCCACAACGACCCCGTTTTTTGAGTTCGAAGCGCGCTCCCGTCGGGGGCCGCGCGTGGTGCTGTGTCAGGAAGCCGATTGCAGGCCGGACTGCTCTGTCTTGTACTGTTTCAGTTTGTGGTAAAGAGAGCTGCGCGGAATGCCAAGCTTTCTGGCGGCCGACTGGACGCGCCCGCGCTCTTTGCGAAGAACCTGCTGAATATAATCGCGCTCCATTTCTTCGAGAGTTCCGTAGCCACCGATGCCCGACAAATACTGTTCGACTTGCGCATCTAAAAAATAGTCCTGACCCGCCAAGATTTCTTCCCCGCTGGCCAGCACCACCCGCTCCAAAACATTTCTGAGTTCCCGAATATTTCCCGGCCATGAATACCTCTGCAAAGCGCGCAGGGCAACCCCGCCGAGTTCCAGGTTGCCAGTTCCCAAATCGGCGGCCAACCCGGCGAGAATGTGGGTACTCAGCAGAGGTAGGTCCTCGATTCGTTCTCGCAGAGGTGGGATGGAAAGAGAAGTCCAACCGATGCGATAGTGCAGCTCGTCGCGAAACTGTTTGCGCAGCATCGATAGCGACAGGACATGCCGGGTGGCTGCAATGAAACGAGTGTCCACTCTCCGATCAAAGATTTCGCCAAGTTTACGAAACTGTTTTTCATCCATGACCTTCAGCAGTTTCGGTTGGATCTGCGGATCCATGTTTTCAATCTCGTCAAAGAAAATCGTCCCCCGGTGCGCGATCTCGAGCGAACCTGCTCGGGCTTGCGAGGCGCTCCCGAGAGCGCCATCGGCGTCTCCGAACAGCTCGACCTCCAACAGGTTACCCGGAAATTCACCGCAGTTCAGATCGACGAAAAGCTCGCCGGACCGAGGGCCGTTGTGATGAAGCCACTTCGCCATGGCTTTCTTGCCGGTTCCGGCTTCGCCACGAATCAGAACGGCGGCATCGCTCAATGCAAGTTTGTGGGCGGCATCCGCAAGTCTTCGCACGCTGTCGCTAATGCCCAGGAATGGATCCATGATTCCGCGACTGCTCTTGATTTGCTCCGCCAAATGCTGACGATGGCTCTGCCGATTTTCCAGGCTGCGTTGGATCAGCAGATAGAGCGTCGATAACTCCGCAGGCTTCGGCAAAAAAAGATCCGCACCCAACTTGAGGGCTTCCACCGCCAAGTCAATCGAACCATATCCGGTCAAAATGATAATAGGGATCGACGCATCAATCGCTTTCAGCCGGGGGATAAGCCCGAGCGCATTACCGTCGGACAGACTGTAATCGAGGATGGCGATATCCGGTCGCCCGGTTCGCCAAATTTGTTCTGCAAGGGCGCAGGTCTCGGCTGTCGTGATCTCGTAACCTTTGCCTTCGAGATAATCCCGCAATGCTCCGCGGGTCTCTTTTTCCTCTTCGATGATCAATATTCTTTCGCCAATCACCCTGGGCCCTCTAGAGAAAGCGGATATTACTCTTGCGGTGGAACCGGCTGCGAGCATGCCCACGTCGTGCCCCCTTTTCGCGTATCTTTCCGCACATCTGTATACTGTCGGCGGGACGGCTTCGACTGGGACGTGCTGCGATGGCCCGTTTCCGCAATCCCTTGTTAACACATGGAGGGTTGCTCCGATGCCTGGGGGTGTGGCTGTTACGAAAACGGAACAGAGCGCCGTCGTGGTCGGCGGAATTCGCCCGCTCCGGGTTTGCTGACGAATAGCAACCTGCAAACTAGGCCTGTTGGCTGGTCGCGTGAGACTTTAGGACTCAAAGACCCCGCGAGGCTTGCTGTCTCAAATTCATACATCTTTAACAATGGCGTAACAAACTCGAAATACGGACCGTCTAGGCTTTCTATTCCTCGGCAACCGCCCCTTTAATCTGGAGCTGACAGTTGGCCGAAGGAACAACGAGGAGGAATATGTTCAACCGAATGAGAGCATCAGCCACCCCCAGGAAACTGCTAGCGTTAGCTACGGCATTGACCACAGCCTTGGGACCGAGTGTTTCGCCCGCGTTTGCAGCTTCTCAACCGCCCCCAAAAAACACCCCCATCCAGCATATCGTGGTGATTTTCGACGAGAACATTTCCTTTGACCACTATTTCGGGACCTATCCGGTCGCACTAAATCCCAAGGGAGAGCCGCCGTTCCACGCCCTGCCTGGAACACCCACCGTGAACGGTCTTACCGGCGCTCTTTTGACCGACAATCCGAACCTGAATACGGCGAACGGCACCGGAGCAACGAATCCTTTCCGCCTCGACCGCTCGCAGGCGTTCACCAACGACCAGGACCACGACTACACGCCTGAGCAAATATCCTTCGACATGGGCGCAATGGATTTGTTCCCGTATTCCGTGGGAACAGCTGGGCCGCCACCCTCTGGAGGAGGCATCGTCGACACGACGGGTTTAACGATGGGCTACTTCGACGGCAATACGGTCACCGCGTTGTGGAATTACGCTCAGTATTTCGCCTTGAACGATAACTCGTTCAGCAGCACGTTCGGGCCGTCTACGCCGGGCGTCATCAACCTCGTATCTGGCCAAACCAACGGAGCGGTCAAGACGCTGAACGGAACTGGAGACGAAGTTGATGGTGGGGACGGTTCGCTCACGGTGATCGGCGACCCGGATCCGCTGAATGATGTTTGCTCCGGCTCGACGAATAACCAAGCGCAGCTGGGTTCAAAGAACATTGGCGACCTGTTGACCGCAGCTGGCGTCTCTTGGGGCGGATTCATGGGGGGATTCAATCTGAACGTTAAGAATCCCAATGGCACCACCGGTTGCAACCGCAGCACAACCTCGAAGATCACGGGGGTAGAGGAGAACGATTACATCCCGCATCACGCGTTCTTTCAGTATTGGGCATCGACGGCGAATCCGAAACACGAGCGGCCGAAATCAATTTCTGAGATCGGAAATGCGGGGCCTGCCAACCACCAGTATGATCTCAATGACTTTTTTGATGCCGTCAGCCATGGAAACTTCCCGGCCGTCAGTTTTCTGAAGGCGCAGGGCTATCAAGACGCGCACGCTGGTTACTCTGACCCGCTCGATGAACAGAACTTCGTGGTGAAAGTCATTAACTTCCTGCAAACACAGAACAGTTGGGACAGCACTGCAGTGGTCGTTCTTTACGATGATTCCGACGGCTGGTACGACCACCAGATGAGCCCGATCGTGAATCAATCCACCGGCCCGGCGGACGCTCTCACGGGTCCGGATGCCTGTGGCACTGCCACTAACTCCCTACCCGGCATTGCTTCGGGAAATCCCCACGCACTCGGACGCTGCGGCTATGGTCCGCGGCAACCGTTGCTGGTCATATCTCCGTGGGCGAGACAGAACTATGTCGATCACACCGTAACCGATCAGACTTCAGTCATCCGGTTCATCGAGGATAACTGGCTCGGCGGACAGCGGCTTCCCGCCGGTTCTTTTGATGGGATCGCCAGCTCTATCAGCCAACTGTTCGACTTCACCCGGCAGAGAACGGATCATGGTCGCCTGCTTCTGGACCCGAACACCGGCGAACCAGTTCGATAAATCGGAAATGGCATTGCCCAATCTCGTGGGTGCGGCCATTTTGAATTAACTAAAACAGAAACGGGCATGCGAGACTTGTTCTTCGCATGCCTGTTCTTATTTTGCCGAGTTGCCGCGGTAGGTCAGATATTTGCTAGGGGAGAACTCTGGAGTGTCAATTACACGAAGAACTTTTCTGCAGCACAGCGGGATGATGGGAGCGAGTCTGATGCTTCCACAAGCTATGCGCACTCGGCAGATGCCGCCAGTGCGGCCGCTTCTCGATCCGAACTCGTTGACACAATTTGTTGATCCGCTTCCTATTCCCGAAGTCGCGCGGGCGAGCGGATTTCGCCCAAGCCCGACGGAGCCGAATGCCAAGCTCGCGTATTATCGCCTCGCCATGCGTCAGATCGAAAGTAAAGTTCATCGCGATGTAAAGCCCACGCGGCTGTGGGGATTTGGATCGAGTTCTCCCGGCCCGACCATCGAGACGCGAAGTGGTCAAGGGCTTTTGGTGGAATGGGCCAATGAGCTGCCAACGGCGCACTTTCTGCCCATTGACCACAACATCCACGGTGCTGAGGCTGACAAACCTGACGTCCGCGCCGTGGTTCACTTGCACGGCGCGAAGGCTGCCCCGGAGAGCGATGGCTATCCGGAGAATTGGTATGTTCCGGGGAAATCGGCGCTCTATCACTATCCCAATAATCAGGACGCAGCCATGCTCTGGTATCACGACCACGCTCTCGGGATTAACCGCCTCAACGTGGTCGCTGGCTTGTTCGGTGCGTTCGTTGTTCGCGACTCGGTTGAGGATTCTTTAAACCTGCCCAGTGGGAAATATGAGATTCCGCTTGTGATTTACGATCGCATGTTCGACGCGCAGGGCCAACTCTACTACCCGGTTTCACCCGACCCCAAGGCTCCCTGGATCCCCGAATTCTTTGGCGACGCTATTTTGGTGAACGGGAAATTGTTTCCGTATCTTGAAGTCGAGCCGCGCAAGTATCGTTTTCGCGTTCTCAACGGCGCCAACGGCCGGTTTTTTCACCTGTCGCTTTCCAACGGACAGAGCTTTCACCAGATTGGCACGGATCAAGGGTTGCTGCCTGCTCCGGTTTCACTTGATCAATTGCTGGTCGCGCCCAGCGAGCGTGCGGATTTGATCGTGGATTTCGCCGATCATGCCGGCGAACAGATTGTTCTCAAGAACGATGCTTTTACCGTCATGCAATTTCGTGTTGCGAAGAATAAAGCCAAGGAAACAAGTTCACTGCCCTCGACGCTGCGACCCGTGACCAGGATCCTGGAAGCCGAAGCTATCAAAACGCGCATGCTACCTCTCGTCGAAATCGACGATCGGGTGATGAAGCCCGTCAACATGCTGCTCAACAATGCTCATTGGAAAATGCCGGTCACGGAAGATCCAGTCTTGAACTCGGTGGAAATCTGGAACCTGATTAACCTGACGGACGATTCTCACCCCATCCATCTTCATCTGGTTCGATTCCAGATCCTCGACCGGCGCCGCTTCGAACCCTTCACTTTTAAAGTACGGGGCATATTAAAGTACACAGGGAATGCGGTGCCTCCCGACCCGAACGAGGCTGGATGGAAAGATACGGTTCGCGCTGATCCAGGAATGGTCACGCGAATCATCGTCCGTTTTGAGGGTTTTGTCGGGCGTTACGTCTGGCATTGCCACATCCTCGAGCACGAGGACAATGAAATGATGCGTCCCTACGACGTAATCGCGGCACGCTGACTGCCCGGGATTGCGACGAGGCAGTCGAAGCTTTGCCCCCGTTCTAAGGGGTTACGCCAAGGCCCTTCGGCGGGTCCTGCGCCCACCGATAAGCACGCACGCCAAAGAATAAGTTGGCGCCGCTCACAACTGCCGCTGGGACGTACCACATGCTGCTGTGTCTCTTCTTCATAAAATAGGTCAGATAGGCGACGCCTAAATCCGCGGGGATTCCGATTCCGTAGAGAGCAGCCCGGCTTCGTAACGACGACGGCACATCGTTGCAATCCGGATGTTCATTCAGGCAGTGCAAGGTCGCTTCCGCATTAAAGACACTCGCACCGATCATGCCGCCGGTAAGCAGCAGGTAGTTCCGATCCGCGACAGTGCGATCGGGTGAGAGCGGGCCACCCATTGCCGCGGGTGCCGCCCCTTGGGTATTTCTCTTAACAACTGGGGATGGCGCTGGGTCCGCAGTGGCCGAGTCGGATTTGGAAGTGCTGGGGGCGTCCGGCAGATCGTTTTCATTGGCTACGCCAAGCACCGGACCTTCACCGACGGCCGCAATCATAAGAGAAGATTGGCCGGGATCGCTCTCATTCAGTTGAAGGTTCTCCCTCTGTTGGCGGTCCGTGTGATCGGATTTCGCCATCGACAAGAGCGTCGATGCCAGCACGAAAGCGATACAGATATAAGACTGCTTATAACGGTTACGCACCTTTCCTCCCGGCGCTCAAGCTTTCAATTTCGCGAAGAGCTGTTGTTCTCCAGTTACAAAAAACACTGAGTGGAGCAAATCCTACGGAGCCCCGCAGCATTAGAGCACTTTAATCGCCGAGATTAACTTGAAGTCGGCCGTTGATACTAGTAGCCGAGGAACAAGCACTTTGGATTGCACTTCGTGCCGGCTGGATCGAAGGCATAAAACGTTCGGCGCGGGGCATTTACGCGCTATGTCGCTTTCTCGCTGACAGTCCAGAAAAAGTTGGGCGTTGTTGATCGATCGTCTATTCTTTAGACAACGCTGATGTCATTTTTCGTATCGCGAATGAGACAGGTGAGATGCAATCGGTGAATTTTTCTCTCGCTTTGAGACGCGTGGTCCATCATCGACTTCTCAGCTTCCAAACTAAATTGTCGGTTCAAAGCTTTTCCGCAGGTTGCCAGCCAGAAATTAAAATGGTCCCGGCCGAGCTAAACAAGCGTTCTCACAAAGCTTCTGTCACCAGAGTGAGGCTCTCGAGTATGTGAAAAGCTTTTCGCCTTCAGTTTAGAAGGATCAACGTTTCACTAGACCGTCCCCAATTCTGCACAACCTCAATATCTTCAAATGATGAGACGAAACCATGGTTCGGATGGTTAGCTTTGCTCTCCATTTGAGACGCCGCAGGCCACCGCTTCCCGAATCAGAACTGTTAAACACCGAAGAACAAGCGAGTTAGCGAAGATACCGAATTGGCACCCGCCATGCATTAGAAATCGCGGCGAGGAATGTAGTCGCCTACTTACACCGCAGCGATACCAAACTCGCGGTTGAGAAACGCGGTCTTCAGCATCGGCCGCGAGCAACAACAAACAATTCAAAACCAAGCCAACGCTATCTAAGCGACGGGGGCGAAGCCTTGTCTCAAGCGATCAACGTCAGCACTCCAATAACGACCGCGAATCATTTGTTGCCTCCGTCCCTTCTAACCGCCGAGCACCCTCCCCACTGGTACGCTGTTTATACGAGTCCAAGACATGAGAAGCGAGTTCGCGAGCATCTGGAACATCGCCGCATGGAATCTTTTCTTCCGCTGTTTCGCAGCCTTCGTCGCTGGAAAAACGGCTGCAAGGTGCAAGTTGAACTTCCGCTGTTTCCCGGATACCTGTTTGTCAACATTCCGCGAACTGAACGGCTGCGCGTTCTGGACGTGCCTGGGGTTCTATCGTTTGTCGGCCCCAAGGGAGAGCCCGCACGGCTGTCTGATTTTGAGATCGAGACTCTTCGTTCCGGACTGCACCTGCAGAAATTTGAGCCGTATCGCGGCCTCGCAATCGGCCAGAAGGTGCGCATCCATGCCGGGCCTTTACAGGGACTCGAAGGCACGCTGGTTCGAAACGCAAAAGGCATTCGCGTCGTGATTAGCGTCGACCTGATTCAGCAAAGTGTAGCTGTCGAGTTGGATGCTGACACGGTGGAACCGCTCTAGCCGCGCCGGATTTTTTCCTTTTCGTCTCCACAATTCCCCCACGATCAGAACTGGACCGAATGCCCGCTTCAAGAATCCAAAACTCGAATGGCACAGCGGACCGCATAGTCGAGGCGGCCGTGCAGCTTTTCTCGCGCCAGGGTTTTGCGGCCAGCAGCACCCATGAAATCGCCCGCCTGGCGGGGGTTAGCGAAGTTACGGTCTTCCGCCATTTCCCGCGGAAAAAAGATCTCTTCTGGGCCGCGACTGAATCCCGCCTGCGGCGCCTCCGAATCAGCAAGGAACTGTTGGGGAGGCTCCATGCCGACGAAAGTCCGCGGACTGCTCTGCCGGGTGTAGTCGCCCTGCTGGTTGAAACCTTTCATAACCAACCAGAGATGGTTCGCTTACTTTATCTCAGCCTCTTTGAGTTGGAACATGGCGCGGAACGAATACTGCGCAAGTATCTGGTCCCTTTTTTTCAACCGGTTCGCGAATATCTCTCCCGGTGTGCTTCGACGGGACTGGCGCGCGATCTCGACCCGTCGATTGCGACGCTCGCCCTCATGACTTCAATCGTGGCTCACCATGGCCTTTACCGCGTAGTCACTGACGAAATCGCTGGTTACGCAAGCACCGACGAGGCGACTGCCGCGTATGCAGAATTCTGGTACAAGGCCCTGATCTGCGAATCTTCAGCGCCAAGGACCGAAATAGTTGAATGTCTTTCCGTGTCTCAGGACCTCGCACAATCACGGTGGACGCCCGAACTTTAGCACCAAGCAACGAGAGTACTTATTTTTCAGCACTGGCTGTAGGAACCCGAATGACAGACAACCAATCTTTAACAACCCATAAGAAGGCGGAATTGGAGCGCTTCAGTTTCTCTGAACAGCATCCGATGACCATCGAGTCTCACGAAGACCAGATCTCCATCATCCAATTCTGGCGCGTGCTGCAGAAGCGTCGCTGGCTGGTTATTGGGAGTCTCATCACAATAGCTCTTTTCGTAGCCATTGTTTCGGCGTTTTTGCCAAAACGCTACGACGCGACGGCCCGAATTCTGCTCGACCTGGAAGGGCCGGATGGTTTGGGTTTCGAGCAAACGGTAATGCCCATGGGCCTCGACATGAATACCAAGCTGGAGACCCAAATCAGGATCGTGCAGAGCGACACAATTGCGACCAATGTCATCCGGCAATTGGGACTGCATCGGAACGCCGCGTTTGTCGGAATGCCGGTTGATCAATCACCAAAAGAATTCGATAGCCTTACTCCTCAACAGCGAGTCCGGCTGGTCAATGCGCTCCATCGTTCGCTAACCGTTCAACTCGTTCCTAAAACAGAGATCATCGAGATCCACTTCCGTAGCAAAGACCCCAACCTGGCAGCGGATATTACAAATTCTGTCGCTACCACGTACATCGAGCATAATTTCCAAACGAAATATAGGTCTACGCTTCAGACTGCGGATTGGCTGACCAAACAACTGGATGATCTGAAAAAGAACGCGGAATCCGCACAAGAGAAAGTGATCGCCTACCAAAAGCAGACCGGCATTCTCGGAACAGATGAAACCCACAACATCATCATCGACAAACTGTCAGACCTCAATAAGGAGCTCTCCTTAGCGGAGGGCGATCGTATTCTCAAAGAAGCAAAATACCGCATCGCCATGACCGAGAACCCGGAACTTATTGCGAATATCGCACCGGAAAGCGTTCTTGGAGCTTTGTACAAGCAGCGCGCCGAAATGAGAGCGGAATACGCGCAAATGGCGGCGAAGTATGGCACCGCATATCCGCGGCTAATCCAACTGCAATCACAACTGAACGAACTTGATTCCGCAATCAGCGACGAAGTGACTAAAGTCGGGGAAGCAGTGCACGCGGAATATAAAACCGCATTGAAGTCCGAGGAGATGCTAAAGGCTTCGTTCGACGAGCAAAAACAGGAGGCATACAAACTGAACGAAGATGCTATCCAGTATGCCATCATGCGTCGCGATGTCGAATCCAGCCGCGATCTTTATGAAGGTTTACTAAAGAAGCTCAAAGAAGCTGGGATCATGGCTGGTCTGAAATCCAGCAATATTAATATTATCGATCCCGCAAGTGTCCCCATCGAGCCCGTGGAACCCAAAATTCCACTCAACATCGCACTGGGTTGCATGGTAGGCCTTCTGTTCGGTATGGCTCTGG
>Ga0209038_10000342_pt1 | contig 14881 bp, 11 predicted proteins | sample BogFormECP03_OM3_FD_188237 | JGI IMG/M metagenome (GOLD analysis project Ga0209038, IMG submission 188237) | Bog forest soil microbial communities from Calvert Island, British Columbia, Canada - ECP03_OM3 (SPAdes) (version 2) | ecosystem: Environmental > Aquatic > Freshwater > Wetlands > Bog ...
CCAGGCCGTGCAGGTTTTCTCTACAAATAGCCCATCGTTCTTCAACGTAGAGATGAGCGTTGCGAACAAGAGCGGCCCGCTCGTCGACACCGTAGACAACACGCCGCTCGCCATCTACAACACGTTCTGGTGGTGGTATGAGAATGGGGCGCTGAACACGAATGGGAGCGCCGCAAATCAGCCGGCGATGGTGCTCGCATATGTGGGCGCGGCCAGCCAGCCGGGAGGCGGGATCGGCGTGATGCGCAATATTCTATCGTCGTCCTACTATCTGGTTGACAATCGCACCAATACTTCAGTGAGCGAAGGCACTCTCGATTTTGAGAACGACCAGCAAGAAGACAATGGGAATCCGTTCTTTACGGTAACTAACAGCGGGGGACATTCGTTTACGCTGTTCTCCGATCTGATTTTCAAGCAAGACTTCCAATACGACTGCGTGAGTAACAGCCCCTTCATCGTGCTCAACGCGCCAGCTGAATTTAATTCCGTTCACGTGGAACAGGTAAGTGGTTGCATTGGTAGCAATATCTTCAACGCGATTCAAGTGCTGAACGGCAGTCTCGACAGCGTTTACCTTGAAGCTGCCGGCTCGGTAGTAGACGGTAGCGGCAATCCTCTGGGCAACGTTGAAATTCATCACAATCAAGGCGTGGATTTCGTCACCAAAAACCAAAGCGCCACGCAAGAGACTCAGATAGGAAATGGAAACTCGACCTGTGCCGGATGCTACGGGAATATCCACGGTCCGCCCGTCGCGTTCACTCAATCGGGCAATTCGCAAAGAAGCTTGGCGATGAGTCCTGGCACCGGGCTAATGTGGGGCGACGGCATTCATCCCGGTTTTGAATCCGCACTCAATCGCAATGCGCCTGACAGCATCGCACTGAGCCTTGCTCAAGCGATCGCTCCTACCGGGCTAGCCGGCACGCCGACCACTGGCGGCAGCCTTGCCAATGGCACTTACTACTACAGTATTGAGGCGGGATCCGCGTCTACCTCGAACATTTCCGCCGCGTCTAGCGAAATCTCCGCCACCTTGAGCGGCTCAAATAATGCCATCAGTCTCAGCTGGAGCGCTCCCGGCGGGACCAATCCCGGGGCGTGCTATATTTTCCGCTCCACTACTTCTGGTGGCACCTACGCTGGCGGCACGCCGTACTATCAGGTGAACTCTTGTCCTTCGCATCTTTCATTTACCGACGTTGGGGGTGCGCCGAACGGCTCAGGGGCTGCTCTACTTACCAACCAAACGCTGGCGCCGTTCTATACATTTGCGGGCAACACCACGAATCCGAATGGCGGTAGCGTGCCGTATTACACTGGCTCGCCGACGAGCGGGAACTGTGTGAAGTGGGGAGGTGCGGGGCTTTTGCAGGATGCCAGCATGGCGTGTGGGAGCGGCGCCGGCAGTGCTCTTACGACGTTCGTTCCCGGAGCGAACGGCGCGGGCCAAAACACGGGACCATCTTCTGCGAACGCGATCAACGTGGTCGCGTTCCTTGTTCCGATGCAGGTGCAGTTTGGGCACATCACAATCGATATCGCCTCGGCCGACACGGTGGCGGGCTCTCTCTGCGCCAGCTTTGCCGATTGTTATGATGTCGGCGTTTACAATATGAGCGGCACGCGGTTGTGTGATTGGGGTGCCACTGCGTTCTCGTCCGGCGGTCTAACGTCCGCCGCCTGCGCGCAAGGGACCGTAACGTTGACGCCAGGCTACTATGTTTTCGCGTTCACCGGGAACGCCACGACCGCGAAGATTTATTTCGGTACTGCAGGTAACGGCGGGTTCGTGCAGTTATCTTCGGCGACGTCAGGCACGAGTTCAACGGGCGGTGCCCTACCAGCGAGCATAAGCGTACCCAGCTTTGGGCAGCCGAGCAGCGTTGGCGGTACGTACGCCAACGTGTTTATAGCGCTTTACTAAGTTCCCAGCACGTCTTAGCTCGGGTTTTTGAATCAGCTTCCGTCGGACTAGCGACGGACTTCGACTCGGTGGTTTATCGCGCCTGTCGCGCGTCCGCTTTCGCCTTACAGAGTCGGTTATGGGGATACCGATATGTTCCCTATGCTTCGGTTCGCGACAGTCACCGCACAATGGGAGTTTGTGAAGACCCGAGTAGGCCCCCCAACCGGAATCGGGGTATGAGACTCTCCGATGCGTCACTCATACATACTCGAGAAATGGGAAATTTGGCTGCGGGGCGCAATCGCCGCGGCAGTGTCTGGCGGGGCCAATGGTGTGGTGACCGGCTTCGCGGCCATCGGCATAGATCCAAATCACTTCAATTTAGACGCTGGCTTCCACCACACGCTAGCGATCGGCGGAGTAAGCGCCGCCATTAGTGCAGTACTGGGAGTAGCTCTGTACCTGCGCCAATCACCTCTCCCACCCGGGGACGCATCCCAAAGTTTGCCAAGCCGATGACTCGATCCGTGCTGTGACCGTACATCCATTAGCCAAGAATGAGGCGGAGCAGTCGATGGCGACATCGGGGACACTCGACCTAGTTTGTTCCGTCTGCTTGGCGAGTTCTCTATCCGATTCTGCGAGGTAACCCATGCCGGTCCTTTCCAGTACAGCATACGACCAAACGGAGACGGCGCTGAATCTCACGCGTGCCCTAATCAACGATGCCGCCGGTTCGGTGTTCAATGACCCTACACTGATGCCTTTACTTAACTCCGCCTATCGCGCGCTGCAGCGCGAGCTGGCCGAGGCCGGAGTCTCGGTCCTGGTTTCGCAGGTGGATCTAGATCTCCCGCTAACCGGCGGTTTAACTACCGCCGAGCTCTCCGACACTTCCACGCCACAGCTGCCGACGGATCTGATGGTTCCACATCAGCTCTGGGAGCAACAAGCCGGATCGAGCGATCTGTTCGTGCCAATGGAAAAAATTGTGAGCGGCCTACCGAATCTTCAACCGGGATCTTTTCTGCGTATGTGGGAATGGCGTGAAGACACAATACAACTCCTCGGTGCAACTTCCGAAGTTACAGTGCGGCTCCGTTACGAAAAGGTCCTGCCCCAGCTGGTGCTCGGTAGCGACCCAATCCTGATTCGCGCCTCGAACGATGCTCTCGCCTATGCGACAGCCGCGGTGGCGGCTAGGGCGCGCGGCGCTCGAGCTCTGGCCGCCGATATGCAATCCACTGCGCTGGAGGCGACGGAAAAGCTGATCGAGCGATACATCCGACCAGAGCAATTCAAAGCGCGCAGACGCAAACCGTACGGTTTCCATCGGCGAGTAATCTATCTTTAATGTGTGCAAGACAGCGCAATGCTGATAGCGTTTCTCGAAGGTCCACGTTTCACCCCGAGTGGCTCAAACTCTAAAGGGGAGAGACAGTCGTTGGTCGAACGGGGGGATGCGGCGAACCGCAATCGCAGGGTGATCGCGCGCGAATACGAATCGAAAAGGGGGGCTTGATATACGCCCCGATTCGCAAGTTAGGGAGCTTGGACGATCAGGGTAATGGTGAACGCGCGCGATGCTCCCTGCGATGAGCCGATCACATTAAAATGATATGTGCCGGCGGGCGTCCCTGGATTCGGTTTCGTGTTCAATGTGGGCGTGCTGCTAGTTCCGCAGCCCAAGACCACACAAGCGAGCAATACATTCGCTAGCACGGATCCTGCCGTCCCAATTCTCAGGTATGACTGAGACTTGAGTCCCGCTCGAAGTCGGTTCTTGCGATGTCGCGCTCGCCAGACAACAAATGTAGCTGAGATCGCTGCCATTAATAATATCGCGAAGCCCGTTGTGGGGAATTGATGCCGTAGACTCGCTGGCGGTACGGCCACTGCCTCGTTTTTCGCCATGGTGGTCAGCGCCAGCGTGAAATTTTGCGGCATTCCTGGACTCACAGTTAACGCCAACGTTGTTGGCCCGCTCGAGCCACTTGCTCCACCAGACGAGCTCGAAGCGGTTCCTGCCGTCAGTCCGCAGGAGACGTCGAGCGGCAATCCAACTGGACATTGGATCGTCACCGTGCCAGAGAAAGTGTTGTCCGGAACCGCAGCTAGATTGTAATTCGCCGTCGCGCCCTGGACTACGGTTAACGTGTCCGTGTTCCCCGACTGCAGACCCAACTCGTAGTCATCTGCGAATCCCGCGAGTGCCGCAGTCTGGGGGCTGGAAGGATCGCTATCAGTGACGTGCAACGCCGCCGAACGATTGGCTGCGGCCTGGGGCGAGAAGACGACGCTTATCGTGCAACTCGATGAGACATCGAGGGTGGTCGCGCAGGTGTTCGTTTGAGTGAAATCCGGTGGCGTCGCCCCGCCGGTGAAATCGATCGAGATCCCTGTGACTTGAGAAGAAGAGTCATTGGTGAGTGTGAAGACTTCGGCCATGCTCGAACCACCGATCGGCTCATTCGGAAACGTAAATGTGTTCGGGGTTAGCGTAACGCCGGCTGCCGCTGCCGCATGGGTGATCTCACGAATGGCGAGATTGCCGGTGTCGGACACAAAAAGATTGCCCTTGCGGTCAATCGCAATCGCCCCGATAGAACTAAATTCAGCGAGCAGCGGTGCGCCACCATCGCCGGAATATCCCGCCTGTCCGTCGCCGGCTACTCTCTGGTGGGCTCGGCTCTTGATATCCAATCGGTCGACGATATTCGCGTTTTTCTCGGCCGCATAGATATTCCCGATGCCATCGAAGGACAATCCGGAGAAGCTGTTGGGAGGGTTCAATCCCGAGCGGTTCTCGTCGCTGTCGGGCCTGCCGGTGGCGTCGACATTGTTATGGAATTTAGTCTCGTAAGTGGCGGGCCAGAAAAACACCGGTTGGTAATGCGCAAGCTCCGAGCGCTCGAGCAAAACCAACGCTTCGCCTTCCTGAACTGCGACGGCGATCGAATTTCCGTCGCGCGACACTGCCAGGGCCACGGGATTGATGACGGTGGCAATCTGCGAAAACGCGCCTGATGGGCTCAGCTGAGATAGTCCGTTTTTTCCAGCTACATAAACATTTCCCGCATTGTCCACGGCGACCAGAGCCGGCTGCGGAATATCCTTGGAGGCAACCGCCTCCGCACTTCCGGTAGCCGAACGCCCCGCGACAGTCGAAATGAATTGCGATTCCGCGTCCACGCGTCTCAATGAATCGTTCAAAGTGTCCGCGAGAAAAAGATTTCCAGAAATGTCGGAGGATAAGTTCCCATTTACGGCGGCTCCGCCAGAATTGTCACCGATCAACATGTCGAGCTGTGCCAAAATCGCCGGCCCGCCGTCACCCAGGGAGCCTCGCTCGCCGTTTCCTGCAACAAGTTCGAGGGCTTCATCACCAACCGTCCAGGGATTAGCGGAAATTCGCAAGTCGGACGACACCCTATAGATGCGATTGTTGGCGGTAAAATAGACGCGTCCCGCCTCATCAGTCGTGAGTCCGCCGGCCACTGCGCCGCGGACGAGAGTACGCACCGTACTAGGAGTATCGTCGGTGCCCGCGCGCGCGTCGACGCTCCTTAATCTGAAAGGTAACGCCCACATTCCAAGCAACGCGCAGCCCAAGAGAAATCGCCGCATTCAGAGACCTCGCCTCACGGAAGAATCACTGGTCCGAATCCCACGCCTTTCGATTCATAGATTGCTGCACGGGTTGCGTCCGAAACGGCAACGCAAACCAGCGATGGTAGCACAGCCGCCCATCTTCTTGATGGGCCACTGCACAGTTTTTGAGGGTCTTTCGGGCCTATTCACTCTGGGTTAGCCTGCATCTCAAGACTTAAAACGGAACGAATAACTTCTCGGTCGCGGAATCATCGCCATGTCTATCGAATCCTTTTCTCCCATCCCGCTCGACACTTTCGGCGGCTGGATCACTCTTCTCGATCCTTCAGACGTGCCACCCGGGATGTCACCGAACCTCGCCGACGTCGAATTCTTCCCCGGGGGAGTGCGCACGCGCGCGGGGCTTGTTTCTCAGTTCCCGCCGCTTAGTGGCGCTGTGAGCGTCAATGGCCTGAAAACCTACATCACTGCAAATCTTCTTGATCGGCTTCTCGTATTTGATTCGCTGGGCAACCTGTATAAAGAAACAACGCCTGGCACGCTCGGACTTGTAGCGTCTGGTGGCACATCGAATCTTTATCTCGGCTCCACGACGCTGTTCGGCCGCGAATACATGGCCTTCAGCGATTCGCAACTCGGTCAAGATCTTCCGCGCCAATTCGACGACACGTTCTTCGATCGCGTGAGCCAAGTCGGCCCCGGCGAAGGACCAGCACCGGCCGACGCCCCCGCAGCTGGAAACGTCTCCGCAGGCGTACATCAAGTGAGCGTTGTCTTCGTCACTCGTCAGGGATTCTGGACTGCACCCTCGCCGCCTGTGAGTTGGACCGCCGCCGGCGGGAAGGAAGTAACGCTCACGAACATTCCCACAGGGCCCGCGAACATCGTTCAACGGCTTCTGTGCTTCACGGGCGCAGGCGGCGCCGACTTCTTCCAAGTGCCCGCCACGATGACTATCAGCGACAACACCACCACGACTCTTACGCTTGATTTCGACGATACGATCCTTCTCTCCGGCGTAAGCATGGATTACCTGTTCGCGCAGGTCGAGCTTCCGAATCAATCTGGGGTGATCGATTATTCGGAGCGCCTTTTTTGGTGGGGAGAGCGCGCGAAGATGGACAACTGGACCAACATCACGTTCGACGGGGGCTGGGACGCTTCCGGTAATGGACGCTCGCTCGGTTGGACTCTCGATCCAACTTCGGGAGCGGGCGGCAGCCGCGAGTCGAGCGATGTGGTCTGGGGCGACGCATACCGCATTACTGGAGATGGCCACACCGTCGCCCGAGGCATGATCACGCAATCGGCTGTGAAAGATCCGGCCGGCGACCCGATCCTCGCGCAAAACATTGATTACTCGGTGCGTGCGCGCATCAAACGATCCAGTAATCTGAATCAGGGCACGCTACGCGTCAATTGCTTCAGTCCCTCGGCGGGCGCCATCGGCGCAGGTCTTGCAATCACCGCGCTCCAGTCGACTACATCGTACGTCGAATACGTCGCCGAGCTGATTCCGCCGCAAACTTCGATTCCCAACGACATGGTGCTCCGCGTTTATGCTGATGGAGTACCGTCGCCCAGCGGCGAGTCGTTCGTAGTCGATAACATCGAGATTTTCCCCACTCTTCGAGCACAAAACGCGTCAATCATCCGCGCCTCGCGCGCGCTCAACGCCGAAAGTTATGACGGTATCACCGGTTTGCTGGAAGTAGCTGAGAACAATGGCCAGGGGATCCGCGCCGCATTCACGCTGCGCAATTATCTGTACTTCGTAAAAGAACGCAGCTTATTCGTGACCACTGACGATGGTGTGAACGAGCCTGATCTGTGGTCCATCGAAGAAGTCTCGAACAAAGTGGGCACGCCGTCAGTCCACGGCGTTGGCATCGGCGAGGAATGGGCGGTCATCGCGGGCAGGGCAGGGCTCTATTTCTTCGACGGCGGAAACCCCACGAAACTCTCGCAGGAAATCCAGCCCACGTGGGACACCATTAATTGGCAATACGGATCGCGCATCTGGGTACAGGTGGATACCGAGCAAAAGCGCATTCTTGTGGGAGTTCCCATGGGAGTTGCGACACAACCCTCGCAAATCTTGGCGCTCGATTACACCGAAGGCTTTGCCGATCCGCTAGCTACGATGCTCACGTCTCCGGGACACGGCCGCAAATGGACGCAGTGGAATATTTCTGCGAATTCGTGCAACATGATCGAGCGTCCCAACGGCACGGACCAAATCTTCTTCGGCAATAATTCCGCGACCGGCAAAATTCTTGGAAGAGCGCCGGGGACCTTTACCGACGACAACGCCACTATCAATTCTTATTACACGACAGCATTCTTGACGCGAATGCCGCTAAGTGGCCGGAACTTGGTCGGGTACGCCACCGCGAACGTGCAGGGAAGCGGCGTACTGCAGGTCACGGGGCTGTTGCCGGGCGACGTAACGCAACCACTGGGGACTTGGCAGCTGGCGTCGCCATCCACCGAAGACATGGAGCTGTTCACAAGCATTCTGTCGGAACGCGTTGCATACCAGTTAAGCACCACGGGCTCGATGAACTGGTTTTCTCTGACCAAGTTTACGGCGTGGACGAAACCGGACCCGTGGTCGGTCGTCCGTGGCCACAATTAGAGCCATCCCGTCAAAGCAACCTCATCCCCCTGCTTCCCGTCAAACTTGCGGGGTGCGATAAGCTTCTATAAACTGCTGTGCGTATTTTCATTCAGGGGGTTTGATGCGGCGGTTTTCGGGTATCTTTTTTGTCAGTGCAATTCTAACTTCACTTTGTAGTTGCGGAGGTGGCAGCGGAGTCGGGCCGCTCTCCATTACTTTTACGAGCAGCCCGGTAAGCGTTCCCGGCGGCACGAATTTTGTGTTCTCCGTGACGACGCAGAACGACACATTGAATCGCGGGGTGAATTTCACACTGGCACTCGACGAACCGAGTAACGGCGATACCACCACGCCCTGCACGACGGCATGCGGGGCTCTCAGTGGTCAGACGAACACTATCACAGCTAACGGCCCTGACATTTTTACGTCCACCACTACGGTCAACTACGCGGCTCCTCTTCTTCCGCCAACACCAAACAGCTTGATCCTGACAGCGACCGCCAACGCTAACGCCTCCGTCACGATTACTGACACCTTCGCGATCGGCGCTCCGCAGGTCGTGGTACACATCACGAATAAAATCACAAATATTGCGCCTGGCGCTCCACCCGTCACATTAGACGCGCAAGTACTATTCGACACGGCCAACGCGGGAGTCACCTGGACACTTGCGGCGCAGGGTGCTGCGTGCAGCCCCGCGTGTGGCACACTGAGCTCAGCGCAACCGTTCAGCGTGATATACACGCCGCCAGCGACACTACCAGTCGCACCGAACAACACACCAACGATCACCGCCACTTCCGTTACGACGACAACAGTTTCCGATTTTGACGACATCCGTATTCAGGCCTCGACGCAACCCATCAGCGTGTCGATAACAAATCCTTTCGCGCAGATCAACTCGGGCGGCGTAGGCGTGACGATCAATGCCGTCGTGAATAACGATGTCGCCGGCCAGGGTGTGACGTGGTCACTCAATCCGTCAGCTCAGACAGGCGCTCTGAGCGCGGAGCAGCCGCTCAGCGTACTTTACACGCCACCCAATACAGCTCCGCAGCCACCGAATAACATGCCGACGATCACCGCCTCGTCGGTAGCCGATCCGACAAAGAGTGATTCATTCACATTCACAATCGCTCCAGCTGACTCATTTCAAGGAGCCTACGCGTTCGTCATCCGTGGCCACGACGAGAGCGGCAACAAGATGGCTGCAGCCGGCAGCTTAGTCGCCGACGGAAACGGGAAAATCCCCGCCGGTGAGCTGGACGTCAATGCCAGCAATGAGAACGGCCTCGAATCGATGGTGGCTGTAGCAGGGAATTACGAAACGCAAGAAGCTGACGACGGCTCCCAGAATATCCGGATCGCGCTGGAGGATGTTTCACCGCGAAATAGGTCTACGGGTATCAAATTTAACGCGGCATTCCCGTTGTCTTTTTCCGCCGCTGGTTCCGGGGCTTCCGCGGAATCCCATTCGATTCTGTTTGCCACGACCGGCAAGATTACAGGCCAGTCCGGCACTTGGACGCTAACTGGCGAAATCGCGCGCCAGGATATTACCTCTGTCATGATCGCCAATTTGGGCGGCAGCGTTTTTTCGCTCTCACTCAAGCCAGCGACCGTATTTGACCCGGTCGAGTCCGGTGGCTTCGTATTCTCAATCGATCGGGAAAGCAGCGGACTCCCTCCTAGTACGGTCGGCATCGGCAAGGGCAGCCTGGGAGCCATCGATGCCAACGGCAGATCTTCGCTGACCCTGACGTTTGCAAACGCCGCTGTGGGGCACTATGCAGCGTACGCAGTCTCATCGGCGCGCCTGTTTCTGGTCGCGCTCGACACCGCGGATGCCGGTCATGCGACAACATCCGGCGAAGCTGTAATACAATCATCAGAGCGTTGAACCATAGGCCATTTCGGCGGAGAACCGCGACGGCGCTTCCGCGGGTAGCTGATTCCGCCGTCCTTTGCAATCTTCAACACAAGTTAATCACGCTGAATCATCAGGCGAATGTCGGCTTTCACGCGTGAGAGTGGGCTTCGGTCCATATATCTAGTTGTGATGCTCCGGCACGACCACCGTCAAACCGGCGTGGGGGCTAAATCAGGCCTCCAATGCGAATTCAAAATCAAGATTGAACCACCTGCGGTCCAAAGCCTATTCCCGGCGTGGCCATAGCTGCCACGCCTCGGTCCAACGATGATAACTATCCCTCAAATCGAAGCACTCAAATCAACCTCGTCGCATCTCTATGAATCCTTAAAACGCCTGCTTACCGGTGTAAACGCTATCGGTACGACAACCAAGCTGTCTCTCGATTCCGCGATCACGGACGGCGCCGATTTCGCCCGAGTGTCGAGCAACGCCCTTACCTCGAATGCGGTAGACCCCTCTAAATCGGGAGTCCTTACCAAAGGCAGCATACCTCCCACATGGAACAGCTCGTTTACCTACGCTTCGACGCCAAGCAGTATTACCTGGTCATGGGCAGCCGTGACGATCTACCGTGCGGACGGCACTACAACGCCAATTCCTAGCGACTCGCTGGCGATAACCGGCCTTACCGCTGGAACGACCTACTTTTTCTATCCGTTCTGGGATGAAACTGCTGAACGGTTAAATTGGGTGGCTGGCGGTGCCGGATCTCCGCCAGTCGCTCAAACCGCCAAGACCAACGCCGCAGCTCAACAGCAATCTTTGCAAGCGCGGATACCACTCTCGCAAGGCGCGATAATCGCGGGGACGCCAGCCACCGGATCCGGCGGTGGTTCCGGCGGTGGCAGTGGAAATTGCCTGCGCTCCGGCACGATGGTCCTCAGTCGCGATCACGGCACCGTCCCCATCGACACATGCAAAATCGGCGACCGAATCCTCGGTCCCGGCAACGGCGGAGTTGGCCCGCAAGGGAAGAACGCCTGGACGCGCATCGTCCGCGTCGAAATTCTGCCCGCCGACACTTTCGTCCGCCTGCACTTTTCAAATCACGAAATACTGGACGTAACTCCGCATCACATCTTCACACTAGCTGACGGATCGCCTATGCGCGCTGAGCGCCTCTGCCTAGCAGACATCCTCGTGGGAAGATTCGCGAACGTAACGTTGCAGAAAATCGAGGTAGTCCGCGAACAAAGCAAGAAGGTGACAGTAAGCTGCGCCCCCATCCACGAATTCTACGCGGGGAAAAACAGCGCCTGCATCCTAACTCACAACTACACCTTTAATTCCTAATCTGGGCTCTTCGCAGGTATAGGTCGTCAGATCTTCCTGTGAAGTGGGCCCCGTTCGTTTTTGCTTTTACTCATTCCAAGTCCGTATTTCGTTTGGGAAAACGCCGATGCAGGGCCGCACCTACTATCTTACGACGCTGCAAGCCTGGCAAACTGAAGCCCCCCACTTCACGACGTCGCACTATATCCTTGCTGATCTCAATTCCACGGCTGCCGCCGAAACAAAAATCCTGGCTGTGGTAGAAGCCGACGAAGGCACGCACAATGCTTTATCGCAGAATCCGCTATGGCAAGAGCTCCCTCACCCATTAAGCCCAACGCTGATTCCCGAAACGGTAGCAGATGCGCTGTCGTCGCACGGGGTCACGGCATTCAGCACCACTTTCGAGGCCACCGACAGGGTTGCCAATAATCACCCAATCCTACGCTATCGCGTTTTTTGAACCTGTACGCAAGCACGATTGCGCAGTCGGTGCGGTGCAGGCGCACATCGAGTTTTCGAAATTAGCTTTTCCGAACCGCATTTCATTAGCAGCAAATATGAAGATCCGCGAATACACGTCCTCCGATCTCGAAGCATTAAGAATGATCCACGTAAGGCAATCTTTCGATTACAAATTTCCCGATCTAGAAAACCCTCTCTTCGTCTCGAAGTTAGTCCTGGAGGATGGGGAAGGTGGTATCGCGATGGCGTCGCTTGCGCGTCTAACTTGCGAGATTTATCTCCTTGCCGATCCCTTTCGCTCGAGCCCACGCGAACGCCTGAAGCATCTCATCTCGTTGCATTTAGCAGCCCAACGCGATCTGATCCAGCGCGGACTCGAAGACGCACACGCTTGGCTGCCTCCCAAAATCGCCCGACGGTTCGGCCGTCGCCTAATGAAATTCGGCTGGACGCGCGACGACAAATGGACACCTTATTCAATTCGCCTTTTCTGATGCTGAGTGAAGCAAGACGGGCGTAATCTAAAGCTCAAGTGCCAGCCTTCAGACAGCCGGTATTCTCACTGCGAACGTCGAGTCCCCTTGCCATCCAAGGTCGCGTGCCAACGAAGATCCTCGCCGCCGCCACCTAACCCACAGAGATCCGAATAAAGACGGGCCAAACAAATTCCGCGTTTCAAATCTCACCGGAGGTAGCTATGAGCCGCGCTGCGCAGCAACAAACCCGCAATCTTACTGATCAGCAACTGGCCACTCAAAATCAACTATTGGGCCAAGAAAGCCAGAACTCCAATCAGGACCGCAGTCTTCTCGTGCCAACCATCCAGAATCTACTCTCCAACCCGGGCTATACCCAGTCTCAGCAAGACGCCATTACGCAGGAAGGAATGGGAGCTGCCCGAACCGCCTTCGACGCACTCCAAGAATCTGCCCAGAATCAAGTAACGCGCACCAATAACGCCGCTGGGTTTAACGACCTGACCGCGCAACTCGGCAGGGAACAGGCCCAAAACTTGGCCCAACAAGCTCGTCAAAATCAGATTACATTTGCTAATAACGCGCAGCAGCAACGTCTCGCCGGCCTGAACGCTCTGAACCAGACCTACGGAATAGATACAAATCTTCTGGGCAAGAGCATGAGCGTCCCAGGTCAGCTTCTTGGTGTTCGTAGCAATGCCAGCGGAAATCCCGACAACAGTGGTGTCGACAGTCTATTCGGCGGACTCGGCCTTGGACTAGGATCGTTTTTCGGCTAGCGGTTGCGCCGGAATAACTTCACCTAGGGTTGACAACGGGCCTCGCCAGATAGGCACGTTAACGACCCGCGTGCCATTACTGGCGCCACACGGAGCTGCGATCTGGTACCGCACTGCCAATATTCTATTTCGAGACTTATTACCAGCCCGCCTCAGTTGTCAATCGGACCTGGCGCCATCTTTAGACCAGATTCGAGGTAGACTCGTCGTGATAGCTCGAAATTATTAGCTGTAACTGCGGGTGTGTCCCGTAGTGTTGTACGCTCCCCAAGAAATACACAAAAACGTCAAGGCCTCCGATGCAGTTTTTACTCGATCCATACCGGGCCGCGCTGGCCCTAGCCGCCACCGTTCAGTTTTTTCTGTTCCTCCGATGGCTCTATCGTCGCATTCGCAACGATGAACTTCTTCGGATGTTCGTCGAGGACATGGCCTTAAACCATCTGCCCCACATCTATGAGCGACTAAAACAACTTTGCGACCAGCAGGGAATTGCACACCTAGACTCACCTCCCATCCGTTGGATCAATCTAAACAGTTCGCGAGATTGAGCGGGCCATATTTCATCTGCAAAATCGGATTTGCGCCGCGAACCGCCCCGTTTTGCGCCTCACCGGGGCCTCGCCAAAACCGTCAGTCTAAGTCCGCATGAGCGTTCCAAGTCCCGTCAGCAATCACAGCTAGCAAACGACGATTCGTTCTATTTACATGTCCTCCGCGTTAATTTCGATCGCACTGACAATTGCACAGCGCCACGGACTAGATCCTTCGCTCGTCTGCGCTGTCATCGAACAGGAATCTGCTTGGAACACCCACGCTATACGCTACGAACCCGCGTTTTTTGCGAAGTACGTTGCCCCGCTGTTCACGAACAACAAAGTCGAACCGCCCACAAATACCGAAGCCAATAGCCGCGCAATTTCCTGGGGCCTTATGCAGGTAATGGGACAGTCCGCCCGAGAGGCCGGCTTCGTTGGTCAGTTCTTGAGCGAACTCTGCGATCCCGCCGTCGGCATCGACGTCGGCTGTTCGCTCTTTGTTCACAAATTAGGCACTGCTCACGGCGACTTAGATGGAGCGCTGCAATTCTGGAACGGCGGCGGAAATCCCAGCTACGCAGCTGAGGTTCGAGCTCGAATGCCAAACTACGCGTTCCCCGCACAATAGGAAAAGGTCTTCCTCGTCGCGTTTCGTCGCGGGTAATCGTCACCGTCCTCAAGCTTGTGGCAGCGTCGCGACGCTTTATTGTCGTGGCGTTATCCATCTTTTTCGATGTACCGCGACTCAATACCCAACCACATTCCCCCAAACTTTGAGTTTTGCGACTCGATGATACGGTGGCGGCACTCAATGACTCTAGAAAAGACCGTTTTCGCAATCCTAATACTAGCTGCCGTAGCCTTCGCCGAAATAACGTGGGAGGAATCCCGTAGCGACCGTGCCCGGCTCGAGGTCGCGATTGCCTCTCAACAACAAATCATCGACGCATCCGAAACTCGCGAGCGATCTCGCGATGCCGCTCTGAAGATTACGCTGGCCCAAATTGCAGCGACTAAAAAGGCCACAAATACTCCTACACAAATCCTCAGCGCCCTTCAGCGCTCTATTGATCTCCCGCAACCCATTACGCTACAGGCGAACACAGAGAACACACTCGCGAAGGGAATCACGAAATCCAAAACTCCTGCCGCTTTCCCTGGCAGTCCCGCAACCAGAGTCCCCATCGCAAATTCAAACAGTAATGCAAAGGTGCTAGTGCAACCGCAATCTAGTTCGACCCCGGATCGAGTCAACGACTCAGCTGAGGCCGAG
>Ga0209038_10000344_pt1 | contig 14842 bp, 14 predicted proteins | sample BogFormECP03_OM3_FD_188237 | JGI IMG/M metagenome (GOLD analysis project Ga0209038, IMG submission 188237) | Bog forest soil microbial communities from Calvert Island, British Columbia, Canada - ECP03_OM3 (SPAdes) (version 2) | ecosystem: Environmental > Aquatic > Freshwater > Wetlands > Bog ...
CGCCCGCCTCACGTTGCTGGTCAATGAAGAAGGCGGCGTCAGCTGCAACGGAGGCGCGACGCTGAAGCTGAGCGACCCCGCTCTGGTGCAGGCACGGGCGATCCAGGAAGAACTGCTGGAACTGGCGCCCCACATTTCGTTGCCGGCCCGCCCCGGGTCGGTGCTGGCCTACTACGTGCGCGATGAACACGGCAGCGTGCGGTTTGCCGACAACTCGGCCGGACAGCCGAAGGTGCTGCACAGCCTGGCGCTGTTCGTCCTGCAGACCGCCCAGCAGATCTGCCACCTGCCGATGTGAGCAGCTGCGCTCGGCCCTAGCCGAGCCGAACCTTGCCGTTCGAGCGGGCGCGCGTCTGGGCACGCTCGACGACCTCAAGGCGCTCGATCGCGGCGTGCAGCAGCAGCCCCAGCAGCCGCAGACGCTCGTTCTCTGAGCGCAACTCGAGCAGCTCCTGCTTGGCGTCGGTGCCGAACTCGACCGTGGCCGCCATCCCGTAGGAGTGGAGCTCTGCCAGTTCTGCGTCGGTCAGTTTTCGGTCCGTGGCCTGCTCGACCAGCTCCCTGTAGAGCTCGCGGGCCGTCTGGCCCGCCTGCTCGTCGAGCTCCTCCTCGCGGTCGCTCAGGAACTCGACCACGCCGGCCGGGTAGGGGAGGTCGTCCTGGCGTTCAAGAAGCCTGAAGGGGCGCGTGCCGCGGGCGAGGATGTTCAGCCGGCCGTCCTCCATGCGCTCGAGGGTCTCCTCGATCTCGCATGCGCAGCCGATCTGCTTGAGCTCTTCATCGGACAGCCACACGATCCCGAACTGCCGCTCGACCGATCCGACGTCCGCCGACAGGCATTGCTCGATCATCTTCAGGTAGCGGTCCTCGAAGATGTGCAACGGCAGGCTCTCGCCGGGGAGCGCCACGATTCCCAAGGGGAACAGCGGAAAGCCCCGGAACAGTTGCTCGGACATGCCCGCAGTCTAGGTCGGCTTTTGCGCTGCGAGCATCAGGTTGTAGAACACGGCTGCCGGCAGCCGAGGCTCGAGCAGCTTGCGGTCAAGCGCCTGCAGCAGCAGGTAGCCGCGGTGTGCGTATTGGCGCCAGGCCCACGGCACGTCGTCAGGGTCGGCCGAGGCCTCGAGCGTGCGGTTGGTCCAGCCGAACCAGTTGGCCAGGAGCTCCTCGCCCGCTACGCGCACGTCGTGGAAGCCCGCGGCTAAAGCCAAGCCGGCGAGCTCGGCCGGAGCGAAGGCGTGGACGTCGACCACGCTCTCGAGAATGGCGTCGGGCTCCCAAGCGCCGGCGCCGGGCGCCGGGCGCGCGGCGATCGCACGACGCCACAGCGGCGCCGCTGCGCCGGCTATTCGCTTGGGCACGCCGGCGATGCGATCGCCGTAGCGCGAGGGCTCACCGGCGAACAGCACTGTTCCACCGGGAGCGAGTACGCGCTCGAACTCGGCGAACGCACGCTCCAGGCTGGGGATGTGGTGGAGCACGGCATGACCGAGAACCAAGTCAAAGCTCGCGTCTGGAAAGGGCAGGCGCTCGGCGTCGGCGGGCCGAGTCTGAACCTCGAAGCCGACCAGCCGCGCGTTGGACCGGAGGGTGGAGAGCATGCCCGGTGAGATATCGGTGCACGTGGCCTCTGCGATCACGCCGGCGCGAAGAAGGTTCAGCGTGAAATAGCCCGTTCCCGCGCCGATCTCAAGCGAGCGGGTGTAGCGGTCGGGCGCATGCCCGAGCGCCTTCGTCACCTTGGCCAGCACCTGCTCGCCGCCGAGCTCCCCGAAGTCGATGCCCCACTTCTCGTCGTAGTGACCGGCCGCCAGGTCGTGATAGCGCGTGTTGGCGTCGTGGATCTCTGCGGTGTTGAGAGCGGGCGGCACGGAGCGGCACCATATACTCGCGCGCCGTGGGCACGCCGATAGTGGTGCCCTGAGCACCTCGAGGAGCCTTCGTCTTGACAGGAACCCTCTACCTGCAGCGTGACCAGCCCGAGGGCGTTCCGCCGCTGGCACTGACGGGAGAGCGCACACTGCCGGACGTCCCGGCGGAGAACTACTGGTTCCGCCGTCACCTCGCGGTCTACGAATGGATAGCCACCCGCGTGGGCGGCCTGCGCGTGCTCGACATGGCCTGCGGCGAGGGCTATGGCTCGAACGTGCTCGCCGGCGCCGCGGCGAGCGTCGTGGGGGTCGAGGCCAACCCCGAGGCCTACGAGCACGCACGCTTGCGCTACCGCCGCCCGAACCTGCGCTTTGCCCGCGACCTGGTCGAGACCTTCTCCGAGCCCGCAGATGCGGTCGTGTTCCTGCAGACGGTCGAGCATCTCAAGGATCCTGGCGCGGTGCTCGAGCACTTTCGGCTGCTCGCGGACGCAGGCGGACCGGTGTTCGTCTCGACCCCCAACGTGCTGACGCTCGCGCCGAGGGGAGCGCCGCGCTCGGATAATCCCTGGCACGTTCACGAGTACCGCGCGCAGGAGTTCGAACAGCTGTGCCGCACACGCTTTCAGGTCGTGGAGCTGTTCGGCCTGTTCCACGCGCGCAAGCTGCGCGCACACGAGCTCGCCTTACGTCTTGGCTGGGACGCGATCCACCCACGACTCGGTCTCACCGAGCGCTTCTACGACCGCTTCACGCCCGCCATCGCGGCCTCGGACTTCGTGCTGCGGCCCTCGGGGAAGGCCGACATGGATGGCGCTCTGGACTTCCTCGCGGTGTGCCGCTGATGGCAGGCGGCGAGCGCGGAGCGCTGGCGATCGTCCTGCACACCCACATGCCCTACGTGGAGGGCTTCGGCACCTGGCCGTTCGGCGAGGAGTGGCTGTGGGAGGCGATGGCAACGTGCTACCTGCCGCTGCTTGAGCTGCTGGATGGAGGCGCCCCGCTGACGCTGTCGCTCACGCCCGTGCTGTGCGACCAGCTCGAAGCCCCCGGCGTCCCCGAGCGCTTTGCGGCGTTCGTGGAAGGGGTCCGCCGCGACTCTCACGAGCGCGACGCGGCTGGTCTCAGGGCCGGCGGATACGAACCGATGGCACGCGAGCTAGAGCGTTCCTTCGGCGACTACGCGGAGGCGCTTGAGAGCCTGCGACGCCGCGGCGAGGACCTGCTGGGGTCGCTGGCGCCATATGCCCAGTGGACCTCCTCGGCGACCCACGCAGTGCTCCCCCTGATGGCGACCGACACCGGCGTTCAGCTACAGGTGCAGAGCGGGATCAAGGCCCATCGCAATCGCTTCGGCGAGGGCTGGCGTGGAGGCTTCTGGCTGCCGGAGTGCGCGTACGCTCCCTGGCTTCATCGCGCGCTCGAGGACGCCGGTGTGCGCGCAGTCTGCGTGGAGCTGACCAACCTGTACGGAATGGGCGCCGAGGAGCACCTGCGCCCGATCGCGACCGACGCCGGTGTGCTGCTCGCCCCGATCGATCGCGCCACGATCTCGCTGGTCTGGAGCGCCGGCGGCTATCCCGCCGCGGGCGCCTACCGCGACTATCACCACCACACCGTTCACCATCACAACCCCTGGAACAACGGGGGTGGCGTCTACGACCACGCCGAGGCGCTGGCGCTCGCGCGAGAGCATGCCGCCGACTTTGTCGCGCGAACGCTCGCCCGCCTGGCCCAGGCCAACGCCTCAGCGCCCGGCGCCGGGCTGCCGGGAGGCGGGCTGGTGGTGTTCGCCGTCGACACCGAGCTGCTCGGGCATTGGTGGTATGAGGGCCTTCACTGGCTTCGCGGCGTGGTGGAGGAGTGCGCCCTGCAGGGGCTCGATCTGGTGCGCCTGGACGATGGGCTCCAACGTTGTGAGCCGGCGGCGGTGCAGGGCCGGGAGGACTGGCGGGCGATCACCTGGGGCGAGCACGGCGATCTCTCCACCTGGTCGGGACCCGCGGTCGCCGAGCTGGCCTTCGCCATGCGCTCCGCCGAGCTAAATCTGCTCGCAGCGGGCGCCGGCGCTCCCACCGCTGCGGTGCGTGAGCTGCTGGCGTTGCAGGCCAGCGACTGGGCGTTTCTGATCTCGCGTGATCTCGCCGCGAGCTATGCCCACGAGCGCTTCGAGGGGCACCGCCGAGCGCTCGCCCTGGCCCTCGCCGAGGGGCCGCACGCAGGGGTCGAGGATCTACGGAACCTGGCCGTTCACGCGGCTCGCCCGATGGCATGAGGGCAGCGGGCAACTGCTAGCATCCGCCCGCCTGAGCCCTGAGCGGCCACGCGCTGTGGCAGTCAGGACATGGATGTCGCAGTCAGCGCACCTCCTGCGATGTAGGAGACGCCGTGAACCAGACCCCGCCGAGGCAACGCCCGACCGCCGCCAACCCCGTGCCAATGCTGCGGGCGAATGGAGTGCGGCGAGGGAGGGGGCGCCAGCTGGCTCTCGCCCTGCTGACGGCGTTCGTCGTACTGGCGTCCGGCGCCCCAGCCGCGGCTGGAGCTGGCACCGCCAAAATCAAAGGAATGGTCACGGAAGCGAAAGCGCCGAAAGCTGCGATTCCGGAAGCCGAAGTGGCGGTGCGCACTCCGAGTGGAGAATTCGTAGCATTCGCTAAGGCCAATACGAGTGGCGAATATACGGTTTCGGCTCTGGCGGTCGGCTCCTACAAGGTGCAGTTTCTGGCGCCCGAAGGAAGTCCGCTAGCGGGCCAGTACTACAACGGCAAGACCACGCTGGGAGAAGCGGACCCCGTATCGATCGTCACCGCAGGGCAGGTCGAAACGGGGATCAACGCAGAACTGCACGAAGGAGGCAAGATCTCAGGCACGGTCAAGAACGGGAGTCACGAAGGCTTGGAAAAAATCGCCGTCACGGCATATCCCGCAGCCGGAGGCGAAGAATTCGCTGGGGGTTTCGCCTCCACGGGCAGAAACGGCGAATATGTCATCACGGGTCTGCCGAGCGGTTCGTATGAGGTCGAGTTCGCTCCAGCCCCCGGCTCAGGGCTCGATTTCGCTCCGCAGTTCTGGGAGGAACGCTCGTCGTTCTCGACGGCGAACACGGTTCCGGTCACAGAAGGAGCCACAACCGCCGAAATCAACGCGACGCTGCAGCCAGGTGGGGAGATCTCGGGGAGGGTGGTTGATGCCGTTACGCATGCGCCGGTTGAAGACGTGTCCGTGTTTGCCGAAGACGTCGGTGAAGAGCTTTTCTCCGCGCTTGCCGTGACGAATGCAAACGGTGAATACGAGATCACGGGGCTGGCAGGCGGCTCCTACAGGGTTGAATTCTCTGGAGAAAGTGAAGGAGGGATCGAATACGCCCCTCAGTACTACAACGGTGAGAGCTCGCTCGCTTCGGCCAACCTGATCGAAGTCCGGCCGGGAAGCCCGCTCTCGGGTATCAATGCGTCGCTGGTCCAAGCGTCGCCGCGAGTCGAAATCGTGGCACCCGTTGCGTCCACGTTGAGCCCGACGGCGGCGCCTGCCTCGCACCCTCCGCCGTCGCCGTCGCCGTCGCCGTCGCCACCGGCACCGGTCATCGCGCTGTCGACGACGAAGCTGGTCGTGTCCGGGAGCTCGGCCAAGGTGGGCATCGCCTGTGCGAGCGCGCCCTGCTCGGGTGCGATCGAGGTCTCCGAGCAGGTGGTGGTCAAGCAGCGCGAGGGCAAAAGGACGATCTCGCGCAGGGAGGCCGTTGTGCTGGCCAGAGGCTCCTATGTCCTCGCCGCCGGGCACAGCGGCACGTTCAAGATCACGTTCACGGCGACCGGCAGGAGCAAGCTCGCCGGTGCCAGCCATCACCGCCTGTCGGCGACGCTCGAGGCGTCCGTGGCCGGCGGCAGGAGCGCTGAGGGAGCCGTCGCGGTGAGCGAGGCCTCCTCGAAGCGGACGTGAGCGTCACTGCCAGCGCATCGTCCGGGGCGCGTCGCGCATCCTGATCGCGCGGGCGGGAACGCCGCCGACGACGGTGTTCTGCGGGACCTCCTTCGTCACCACCGCACTCGTCCCCACGATGCTGTTATCGCCAATGCAGACCCCGCGCAGCACGCACGCCCCGTAGCCGATCCACACGTTGTTGCCGACGCGCACGTCTCGCTTGTAGATGCCCTGCTCTCTGATCGGACGGTCGACCTCGACGACTCCGTGGTCGAAATCGATCAGCATCACCCGGTCGGCGATGATGCACTCGCGTCCGATCGAGACCTGCTGGTAGGCCGAGATCGTGCACTCCTGGCCCATCACCGTCTTTGCCCCGATGCTCACCCGCCCCTCGTGGACGCGGATCTTCGTGCCATGTCCGATCCACGCCCAGCGGCCGACGTAAAGCACGGCGTCGCGGCCGATCTCCAGTTGCACGTTGGGGCAGATGAAGCAGATCCCGTCGGTCTGAAGGCGCCCCCGGTAGCGCAGCTTCAGCAGCACGAAACGCGCCAGCAGGTGCGCGTAGGCGAAGCTCAGCATGTGGTTGGCGCGCATGAACCTGAAAAGCGCCAGCGGACCGCCCCGGAGGGGCTCCGGAGCCCGCCGCACGCCCTCGCCGAGCTCCCCGGCAGGCGTCTCGTCTGTGGGGTCGGCAAGCAGCGGTTCCATCGCCGTGGAATCGTAATGCCCGGCGGGCACCCTGCGATGATTGCGCCCGCGATGACCGGCTCGACACTTGCACAGCGGCTGCTCGACGGCGACCAGCGCGCGCTCGCGCGGGCGATCACGCTTGTCGAGGACGATCGTCCCGAGGGTTGGGAGCTCGTGAAGGAGGTCTACCCGTACACCGGAAATGCGGCCGTCGTCGGCTTCACCGGCCCCCCCGGGGCGGGCAAGTCGACGCTGATCGGCGCGCTCACAAAGGCCCGGCGCGAGGCCGGGCGGACGGTTGGCGTGCTCTCCATCGACCCCTCCTCGCCGTTCACGCACGGCGCGCTGCTGGGAGACCGGATCCGCCTGTCAGAGCATTTCCTTGACTCCGGGGTGTTCATCCGCTCGATGGCCAACCGCGGTGCGCTCGGCGGCCTCTCCGAGGCGGCGCTGCAGGCCGCCCTGCTGCTCGACGCGGCCGGGCGCCAGGACGTGTTCGTGGAGACGGTCGGCGTTGGTCAGGCGGAGATCGACATCATCGATCATGCCGACACGATCGTGCTCGTGCTGATGCCCGGATCGGGCGACTCGATCCAGGCGCTCAAGGCCGGGGTGATGGAGATCCCGGACGTGATCGTGATCAACAAGGCCGACCATCCGCTGACGGACACGATGGTGCGCGAGATCCGCGGAGTGCTGTCGCTCGCCAATCTCGACCGCACCACCGAGGAGGCCCGCCGCAGCTGGCGGGTGCCGATCGTCAAGACCGAAGCCACCAGCGGCAAGGGCATCGATGAGCTGGTGGAGCGCCTTGAGGAGCACCGCGCCCACATCCTCGCCGGGAACCAGCTGGCCGAGCGCCGCAGACGCAACCTGCGCAACGAGATGCTCTCGATCGCGACCGCCCGCATGCGTCGCCGTCTGGAGGAGGATCTGCACGAGGATCCGGAGTTTCAACGCCTTCTGGACGAGGTCGTGGAGCGACGGCTCGACCCGGCGAGCGCGGCTACCCTGCTGCTCGAGCGGGCGGGCGGCGGTTAGCGATGGACTGGGAAGAGCGCACCTGGCCGTTGTTGCGCCGGGTCATCGGGGTCCACACCGCCCTCTACCGCGCGAGCCGCGGTCTCATCGGACACCGCTTCCCCGGCGCCCCCCCGGTGCTGCTGCTCGATCACGTCGGCGCGAAGAGCGCCACCAGGCGGACCAGCCCCCTTGTCTACATGCGCGATGGCGAGAACGTGGTGCTCGTCGCCTCAAACAGCGGCAACTCCAGAAACCCGGCGTGGTTCCACAATCTGATGGCCAACCCCGACACCACCGTTCAGATCGGCCCGCGGCATCTGTCGGTGCGTGCCCGCGCTGCCAGTCCGACCGAGCGCAGGCGCCTGTGGCCGAAGGTCGTGCAGCTGAACAGCGGCTACGTCGACTACCAGGCGCGTACCGCGCGGGAGATACCGCTCGTGATCCTCGAGCCACGTTGAGGGGCCTGCTTGCTCAGCGTCGCTAGGCGCCGAGCGCGCGCGCGATCACCATCTGCTGGATCTCGTCGGTGCCCTCGCCGATCGTGAGGATCTTCGCGTCGCGGTAGAACCTGCACACCGGGTACTCCTCGATCAGGCCGTAGCCGCCGTGTATCTGTACCGCCTCATCGGCGCAGCGCACCGCCAGGCGGCCGGTCTTGAGCTTGGCCTGCGCGGCTGTCAGCCTGAAGTCGCGTTTGGCGTCCTTCTCCAGTGCGGCCTTGTAAACGAGCAGGCGCGCCGCCTCGATCTCGCACGACATGTCGGCGAGCTTGCCCTGGATCGCCCCGAACTTGGAGATCGGGCTGCCGAACGCCGTTCGCTGCTTGGCGTAGAGCAGCGCCTCCTCGAGGGCGCCCTGTGCCAGTCCGACGCCCATCGCCGCCACCCCGATTCGCCCGATGTCGAGCACCGCGAGGAACTGCCTGAGCCCGGCACCACGTGGACCGAGCAGGGCCTCCTCCGGCACCCGGCAGTCGCTGAACGCCAGCGGACGCGTGTCCGAGGCGTTCCAACCCAGCTTCCGGTACGGCGGACCCTGTGTGTATCCGGGGGTGCCGTTGGAGACGATCAGGTTGGAGATCTCCTTGGCGGCGCTCGTGCGGCCCTGTGCGCCCGGGCCCGGGTTAGGCTCGCCGGTGACCGCCGTTATGCACACCATTCCCGAGACCTCGGTCCCGGCGTTGGTGATGAACTGCTTTGCCCCGTTCACCACCCATTCCCCGGCATCCAGCCGGGCGCGGGTGCGGGTGTTGCCCGCATCCGAGCCGGCCTCGGGCTCACTCAGCCCAAACGCCCCGAGCCGTTCGCCGGAGCACAGTCGCGGCAGCCAGTCCCGTTTCTGCTCCTCTGAGCCGAACAGATACACCGGCTGGGTGCCCAGCGAGGTGTGCGCGCACAGCGTGATCGCCACCGAGGAATCAACGCGCGTCAGCTCCTCCACGGTGATCGCGTAGGCGAGCGTATCTCCGCCGCCGCCGCCGTACTCCTGCGGAAAGGGGATGCCCATCAGGTTCAACTTCCCCAGCTTCTCCACGATCTCATAGGGGAACGCCTTGGAGCGGTCGAGCGCCTCGGCGTGCGGCGCCACCTCGCCCTCGGCGAATTCGCGCACCGTGCGCCTGACCAGCTCGTGGTCGGGGGAGAGGTCGAAGTCCATGCCCGCGTAGTGTCACAGAGGGCCCCACGGGAGCCGCCCAACGACGGCAGCTCTAGGATCCCCGCGAGTGCCTCCCAGGCGTCTGATCCTCGATTTCCTCGCGCGCGGCGAAGTCCACCGCTATGGTCCCGACCGCTCTCAGCGCGCGGACCTTCGCCTTCCGCCGGGCGCCGGTCCCCACCCGCTGATGATCCTGATCCACGGCGGCTCATGGGGCAAGCGCTACGGCAGGGTCGTCATGCGCGCGCTCGTCGGTGACCTCGTGCGCCGCGGCTTTGCTACCTGGAACATCGAGTACCGGCGCCTCGGCAACGGCGGCGGCTGGCCGACGACGTTCGAGGACGTGGCCGCGGCGATCGACCACCTGGACACGCTGGACGCGCCGCTGGACCTCGGCCGCGTGAGCATGCTCGGTCACTCGGCCGGCGGTCACCTCGCGCTGTGGGCAGCAGGGCGGGAGAGGCTGGCGCCGGGTGCGCCGGGGAGCATCGACGGCGCACCGCGTGTGCCCGTGCAGCGCGTCATCGCCCAGGCCGGCGTGTGTGATCTCGCGGGCTGCTACCGCGAATGGCATGGCGGCGCCGCCGGGGCCCTGATGGGCGGCAGTCCCGAGGAGTTCCCGGAGCGCTATGCAGTGGCCAACCCGCTGGCGAACGTCCCGCTCGAGATGCCCGCGCTGCTCGTTCACGGCGTGCTCGATCAGACCGTCTCTGTGAGGCTCAGCCGCGCCTACGCGGCCGCGGCGCTGGCGGCCGGGGCCGAGGTGGAGCTGGTGGAAATCGAGGGCGAGGCCGGCGGCCACCGCACGCACATCGATCCGCGTACGTCGTCGTGGGCGGCAGTCACGCGGTCGCTCGAAGGGTCCGCCGGGGTGGCCTACGCGGTGTAGGAGCGAGCCAGCTGGACGAGCAGGCGCACGCCGTAGCCCGAGGCGCCCTTGCCCACGTAGGCACGTCCCAGGTCCCAGGCGGAGCCGGCGATGTCCAGATGGACCCAGGGGATCTCCTCGACGAAGTTCTGAAGGAAGCTGGCGCCCACGATCGTGCCCGCCTTGCGCGCTTCCGGTGCATTGTCGAGGTCGCCGTAGGTCCCCTTCACGAGCTCCTCGTACTCGCGGTGCAGGGGCAACCGCCAGACGATCTCGCCCGTCTGCTGGCCCGCGCCCGAGACCCGCTCGGCGAGCTCGTCGTCGTTTGACATCAGCCCCGCATAGGTCGACCCGAGCGCGACGATCACCGCGCCGGTCAGCGTGGCCAGATCGACGAGCCGCTCGGCCCCCTGGTCGATCGCATGACAGAGGCAGTCGGCCAGCACCAGCCGGCCCTCGGCGTCGGTGTTGTTGACCTCGATCGTCTTCCCGTTGGCGGCCGTCACGATGTCTCCGGGCTTCACCGACCGTCCGCTCGGCAGGTTCTCGGTGGCTCCCACGACCGCCACTAGCTTCACCGGCAGCTGCAGACGGGCGATCGCGGCGACGGCCTCGATCACCGCCGCGCCGCCGGACATGTCGAACTTCATCTCGGCCATTTTCGGCCCCGGCTTCAGCGAGATCCCGCCGCTGTCGAACGTCACCGCCTTGCCCACGAAGCCGAGCACGGGGCCCTCCGCTGCGGGGCTCTCATAGCGCAGGGTGATCAGCGCCGGGTCCTGGTCTGAGCCCTGGGCGACCGCTGCGAAGGCGCCCATCCCGCGGGCGATGATCCCGTCGCGCCCCTCGGCCTCGACCGCCAGGCCGTCAATCTCCTCGGCAAGCGCCGCCGCGTACTCGGCCAGCGCGGTCGGCGTGAGGTCGTTTCCGGGGCGGTTCTGCAGATCTCTGGCCCGATTCACCGACGTTGCCACGAGCGCCGCCTCGCTGATTGCGCTCTCGGCCTCGGTGGGTGCCGAGACGATCAGGCGCTCGAGGCGCTTGGGCTCGCCGTCGGCCGCGTCCTGGAGCCCGGCGGCGTCGGACTTGTAGAGCTCGAAACGGTAGTCGCGTAGGAGCGTGCCCTCCACGAGCGCGCCGGCGACCGCAGGATCGCTGTCGGGCGGCGCCTGCCAGCAGAGCGCACGGGTCGCGATCTCGCTCGCGCGCTCGCAAGCCAGGGCGGCTGCCACGCGGGCGCGCTCGGGGGTGAGCTCTGCGCGCGCCCCCAGCCCCACCAGCAGCCAGCGCCTGCCCTCCGCGTGGGCGAGCGCGAGCGCCTTGAACGAACGGCGGGCCTCGCCGGAGGCGAGCAGCTCGCCCACCTGCGCGGGCGCGTCGCGGGGAAGCTCCTCACCGTCGAACACGCCCACAGCGACCGTGTCCGCGTCCGTGCTCCCGCCTGGTTGAGTGGTGGCCGAGACCTGCACGGCCCGGCACGATATCCGGCTTGCGCCCGAGTCGTCCGCGCGGGGGGATCGCGGGGCAGTCCTCTACCATGGGCGGTCCCTCGTCCATTACCGACAATTGACTGGAGATTCCTGTTCCGATGTCCAACACCGTGATCCTCGGCGCTGCGCGTACCCCCATCGGCAAGGTGGGTGGCGGCCTGTCCACGCTCGACGCCACCGAGCTGGGTGGCCTGGCGATCAGCGCGGCGCTCGAGCGCGCCGGCGTGGAGCCCGAGCAGGTCGAGCACGTCGTGATGGGTCAGGTGCTGCAGGCCGGTCAGGGGCAGATCCCCTCGCGCCAGGCCCAGATCAAGGCGGGGATCCCCAAGGAGGTCTCCTCGGAGACCGTCAACAAGGTCTGCGCCTCCGGGCTGCGCGCGTCGGTCCTCCTCGACCAGGCGATCCGCGCGGGCGACATGCAGGTGGGCGTGGGCGGGGGCATGGAGTCCATGTCCAAGGCTCCCTATCTGCTCCCCGACGCTCGCTTCGGCTACCGCATGGGCGACGCCAAGATGCTCGATGCGATGGTGCACGACGGGCTCACCAACCCCTTCTCGGGAAAGCAGATGTTCGTCGAGGCGACCGAAGTCGCCGAGGAGCTCGAGATGACCCGCGCGGACATGGACCGCTGGGCGCTGCGCTCGCACGAGCTCGCGCTCAGGGCGATCGACGATGGGCGCATGTCCGAGGAGATCGTGCCGGTGACGGTCAACGGCCGCAAGGCCGCCACGATCGTGGAGATCGATGAGGGACCGCGCCGGGATACCTCGCTCGAGAAGCTCGCGTCGCTCCCCGGGCTGGTGGGCAAGGACGGCTCACACACGGCCGGCAACTCGCCGGGCGTGAACGACGGCGCCGGCGCGCTGGTGCTGTCCTCCGAGGAGTGGGCGCTTGCCAACGGCAAGGAGGTGCTGGCGCAGATCCTCGCCCACGCGCAGAGCGCCAACGACTTCGCCTATCTCGCCACCACGCCCGCCAGCGCCGCCAGGAAGGCCCTTGAGAAGGCGGGGCTGCAGCCGGGAGACATCGACCTGTGGGAGATCAACGAGGCGTTCGCCTCGGTCACGCTGAACTCGATCCGCATGCTCAACATCGATGAGGACAGGGTCAACGTCAACGGCGGCGCCGTCGCCCTGGGCCACCCGATCGGCGCATCCGGGGCGCGCATTCTCGGCAGCCTCGTGCTCGAGCTGCGCCGGCGCGGCGGAGGCCTTGGCTGTGCTGCGATCTGCTCCGGCGGTGGGCAGGGCGACGCGGTGATCCTCAAGGTCTAGTGCGCCCGACGGGAAACCCGATGATCTCGCCGACCGCCGATCCGGATCGCTAGTGGCGCACGGCAAGGAGGGCAGCAACGGCGCTGGGCCGCCGCGCGCGGCGGCGTTCTTTGACCTGGACAAGACGCTGATGGCCGGGTCCTCGGGCATCTTCTTCGCGCGTGCGGCCTATGAGACCGGGATGATCTCGCGCGGCCGTCTCGTCCGCGACGCCTACGAGAACCTGCGCTTCCGCCTGCGCGGGTCGACCGACGACCGCGCCGATGACGTGCGCAGGCGCGTGGGGGAGATGATCGCGGGCGTGCGCGTCCGCGATCTCGAGCGCCTGTCCCCGCGAGTGCTGGCGGGCGTCCTGCCGCGCCTGTATCCGCAGATGCTCGCCCGCGCCTACGCACATCAGGATGCGGGCGTGCCCGTCTACATCCTCACCGCTGCCTCCCAGGAGATGGCCGATCTGCTGGCGCACGTGCTCGCCTTCGATGGCGGCCTCGGCTCACGCTCGGAGATCGTCGACGGGCGCTACACGGGGCGGCCGGCCGGCCCGTTCAACTACCGCGAGGGCAAGGTGCTGTCGATGCGCGACCTCGCCGAGCGCGAGGACATCGACCTCGCCTCCTCCTACGCCTATTCGGACTCCGAGTCCGATCTGCCGATGCTGCGCGCGGTGCGCCATGCGGTGGTCGTCAACCCCGATCCGCACCTGCGGCGCATCGCCCTGGCCGAGGGCTGGGAGGTGCTGCACCTGGATCGCCTCGGCCGTCGCCTGACGATGCTCGCAGCGCTGGGGTTGGCGGGCGCTCTGACCGCGCTCGGGCGGATCCTGCGGGGGCGTGTGGGAGCGAGCACCGGCCCGCGGGCATAATCTGGCGTGCGCATGTCCGGCACCCAGACCCATGGCAAGATCCGCGTCGTCGTGGCCAAGCCCGGCCTGGACGGGCACGACCGCGGCGCGAAGATCATCGCGCGCGCGCTGCGCGACGCGGGCATGGAGGTGATCTACACGGGTCTGCACCAGACGCCGGAGCAGATCGTGGAGACGGTCATCCAGGAGGACGCCGACGCTGTCGGCCTGTCGATCCTGTCCGGCGCCCACATGACCCTTGTCCCGCGCGTGGTGGAGCTGTTGCGCGCGCAGGGCATCGACGACGTGGTGGTCACCGTCGGCGGCACGATTCCCGCCGAGGATATTCCCGAGCTGAAGGAGCTGGGCGTGGCCGAGGTCTTCACCCCGGGCGCCCCCACCCAAGCGATCGTTGATTTCATCCGCGGCAGCGCCGGCGGGCGGGAATCCGATCACTGATTGACGCGTCAGTCAACCGCTGAAGCGAGTAGCATCGCCACCAACAGAACCCCAAGGAGTTGCCTGAATGAAGATATGCGTCCTCGTGAAGGAGGTCCCGGACGCCGCCGTCGAGAAGAAACTTGACCCCTCGACGGGGCGCATGGACCGCAGCGGCGAGAAGAACCTCAACCCGTATGACACGCACGCCATCGAGGCGGCGATGCAGATCAAAGAGGGCGGTGCGGTCCCGGTCGAGGAGATCGTCGCCGTGACGATGGGCCCCGACAGCGCCGTGCGCGCGCTGCACAAGGCCGTTTCGCTCGGCGCCGACCGCTCGGTTCACCTCTCAGACCCGGTGGTGGCGGGCTCGGATGTGGCGGCGACCGGCTACGCGCTGGCCAACACGCTCAAGCGCGAGAGCCCCGACCTCGTGCTGCTGGGCCAGCAGTCAGACGACGGCGAGTGCTACACGATCGGCGCGGTGGTGGCCGAGCATCTGGGCATGCCGTCGCTGACGCAGGTGATCAAGATGGACATCGACTCAGAGGCCGTGCGCTGCGAGCGCCAGGCCGAGTACGGCTACGACACCGTGCAGGTCAAGCTGCCGGCGGTGATCTCCGTGGGCGACGCGATCAACGAGCCCCGCTACCCGTCGCTGAAGGCGATCATGGGTGCCAAGAAGAAGCCGCTGGACACCGTCACCGCCGCCGATGTCGAGATCGACCCGGCGATGGTCGGCGGCGATAACTCGGCCGCCG
>Ga0209038_10000348_pt1 | contig 14764 bp, 22 predicted proteins | sample BogFormECP03_OM3_FD_188237 | JGI IMG/M metagenome (GOLD analysis project Ga0209038, IMG submission 188237) | Bog forest soil microbial communities from Calvert Island, British Columbia, Canada - ECP03_OM3 (SPAdes) (version 2) | ecosystem: Environmental > Aquatic > Freshwater > Wetlands > Bog ...
CCAGCCGATACGACCACCACGCATGCGTATCTGCTGGCTGAATATGCCCTCGCGCAGGCGTTTCTGCGCGACGCTCCTGTGTCCCTGGCGCACACGACGGCGCTGCTCGAAAGCCTCGGGAATGAATGCCACGGCGTCCTCGCGGGAGAGCCTTCGGAAGAAGGCCCCCAGTTTCAGGAAGGCGCCCCGACTCCCCGGGCAAGAGGCGAACGGCAGCGCAGCGAACGGCAGCGCGACACGATCAACCAGGAGCTCTCACGCGCGTTGGAGGTAGCCGGCGATCAGCCTGACCTGGCCGCGGTCGAAGCCTACGGTGCCCAGACCACCGCGCTGAGCTGGAGCGACCCTCGGGTCGCACCGCTGGTAGGCCGCTATGCGGGTTACCTGAAGGAACGCGCGACACTCCCCGCCCCGAACGTGTGCGCCGACATGAAGGCCTGGGCCGCCAGCGGCTACCACGTCCTATCACCCGCCAGCCGCACATTCGAAGCCGCGGAAGCGGCTCGTCTGGAAAGCCTCGCGCCGCCCGCGCCCTCCCTGTCCTCCCTGCGGTCGCTGCTCAAGCGCTACGAGGGCCCGGCTGAGCGCGCGTTGGCCCGACGGACGGACGCGCTGCTCGTCCGCTACGCCGAAGAGGACGCGCGGTCGCTCAAGCAGGACTTGCGGCTGCAGCGGGCGCTGGGCGTACCGGAAAACCCGTTGGAAGCACGCGAACACGAGCCCGTGCTCGGACGCGGGAACACGCCGGCCGGAGCGCGGTTCATCGTGCGCGACGAACCCCCGACGAGCAGCTTCGGCTCGTCCTGCCGACGGTCGGTCTCGGTCGAATTCATCGAGCCTGCGAAGGAGGGGAGCGGTTCGTTCTCGCGGGAAAGCTCGGAGACGTCGCTCTGCCTATCCGAGCATGGCGAAGGTCCATCTGTCGCCTGCGGCGAAAAAACCGAGGAGATCAGCCTCGCCGTCCCCCCCGCGGTGCGGACGGTCCGGCCGGAGCTGAGCAACGGCCATGCGATCACGTCGCGAGTCATCCGCATCCCTTCCCGCTACGGCGGCCCCGGCGGCGTCTACGCACAGGCGCTTCGGATCCCCACGCCGTATCCGATTTCGCTCATCGAGCTCGATCGCAGCGGCAGGATCGTGCATGCCCTCAAGCGCGAGGACCTTCCGCGCTGCCGGAGGGAATCCGCACCACAGGGTCCGAAGTTCGTCGCCCTCGCGCGCGGCATCACCCCTTCCGGCGAACCATTTGCGATCGAAGGGTCCTTTGTTCGCTTCGCACACAACCACACCGACTTCAGCGTCGAGGTCACAGCCGGCAACTTCAGGAGCCGCGGGGAGGAAGCGACGGGGACGCTCGGCGGATCCGAACCGAAAGCCTTCGACTGGTCGCTCGCCGACGAATGCCCGCCGCACCCCTACGCGATCATCTACGGGCTTCTGTCTGCGCCGGGCGACTCGGTCCTGGCCCGGACGCCCGAAGGCCTTGTTGCCCTGAACAAGGTCCAGATCGCAGCACACTTCCACTCGAAGGGACCACTCGTCTACGGCGTCTTCTCCACGGTCCCCACAGAACTGATCGTGCGTAGGAGCGACGGCAGCACCCTCTACACCCAGAGCCTGACCGGCACAGCCAGGGAAGGAACGGAATTCTGCGAAGGCTACGCCGAAGGCTGAGCGTTCACCGCTCGGTGTAGGCGACGCCCGCCAGCGACAGTCCGTGGGCGGGCGCCGTCCTGCCCGCCTGCGCGCGCGATCCCCCCGCCAGCAGGCCCGTGAAGTCCTCGAGCGTACGCTGCCCGGCGCCCACCTCGAGCATCGTGCCCACGAGCACGCGGTTCATGTGACGCAGGAAGGTGTCCGCCTCGATCCAGAACTCGAGCACGTCGGGCTTCCTCACGCGCCATTCGGCGCTCAGCACGTCGCGGCGGAAGTGCGAGTGTTCCGTCTCCGAGGGCGTGAAGGCCGTGAAGTCGTGCTTGCCGAGGAGCTCTGAGGCGCACTGCGACAGCGCCCCGCGATCGAGCTCCCCCGGCCACCAGAACGCCCGGCCGCGCTCGAAGGCGCTACGGGCGCGCCGCGCGAGCACGCGGTAGCAGTAGGTCCTGCTGGTCGCGTCGCGGCGCGCGTCGAAGCCGGCCGGAGCGGGCTCTGAGGCGAGCACGGCGAGATCGTCGGCGAGCAGTCCGTTCAGGCGCAGCGGGTCAACCGCCTCGTGGGCGTAGCTGGCCACCTGCCCCCAGGCGTGCACGCCCCGGTCGGTACGCCCGGCCACTGTCAGCTTCAGCGGCTGGCCGTCCGTGCCCGTTTGACCGAGGACCGTCTGCAGCGCGCGCTCGAGCTCCTCCTGCACGCTGCGTTCACCGGGCTGGCGCGCCCAGCCGGCGAACCCGGTCCCGTCGTACTCGATCGTGAGCTTGGTGACCATCCGCGCAGCGCCCGCCGCGAGCGCGGACTCAGACGAGCTCGATGAAGACCATCTCGGTCGAGTCGCTCTGGCGCGGACCGAGCTTGAGGATGCGCGTGTAGCCCCCAGGACGATCGGTGTAGCGGGGAGCGACGTCCACGAACAGCTTGTGGACCGCGAACTTGTCCTGCGCCAGCGTCGACAGCGCCTGGCGGCGGGCGTGCAGATCTCCACGCTTGGCCAGGGTGATCAGCTTTTCGATCTCGGGCTTGACCGCCTTGGCCTTCGCCTCGGTGGTCTTGATCCGCTCGTGCTCGATGATCTCCTTGCTCAGGTTCATGAGCAGCGACTTGCGGTGCGCTGAGTCACGGCTGAGCTTGTTGCGTGTCTTCTGATGGCGCATGGTCGCAGGAAGTCTAGTCGGCGCGCAGGTTCAGGCCACGCGCATGGAGCGTTTCGATGACCTCGTCGATCGACTTCTTGCCGAAGTTCGGGATCGCGTTGAGCTCGGCCTCGGACTTCGAGATCAGGTCGCCGACGGTCTGGATCCCAGCCCGCTTGAGGCAGTTGTAGGAGCGCACGCCCAGCTCGAGCTCCTCGATCAGGATCCCGTACTCCTCGCCTTGCAAAGCCGCGGGGCCGCCGCTACCGCCGACCGCCAGGCCGTGACCGTCGAGCTGGCCTCCGGGAACGGCGCGCAGCTCTTGGATGCGATCGGCGTCGGTGAAGATGGCGAGCTGGGAGATCAACAGCTCGGCCGCCTCGCGCAGCGCCGCCTGAGGGTCGATCGAGCCGTCCGTCTCGATGTCGAGCGTGAGCTTGTCGAAGTCCGTCTTCTGCCCCACGCGCGCCTGCTCGACCGCGTAGGCGACACGCCGTACGGGCGAGAAGATCGAATCGATCGGGATCACCCCGATCGGCTGGTCGGGTGACTTGTTCTCCTCAGCGGGGCGATACCCGCGCCCGCGGCCGATCGTCATGTACAGCTCGAGCTTCGTTTTCTTCTCGAGCGTCGCGACATGCACGTCGGGGTTGAGGATCTCCACGCCGGCGGGCAGGTCGATGTCCTTGGCGGTTATCTCGCCTGGCCCTGTGACCACCAGCGGAGCCTCGACCTCGGTGGCGTCGGAGTGCATCCGGCAGACCACGCCCTTGAGGTTGAGCACGATGTCGGTGACATCCTCCTTGACACCATGGATCGTCGAGAACTCGTGCGCCACGCCCTCGATGCGCACGCTCGTGACGGCCGCCCCCGCCAGGGAGGAGAGCAGTACGCGGCGCAGCGAGTTGCCGAACGTGTAGCCGAACCCGCGGTCCAGCGGCTCGATGGTGAACGTGCCACGGTTCTGCTCCACGGACTCGCTTGTGATCCGCGGGATTTGAAAGTCGAGCATCATGAGTCCTAACGTCGTTTTGGTGTCTCACCGGCGTCGTGGGGACACCGGCTTGGAGCCACGACCTTGCGGTCGCGGCGCGGGAAAGCTCCTATTACTTCGAGTACAGCTCGACGATGAGCTGCTCCTGCACCGGCGCGGCGACCTCACGTCGCTCCGGCTTGCGCAGCACCTTGGCCGTGAGCGACTCATGGTCGGCCTGGAGCCACGCGGGGATCTGTCCGGTGAGCTCGGTGGCGTCTCTGACCACCTGCGTGGCCGGAGTGTCCGCCTTGATGGCGATCACCTCACCCGGGCGCACCTGATAACTGGGAATGTTCACCCGCTTGCCATTGACCGTCCAATGGCCGTGACGGATGAGTTGGCGGGCCTGGCGGCGCGAGGCCGCGAAGCCCAGGCGCACCAGCACGTTGTCCAACCGGCACTCGAGCAGCGCGAGCAGGTTCTCGCCGGTGATTCCCGGCTGCCGCGAGGCCTTTTCGTAGTAGCCGTGGAACTGCCTCTCGAGCACGCCGTAGTAGCGGCGCGCCTTCTGCTTCTCGCGCAGCTGCACGCGGTACTCACTCTGTTTCATGCGGCCGCGTCCGTGCTCGCCGGGCGGGTAGGAGCGGCGCTCCACACCGCACTTGTCCGTCAGGCAGCGCTCACCCTTGAGGAACAGCTTCTGTCCCTCACGGCGGCACTGCTTGCACTGTGGGCCTGTGTCTCTTGCCATTTGCTCTGTTCGCCTATCGCTGTTGGAAGTTGCTACACGCGCCGGCGCTTGCGCGGCCGGCAGCCGTTGTGTGCCTGTGGCGTGACGTCCTTCACGCCGGTGACCTCGAGCCCAGCCGCCTGCAGTGAGCGAATCGCGGTCTCCCGCCCGGAGCCCGGACCCTTGACGTAGACCTCCACCTTCTGGAGGCCCTGCTCGAGGCCCTTGCGGGCGGCCGCGTCGGCGGTGACCTGCGCGGCGAACGGCGTCGACTTGCGCGACCCCTTGAAGCCCGCGCCGCCGGCGGACTCCCACGCGATCACGTTGCCCGTCTGGTCGGTCAGGGACACGATCGTGTTGTTGAACGAGGTCTTGATGTGGGCCTGCCCGATGGGGATGTTCTTTTTCGGCTTGCGCCGGCCGCGCGCGCGTTTGGGGGCGGGTGGCACTACTTCTTACCCGCTCTCTTCTTGCCGGCGACCTGCATCCGCTTGGGACCCTTGCGCGTGCGCGCGTTGGTCTTCGTCTTCTGCCCGCGCACCGGCAGGCCGCGACGGTGGCGCAGGCCGCGATAGCAGGCGATCTCCTGCAGCCGTTTGATGTCCTGGGAGCGCTCGCGCCGCAGATCACCCTCGACCGGCTGCCCCTCGTCGATCGCGTCGCGCAGCTTCGCCACCTCATCCTCGGTGAGGTCGCGCACGTAGGTGTCGGGGCTGACCCCGACCTCCTTCAAGATCTTGTTCGCCGTCGAGCGCCCGATCCCATAGATGTACGTCAGGCCTATCTCCGAGCGCTTGTTCAAGGGCAGGTTGACTCCCGCGATGCGTGCCACCTAGCCGATCACCCCTGACGCTGCTTATGGCGCTTGTTCTGGCAGATCACCAGCACCACTCCGTGGCGGCGGATGATCTTGCACTTCTCGCACATCGGCTTGACCGACGGTCTTACCTTCATGATCCCTTTCGGCGGCTGGGTTCCGGCAGCTCGGCTCTGGCTGCCGTTGCGGCCGCCGCTACCTAGCTGAGGAGATGCTCTCCTGCGCGCCTACTGCCTCGCATTTGAGCAGGACACCGCATAGTAGCAACTCCGCTGCCCCCGCCGCGGCCGCGCTTGTGGCGTCCCGGGCCTGGCGCCTCAGCCCGCGCTCGCCACGCCCTCGTGCAGGGGCTCGGCTGAGGCCGAGCTCGCCCCGATGTGCCATGGGGTGAGAACCCTCGGGCCCTCGCCGGTGACGGCGACCGTGAACTCGAAGTGTGCGGCCGGAGAGGCGTCCTCGGAGAAGATCGCCCAGCCGTCCCCGCCCACACGCACCGCCGGACGCCCGGCGGTGGTCATCGGCTCGATCGCGAGCACCATGCCCTCCTCGAGCAGCGGACCCTTGCCGGGCCGGCCGTAGTTGGGGACCTGCGGATCCTCGTGCATGCTCCGCCCGACACCGTGCCCGACGAGCGAGCGCACGACCGACAGCCCCGCGCCCTCCGCCACCTGCTGGATCGCGCTGGACAGGTCGCCCAGGTGATTGCCCGCCCGGCACTGGGCGACGCCGGCGTGCAGCGACTCCTCGGTGGCCCTCAGCAAGTTCTCGGCCTCGGCGCCGACCTCCCCCACCGGAAACGTCCGCGCGGCATCGGCGACCCAGCCGTCGAGCGTGACGCCCACGTCAATCGAGATGATGTCGCCCGGCTTGAGGCGATAGGGACCGGGGATACCGTGGACGATCATCGCGTTGGGCGAGGCGCAGATCGAGCCGGGGAAGCCGCGGTAGCCCTTGAACGTCGGCTCCCCTCCGCGCGAGCGGATGAAGCGCTCGGCGAGCTCGTCGAGCTCAGCCGTGCTCACACCGGGGCGGATCCTGCTCTGAAGCTGCGCGAGCGTCGCCACGAGGATCGCACCCGCGCCCGCCATCTTCTCGATCTCCCCGGGAGACTTCTTGATGATCACCAGCGGAGCTTAGCTATCCGCACGTCGCGGACGAGCCTATAGCGTCTCCTCCAGCCGCAGCGTGGCCACCGTGGCGCGCACGTGAGCATGCACCTCGTCGGCGTCGCGCCGCCCGTCAATGCGCCGCAGCAGGCCGGCGCGATCGTAATAGTCGATCAGCGGCTCGGTCTGGGAGTGATAGACCTCGAGGCGACGGCGGATCACGTCCTCCTTGTCGTCGTCGCGCTGGATCAGGCGCGCCCCGTCCTGATCGCAAACGCCCTCGTGCTTGGGCGGGTCGAAATCCACGTGGTAGATGTGGCCGGGGTTCTTCACGCACACACGCCTTCCGGCCAGCCGGCGCACCACGTCCTCGTCGGGCACTTCGATCAGGAGCGCGGCCGTAAGCCGGCGATCGAGACCGGCGAGCGCCTCGCCGAGGGCGTCCGCCTGCTGCTCGTTGCGGGGGAAGCCATCCAACAGAAACCCGTCGCGGGCATCCCCGGCGCCGATCCGCTCGATGATCATCCCGATGATCACATCGTCGGGAACCAGCTCGCCCGCGTCCATGTAGCGCTTCGCCTCTCTGCCCAGCTCGGTGCCCTCCGCGACCTGCGCGCGGAGCATGTCGCCGGTGGACAGGTGGGGCAGCGAGAAGTCCTCGCGCAGACGATCGGCCTGCGTGCCCTTGCCCGCGCCGGGCGGTCCGAGCAGGATCAGGTTCAACTCGTCAGACACGTCCGGGGCAGCCTACATGGCGACGCCCGGCGCGGGAGGGCTACTTCAGGAATCCCTCGTAGCTTCGCATCATCAGCTGCGCCTCGAGCTGCTTCATCGTTTCCAGTGCGACGCCGATCACGATCAGGATCGAGGTCCCGCCGAGCGGGATGTTCTGGTGGGTGCGGGCGATCAGGATCGTCGGCAGCGCCGCCACCGCGGCCAGGAACAGCGCGCCGGGGAAGGTCAGTCGCGCGAGGATCCTGTCCAGGAATTCGGCCGTCGGACGCCCCGGGCGCACCCCCGGGATGAACCCTCCGTACTTCTTCAGGTTGTCCGCCTGGTCGACGGGGTTGAACGTGACCGCGGTGTAGAAGTAGGTGAAGATCACGATGAAGATCGACTCGCCCACCACGTAGTGCCAGCCGTCGGGCGAGAAGAAGTTGGAGATGTCGGTGCCCCAGTGGGTTTTGACGAGCTGTCCGACCGTCGGCGGGAAGGCCATGATGCTGGCGGCGAAGATCACGGGGATCACGCCGGCCATATTCACGCGCAGCGGCAGATACGTCTGCCCGCCCTCGGACATGCGCCGCCCGATGACACGCTTGGCGTACTGCACGGGGATCCGTCGCTGGCCTTCCTGCACGAACACGATCCCGGCCACGACGGCGAGCACGAGGAAGGGCATCATCACCTTGAAGACCTGGTCCTGCGTGGTCCACCAATCCTGGATGCCGCCGGGCAGGCGCGAGACGATCGAGGCGAAGATCAACAGCGAGATGCCGTTGCCGATGCCCCGCTGAGTGATCAGCTCGCCGATCCACATCAGGATCACGCAGCCGGTCGTCAGGCAGATGACGATCAGGAAGATGTGCGGCGCGTCGAAGTGGGTCACCACCGATTCGCCGGTTTTGGCCGACTCGGTGTGGAACAGGAATACGTAGCCGATCGACTGCGCGAACGCCAGGCCAACGGTGAGATAGCGCGTGTACTGGGTTATCCGCGCCTGTCCGACCTCGCCTTCCTTGGAGAGCTTCTCAAGCGACGGCACCGCCACCTGCAACAGCTGCAGGATGATCGAGGAGGTGATGTAGGGCATGATGCCCAGCGCGAACAGTGCGAGCCGTGAGAGGCCGCCCCCTGAGAAGAGATTCAGCAGGCCGAGGATGTTCGACCCGCCGAACTCCTTCTGGATGTTGTTGACCGCCGTGAGATTGACCCCCGGGACGGGGATGTGCGAGCCCAGGCGGTAGATCAGCAGCATCGCCGCCGTGAAGGCGATCTTCTTGCGGATGTCCGCAACCTGGAAGGCGTTCAGGATCGTCGAGAGCATTGGCGGTCAGTTCCGTGGTGCAGCCGGGCGAAGCGCTCGCATGCCCCCGGAACGCCCGATTCTAGTGGATGCCGACACGCCCGTGCGCGGGTTCTGGCGCACGCCGGGCAGCTCAGCCGTCGATCAGCTTGCAGCTGCCGCCGGCCGCCTCGATGCGCTCGCGCGCACCGGCGCTGAACGCGTGGGCGTGCACGGTCAGGGCCTTCTTCAGCTCGCCCTTGGCGAGCACCTTCACGGGCACGTCCTTGCGAGTGCCAAGGCCATTGGCCTGCATCAGCTCGAGCGTGACCTCGGTGCCGGCGTCGAAGCGACTCTCAAGCGCCGAGATGTTCACGGGCTGGGTGTGCGTGCGGAAGGGCTCAAACGGCATCGACTTCTTCATGTGCGGTCCGCGCAGCTTTCGCATGCGCATGTGGATCGGCATCTGGCCGCCCTCGAAGCGCGCCCGCCGCTTTGAGCCCGAGCGTGAGCCGGCCCCCTTCTGTCCACGCCCGGAGGTCTTGCCCGTGCCCGAGCCTTCGCCGCGCCCGATGCGCTTACGTGGACGCCGGCTCCCGGGAGCAGGCGCCAGGCTGTGCAGCCCGATGCGCTGCGGCTCTGAGTCCTCGGGCGGGCTCACTTGCCCTCCTCGACCTCGACCAGGTGGCGCACGGCGTGCAGCATGCCCCGCGCCTGCTCTGAGTCCTTGACCTGCACGGTCTGCCCGATCCGTCGTAGCCCGAGCGAGCGCAGCGTGTCGCGCTGTTTCCCGTTCGAGCCGTTCTTCGATCTGAGCTGGGTGACGCTCAAGGAGCTCATCAGGCCGGGGTCTCCTCGACGACGGCGTCGGCGTCGGTCTCGGGCGGGGTCTCGCCGGTCGCGGGCTGGAGCCCCGCGATCGTCTCACCCGCAGCCTCCCCGCCACCCAGGCCGAGCACCTGGTTGATCGTGAGGCCGCGCAGCTTCGCGACCTCCTCGGGGGTACGCAGGCCGCGCAGTCCGGCCACCGTGGCCTTCACGAGGTTGATCGGATTCTGCGTGCCAAGGCTCTTTGAGAGGATGTCGTGGATGCCCGCGAGCTCGAGCACCGCGCGCACGCCGCCGCCGGCGATCACCCCCGTACCGGGAGAGGCCGGCTTCAAGAGCACGCGCCCGGCGCCGAAGATGCCGGTCGTCTGGTGGGTGATCGTGCTGCCGTGCTTGGGCACTCGAAAGAGGTCCTTCTTGGCGCGCTCGACGCCCTTCTGGATGGCCAGGGGCACCTCGTTCGCCTTGCCGTAGCCGACTCCCACCACTTCGCGTTCATCGCCCACCACGACCAGGGCCGTGAAGGAGAAGCGCCGTCCGCCCTTGACCACCTTGGCCACGCGGTTGATCTCGACCACCCGCTCCTGGAGGTCCAGGCCGGACTGGCTGACTGAGCGATCTGTGGTTATTGACATGGCGGGTAGAAGGGGGTAGCGGTGGTCGGGAGTGCCTAGGACACTAGACGGTTATGCCGGTCTCGCGGATCGCCTCGGCGAACGCGCGGACGTGGCCATGGAAGCGGTAGCCGCCGCGATCGAACACCGCTTCTGAGATTCCCGCCGCCTTCGCGCGCTCGGCGAGCGTCTCGCCGGCCCGCTTGGTGCGCTCGGGCTTCTTCAGCGAACGCAGCTCCGGCTCGAACCAGTTGACTGCCGCGAGCGTGCGCCCGGAGGTGTCGTCGATCAGCTGGGCGGAGACCCCCTGATTGGAGCGGAACACGGAGATCCGCGGGCGCGTAGCGGTGCCCGAGATCTTCGCGCGCACCCGCCGCCGGCGCTTCAGCCGTCGCTCGCCCTTGGTGAGCATGCTCATGCGCGCTTGCCCACCTTGCGCTGGACGTACTCGCCCTCGTAGCGGATCCCCTTGCCCTTGTAGGGCTCAGGCGGGCGCTGCTTGCGGATGATCGCGGCCGTCTCCCCGACAAGCTGCTTGGAGATGCCCTTCACCACGACCCGGGTCGGTTGAGGCACTTCGAACTCGATCCCCGGGGGCGCCGGGATCGGGACCGGGTGCGAGTACCCGACGGCCAGCTCCAGGTTCTTTCCCTTCAGCTGGGCGCGATAGCCGACGCCCTGGATCTCGAGCCGCTTCTCATATCCCGCCGTCACGCCTTGAACCATGTTGGCGACCAGCGAGCGGGTGAGCCCGTGCAGGGCGCGATGTTCGCCGCGGTCGGTCGGCCGGCTGACAAGCAGCTGCTCGCCGTCCTGGGTCACCGCGATGTCCCTGGGGATGCGCTCGGACAGCTCCCCCTTGGGCCCGTTCACGCGCACCGAGCCGGGCTCGATCGCAACCGTGACACCGGCCGGCACTGGAATTGGCTGTCTACCGATTCTCGACATCTATCCGGTCACCAGACCTGTGCGAGGACCTCGCCGCCGACGCCCGCTGCACGCGCGTCGTGGCCGGTCATCACGCCATGGGAGGTCGACACGATCGACGTGCCCATGCCGCCGAGCACCTTCGGTATGTGCTTGGCGTCCACGTAGGTGCGCCGTCCCGGACGAGATACCCGCCGCAGCCCGGAGATCGCCGAGCGTCTGTCCTCGGTGTACTTCAGGCGAATCTGGATCAGCTGTCCGGCGCCGCCGTCCGGCGCGGGAATCACAGACCACGACTCGATGTACCCCTGCTCGGCGAGTATCCGCGCGAGCTCTGACTTCACTTTGGACGCGGGAATCTCGACCGTCTCATGCGCGGCGCGGATCGCGTTGCGGACCCTCGTCAGGAAGTCGGCTATGGGGTCGGTCATGGACATGGGCTCAGGTGGTCACTCGGAGGTCGTGGGCGGCGTCCTACCAGGAGGACTTCGTCATCCCGGGGATCTGGCCATTGTGGGCGAGCTCGCGCAGGCAGATGCGGCACACCCCGAACTTGCGATACACCGCGCGCGGACGTCCGCATCGGCTGCAGCGAGTATATGCACGCGTTTTGTATTTCGGCGTCCGCGTCTGCTTGACGCGCAGCGATGTCTTGGCCATCAGTCGGTGCTCTCTTTCTCGGCGCTGTCGGCGTCCTCGGGATCGGGGACGTCGCTGTGATCCTCGGCGGCTGGCTCGGCCGCGGCCTGTGGCTCCTCCTCGGCAGTCGAGTCCTCGGGCTCTGGCGCCTCAGCCTCTGGCGCCTGAGCCTCTGGCGCCTCCGCCTCCGGCTCCGATGCCTCGGCGGCGCCCGTCTCCTCGACGGCGTCCTCGGTCTCAGCCACGGCCGCCTCGGGCTCCTCTGCAGGCTCGGGCTCGGCCTCGGCGGTGGCCTTCGGCTTCTTCGCGGGCGCCTCGGTGGCAGCTGCGGTTGCCGCGACTTTCTCCTCCGCGTCGGCCGCCTCGGCTGCTGCGTCTGCCTCGGGGTCGAACCCGCGGGGGCGGCCCTGCGCAGCAAAGGGCATGCCGAACGCCTGCAGGAGCGCGAAGGCCTCGAGGTCGTTGGCGGCGGAGGTGGTGATTGTGATGTCGAGCCCTCGCACCTGGTCGATCGCGTCATAGTCGATCTCGGGGAAGATGATCTGCTCCTTGACGCCGAGCGAGTAGTTCCCGCGGCCGTCGAACGAGCGCGGGTTCAGCCCCCGGAAGTCGCGGATCCGGGGAATCGCGATCGACACCAGGCGATCGAGGAACTCGTATCCGCGCTCTGACCGCAGCGTGACCGCCACACCGACGGGCATCCCCTCGCGCAGTTTGAACGAGGCGATGGACTTGCGCGCGCGGCGCACGCTCGGCTGCTGGCCGGTGATCGTCGCGAGCTGCTCGAGCGCGGCTTTCAGCACTTTGGAGTCCTGCTTGGCGAGACCCACGCCCATGTTGACGGTGATCTTCTCGAGCTTGGGCGCCTCCATCATCGACGAGTAGCCGAAACGGCCGATCAGGGCCGGACGGATCTCCTCCAGATAGCGGGTCTTCAGGCGGGCTGTGGGCGCGGTGGCGTTCATCTGGGAGAGGCGATCAGTCGAGCCTTGCGCCGGAGCTCTTGGCGACGCGCACCCGCGTGCCGTTGTCGCGCTCGATCCGCACGCGCGTGGGTTGGCCCTTGGAGTCGAGCAGCATCACGTTTGAGACATGGATCGGGCCCTCGACCTCGATCACGCCGCCGAGCTGGCCCTCGGGTCCGGCGTAGGTCGCGCCCTGCGGGGTCTGCTTCGGGCGCACGTGGCGCTTGACCATGTTCAGGTGCTCGACGAACAGGCGCTCCTTGGTGGGATCCACGCGCAGCACCCGGCCGGTCTTGCCGCGATCCTTTCCGGCCATCACCTGCACCTGATCGCCGGAGCGGATCTTCATCGTGGGACGCTTGGGCGTGTTCGCCGCGCGGGGACGCCGGGCCATGTCTAGAGCACCTCCGGGGCGAGCGAGACGATCTTCATGAAGTTGCGCTCGCGCAGTTCGCGCGCCACCGGGCCGAACACGCGCGTACCACGCGGGTTGTTCTGGTCGTCGATGATCACCGCGGCGTTCTCGTCAAACGCGATGTAGGTGCCGTCGTCGCGGCCGATGGGCTTTTTCGTGCGCACCACCACGGCCGTCACCACATCGCCCTTTTTCACGGCCCCCTGCGGGTTGGCCTGCTTGACGGTGGCCGTGATGATGTCCCCCACGAACGCGTACCGGCGCCTTGAGCCACCCTTCACGCGGATGCACAGGATCTCGCGAGCGCCCGTGTTGTCAGCCACGCGCAGCCTGGTCTCGTTCTGGATCATCGCGCCCGCTCCACCACGTCGACGAGTGCCCAGCGCTTGGTTCGTGACAGCGGCCGGCTCTCGATCACCCGCACGACATCGCCCTCATGAGCATCGTTGTTCTCGTCATGGGCGTGCAGCGTGCTCGAGCTGCGCACGATCTTCTCGTAACGGCGGTGACGGCGGGCGACGTCGATGCGCACGGTGATCGTCTTTTCGGCCTTGTCGGAGACCACGATCCCCTGGCGCACCCTGCGCGTTCCTTCCACTGGGGCATGCACCGGCGCGAGCGGCTCGGGCGCGGGCGCCGCGGCACGGCGCTCGGCGGCCTTCGCGCGTTCCTGCAGGCGCCGTGCGCGACGGCGCAGCGCCTTCGCGCCGCGTTCGGCCACCCGCTCGGCATGGCGCTCCTCGGGAGTGCGGGGCGACCGGGCCTCGCCGGCGTGCCGAGACCGTGTCCCGCGGCGGCGCTCCTTGGAAGAGACCTGCTCGACGGGCTCGGAGGGGGCGGCCGGCGTGGCCTGCTCTGCGGCAGGTGCCTCGGCTTCAGAAGCCTCTGCCTCGGGCGTCGCCTCCGCCTCCGCGGGCTGCTCGGGGGCCTCCACCGGCTGCTCGGCCGCGGCCTCGGCTGCGGGCGCCTCTCCGTCAGCGGGCTCGGGGGTCTCAGATGTGTCGTTGTCTGGTTCGTCAGCCATGTCTGTTCATTTGCTCGGATCTATTTGGTCCGCTCACCGCGGGCAGGAGCGGTGCGCTCGCGCACGACGGTGAGCGCGCGGGCGAGGTCGCGCCGGGCACGGGCGATGCCGGCGGTGTCATCGAGTTCGCCGGTGGCGTTGGCAAAGCGCAGACCGAACACGTCCCTGCGCAGCGTGGTCACGCGCTCGGCGAGTTCGGAGTCCACCATGTCGCGCATCTCTTTGGCCTTCATCTCGGAAGCCTCAGTCCTCGCGCAGCACGAACTTGGATTTCACGGGCAGCTTGTGGGCCGCCAGGCGGATCGCGTCGCGGGCCAGCGGCTCTGAGACCCCGGCCAGCTCGAACATCACGCGCCCGGGCTTGACCACCGCCACCCAGCCTTCGGGCGAGCCCTTGCCGGAGCCCATGCGGGTCTCCGCCGGCTTCTTGGTGACGGGCTTGTCGGGAAACACGTTGATCCAGACCTTGCCGCCACGCTTGATCTTGCGGGTCATCGCGACTCGCGCGGCCTCGATCTGGCGATTGGTGAGCCAGCCGCCCTCGAGCGCCTTGAGGCCGTACTCGCCGAACTGGACCTTCACCTGGCCACGCGAGGTGCCGCGCCGACGTCCGCGGTGCTGCTTGCGGTGCTTGACACGCTTGGGGGAGAGCATCAGCGACCGCCTCCCGGGGCTCCGCCGCCGCCGGGACGGGGACCGCGTCCGCCGCCTCCGCCGCCGCCCGGCCCACGGCCGCCGCCGCCTCCGGCCCGGCCGCCGCCTCCGCCAAATCCGCCGGGTCCACCCCGGCCTCCGCCGCCGCCGCCCGGTCCACGACCTCCACCGCCTCCGCCACGGCCACCGCCCCCGCGTCCGCGTCCGTCGCGACCATCGCGGCCGCCACGCCCGTCGCGGTCAGAGCTCGGGGCTGCCGGCGCCGTCATATCGGTCAG
>Ga0209038_10000349_pt1 | contig 14715 bp, 12 predicted proteins | sample BogFormECP03_OM3_FD_188237 | JGI IMG/M metagenome (GOLD analysis project Ga0209038, IMG submission 188237) | Bog forest soil microbial communities from Calvert Island, British Columbia, Canada - ECP03_OM3 (SPAdes) (version 2) | ecosystem: Environmental > Aquatic > Freshwater > Wetlands > Bog ...
CAGCTCCGCACTTTGTGCAATTCATCGCTACGTATCCAGCTGGTCGAGCAGGGCCTTCGCGTCCTTCAAGTCGGCGGTGTCGAAGCCTTCCGTGAACCAGTTGTAGATGTCGGCGAGCATCGCGCGCGCTTCGTCGCGCTTGCCCTGGCGATCAAGCAGGCGCGCGAGACTTGTCGTCGCGCGTAACTCGAAAATCCTGGCGCTTTGGCTGCGCGCGATCTCGATCGCTTGGTGGAAAGTGGCCTCCGCCTCGGCTGTTGCCATTGGAGTACTCTGGAGCATCAACTCTCCCTTTAGCCGGTACAAATCCGCGGCCCAGCGCCGCTCGCCCGTCCGTTCCATCACGTCCTGCGCATGGCGCAACACTTCGAGACCCTCATGCGCGTTACTGGACGCTTGGCAGGCTTCGGCCAGAGCGCAGTACGCCTGAACAACCACCACTCCCACGCCCGCTGCCTCCGCGCCGGCGATCGCCATGCGTAGCATCGAGCCCCCTTCCTCGGCATGGCCGGTTTTGACTAACGCCCATCCACGAAGCGGGGCCAAACGTGCCAACTGTGACACCGCTCCGATCTCGGTCGCGTAGCTTACTCCTGCATCGGTTTGCTCCAAAACTCTGCGCCCGTCGCCCAGTACGTGCTGCAATTCCGCGTCGAAGGCCATGGCGAGAAGCCGCGTGAACCACTTGGTCGCATCGCGAGCTTTCCTTAGTGCGTCGTGTTCAATCTGCCCCGCCTGGTCGGGAAAGCCGAGGCAACATAGACACTCGGCGAGGATAAAGCTGGAGAAGATATCCGGATCGGCCAGAGGCAGCCATGGCCGCTCGGAAATCGTGCGTCCAACCGCCAGAGCATCTCTGCAGTGTTGCGCGGAGTCGGCGAATTCCCCGGTGGCGAGAAGGGTCTGCGCCATCGCGAAGTGCGCGATCGGAAGATAGTCCCCACCTCCAACTTGTGCTGCGAGAGCGAGCAGCTCCTGGGCGCACGCCTTTGCCCTTGCCAGTTCCCCTTTGACAAAGTAGCAAAGTCTCAGACCGAAGATCGCGCCGAACAGCAGCGATTGCTCACCTACTCGCTCGCAAAGACTCCGCACTCGCATGCAGCTCTGTTCCACCTCCGGCGACGCCGCGCTGTTCATTATGATGACGAGTTCGTTCATCGCGGCTTCGAGGTCGAGCTCGATTCTGGCGCGTTCTAAATCGTCAGGCAGGTCTTTAAGCAATCGCAAGGCGCTCGAAATGTGATCGCGCGCCTCCGCATAGGCAGAGCGTTCGGCAGCTCGCCGGCCCGCCTGGCCAAGAAACTCCACTGCCTTGCGCTTGTTTGCACTGTGGGAATAATGATGCGCCAATTCGCTGACATGATCCTCGATTGATTGGGCGAATCGCGTTTCGATCGCCCGTCCGACGCGCTCATGCAACAGCTTACGGCGCTCGCTTAGAAGTGAGTTGTAGGCCACATCATGGGTCAATGCATGTTTGAAGGTGTATTCGATCTCGTCCACTGCCGGCTGCTCATAGACAAACTCCGCAAGCTGCAGTTCGGACAGCGCTGAGTTCAGCTCATCGCTGGTCTTCCCGGTGACCTCGCGCGCGAGCGAGAACTGAAACTCGTTGCCGATCACGGCCAGCGTCTGCAGCAGGTCTTTCTCGTTTGCGCGCAGTCGATCGATGCGCGCGGCAAGGATGGCTTGCACTGTTGGCGGAATCTTCAAGTCTGCGAATGGCCGTGTGAGTCTCGTCCCCAAGCCATCGCGCACTAGCGCGCCCTCGTCCAACAGCACCTGCACGGTCTCTTCCATGAAGAAGGGATTACCCTGGGTGCGTTCGATGATAAGGCGCTTGAGGGGCCGAACTTCGAGGCCGTCCCCGACGATCGAGGTCAACATCTCTTCAGCCGATTCGCTTGCAAGTGGATCGAGCCGAAGCTGGGTATAGAAGGTTTTTGAGCCCCACTGATGCGAATACTCTGGGCGATAGTTAAAGAGCAGAAGAATCCTGCAGGTAGCGATCGAATCGGCGAGGAGGTTCAGTAAGCTCTGGGTTTCGTCATCGATCCAGTGCAGGTCCTCGAAGATCACCATCAACGGCTGATTGAGCGATTCGCGCAGAAGCACGCGCTTGATCGCGTCGAGCGTACGGCGCTTGCGGACCTCGGCGTCCGTTCCGGCAAGTAGATCCTCCCCCTCAACGATGCCGAGCAGGCCGAACAGGTAAGGCAGCATATCCTCCAACGCCCGGTCGAGGATGGCGATTTTCCCGGCGACCTTTTCGCGCCGGGTGCGCGCATCGTCATCCGCGACGATGCGGAAATAACCATGCAGCAGATCGATGACCGGCAAATACGCGCTCGCCTTACCGTGCGAGACCGAGAACGCCTCGAGCACCATCCAGCCCGACTGGTGTTTCGCCTTAAACTCGAAGAACAGCCGTGACTTGCCGGTGCCAGCCTCCGCGATCGCCGCGACGATTTGGCCATGCCCGGAGAGCGCCTGCTCAGCCGCGGACTTCATCGCCTCCATCTCGCGCTCGCGTCCCACGAACTTTGTCAATCCGCGCCCGGCTGCGCGCTGCAGCCGCGTGCGCAGCGGTCCGAGCCCCGTCACCTCATAAACATTCACCCGCTCGCTGATGCCCTTGACGCGCGTCGGTCCGCGCGCTTTGAGTGCGAAATAGCCCTCCACCAGCTTGCGCGTCTGCTCGCTGATCGCGATCGAGCCAGTCGGTGCGAGCGCTTGCATCCGGGAGGCGAGGTTGGCCGTATGACCGATCGGCGTGTATTCGGTCTTGCCACCTGTCGCGATCGAGCGCACCACCACCTCGCCGGTATTCGCGCCGACGCGGATCTCCAGCGGTGCGCGGCCGTCGGCGAGCAACTGGTCGCTGTACCGGTGTAACTCGTCCTGCATCCGGAGCGCGGCGTACAACGCTCGTTGCGGATGGTCCTCGTGCGCGAGCGGCGCGCCGAACAGCGCAAAGATGCCGTCGCCGGTGCTTTGGACCACGTAGCCGTCGTAGCGGCGCACCGCGTCGATCATCAGCTTCAGTGCAGGATCGACAATCGCGCGCGCTTCCTCAGGGTCGAGGTCCTGCTCCAGTTCGGTCGAACCCTTGATATCGGCGAACAGCGCCGTGACCGTCTTGCGCTCGCCTTCGAGATTTTCAGAGGCGGCTGAGTCGGCTACTCGAATCGGCGAGTCGTTCGATTTCTTTGACGTCGCGGGCGCGGGCACTGCCAACGGGGCGCCGCAGTCCTCGCAGAACTTCGCCGTCGGGGCGCTTTCGGCTCCGCACTTGCCGCAGCGATTGGCGAGAGGAGTCCCGCATTCCGGGCAGAATTTTCTGCCGGAGGTGCTTTCAATCCCGCATTTCGTGCAGCGCATCGAAAATCCCACCCTTTTCGGCGACCAAGTATCGCCATTGTCCGCGACTAATAACAGAGCCGGATACGGCACCATCAGTTGAACGGCGCGATCGAGGCGTTTGTACTGATAATGCTGACTGAGGTATTCGATCCGGCAGGGGTGACTCTGCACTCAATGTCCGGTTGCAAGGTGGCCGGTCGCGCGAGAGGAGAAACGTTGTGATTAAGTCGGCCGAGGAGACTGTCAGCGTTGCGGGAGAGCGGCTTGCCATCGTGAAGGGCGGGTCGGGGAAACCGCTTTTGATTTTTCACGACGAGCTTGGATATCCCGGGTGGATGAGCTGGAACGAAACGTTCGCGCATGAGCGGACGTTGATCATTCCGATTCAGCCGGGCTACGGCAAATCGCCGCGGCTCGAATGGGTGCGGACGTTTCGCGACCTGGCGGGCTTCTATTCGCAGGTGGTGCGCGAGCTGCGGCTCGATCCGGTGGACGTCATCGGATATTCGGCGGGCGGATTTATCGCGGCCGAGATGGTCGCCGCCGATCCGCGGATTTTTTCCAAAATGATCCTGGTCGCGCCGATGGGGCTTAAGCCGGCCGAGGGCGAGATCATGGATATCTTTCCGATCACGATGCGCACGCATCTGCGGGCGACCGTCGCCGACCCGGCCGGCACGCCCGAGTTTCTCAAGCTCTACGGCGGCGAGATGACGCCCGAGCAATTCGAGGCATTCGAGGAGGCGCGGGCGGAGTCGGCGCGAATCGGATGGGAGCCGTACATGCACAATCCCGCCCTGCCCTACCTGCTGCGCGGGACCAAAACGCCGACGCTGCTGGTGTGGGGCACGCGCGATCGCGTCGTTCCGCGCGGCTGTATCGACGCATACCAGCAGGCGATACCGGGAGCCCAGGTCGCGACCATCGAAGGCGTCGGTCATCGGCCCGAAATTGAAAACTCAACTGAGTTTGTGCGAATAGTCAGTCGGTTCCTGACTGAGTAATGTCACCTCAATAGCTAGTAGGTAGTCAAGCGCGAGGTAAATATGAAGGTAGGGTATTTCACCGAACGGCCGGCGCGATGGGTTCCCGAGGATGTGATACTGCGCAACGGCGGACATTTCGCCGTCTCGAATAGCTACTTCGATCGCGAGCGCGCGGCCGAAGACTATAACTACTTCATCGACGAGAACCTGTACGCCGAAGAACTCGGCTTCGACATCATCGGCTTGAACGAGCATCACGGCAACCCGTTCTGCATGGGCAGCGTGATGAACGTCGAGGCTGGAATCCTCGCGCGGCTGACCAAGAAGGCGCGCATCCTGTTGATCGGCAACCCGCTGCCGGTGATCAAGCATCCGCTGCGGATGGCCGAGGAGTTGGCCGAGATCGATTTGATTTCGCGCGGGCGCATGATCACCGGATGGGTGCGCGGCGCGGGCAGCGAGCAGTTCTTCAACAACGCCAATCCGACCTACAATCGCGAGCTGTTCGAGGAAGCGCACGATTTTATCGTGCAGGCGTGGACGCGGCCGGGGCCGTGGCGCTACGAGGGCAAGCATTTTCATTACCGGCACGTGAATCCGTGGGCGCTGCCGTATCAGAAGCCGCATCCTCCCATGTGGATTCCGGGAACGCTCAGCCCGGAGACGGTGCGATGGTGCGCGGAGAAGGCGTATCCATATTTCGGCCTGGGCACCTCGCTCGGCCCCACCTGCGATTTGTGGGATTACTACGCCGACGAGGCGGCCAAGCACGGATACGTGGCGGGCTCGGAAAATTTCGGCTATGTGCTGCCGACCTTCGTCGCCGAGACTGAAGAGAGGGCGCAGGAGCTGGGCCAGGGATTTCTTTTCGGCGGCGGCCAGAACTCTTTCGCGCGCGTCGAGCATACGCTGCCGCCCGGATACAACTCGAAGGAAGCTATTCGAAAACTCGCCAAGCAGCCGCAAGGAAGCTGGCTCGGAATCAGCGGCGACAAGATGCGCGGGCATGCCGAAGAGCAGGAAATCGACGTCGAAGCGATCCGGCAAAAACTGATTCCCGGGTATCAAAAGGCGCAGAAGCAATTCCAGCTGATCATCGGCAGTCCGAAGACGGTGCTGCCGAAGCTGAAGGCTATCCTGACCGTGCTGCGGCCGGGGTCGCTCATAATTTTCAGCGTGCAGGGGCCGGTGCCAAACAAGGATCGGCAGACCAGCATGCGGCTGATCGCGCAGGAAATAATTCCCGCGCTGAAGGAACATGCGAAGTCGATCGAGCTGGTCGACGCGCTCGAGCGAGCGCCCGGATCGATCAAGCTGACGCCGGGAACGTCGCGCGGTCCGGTTTCGGATCGCGGGCCGTTGAAGGAATTGGGGTTGGCTTAATCGAGCCGGCCCCGGGAACACGCCGCGCCGCGCCACCGACGCGGAATATGCTCGCCTGGAAATGCGGACTGCAGGTCCGGGACAGGCCGATCCCTATGTCGAGAAGACCAATCATTCTGCATAATCGATCGTCATGAAGAAGGTGCTGATGGTTTGTACCGGCAACAAGGATCGCAGTCCGACGGCGGCGATGGTGCTGGCGGAAATGTGCGCGCCGATGTGGGTGACGTCGGCGGGCACCGAGCCGTGGGCGAAGAACCAGGTCAACCTCGAGCTGGTCGAGGAAGCGGACGTGATCTGCGTGATGGAAGAGGCGCATCGCCGGCATATCCGCGATCGCTTCGGCGACGCGCATGCGGAGAAAGTCGTCGTGCTCGACGTTCCCGACAACTACGTTTGCTGGGAAGACAAACTGATCCACCTGCTCAAGGGCAAGCTGCGCGCGGCGCTCGGGCTTAAGCGCAGCGCGTAGATACTCAGAGCTTTTCGACTACAAACCGTATTCGTCGAGCAGCGCCTGCCGCAGGCGCGTGAAATGAACGAGGCCGGCCTGGTACTGAAGCATCTTCTGGATCGACAGACTTCCCAGGTTGAGGCCGTAGCGGCGCGCCGTGGCGGCGACGGCTTTCGCAGCGGGCGACGATTCGTTCTGTGGCTCCGCGCTCCCGGTGTTCTTTCGTTGGGACCCCGGGTCGAACAATTGCGCGGCCATGTTGCGCGGGTACATTCCAAGGCTCACGAGGACGTCGGCGGCCAGCTCGCGCGGGTCGACGAGATGGGCCTCGTATCCGGTCTGGCGGGAAAGCTGAACCGACTCGTCGCGGTTGGAAAAAAGTTTCGCGGTAACGTGATGCCCTACTTCGTGCAGGAACGCGGTGGCAATCGCCGCCGGGTGATGGGCGCCGTTGAGGCAGATCAGCGGACGGCCATCCAAACCTGAATCGCCGCCGAGATAGAAGCCCAGGACCGCGAGGCCGGACGGCCACGCCATCTTGGCGATTCGAAGTTCCGCGCCGAGATCGGAGGCCCGCTCGGCGAATTCCCGCATCGAACCGATGCGCGCCGCGCCGTCATTCAGCTGCGGCCACGCCTTGCGCCTGCCGACGCTGACAATTTCGCGCACTTCGGCGCGGCTCAGACAGGCACGCAGCGCCTTTCCATACTCGTGGTTCCAGAGACGCGTAATTTCGTCGGGAGTGGTGGTAAGTGTCGGCCCGCGCTCATTTGAAGCGCTTTCAGCACTTTTGATGATATCCGAGGTCAACCCGCCGATCCGGGAGACACGTTTTTTCAGGCTCATAACTCAATTCGCCCCAATGGCAAATTATAACCAAAAGTACGCATTTAATGCTAGATAGGCAACAAGCCCGCTGTTTTAGCCATTCTTGAGTGCATTTCGCTTTGCGTTTCGGATCTCATTCCGTGTAATAAGCGCCTGTGTATCCAATGTAACACTACAATCTGGCGTATTTTTAAACCGGGTGTTCAGATTTTGACGACCAACGGTCCACCTCCCCGCCCGGCTCGCGCGCAGCTTGTCAAACCGCGTGCGCCGCGTTCGCCACCGCTCTGCGGCTGAGAGTCTCAGAAGCCGCGTCTCCAAATCAAGCAAAAATCGCGACGAATTCACGTCCGAAAGAAGGAGCCACCAATGGAACTGCGTCTGCTGTCAACCGAACCCGAACGAAGGATTTTCGCCGCGCGCACCGAGCAGATTCGTGCGAAGCATGGAGTCGGCTTCAAAGAACGCCCGCGTTCGCGCCTGGCAAAGATTCACCTGACCTTCGGCAATCTTTACGCGCTGTTTGAAAACGACGGCGACCCGGCCGAGAAAATGATCGCCGGCCTGGTCATGCACGACCTCGAGATGTTTCCGCAGACCTGCCCCAAGCCGGATCTCTCGCATCTGCCGCCGCGATCGGTGATCGAGGTCAGCGAGCTGTGGTCGCGCGCAATCGGGGCCGGCGCGCTGGCGCGGGCCGGCGCGGCAATCATGGCGGGGCTGCTCGACGCGCGCGCAATCCTCGCCTACCTGGGCGTCAAGCCGTTCGACGGAACCCCGTTCTACCGGGCGACGGGCTTCGTCGATGCGGGTGAGCCGGTCGAATATCCATATCTCGAAACCCTCAAGGGCGAGGCGATTTGGGCCCAGCCGATGATTCTGGGCGGCGAGTCGCTGGCCAAGCTGACCCGGGTTTTTTCGCAGCTGATCATCGAGACTAACGACGATCACAGCATCCTGCGTTTCAGAAACTTCCTGAAAGGGAAAACGGCAGGCGGCCGTCCGGTATTCGTCGACGGCGATGCGCCAATGATGGGAGCGCCGGCGCTGCAGCAGGAGAACGCGGCAGCGATGTAATGACAACGAATGCAATCGAGGATCTGAATCGGATCGGTACCAGTCGCTCGAGGGGAACAATGAATTACGGATTAGAAGCAGAATCGTCCGCAGAGCCGGGTCGCTTTGGCGACGTCGGCAACAACATTCCGGTAAAACTTACAAAGGAAGAACTGAAGGAGCTGTCGTCGGTCAATTCGGTGCTCGCGTGCCTGCATGTAGCCGCCGAGTGGGGATTGGTCGCCGCGACGATTTACCTGTGCCAGCGGTTCTGGCATCCGATGCTATACGTGTTCGCGGTCGCGTTTATCGGTTCGCGGCAGCATGCGCTGGTGGTACTGATGCACGACGGCGTTCACTACCGGCTGCTGCGCAATCGGCGGCTGAATGACTGGATGTCGGAAGTAATCCTGGCGTGGCCGCATCTCGTAACCGCGCGGCAGTATCGCAAGAATCATTTTGCGCATCATAAGTACCTGAACACGCCGCAGGATCCTGACCTGATTCGCAGGAAGGGCGATCCGGCGTGGGTATTTCCGCAGGCTGTGCCCGAGCTGGCGAGAACGCTGTTTCGCGACGTGACCGGGCTCAACGCGCCCGCCATGCTGAAGCTGGCCTCGTCGGTGGCGGCCGCAGACGAGGTGCCAACGGGGTTTCTTGTCATGCGCTACGGGTTCTATGCCGCAGTGCTCGGCGTCGTCACATACTTCGGCGCGCTGGAAGCGTTCGCGCTTTACTGGATCGTCCCGATGTTCACCTGGCTGGTGCTGATCATGCGCATCCGCAGCATCGCCGAGCATCACGCGATCGACGAACCGCAGACGGCATACCCGAGGACCCGGACCACGCATGCAAATCTGCTCGAGCGGATTTTCGTTGCGCCGAAGAACGTCAACTACCACATCGAGCATCATTTTTTTCCGAGCGTGCCCTTCTATCGGCTGCCCGAGCTGCATGCGCTGTTAATGTCGAAGCCGGGATACCGCGAAGGCGCCCACATGACACGCACCTATTGGGGCGTGCTCGAGGAATCGGTGGGCCGCACGCCGTCGCGCCGGGACGATGATCGCGATCAAGCCGGCACCAAGCTCGAGCGCATCGCGCGCGTAGCGGAGGCAACAGGATGATGCGCTGATACAGACTAAAAGACAACATTTCGTACAAATGCGTTTGCAAACTGCCCGCGCGGACTTGTACAGTTGCGCGAGGCGAGAGAACCGACCGACGACAGCCACGACTGGGGTGCTGGTTCTGGCGGCGGATTTTGACCCGGTTTGAATGGCTGCAATTCCGATAACTTACAACCTTCGAAGCTTGATGGTCAGGCGCACGACTTCGCTCATGACCGCGCTGGGTATCGCGCTGGTCGTGATGGTGGTCGTCATCCTGCTGAGCTTCGTCAGCGGCCTGCGGCAAAGCCTCGAGCTGGTGGGAGAGCCGGGGCACTGGATCATTCTCAGCCGCGGCACCGTGTCCGAGGGCGAGAGCTACATCTCGCGCGAGCAGGCGGACGTCCTGCGCAGCCGGCCGGAGATCGCGACGGACCCGTCGGGCGCCGTGCTTTTTTCTCCCGAGATGGTGGTGCCATTCAACGCCGCGGTGAAGCGGCCGGCCAATCAATTCAAGCCCGCTTCGCTTCGAGGCGTGTCGCCGATCGCATACCAGATGCGCCGCGGGCTCACGCTGGTGGCGGGGCGATGGCCGGCGCAGGGCCGCGACGAGATGGCAATCGGGCAAAAGCAGGCTGCGCGATTTCCCGAGCTGAGCGTGGGCACCACCTTCAAGTATGGACGGCGCACATGGACCATAGTCGGAATCTTCGCCGACCGCGGCAGCGCACTCGAATCGGAATTCTGGACGGACATCGACGTGCTGCAGCAGGACGCGCGCTTCGAGCACGGCTATTCGTCATTTCACGTCGTGCTGAAGCCAGGAACCGAAGACACCTTTCGCAATGCACTCGTCGAAGATGCGCGGCTGAGTGTCGACGCGCTCAGCGAGCGCGAGTTCTTTGCTGAGCAGGCCAAGGTCGCCGACCGGCTGCGCGAGCTGGTGTTGATCGTCGGGCTGATCGTGGGAACGGGCGCGGCGTTCGGCGGCATGAACACGATGTATGCCGCAGTCGCGCGGCGCACGCGCGAAGTGGGAGTGCTGCGTACGCTCGGCTTCAGCCGCGCCTCGGTGCTGACGTGCTTCCTGTTGGAGAGCGTGATTCTCGCGATAGTGGGCGGCGTCATCGGCGAGCTGCTGGCGATTTTCTTAGGCTTGGCGGCCGGTCTGAATGACCGGCTGATGAGCGTCGGCACCGTGGTTTTTTCGTCGGCCTTTACGATCAGCGCGCTGTCCGGCGGAATCGTCACGGCGCTGCTTATTGGAGTTGCCGGCGGGCTGATGCCGGCGTGGCGCGCCGCTCATCTGCCGATCGTCGAATCGCTGCGTGAGGCGTGACGCGATGCAATCGCTCCATCTCGTCTTCCGCTATGTGATCCGGCAGCCCCGCCGCGCGATTCTGACGATGCTCACGTTCGCGGTCGCGACGTTCATCTTCACGGTGCTCGCCGCGATACCCGGCTCGATCGACATGATTCTCAAGAAAACTTCGGAGACGCTGCGCCTGTATTCCTACAACGCCGACGGCCGCTACCTTGGCGTGCCGGCGCGCGATTGCAGGACGATCGAGAGCATTCCGGGGGTGGTCGCATGCATGCCGATGGTCGTGATGCGCGCCACGTATCAGAACGCGTCGGAAGTCGTGCAGGCATTCGCGCTGGATGCGGACAAAGTCGCACTGATGTACCCCGACTACAATCTTCCGCCGCAAGTACTCGAGCAGTTCTCGAACAACCGGGACGCCGCGGTCGCCGGACGGCTGCTGATGCGCAAGCATGGCTGGAAAGTCGGCGACGTCGTCACGCTGCGAGGCGATTCGAATCGCCTCGACATCAAGTTCCAGCTGGTCGGCGAGATTCCGGCCGACAACTATCCGAATTTTTTCATGTTCCGGCGCGACTACCTGGTCGAAGCGGAAAAGGCGATCGGCATTCCCGAGGAAAAACATCCGGCAGGATTTCTGGTGACCCGTGTCGATTCGGCCAGCCATATTCCGTCGGTCATACATGAAATCGACAGCGCCTTTCACAACTCGGATTTCGAAACGGCGACCATGACCGAAAGCGAGGCGGTCTCCGGCCTGATGTCCACGGTCGGCGACATCCGCGGCATCGTCTCTGCGGTGTCCGCCGTGATTGCGTTGACGATTTTTCTGATCGCCGCCAATTCTATGTCGATGATGGTGCGCGAGCGATTGCGAGACGTCGCGGTGTTGCGCGCGCTCGGATTCGCGCCGAGGTACGTTGCGCGCCTGTTGCTCGGCGAGTGCGCGCTGATCGGCACCGTCGGCGGAGCGTTGGGATCCGCGCTGGCGCTGTGGCAGTTCGGCAGCGGCACGACGCTGCGCTCGGTATTGGAGAGCGCCGGTTACCTGACGGTTACGTACGAAGCCGCGCTCGAAGCGCTGGCAGCCGCGATCGTGATCAGCGTGCTGAGCGCCGCCGTTCCCGTGATGAGCGCGATGCGCGTGACGCCGGCCGACGCGTTTCGAAAGACGATTTAGGCTTACCTGCCGACCGCGTGCCGAACCGTATTGAGTATATAGATGAAGTCGCGCGGTGAGCGCACTTCACCGAGCAGCGCGACGCGCGCCAGCATTTCCATCTCGTCGCCCGAGATATTGTGGATGCGCCGGAGCTGGTCGTCTTTGCGGAAATCTTCCCACGCCGACTTCGCGTCGTCCTCAGGCTCCGGCGAAAGCAGCGCCTGCGCGCGCGGATTGGCGAGGAAGAAAAGTTCCCGCCGATCGAGGCCGAGCACTTCGGCCAGCCGCGTCACGATCTTGTCCGAGGGATGGCGTTTGGCCGATTCCAGATGCCCGATATACGGGGTTGAGGTCTTGATGCGGCGCGCAACTTCTTCCTGGGTCAGGTCGAGTTGTCGACGGCGATCGCGAAGTACTTGACCGAAACTGCGTTCCTTGGTGCGTGGCATTGGATGTTGGTCCCCTTGGACAAGTCCTGTGCGGTTTGGGATGAACCGCGTTCCCAACCAATTGGGTGATTTCGACGCTGCCAGTTTGTACCATCCTAGCGACTGAAAGGCAACTTAAGATCCGGGTCCGATCCCGCTTCAGCTTCCTCGAGTTGGCCGCCCTTAACCAGCATCGACCACAGGTCCTTCGGGTCGCCGAATACGAGGTCGGCGCCAGCTGGGAATACGTACCAAACGCCCTCCATCACTTCGCCGTCGAGCTGGTCGCGCGTCCATTGCGCCTTGCCTGAAATCACGCGCAGGTCGCTGATTTGTGGATCCTTCAGAACTGCGGCGATGACGTCGTTGCCGGTCGCGACGTAAGTGTCGCCGAAAACCCGGGCCGCCGATCCGACTGGCGACGACGCGCGAAAAATCACCGACGTGACGTCAGGTTCAACCGGGCCGCCCGTGTAGATCGCTTCCTCGACGCTCTTCAATTGGCGCGTTTGCGGGAATATGTCGCGCACCCGCTGCTTGGCGGGGTTATTTATTATCAGGCCGGCGAGCAGCGGCGGTTCGGCCGACGGCACCATCAGGATCACGGCGTGCTCGAAGAATGGGTCCTGCAGGTCGCGAGTGGCAACCAGCAGCGAAGGCTTCGACAAATCTGTGCTCTGCGCTTTTTGCGCCGTCGCCACGATCGCGACAATCGCCACGGATACGAACACGATGCTGAATGCCCGCATACTGAATCTAATACCGTCAACCGGAACCGGCGTTCAACGGCGGGCACTGACCCGCGCTTGCGTCAAATGCTATTGCTGTGGAGGTCTGGTGAAGCATGCGATGAGCACAGATCGAAAAGCGGACGTGGCGATCGTCGGCGCCGGCATCCTCGGCCTCGCGCATGCTTACTTCGCGGCGAAGCGCGGGCGCTCGGTCGTGGTCTTCGAGCGCACTCCTCGCGCGCAGGGGGCGTCGGTGCGCAACTTCGGCATGATCTGGCCGATCGGCCAACGCGCCGGCGTCGTTCATCAGACGGCGACGCGCAGCCGCCAAATCTGGAACGAGATGCTCGACGCGTCCGGCCTGCATTATCGTCCGACCGGCTCGCTGCACGTCGTTTATCATCAGGATGAAGCCGACGTTGCGCGCGAGTTCGTCGAGCGCGCGCCCGGCCACGGCTACAGCTGCACGTGGCTGTCGCCGGCCGAGGTACTGAAGAAGAGCAAGGCGGTCAATCCCGCGGGACTGCTCGGCGGCATCTGGAGTCCGACCGAGCTGACGGTAGATCCACGCGAGATTCTCGCGAGGCTGCCCGATTTTCTCACCGAGAAATTCGGCGTTCAGTTCCGCTTCGGTACTGCGGTGCGGTCGATTCAACTACCGCGCATCGAAGCCGGATCGGAAACCTGGAATGCGACGCAGGCAGTCGTATGCAGCGGCGACGATTTCGAAAGCCTCTTCCCGGAGCACTTCGCCGGTAGCGGGATCGATCGATGCAAGCTTCAAATGATGCGCACGGCGCCGCAGAAAAATGGCTGGGAGCTTGGCCCTGCTCTCGCCGCCGGCCTGACGCTGCGTTTCTATCCCGCGTTTGAAATCTGCACGGCGACTTTGCCGAAGTATAAGGAGCGCGTTGCCCGCGAGCTGGCCGACTACGATCGCTTCGCCATTCACACGCTCGTGTCGCAGACGGCCGACGGCGCGCTGACGCTGGGCGACTCGCACGAATACGGTCTTGCCGTCGACATCTTCAACAAAACCGAAATTGACGAACTCGTGATGCGAAACCTGCGCGAATTTTTGGTTGCGCCCGATCTGTCGATCGCACAGCGATGGTACGGCGTTTACGCCAAGCATCCCGATAAGCCCTGGGTCGCAATCGACGCCGCGCCGGGGGTTCGCATCGTCACCGCGGTCGGCGGCTCCGGCATGACACTGTCGTTCGGCCTGGCCGAGCGGATGATTCGCGAGATGCATATATAATGATGCGATCCTACTCGGGGCCGCTGAAGGCCGTCATTCTCGATTGGGCCGGCACCACGGTCGATCACGGCAGCCTCGCGCCGGTCCGCGTTCTGCAACAGGTCTTCGCCGCGCACGGCGTTCCTATTTCGGAAGCGCAAGCGCGCCGCGACATGGGCGTCCTCAAAAAAGATCACATCCGCGCGATTCTGTTTGAGCCGAGCGTGTCATCGAAGTGGCGCGACGCTGCCGGGCACGCTCCGACCGAGGCGAACGTCGAGGCTCTGTTTGCCGACTTCATTCCGCTGCAGCTCGAATGCCTCGCCAGGTACTCGACTGTCATCGACGGCGTCGCAGCCACGGCTGCACGCATCCGCAAACGCGGCATGAAGATCGGAAGCACCACCGGTTACACGCGCGCGATGCTCGAGCTCGTGCTGCGGCCCGCCGCCGAGCAAGGCTATGCGCCCGACTGCGCGATCACTCCCGACGATGTCGGCGCGGGACGACCGCATCCGTGGATGATCTTCGCCAACGCGATCCGTCTGCAAGTCGAGCCGCTCGAGGCTATCGTCAAAGTCGGCGACACTCCGGTCGACATCGAGGAAGGACTGCGCGCGGGAGTGTGGACGATTGGCGTCGCTCGCACCG
>Ga0209038_10000350_pt1 | contig 14708 bp, 14 predicted proteins | sample BogFormECP03_OM3_FD_188237 | JGI IMG/M metagenome (GOLD analysis project Ga0209038, IMG submission 188237) | Bog forest soil microbial communities from Calvert Island, British Columbia, Canada - ECP03_OM3 (SPAdes) (version 2) | ecosystem: Environmental > Aquatic > Freshwater > Wetlands > Bog ...
GAATGTGCGTGGCCAAATCAATGCCAGGAAACGGGACGGAGTGTTTCTTGTCCACGTCGGCGAAAATGTGAATGTCTCCCGCGGCCAGTTCTTTTCGTTTGCGCAGCAGTTCGGCCGCGCAGCCGTGATCGAATTCGCCAGTATCCCAGACGCGCGCGCCGGTGAGCATGCAGACGCGTATGAAGCGCGCTGTGGCCGCGAGAGCGATGGCCAGGCACACCACGCCGCCATTGTGAATCACGTTGATGCCGACGGGCACAGGAGAATTTTTAACGACTTCGGCCGCGGCGACGGCGTGCGCGGTCATCGCTTCGGGCTTCACGTCGTGGCCGACGTGGTACGGCAGGTCCCACATATTTTCGACCATCAGGCCGTCTACGCCGCCGTGGAGGAGCGCTTCGGCGTCGCGCAGCGCGTGATCAATGATCGTTTGGATGCCGTAGCCGTTGTAACCGGGCGCTCCCGGCAACGGCCACAGATGGACCATGCCGATCACAGGCTTGGGCGCGGGAAAAAGATCCGCAAGCGATTTCATTCGCTGGCGGTCCATTTCTTTTTTCCATTCCGGATATGGAGTGTTGTCGGGCATTGGCGTCATCTTTAGCTCCTTCTGCGCGGCGAGCGGCCGTGCCAGTTGGCGGGCCGAATCCGCGCCAGAATACGTTTGCGCGCTTCGTCCCATTTTCCTTTTAGCCGCTGCGCGGTCAGCAGCGCCGCTACTTCGCGCTGGCCCGGCAGATTCTGGCCGGCGCCGACGACCGTGGTTGCCAGCGCGCCGGCGGCGTTCGCAGCGATGGCGCCTTCGATGGTGGGCCATCCGCGCAAACGCGCTTGTAGAAATGCGGCGACGAAAGCGTCTCCGGCTCCGGTGGAATCAACCGCGCGCACGGAAAAAGAAGGAACCAGCATCGGCTTGCCATTTTCGCCGATCAAGCAGCCGCGCCGCCCGATCTTCAGCACCACCTCGCGTGCGCCGGACTTGAGCAGCGCGGCAAAGGCTTGAAACGGTTCGCGCGTACCGGTGAGCGCGGCGGCTTCGTCGAGACTGACGAGCAGAATATCCACGCCGGGGGCCATTTGCAAAATTCTCTGGGGAATTGCTTTGCTTGGCTCCATGCCGACGTCGAGCGAGACCCAGCCTCCGCTCGCGTGGATGGCTTTGATCAGCTGTGCGGCGGTGTGTGCCGGACCGCGATCGAGGAAGCTGTGGCCGGCCAGATGTGCGGCGGATGCTCCGCTGGTAAGCGCGGCGGCCGTGCGGCGAGGCATTTTCAGCAGGGCATTCGCGCCGCGGCCACCAAACAATGTACGTTCGCCGTCCGGCGTCACGTTGCTGTAGAAGATTCCGGTGATCGCGGCGATGGTGCGCTGCACGGCGCGCACGTGCACCCTGCATTCGCGCAGCACGTTGAGAACGTAATCGCTGAAAGTATCCTGCCCGACGCAGCCGGCCAGCCGCGTCGCCACGCCCCAACGCGCCAAACCGAAAGCGCAATTGGCGCCCACTCCTCCGCAGCGAACTTCCAGTTCTTGCGCGAGGCAGTCTTCGCCGGGTTGCGGCCAGGCGTTTACGCGCCCCATGATGTCCACGTTGATGTCGCCGAGCACGACGATGCTCGGCGGGCCGGTTGTTTTGCGGCGCATGGAGACGAAATCCTAGCACGCCCGCGAAAGTTCTTCGCGTGAACTTCGCTCTGCGTAGGCTTTTGTGATAAGACCAAAAGGATTCGGAGGCCTTTTTTGGATACTGCGCTTTTCGTTCGCGAAGATGTTGCTGCCGCTTCGCACGCCGGGCGTCCCGTGGTGGCGCTGGAATCGACGGTGATCGCGCACGGATTGCCGCGGCCGCAAAATCTGGAGACGGCGCGCGCGATGGAAGCCGCGGTGCGCGAAGAAGGCGCTCTACCCGCAACCATTGCCATTCTGGAAGGAAGCCCGGTGGTGGGGCTTTCCTCCGAGCAGCTCGCAGCCTTTGCCGCAACTGACGGAATTGCCAAGGTGAGTCGCGCGGACCTGGCGGCCGTGATGGCGGCGCGCCAAACCGGCGCCACGACGGTGGCCGCAACAATGCTGATTGCCGCGCGCGCGGGCATCAGCACGTTTGCAACCGGCGGAATTGGCGGCGTGCATCGCGGGGCAGAATTGACCTTCGACATTTCGGCGGACCTGCCGGAAATTGCGCGCAGTCCCGTAGCCGTTATTTGCGCCGGGGCGAAAGCCATTCTCGATCTACCGCGCACACTGGAAATACTGGAGGCGTTTGGCGTCCCGGTAGTGGGCTATCGCACAAATAAGTTTCCGGCTTTCTACGCGGGGGATAGCGGGCTGCCGTTGCAATCCCGCGTGGATACGCCCGCCGAAGCTGCGCGCCTGATGCAGGTGCACTGGAAGCTGGGATTATCGTCAGGAATTGTGTTCTGCAATCCGCCGCCGTCAGGCAGCGCGCTGCGCAAACAGGAAGTGGATGCGTGGATCGCGCAGGCGTTGCAATCGGCTGCCGCAGCAGGGATTCGCGGAAAGGCCGTCACGCCCTATTTGCTGGATTACTTGGTTAAAGCGAGCCACGGACAGACGCTGCAGACAAACATTGCGTTGCTGGTGAGCAATGCGCGCGTGGCGGCGCGGATCGCGAAGGCTTACAGCGTAATCCTTACGAAGTAAGAACGGAAGCTAGGAATTCTGGTTAAACTGGTCGCGCTTGCTATAGGCCAGGTAAATGATGCCGGCAGTGATCAGCAGCGGCGGGAACATCAGAATCAGGATGCCGAGTTTCAGAGCGTGGATCGAACGCGGACCGGATGCAGCCGCGCTCTGATAGCACATCGCGCAGCTCTGTGCGTAGAGCGCCGCGGGACTGGCCAGCACGAGCAGCGCAGCAACCGCGCGGGCCAGCGTTCCGACAACTCCTGGTTTCGTTCCATCCATGGCAGTCAAGCCCCTTCGAGAATACTGATTCCCGCGACTAAAGCGAACCAACGCGCGACAGCTGCGCTCCGGCGATGAGCAACTACTGATTCGGCACGCGCAGATTCAGCATGCGATAGGCATCTGGCCAAATGTGATTCATCATGAAAAGCACGAAAATCACCGCCGGCACCAGACTCCAGAACAGACTCGGCTTTTCGTACTTCAGGTGCATGAAGTACAGCAGCGCGATTCCTGCTTCGATGAAGGCCAACACCAGTAACGCCGCCAACAAACGATGAGAGGACAAATGCAAAGTCGTCAGAAAAGTTTCGATGCCTACGATGCACAGCAGGCCAACCCAGATGGTGATGTACTCTTTCATTCCGGGTTCGTGTTTGGTATCCGTCACGGCAGCGCCTCCCATTCGTTCAGCGGCTCCGCTTCAGCGGGCCGTGTTCATCAAATACAGCAGCGGAAACACAAACATCCACACCAAGTCCACGAAATGCCAGTAGAGCCCGGTGGTCTCGACGTGGCCGGCGTCCAGCCAATCGGTGTTGTAGCCGATGGCGATTACAATGAGCGCGATGATGCCGGAAATTACGTGCATCAGGTGCAGGCCGGTGATGCTGAAAAAGGTGGCACCGAACTGCACCGGGCCCCCCAGCGGATTTTTGGAGAGGCTCCAACCTTCCGCGAACATGTGGGACCATTCGCGCAGGTGCAGCGCGGCGAAAATAATGCCCAGCACGATGGTAGCGCTCATCCACAGCAGACAGGAGGATTTGCGGCCTTGCTTCGCGGCAGCCACGGCGGCCAGCATCGTCAAGCTGCTCGTCAGCAGCACAAACGTCATGACCAAGCCGTTCACAATGCTCGGTGAAAATTGAAACGGGGTCGGCCAACCAGGAGTTCCCGCTCGCAAATAAGAATAGCCGAAGAGAATTGCGCCGAAGGTGACGGCGTCTGAAATGATGAACAGCCACATCGTGAGTTTTTTCGACTGAATGCCGTATGGCGACGGCTCCAGAGCGGCGGCGTGTCCCGCCTCGAGTGTCATTTCCGATTCGCTCACAGCTCCTCCTCAAATTGCCAGCTACATGCGGATCGCGAGCAGCAATAGCAGGTACACCCACAACAAATCCATGAAGTGCCAGTAAATGGAGAACGCGCTGAGCCCACTGGTTTCCGCGACGCCGCCGTTGCGAACCAGCTTGCGCAGCACATAGAACAGGCCGCCCATGCCACCTAGCAAATGCACAGCGTGCAGGGCCGTAAACAGGTAGAAGAAGGAAGAACTCGGATTGGTGGCGAGGAATAATCCCTGCGCCGCCAGGTTGCGCCAGGCCAGGATCTGGCCGAGCACGAAAATCAGCCCCAGAGCCGCGGTGAGATACAACCAGTAGATTCCGCTGGCGAGCAGAGATTTGGCGGACGCCGCTGTATGCCGCGCGGCATCGGGAATCGCAGCAAAGCGTTGACGCGACAATTCCAACGTCACGCTGCTGGCAATCAGAATCAGCGTGTTGAGGTACAGAACGTACGGCAATTGAAAGTGCTGCCAATCCGTGGACGAATCCTGGCGCACGAACATCGCGCTGGTGAACGCCGCGAAGGACATGCCGATGGCCGAAACCGCGACCCACATGCCGGTCTCGGATTTCTGCGAGGACGGTCCCGACTGGGTCACACGTCCGGGACGAGGAGCAAGGTCCGGCGGTTTGCCAGAGCCGTGATTGTCAAGGGCTATATCGGCGCCGGGAGGTAAGGTTGTAGTAGCCATAGTTGGTTGCTCTCGTTAGCGCTTAGCTCGCCGAAACCTTTTCGGCAGACGTCTGCATGACGAAGTCCGTGCCGTTGTTCTCGACGCCGTATTCGTTGGGGCCGTTGTACACCACCATGTGGCGGCCGCCAAAATTGTCAAAGGGCGGAGGCGAAGTGGTGGACCATTCGAGTGAAGTCGCCTCCCAGGGATTCTCGGAAGCGATGGGGCCCTTGAAGCGGCTCCAGATCAAATTGAAGAGGAAAATGAACTGGGCCGCGCCTGTGAGCAGCGCCGCGATGGTGATGAATTTGTGCACGGGAATCAGCGGGATCAGATAGTCGTCCACGAACGCCGCATACCGCCGCACATTGCCCGCCAGGCCCAGATAGTGCATAGGCATAAAGATGCAGTACACGCCGATGAACGTGAGCCAGAAGTGCAGTTTTCCCAGCGTTTCGTTCATCATGCGTCCGGTCATTTTGGGGAACCAGAAGTAGGTTCCGGCAAAGACACCGAACAAGGAGGCCACCGCCATCACGAAGTGGAAGTGGGCCACGACGAAATAGGTGGCATGCAGATAGATGTCAATCGAAGGTTGCGCCAGAAAGAAGCCGCTGATGCCTCCACTGATAAACACGGAAATAAATCCCAGGCAAAAGAGCGAAGCCGATGTGAAGCGCAGCTTCGCGCCATAAACCGTGCCAATCAGCAACAGAGTCAAGATGGTGGCCGGAATGGTGATGATCAGGGTCGGCACGGAGAACAGCGTGGCCGAGAACGGATTCATTCCGCTTACGAACATGTGATGGCCCCAGACCATGTAGCTGAGGAAGCCGATAGCGATCATGCAACCAACCGCGGCACGCGGGCCAAGGAGCGGTTTGCGCGCGAATACTGGCAGGATGTGAGCAACGATTCCGATGGACGGCAGAATGGCGATGTACACCTCTGGATGGCCGAAGAACCAGAAGAGGTGCTGCCACAAAAGCACGGAACCGCCCGAATGCGGCTGCAGCTTGTCGCTGAGAACCAGCCCGGCCGGAATGAAGAAGCTGGTGCCGGCGGTGCGATCCAGAATCAGCAAAATGCAAGCCGGCAGCAAAACCGCAAACGCGAGCAACGCGATGACGGAGGTGACGAACCAGGCCCACGAGGAATAAGGCATGCGGGCCAGGGACATTCCCTTGGTGCGCAGGTCCAAGGTGGTGGCGATGAAATTCAGAGCGCCGAGCAACGACCCGATGCAAAAGATCGCGATCGAGATCGCCCATAGATTTTGACCCATCGCGAGTCCCGGCCCGGCATCGCCTCCCACCGCGCTGAGGGGTGCGTAGGCGGTCCAGCCGGAAATCGGCGGACCGTCGCTGACGAAAAACGCAGCCATCATGAAGAGAAACGCCACAAACGTGGTCCAGAAGGACATCATGTTGAATCGCGGAAAGGCCATATCCTCCGCGCCGATTTGAATGGGCAGGAAATAGTTTCCAAAGGCGGCGAAGGGAGCGTTGGTGAGCACAAAGAAGACCATGAGGGTGCCGTGCATGGTCATCAATGAGAGGTAGTACTCCGGCGTCATCACGCCTTGCGGCGCGCCGACGGCCGAGAGCTTATCCAGCAGTGGAATGGGCCAGGCGGGCCAGCCGAGGTGAATACGCATGAGCCAGGAAAGACCCATGCCGATGAAAACGGCGAGCAGCGCCAGCCCGTAGTATTGCTTGCCGATCACTTTGTGATCGAGGCTGAAGACATGTTTGCGAATGAAGCTGGTCGGCGCCGCGTGCTGGTGCGCGCCGTGTGCTGCAGATGTCTCATGCATGTGTGGACCTCAAAGAGTGCAACTTGACCCCTGGCGCGAGAGGCGCGCGATTCATCGAAATTTCTGTCCTGCTTACTGCCCTTCTTGACTCTTTAGCCACTGCTCGTAATCGGATTCAGTCATCACTTGCAAGTACGCCTTCATGTTGTAGTGGCCCAAACCGCAGAGCTGCGTGCACACGATTTCAAATTTTCCGGTTTGCGTGGCCGTAAAGTGCACGGGAATTTCGATACCGGGGACGAAGTCCTGCTGAATGCGCAGCACCGGAACGTAGAACGAGTGCCCGACATCTTTGGAATGCAGCGTCAGCAGGATGGGGTGATTCACCGGTACAACCAGAGAGCCCACTACCACGTCGTCGCGAGCCGCCACATCATTGGCCGGATCCAACCCGAAGTAGTTGCCGCTGCCATCGTCAATCTTATCGGGATGGAGGCCGCCGAACTGGCCGTCCGGCCCTGCGTAGCGAAAGTAAAAGGCAAATTGCTCGGCCTGAACGTCAATGTGCAGGGAATCGGCAGCGGCCGGCGCCAGATTCACCGCGCCCCAGACTTTCGATCCCACAAAAGTGAGAGTCAAGATCTCGATGCCCACCAGAATGATCGCAGCCGCGACTAAGGGGTTGGCGCCACCGGGGAAAATTTTGATCTTTCGAGCGGGGTTCTTATTGCTGGCCTGCCACACGAAAAGACCCAGAACCAGCTGCCCAGCCAAAAATAGCAGCCCCGAGCCGGTCATGGTCTCTTCCAGCTGGTGGTCGATCGCCGGGCCCGTGGTGGAAATGTCCACCGGCATCCACCAGGTGTGCATCACGAAGAATGATACCGAAATGAGCGTAATGACGATGACGGCCACTGCGAACAATTTGCCCATAATTTATCCGCCTCGCTGCGCTTTGCTCAAAACCAATTGGACTTCGACTAGACGCACCCCCGGTGTTATCCCAGGGATGCGGCTGTCGGAAGAGGTTCCGCTGCTGACTCAGTAAGGTGTGGCAGTGAAGACGAAATTCGCAGTCGCGGCACCGCCGCCAACCGTCACATCCTGCGTTTTCGTCCCGTACTGTTCTTGCCAAGCCGTCACGGTGTATTTCCCGGCGGGAAGTCCTGTGATGGTGAAGGTGCCATCGGCTCCCGTAACCGCATAGTGAGAAGTTTTCAACACCACGAAGTAGCCGTGCATCCACGGATGGATATTGCACTTCACCGAGATGAATTCCGGCTTGTCCCACTTCGTGTCAATTGGAGGCGAGCCGGGAGGCTGCGACTTGTTCCACTCCTGGTTCACCTTGGCCAGAGGATGGATGTTGTGGGAGGTTTGATCGTCGTTATAAATCTGCAGTTGCTGGCCCGCCAGCATTGGCAGGACGTGTGGCAAATACTGGCAGCCCTTCTGGTCGTAGCGCACACCCTGAGAAGGCGTGGTGGTGCCTTCATCGCCTGCGGAAATGTAAACCACCACCCATTGCAGAGTGTTTCCCGGTCCGGTCGCTACGTTCTCGGTATCTACCGGCGTCGCGTGCTGCTTGGCGCACGACGGTTCCTTGGACATATCAATCGGTTTCATTTTCATCGGCGTTCCGGTGTAGGTCACCTTCCCGGTGATGGATCCCGAACCCGCCGGCGGTGTGGCGAAAACCATCAGCGCGCTGCCCATCGCCACGGTTAGTCCTAAGGCTGCAACGAATTTCATTCGCATCGAATCAGTCCCTCCTTCTAGCCTGAGATTATTGTGCGCCGCCCGCGGAATCCGGACCGATCGGTTTCAGATCCTTTCCGTGAGCTGCTTTATAGCTTTGCCAGAGCGTGAGCTCCTGATTGGGGAGCCCCACCTGCAGCGTGCGCAGGAAATGAACCAGGTCCCATGCGTCGTTTGGCTGAATCACGTCTGCAAAAGAGGGCATCGGGGATCCGTCAAGGCCGGTCATGAAGATGCGATATAGATCGCGGTTGGTTTGGCCGCACATAAATCGCTCGCCCGTGGAGAAATTGAAGGGCTTGATGGGGTTGCCCTTGCTGTCCGTGAGTGTGGCAGCCGAGGGGCCATCCGCATGACCTTCGGGGCCGTGGCACTTCCAACATTCCAGCTTCTGGTAAAGTTCGCGGCCGTGCAGGATGCTTTCGATGGTGATAGGCGTTTCCTGCGGGATGGTGAGAGGCGTCCCGGGCTTCTCCTTGGCAAAGCGCGGCGACCAGGTTTTGATGAAGGCCACCAAATCGGCGCGCTGCTGGGGATTGAGCGGCCGCCAGGATGGCATGTTGGTGTCAACGAACCCACGCGTGATGGCGTCGTAGAGATCCTGATCCAAAGGCAGCGTGCCGGTGGGCGTCGAACGGCACTTGAACGTGGCTTCGGTGAAATCCCGCGGTTGCGGGTCAATCCATTGCGCGTTCATGCCTTGGCCGTTGCCGTCGGGCCCGTGACAGCCGATGCAGAAGCGCCGGTAGAGATGCTTGCCCTCTTCGGCGTGCCCGGTTATACCGTCAATACTGCTGGTCTCTGTCGCCACGCTGGGCGCGCCGAGCAGAGGATCAGGTGAATTGACGTGCGATTGCGCCGTGGTAACGGTTGCGCCGGCAGTAAGCAGAGCCACTGAGCCCAGCGCGAATGTCACTGCGAATTTTTTGAGTGTCATTGCTGGTCTCTCCCTTAAAAGGCGAAATCAATGCCGAAATAAATGCTGCTGCTCCAGACGGCGTTGAATGGATTGGCCACGACGCCAGTGCCATCGCCGCTAAGGGGCTCTTGTCCGATCGTTCTTACGCGGGAGTATTCGCCGTCCAGCGCCACTCCCGCGCGGCTGAACATGATTGGATACCAGCGGTATCCGAAAGTATATGCTGTGACGTTGCCGTTGCTCCCGGGCACGCCGGCGCTAATATTGTTAAACGACTGCTGTCCGACGTTGATTTGCTCGAAGCGCGCCAAAGCTACGTTCTGCGGATTGAGGTAGTAGTGCGCTTCCAGGAATCCGCCGTAAAAAGTCGGAGCCTGTGCGCCGGTGGGAAGCGGCGCAGTTGAGGGCACCGACGTGCCCAGATATGGATTGTCGTGACCGTACATAAAAAGGGGTAGGAGTTCCAGGTTCTTATACGACAAATCGGCGCCAACTCCGATGCGATAGAAGGGCTTGTTGCCGAGACCTACCAGCGGAACAGCGGAGGCGGGGCCGGATCCGTCGCCTAATGTTTGGAAGTAGGTCGGGCGCTGGCCGATGTACGCGAACGCGCCGACGCGCTCCTGACCGAAGCCGCTCTCGCCTGGCGGCCCGGGAGCATTGAAGGCCTGACTAAACGCCAAGTTTACGTCATAGGAGCGGTTTGACGGGGGCGCCCCCGGCACCACGTCGGTCGTAAAGTTCACGCCTCCTTCGTTGCTGCTCAACACAGAGACGGAATAGCGCGTGTAGCTGTTCGCCGAGTGACCGGCCAATTCGACGCCGATCTGATTGTCGCCGAAACCGAAGTTGTTGCTGTCACCTGGATCGTTGAAGTGGTAAATCTGGTAGAAGCCACCGTTATTCGACAAGAACAGCAAGCGCTTTTCCGAAATCAAGTTGTCGAGTTCAAATCTGCCGAACTTCACGTTCAGCCACGGGCTGCCGTGTAAGTTGTCGAAGCGAATGAAAGCGCTTTCGAAGTGCCATACCGCCGTCGGGTCTGAGGATGGTAGCAGCACGAAGGAAATGTTCTTGTAGAGCGTCCCGGCCGACCACAGGTCCATTCCGGAAAGGTCGAATCCGGATTGGGTGAACTTGCCGACGCCCGCAGCGTCTCCGTTTCCAGGAACCGAGTCGATTGCCTGGTTGTTGGCGGTTTCACGATGCCAGCTCGGTGTGATGCGGAAGGTGATCGGGAAGTAGGAGGGGTTTTGCCAAATCGGAGAGTCGCGGTCGTTCATCAATTGGTAGCCGTTGTCGCGGAACACTTGCCCGAAGTTATTCAGTTCGGGCCACGCGGTATGACACGCCGAACAAGGCAGGCCATACTTGCGCGCGAAGGCCGGAATCGCCATCACCTTGCCCGACGGCAGCGCGCTCGCGGTGCGCACATCGCACACGGCGATCGCCATCAGGAGCACGGCGCACGTCAACATCGTCTTCCAGCGCGACCAATTTACGTTCATAGGACTTGCACCCTCGCAAAACTTCTTAGACATACACCCTCCTGTTGCAATTGGCGGGATAGCATCCCTGTGATTCGTAATTTGCTTGCAAATGGGAATGGAGCGACTTGCGCAGCTGACGAGCAGGTGGAATGAAGACCGATTTGAATTTCGTATGCGCGCATCCCAGGAACCGTAGTCCTTCCCCCGTTGGCGAACAGCGCAATTCCGCCCCTTCGCCAAACGCTCAGGAAATTACTCCCGGTGAATTAAGAATGCAAGATAAAAATTAACAAAACTTAACAATGTGTTCTCCCCCTCCCTTTTGGTGTATTTTGCCATGTACGCTCTTCGGGGTTCCGCTCCACTGTCCCAGGCAACCTGAGAGTGGAACCGGCCGTCTGAGGGGCGAGGCTGGCGTTGGCTAACTTGCGGCTTCAGACAGAGCATGGGGGATGGATGAGTCTTAGGCTTCGGGGAAGTGCTCCGGTGAAATGGGGGCTGAACGCAGCGAAGCGGAGTTTTCCCGCGCGCTGGCTTGGGGGATCGGGGGTTCGAACATCCGTGGCGATCTCCTGCGTTCTAGTTTTTTGGGCCCTGGCGGTAGTGTGCGCTCCCGCAGGTAAGCTCTTCGCAGCGACGCAGCACGATCAGAAGGCCGACCTGCCGGAGGGCTTCGCGATTGACCTGAAGGCTTCCGAAGCAGACGTGATGAAAGCGGTGGAGCTGGTGACGCAGGACACGGTGCTGCACGGCTCCCAAGTCTATTCCCGGGAAGACGAGCTCACCGAAGCGGAGGCGGCAACTGGCTCGATATACTACGGAGCGTGGACCGGGCCCGGACACGCCTTCTATAAAGAGCGCAAACAGGCGCTTTCACCGACCCATTTCAAGAACAGCACGGACATTGGAACAATTAGTGTGCGCTACATCGTCCTAGGCGTTGCCCCAAATCGCACCCACCTGCAGATTGACGCGGTATTCATCGAAGACGCCTCGAGGCGGGTCCATACATCGGACACCACGGTGGAGACCAGCGAATTCGCGGAGATTCAAAGCCACATCTTGGTCATCCAGCGCGAAGAACGGCAAACGGCGGACCTGCTGCAGCGGCGGCAGTTGCAGCTCGCGGCGCAATCGAATGTGAAGGAGCGCGACGCAGAGGCAGGGCGGCTGAAAGACGCCGAAAGCTCCGTGCAGAGCCTGCAAATGCGCCTCAATGAGCTGCAGCACAAAGCCGAACTGCGCGTAAAGGCTCAGGCCAACTTGAAATCGGCGCCTTTCCAACACGCCGCGACGCTGCAATCCGTGCCGGCCAATTCAGACGTGCTGATCGAGATCATCACGCCGTATTGGTACGGCGTGGAAACCGTGGACGGTCATCGCGGCTGGCTGCGGCATGACCAGGTGGAACCGATACCGTGAAGAGAACGCATCGTGCCGTAGGCCGTTTGTTAACTCTGCTGCTGGCCTTATCATTCATGGCTGGCCTTGCTGGCGCGCAGGCCCCTGCCTACGAACGAGCATTTACCAGTCCTGCTACCGACGTCGAGCGCGTGGTGCGCAATCTGCGCCCTTCGGCCAGCGGGCGATTGCCGACGGTGGACGGCTTCGTGGAAGCCGGCGACCTGCCGATTGACCGCTACGAGCGCGGCTACTACGAGTGCACATTCCAGGTGGTGGCGACGCCTGCGGGCGGCGCGACCGTTCGCGCCAGCGCCAAGATCACCGCTTGGTACAACGATCCGACGCCGGCGCGCTCCGGCTATCGCGTGCTGGTTTCCAACGGCCACATCGAGAATGACTTCCTGGACCAGATTCAGGAGGCTCTGGGCCCAACTTCGGTGCCTAAGCCGTCCGGCTCTGCGACGGCTGCACCCGCGGCCAAGTCGGACGTCTCTGCCGCACCTCCGGTGAGCAGCGGAGGCATCCGGCCGCAGACCCGGCTCGACCCAGCACCGCTCGACGCGGGAGAATCGACGTCGAACAAGAACGCAGTAGCGCGAGACTTTGCGGCGGCGCCGCGACAACCGGAGGAGGCTGCTGCACCGACTGTTTCGTCGGCCGAGAGCGTGCAGTCGCTGAAGTTACAGCGTGCAGCAGTCGAAAAAAGGGCGCAGGAACTCTCAGTGGATATTAAGAATTTTGAAGACATTCTTCACAATCAGGCGCGGCCCGCTAACCTGGCGACCGTAAAGAAGGCTGGCACGCACGTGCTCTCAAAGCCGGCTGAGGGGTCTGCCGTGCTATTTTCCGCCGACGCCGAGGACGAATTCCAGGTCTTGGAGCTGGAGGGCACATGGGTGCACGTGCAGATTTCCGGCTCCTCTCGTGGCTGGATTCGCCGCGCGCAACTGGATCTGCCTGCGGAGTATGCGGACAATTCCGCTCCAGCAGCCGATCCAGCTCCGGCCACAGCAGGGCTCTTTAATATCAGCAAGGACGAGACCACCACTTTCGGCGGCAAGTGGGCGCCGCTCGCTACGAAAAAAGTTCGGGTGATCTGGCTCGAGCCCGCATCTCCCACCGCGACTTCCACGGCCAAAGAAAAGCTGGCCTTTGCCCGAGCGCTCTTTGAAAAATCCTACGGCGAACTGAAGTCTTCCGGTGCCACGGTGGATGGCGTGGTGATCGTATTTGATTCGGCCGATGGCGGACAAATCGCCGCCACAATTTCCAGCCTAAAGCAGCTGGCGGACGGCGCAATCTCCGAAAGCGCATTCTGGAGGCAGTGTTCGCTCGATCCACCGGAATCGTTCCAGACCTCAGGCAAGCCGTAGGGGAGCTGGCTAGCCCGGTATAGGCGGTCCACGCCTGCTGTTCATTTGTCCGCTCGCACGTTCGCCCGGCGCATGGCATGCGCGATTCGCCAGCGCTATGCCGGATTCGTTTCCCCAGCGCGGTTCGTTGTATAACATTGGTAAGGAGACCCGATGAAATATCGCAAGCTGGGGCGCACCGGTTTCAATGTGAGTGACATCGCCCACGGACTGTGGGGCATGAGCGGCTGGAGCGGTTCCGAAGACCAGGAATCCCTGCAGGCGATGCAATTGGCGATCGAGCAAGGCAGCAATTTCTTCGATACCGCCTGGGCCTACGGCGAAGGCAAGAGCGACGGCTTGCTGGGTGAAATTTTGTCGCGCAACAAAGGCAAACGGCTTTTTGCCGCCTCGAAAGTTCCGCCGATGAATGGCCGCTGGCCCGCACTGCCGGAATACAAGTATCGAGAGGTCTTTCCGGCCTCGCACGTGATCAACTATGCCGAGAAAATCCGCGAAAAGCTGGGGACGGAGTCCATTGATATCCTGCAGTTCCACGTGTGGGACGATAGCTGGGCGGGCGAACCGGAATTTCGCGAAACGGTGGAAAAGCTGAAAAGCGAAAAGCTGATTCGTTTTTTCGGCCTGAGCATCAATCGCTGGCAGCCCGAAAATGGAATTGCCGCGTTGCGCACCGGCCTGGTGGACACGGTGCAGGTGATCTACAACATTTTCGATCAGTCGCCGGAGGATAAGCTTTTTCCGGTTTGCCGCGAGCTGAATGTCGGCGTGATCGCGCGCGTTCCGCTGGACGAAGGCAGCCTGGGCGGAAAGATGACGGCCGCGACAAAATTTCCGCCCAACGACTGGCGCGCAAAATATTTTGGCCCGGCGAACCTGGCGAAGACTCTGGCGCGCGTGGATGAATTGAAGAAACTCGTGCCGCCGGGAATGACCCTGGCGGAGATGTCGCTGCGCTTCATTTTGTCCAACCCGGATGTGGGCACCACGATCATCGGGATGAGAAAACATGCGCATGTGAAAGAGAACATCGCGGCGAGCGATGCGGGAGCGCTCGACAAGACTCTGCTGCAAAAGTTGAAGGCGCACCGCTGGGATCGCGTGCCACAAAACTGGTCGGACTGACAACAGGCCAGTTCGCGGCCGCGCGCAGCACATACGGCATTGCGCAAGCGATCGCCGGGAGACGCCTGCGTGGATATGGCATAATAATTCAGGCGAATTCAGCTGCCTGCGCTGTACGGCAGACTGATCTCCAGCAAGAGTGACTACACGCACCAAAATTCGCAGAAAGCTGCTCGCGGTGCATCGCAAACTTCGCGAGGCGCGCATGATC